>Ga0302326_10011102_pt1 | contig 19438 bp, 16 predicted proteins | sample Palsa_T0_3_FD_202264 | JGI IMG/M metagenome (GOLD analysis project Ga0302326, IMG submission 202264) | Peat permafrost microbial communities from Stordalen Mire near Abisko, Sweden - Palsa_T0_3 | ecosystem: Environmental > Terrestrial > Soil > Palsa > Peat permafrost | place: Sweden: Abisko...
AGCGGTGAAATCGACGTGGCCGGGCGTATCGATGATGTTGATGCGAATATCGCGCCAGGTGCAGGTCGTAGCGGCGGACGTAATCGTGATGCCGCGCTCCTGCTCCTGCTCCATCCAGTCCATGGTGGCAGTGCCTTCGTGCACCTCTCCGATGCGGTGCGTCTTTCCCGTATAAAACAGGATGCGCTCCGTCGTAGTGGTCTTACCGGCATCGATGTGGGCCATGATGCCGATGTTCCTGCAGCGATCTAATGGGACTGTTCTGGGCACGACGCTCTAACTCTTTCTGGGCTCCGAAATCAGCTGTCAGCTCTCAGCCTTCAGCTCTCAGCTAAAGCTCTTCAACTAAACTTTTGTCATCCTGAGCGGCGTCTTGTGCCGCGAAGGACCTATGCAACTTCTTACCACCGGTAATGCGCGAAGGCCTTATTCGCTTCCGCCATGCGGTGTACATCTTCCTTCTTCTTGATGGCCGCGCCTTTTCCGTTGGCGGCGTCCAGCAATTCGTTGCTGAGCTTGTCGATCATTCCCTTTTCGCCGCGCGACCGGGCATACGTGATCAGCCAGCGGATGCCAAGCGACGTCCGGCGGTCGGCATTCACTTCCACCGGAACCTGATAATTAGCGCCGCCTACGCGGCGGGTCTTCACTTCGAGCAGCGGCTTGGCGTTTTCCACCGCTTTCTTGAACAGCTTCAAAGCCTCGTCGCCGCCCTTCGACTCCAGGCGCGTCAAGGCTTCATAGAAGATGCCTTCGGCGGTTGAGCGCTTGCCCTGCCACATCATCGAGTTGATGAACTTCGTCACCAGATCCGAGCCGTAGACGGCATCGTTCGGAACGGTCCGCTTGGCGATATGTCCTTTTCGAGGCATTCAGCTTCTAGCTCCTAGCTCATAGCTTCTAGCTTGAGCTTCTCAACCGCTATCGGCTAGTCACTAGCAACTAGCCAACTGCATTACGCTTTCTTCGGGCGCTTCGCTCCGTACTTCGAACGTCCCTGCATGCGGCCGGCGACGCCGACTGCGTCGAGCGTGCCGCGGATCACGTGATAACGCACGCCCGGCAGATCTTTGACGCGGCCCCCGCGGATCAGCACAATCGAGTGCTCCTGCAGGTTGTGGCCGACGCCGGGAATATAAGTGGTCACCTCAATACCGTTGGTCAGCCGCACGCGCGCCACTTTCCGCAAAGCCGAGTTCGGCTTCTTCGGCGTCTGCGTGTACACGCGGGTGCAAACGCCGCGCTTCTGCGGACATCCCTGCAATGCCGGGCTGGCCGTCTTGTAGCGGGGCCGCTTGCGGCCGTCACGCACCAGTTGATTGAACGTAGGCACTCTTCACCATTCCTTAGCCGCGCACAGCCTCGCTCTCACGCAGGCAGCGCACAGCTTCAATCCTGCTGTTCTAGAACGCGCATCGTGGACATGGCCGGATCATGTCTTTGCAAAACATGCCAACCATTACTTCTCACCGCGCCACTTCGTTAGTCCAAGCTAACGCCGGGGAGATTCTGGATTCCCATTCAGACTTACGCTGCCGACGGTGGCACCCGGCCAAACTCCGGGGGCGCTCCGTTTCGTCAGCCTTCCCCTGCATATCCTTCCATAAAAGGGCGGAAGGCACCGCAGGAGTATTTCAGCGAGGAAAAATCTCCGGACTTACTGACTTACTGTTCAATCCGGAAACGCATTTCTCAAGAGCTCATCCGTGAATTGCGCACACAAAAGCGACAACGCACAGCCAGCCTGGGTGATCTCGCGGAACCCTTTTACTATAGCAAGCGTGTCCGAACATCGTCAACCCGTGTTTTTGCATCCCAGAAGCGGGTACCAGAAGCGGAACATTTCCTGCACGATTCTTGAACCGGGAACTGCTGAGGAGACGGAATTCGCTCGCGGCGCTTGCCGATTCCGTGTTCAGCCTCTAGACTACAGGTTTCCCAATTCATTGGGTTTTGCAATTCATTCAGACTTGGCAGTTGGTTGGGGTTCGCAATCGTTTTCGCAGTTCAAGTTCTCGTAATTCAGGTTCTCGCAACTCTGTTTTTCCAATATACAAGAGCGGCTCGTCCCATCGCGTTTCAGCAGATCGCGGCGCGGGGCGAGGAGAAAGGGTTCATGGGCAGGTCGAGGACGGGTCGTCTGGTGTGCGCGGTAGCGTTGTGCGGTGTGAGCGTGGGGTTGCTGCCTGTTCTCGGGGGCTGCGGCAAGCACTCGTCCGCATCCAAGTCTCCCTTCCCGGCGAGGATTACTCTTAACCCAGGGGGCACCACTTCCCTACAACTGGGCAGCACGCTGAAGTTTTCCGCCAGCGCCACAAACAGCGCCAACGCCAGTCTCAACGTGCCGATTACGTTCCAGTCGAACGATACCAGCCTGCTCAACTTCGCTCCGGGCGGAACGGCCTGCGCAGGGGTGTGGAGCACCACTTTCACGGTCTGCGTGCCCGGCGCCTCAGGCGTAGTTCAAGTTACGGCCACGGCGGATGGAGTGGTCAGCTCGCCAACACTCGTGTTCATCCACCCGCCCATCGATAACATCGTGGTAAACCAGGTGCCGCCCAACCCGCCATACACCAACCCGGTGCCGTGTCTTTCGCAGAATCAGACCATCACGCTACAAGCAACCGCTTATAGCCAAGGCATCGACGTTACTTCTTCGGTGGGTCAGTTCAATTTTTCCGCGGTCAGTCCCAGCGTGGTCACCATCACTCCCATCATCACGTCTTCCTATAACGTCGTCACCAATGAAGCCACGGCCAAGGCGGCGGCGCCGGGCTTCACCCAGATTTTCGCCTCGGCCAGCGGCGTGGTCAGCACCCCGTTTCAGCAGTTCAACAATAATGGTCCAGCCTGGAACTTTTTCGAGACCTGTCCGGTGCAGCAGATTGTGCTGCAATTAGGCGCATCTGGTTCTCAAGAAAGCGGCGTTACCACTTTCGTCTCCAGCAAGGGAACGACCCAGACGTTTAACGCGACGGTCTACGACGTTCTCGGAAACCTCATGGAAAACCCGCCTTTGACCTGGAGCTCGACCGAACCCGGCGCCGTCTCCGCGCCTGCAACCTGTACAGGCCTGCTCACCTGCTCCGCGTCTACTGCCGGCCCGGGCGCAGGAATCGTGACCGCTTCCTGCACTCCACCCAGCTGCAATATTGGATACCCGCTGATCCCGGCGAACCTTCCGCCGAGCACGGCCGCGCTCTACACTCCGGTCCCCGTATATGCCGCCACGGCGATTTCCGGCGTGGTCACCGGAACGCCCACCACGACTGGGGTGATCGCTTCCAGTCTGGATTGCACTAACAATTTCGATTGTTCCGTTTCCCTCTACGACGTATCGACTGCCACCAATGTCCCGGGCAATCCCGTGGGCATGCCGACGCCGCCCAATTCTCTGCTCTTCGACGCCGCTGGCGATAAGGCTTATGTGGGAAGCAGTTTTGGCGTGTTTACCATCAACCCGGCCAATATCGGCAGTGCCAGCAACCCCTTCGGCGGGCTTGGAACTTTCACGGGTAAGGTATTGGCAGTTTCGTCCAACGGGCAACTCGCGGTTTTTGCCGACAACGTCCATACGCCGAATCAGGTTTACGTCACCAACTCCGCCAACGCATCTTCTCCCGCCCTCAGCAGTTTTACGATTTCCGGGGCCGTTGCCGCCGCCTTTTCGCCCGATGCCCTGAAAGCCTATATCCTGGCGTGCATCCCCGGCGCCGTGCCCTGCACCCGTTCCACCGGAAATACCCTTTTTGTCTACTCCACGCTGCAGTCCATGCAAACCATTCCATTAACCGCGCCGGCCAGTGCGGTCGTGTTTTCCTCCACTGGAGCCTTCGCCTTCGTTACCGGCGGCAGTACGGCTTCCCAGGTGACGACCTTCAACACCTGTAACAACGAACTCGCCACCAACTCCGCCAGCGACCCGCTGCTCATCACCAACCTGCCCGCGTTGCCGTTGTTTCTGAGCGTGCTGCCGGCTGCGGGCGCTCCGCCCCCGGTGGTTGCCGCGCTGCTCACCCCCGACTTGAATGCCCCGGGACTGGACGTCCTCATCGGTCTCGACAACACCGGCATCGACCTCATTGCCACCGACACAATCATCCCCGGTTTCGGCTATCCGCCAACTCCGACCCCGCCTTGCCCGGCATTCATCGGGGAGGCCGTGAACCCGACGCCCCCTAACGCCCCGTTCCCTCCGCAACACTTTAATTTCGGCGTCGGCACATTTAATCCCATCAGCTTTTTCGTGTCCCCCGACGGCACCAGGGCCTACGTGGTCACCACCAACTTCAGCAGCATTCTGGTTTTCGATTTCAACACCGGATCGCTTAGCGGCAGCATTCCGCTCGCGAACAATGCCATTCCCGTCAGCGCGTCCTTCACCGAGGATGGAACTCTGATCTACGTTGCCGCCAACGATGGCACTCTGCACGAAATAAACACAATATCCGCCACGGACGTGCAGGAAATTTCTTTCCCCGATCTGCCCAACGTGAACAATCCTTTCTGCGGATACGGAGCCACCACGATTGCCTGTACGCTGGATTTGGTGAGTGTGAAGCCGTAGGGCAGAGGGACGGGGTGATTCAGAAATAAGCGGGCAATATTGGGAGCGGCAAGTCTTGCTGTAATCGGGCCGAATCGGCTATGCAGGTTTTTCCAGCTCCTTGCCGATGCTATCCAGCACGCCATTCAGAAAGTGCACCGATTCCGGCGTGGAAAACTTGCGCGCGATCTCGAGGGCCTCGTTGATCACCACGGCCCGCGGAGTTTCCCGGTAAGCCAGCAACTCCGCCACCGCGGCCCGCAAAAGATTGCGGTCGACGGCAGCCATGCGCTCCATGCGCCAGTGCTCGGCATGGCGCTCGATGAGACCGTCGATTTCTCCCCCGCGGTCGGTGGCCACGCGGAACAGATCGTCGGCAAATCCGCGCACGTCGGCGCTGGTGCCGTCATTCTCGCTCCAGAAAGTGCGGCGCACATGGTCGGCATCCTGCTTCCCCATGTCCGCCTGGAAAAGCATCTGCAACGCCATTTCGCGGGATTTTCTGCGAGTGCCCATAAGAGCGGTCAGCCATCAGCTTTCAGCCGTCAGCTTGAGTTTACTAGAGGATGCAGTCAGAGATGAGGATGATACGCAACGAATGGCAAAGGAAGTTCAGTTCTTGCGTTCGCGAAAATCTGACTTCCGCTTCTTTCTTTTGGTTTTGGTCCTGGTTTTGCTTTTGCTGACAGCTGAGAGCTGATAGCTGATAGCTTCTTTCAGAGCCGCCATCTCCACCGCCGCCAGCGCCGCATCAAATCCCTTATTGCCCATCTTCAGCCCGGCACGATCAATGGCCTGCTCGAGCGTGTCGCAGGTAAGCACGCCGAACGCGTGAGGCACGCCCGTCTCCTGCGCCGACTGCCCAATCCCGCGCGTGACTTCGTTGACGATCACGTCATAGTGCGCCGTATCCCCGCGCAGCAGACAGCCCAGGCAGATAATGGCATCATATTTTCCAGTCTCCGCCAGTTCTCGCGCCGCCAAGGGAATCTCAAACGCTCCCGGCACGCGCACAATTTCGATATCTCGCTTCGCCGCTCCGCAGCGCACCAGCCCGTCATAGGCGCTCTGCAAAAGCCGCTCGGTGATGAAGGCGTTGAACCGTGCAACCACAACGCCGAAACGCTTTCCGGCAGCATTCAACTCACCTTCCACCGCGCCCAGCTTGGGCACCGCAGAAAGTTCAGCCGCCAGCTCAGCAGAAAGTTTAGAAGCTGGAGCGCGATTGCGTTTCTTCTCCGTGACTCCGTGCCTCCGTGGTGGATTGTGGTTTTGATCCAGCCTTAAATCCGTGTGAATCCGTGGCAAAGAAAGTTACTTCCCTTTAAACTGCGCCGGCCGCTTCTCCAGAAACGCCGACGTCCCTTCCTCCTTATCTTCCGTGGCGCAGGAAACCGCGAACAGCACAGCCTCGAGATAAAGCCCTTCGGCCAAAGTCATCTCCATCCCTTTATTGACGGCCTCCATCGCATACTGCACGGCCAGCGGCGCGTTGGCGATAATCTTCGCCGCAATCGCCTCCGCCCGCGGAATCAAATCCGCCGGCACGGTGACTTCATTCACCAGCCCGATGCGATGCGCTTCCTGCGCCGTGATCATCTCGCCCGTCAGTATGTGCTGCATGGCCAGCCCCTTGCCCACCAACCGCGGCAGCCGCTGCGAGCCGCCGTAGCCAGGAATAATCCCCAGCTTCACTTCCGGCTGCCCCAGCTTCGCGTTCTCGCTCGCCAGGCGCATAGTGCAAGCCATAGCAATCTCGCATCCGCCCCCGAGCGCAAATCCGTTGATGCAGGCGATCACCGGCTTGCCCAGATTCTCAATGAGATTGAGAACGTTCTGCCCGCGATGCGTGTACTCCTTGCCCGTCACCGCATCCTGCTTGGCTAGTTCGCCGATGTCGGCGCCGGCAATGAACGCCTTCTCCCCCGCGCCGGTAAAAATCACAACGCGAATCGCGGAGTCGTTCTTGATGTCATGGAATGCGGCCCGCAGCTCTTCCATGGTGGCCATGTTGAGCGCATTGAGCACCTTCGGCCGGTTGACGGTGACGTAAGCGATCGAGTTTTTCTTTTCGAGAAGAATGTTTTCGAAGTTCATAAAAATGTTAACGTTCGGCTTGCAGGTCTTTAACTTTCCCCTTCTTAAACACAAACTCGATCCTGGTTTGGACCATTATCGGCTGGCCGTTTAGAAGGTAGGGGCGGAATCGCCATTGTCTTGCCGCTTCCACACTGCGCGGAAATAAATCCGCGTCTCCTTGCACAGGATCGACGCATCGAACAGCACCATCCTTTCCGATAATGATTCGCAAAATGACGGTCGAGCTTAACTTTTTATCTTTAAGATCGGAGATGTCCGGCAAGGTTTTGTTCTGAGCAAGCGCTTGCATCACCCCAACACTCACTCGAACGCGACGACTATCTCCCTCAACTTTCGTAAGATCGTCGGAACACGGCCAAACAGAGGCGTTCTGCGCGCATGCAAGGGCGGATATGAGCAGGAACCCGCAGATCAAAGAGAACCTTGCTGGCATAACTCTTGCCTCCCACCAAAATCTACAGCTTATTTGCCTTCGGCTTCTCCGGGTCCGCGTAATCATAAAACCCGCGCCCTGACTTCCGCCCGTACCAGCCCGCCATCACCAATCTCTTTAGCAGCGGAGGCGATGCGAACCGCCGCTCCTTGAACTCGTCATACATCACATGCGTGATGTAGTAAGTCGTATCGAGGCCGACAAAATCGAGCAGCGTGAACGGCCCCATGGGATATCCGCATCCCAGCTTCATCGCGTTGTCGATATCCTCAATCGACCCCACGCCTTCTTCATACGCGCGAATGGCATCGAGCAAATACGGCACCAGCAGCCGGTTTACGATGAACCCCGTCTTGTCCGACGTGCGCACCGGAACTTTGCCCAGTTTTTTTCCGAACTCGTAAGCCGTCTCGTAAACATCGTCGGCAGTGGCGATCGTCCGCACGACTTCGACCAGCTTCATCAACGGCACCGGATTAAAAAAGTGCAGCCCGATAAACCGCTCCGGCCGCTTCACCGAAGTCAAAAGTTCCGTGACCGAAATCGAAGAAGTATTCGAGGCAAAGATCGCATCTTTCTTCACGACGCCATCAATCGACGCATACATCTTCTTCTTCTCGTCGACATTCTCGATGATGGCCTCGATCACAATGTCGCAATCCGCCAGGTCGGATTTGTTGGTCGTGCCTTTCAACCGTGCCCGGATCGCGTCTTTCTGCTGGGCCGTGATCCCGCCCTTCTCGACCGGCCGCTCGGCAAACTTCGTCAACGATTTCTCAATCCCGGCAAACCCCTTATCGAGAAACTTCTGTTCAACTTCCAGCACGGTGACTTCGAATCCCGCAGTCGCGCATACCTGCGCGATGCCGGAGCCCATCAGGCCGCAACCTAGGACGCCAACTTTCTTAATCTCCATAATTGCTTCCTTCATACACAAAATTGCCTTGTCATTCTGAGCGAGGCGAAGAACCTATGCAATCGCCGAGGGCTATGTCCCGCGCGCCTTAAGGCAGACATAACTCCTCAGGCCGATCAGCACCACAATCCCATAGGCGATGGTATTGATTACAAACGTTATTGAATATCCAAGAGGGGACAAACTTGAATTCCAGCCACTCCTCGTCGCCATCATCGCAGGCCAAAAGCCAAGAATCGCCGAATAAAAACCGGCATGCCCCGCGCCAATCATGTCGAGAAATTCTGGGACTACGATCTGCAGCACGAACCCACCACCGAGAGACCAAAGGATCGACCACCGCCAGGTCTTGGTCGGCGGCCAGATTTTCGCGAAGAAACCGCTCATTGAATCTCACCAAGCGCAAAGCTTAACTCATGCTCTCCACCACCATCGCAATCCCCTGCCCGCCGCCGATGCACGCCGACGCCAGCCCGTACTTCTTCTTCCGCCGCCGCAGTTCATACAGCAGCGTAATCACCAGCCGCGTTCCGGTTGCACCCAGCGGATGCCCTAGAGCAATCGCGCCACCATTCACGTTTACTTTTTCGCGGTCTAATCCCAACTCTTTCTCGACGGCGAGATACTGCGCCGCGAACGCCTCGTTCACTTCGATCAAATCGATGTAGTCCAAATTCAACCCGGCCTTCTGCAGCGCGATCTTCGTTGCCGGCACCGGACCGCGCCCCATCACGTTCGGCTCAACCCCGGCAATGCCCCAGCTCACAATTCTTCCCAGCGGTTCCATGTTCCGCTTGCGAACCTCTTCGAGCGACATCACGACGACCGCCGCAGCCCCGTCCACAATGCCGCTGGCGTTGCCCGCCGTCACCGTGCCCGGCTTTCCTGAAGATGGGCCAAACGCCGGCTTCAACTTCGCCAGCCCTTCCATCGTGGTCTGCGGGCGCCGGTGATCATCTTCCGTCAGCGAATCGCCAGTCGGCTCGCCCTTGGAATTGCGCAGCGGCACCGGAACCAACTCTTCCTGGATGCGTCCTTCTTTATAGGCCGCGTCCGCCCGCTGCTGCGAGCGTAGCGCGAACTCATCCTGCGCCAGCCGCGTGATCCCTTGCTGCTCGCCGTAAAGCTCCGCCGTGTTCGCCATGTACAGGCCGCAATAGCTATCGAGCAGCGCCACCATCAGCGAATCTTCCAGCTTGCCCCCGGGAGCCAGCGTAAATCCGTCGCGCCCGCGAATTACAAACGGAGCCTGCGACATCGCCTCCATCCCGCCGGCCAACACAATCTTCGCCTCGTCGGTCTGAATCATCTGCGCCGCCGACACGATCGCCTGCATCCCCGAACCGCACAGCCGGTTGACGGTCAGCGCCGGAGTCTCAATCAGCAGTCCCGCGCGCAACCCCACATGCCGCGCGCCATACAGCGCGTCGCCGGAAGTCTGCTGCGCATTGCCGAACACCGCGTGGTCGAATTCTTTCGCGTCGATCCCAGAGCGCTCGATCGCTCCCCTGGCCGCGATCGCGCCCAATTCCTGCGCAGTAAAATCCTTCAACTTCCCGCAATAGCGGCCAAAGGGCGTGCGCGCCCCGCTGACAATGGCGATGTCTCCCGGCTTCAACATTGATTTTCCTGACGGACCTCTGACCAGAATAGATCAGAGTCACTAAGCCAAACTCGTTAGTTTAGCAGCGGACGAGGAGGTTTGACCATCAGCAGCTAAGAAGTGGAACTGCCTTAATTAGGGTTTCTTGGCTTCTTCTTCCGGCGTTTGGTATTGGCCATTTTCGAACAGACTTCGACCATTCGCTGCGAAGTGCTCAGGAAGCACTCCTTCGTCGGCTCACTTTGGAACTTTTCTACAAATGCGGCGTGCTTCTTGGCGCTGCGTCGCCAACGTCTGCGTTCCTTCTTGTTGAGGCGAAACGGGCTACCCATGAGTGGATTCTAGTCTCGCTCAAACTGATTGTCGTCTTCGCCCCTACGCCACAGCGCCCGCGGCCAGCGCCGCCGACAGCGCCACCACTTTCCCGGGCCCCTGCGCCAAGGACTGTGCCAGCGCGTGTTCCGCGCGGTTGATCACTTCGGTGACGATATCCACGGGATCATATTCCTGCTTGACCACCGCTTCGGCCAGCCCCGCCGAAAACTGCGCCGGAAGACCTTTTTCCGCCCCGTTCCTGGCCGGGAATCGCACTTCAGAAATGATCTTGCGCAGCTTTTCCACCGCCAGCGTCGCTTCCTTGGTGGCCGTGTCCCCAAGAATAATGGCAACTGTAGTCGTGTCGTAGCGGAAGGCCAGGTCGTTCGAGCGGATGTTCGCCGCAAAGAGCTGCCCAATTTTCCCCAGCACACTCTCGATTTCCGCCTCGCCGTATTCCTTCACCATGGCGGTGCTCCGGCCGAACTGCAAAAGCAGCAGCGAAAGCGGAGCCGAGTTTTGGATCGCCCGCTTGCTCTCCGCCAGCAACAGATCGATGTAAGACGCCCGCTTCAACAGCCCCGATTTTTCATCGGTCACCGAAAGATTTTTCACCAGCCGCCGCAGCCCGGCGTTGTTCAGCGCAATCACCATCTGGTCCGCCACGGTTTTCAACACAACGACGTCAGACGGCTGCCAAACCCGCGGCCTGGTGTGCATCAGCAGCAACACGCCTACTGGCTCTTCGCCGTCGGTCAAAGGAATCGACAGAAGCGAAGCCGCGCCGAGTTCGGTAATCCACTTCTGCGCCGTTTGCAGCTGAGGCGCTTTCGCCGCATCCGGAGCGATCAGCGCATCCGGTCCCGGAGCCGATTCCTGAATGCAGACAATCAGCTTGGCCAGCGTCGAAAGGCTCGCGGCCTTGTGTCCCTCGGCGCAGAACTCTTCCAGCGCGGTCGGCGGCAGGCCGGGCTTGGCCATCGCCACCACACAGCGCGTCGTTTCCCAGTGACTTCCAATTTCCTTCACCGCCGTTGTAAGCACAGCTTTCGCCGTTCCCTGGTGATACAGCTTGCGCGTAATTTCGGCCACGCGCGTAAAGCTGCGAACATCGGCCGCCGGATCTGCAACGGGCGCAGCAGGTGCAGCCGCAGGCGGGATGCCCGGCACCGGCGCCGGAGCTGGCGGCAACGGCGCCGACCCCGCATAGCGCGGCGTGATCCCCGCGGCCAGGTACAGCCGCTGCAAGTCTTCGTTGCGTTCTTCTTCGCGCGGAAACATTTCCTGAATGCGTTGCAATCGCTCCACCGCCTTGTTGCGCATGCCGTACTGCACAAGAATTTCCGCCTGCAACATCAAATCCTGCAGCGTGGAAGCCCCCAGCGTTGGCGCTTCCTGATGTGACGGTTCCTCGGGCGCCTTGGTCATCGGCGAAAAGCGCGACGCAATCAGCTTGAAGCGGGCGTCGTCTATTTTTCCCTTCAGCATGTCCAGCCGCTTCAAGTGCCCGGCTTCATACGGATCCACTTCCGCCGAGCGGTCCAGGCATTCCGCAGCCTTGGAATACTCGCCGGTGCTGCAGTAGAGATCAAACAGCTTCAGCAGTGTCAGGCAATATTCATTTTCGCGGTTCGACGCGTTATAAAGTTCGCTGAGAAACTCCAGCATCTGCGACGACGCGCGGTGCCCCGCCGTGATGTCCTGCATGATGGCGATGAACTGCCGCCGCTCGCCCCGCCGCCGCTGGAACTGTTCCAGTTTCCGCGCCAGCGCCACCGCCGCATCGTCCTGGTTGACGTCGAGAAATTGTCCAATCAGCGCGATCACCTGCTGCACCCGCGCCGGATTCTTTTCAAACATCTGCCAGACCATCGGCTCGGCCTCGGCGAATCGTCCCGCCGCGACCAAAGCTTCGGTATAAACATCCCGCAACTCAGGAGTAGTCTGGCCCGAGTTCACCTGAGGCTCGAGGATAAAAATCGCCGCGCCCGCCTGGCCCTGCGCCAGTTGGCTTTTCCCGTAAGCCAGCGCGATTCCCTGGTCGGAAGAATCTTCCTGATAGGCGCGTTCGTACCACGCCGAACTCTCTTCTCCGCTCTCCGCCGCCAGTTGCGCCACGCGATGGAACGCCGCCGCCGCCACTTTCCGGTTTCCCAGTTCCGACGAAAGCTCGGCAAAACGCTGGAAATTCGCCATAGTCTGCTCCAGCGCCACCACCCGCTCCAGCAATGTAGCCGCGTCTTTCTTATTGTCCAGCTTCATCAGATCGGCGAAAGCAGCTTCATAGGTCACAACCGCGAGCTTGCGGTTTGAACCCTCCAGCAGCTGTCCAAAACGATATTTCTGCTGCCAGGTCGGGCTCCCGTGCCGGGCCAGTTTCTTGTAGGTGAGGCTGGCGCGGGTGGCGTCGCCGGCGGAAACCTGCCGCTCAAACAAGTCTCCCAGCAGCTGCACCGCTTCCTTATTCCGGCTCAGCGACAGGCACAAATCGGCCGACAATTGCCGCACCACATCGTTTTCCGGATCGTCTTTCAGGACCAGCAGATATTCTTCCAGCGCCTCGGCGGTTTTCCCCTTTTGGAGGAGCTTTTCCGCACGCTCTACCCGCCGTGCGATCTCAACTCGGTCCGGTCGTCTGGTGGTTTCTGCCATGTGCGGATACTGGGTAACAGGTAAAAGCCAACGTGCAACAGCCAACGGGTAACGGCCAACGAGCGGAGTAACCCTGCTCCGATTCTAGGAGCCAGCCCAGACCGCAGCAATGCGGTAACGCCCAGCTGCGATTACGAAGGTCACCCCCGCACCAGGGAGCGCGTCTGGCTAGTGAGACTTGGTCATTCCGACCCAGAACGCCGCGAAGGAGGAATCTTCTGGCCGCCAGGGCCTGGTTTCATCGACTATCGGCAACCGCAAGAAGGAAGGATTTTCTTATGGATTGCAGCTTCGCGTACTCGGCCCCTACCCCACAGAAGGGTCCGACCTTAAGATTCACTGTCGCTGAGTTTCCGAGGCCTCCGCTACCTTGAGTTCACTCCCGGCCCCAATCCGGCACCGTAGTATTCCGAAACCGCTGTCTTCTCCTCCGCAGTCAGCTGTCTGGCGATGCTACGCATTCGAACGTTAATATCATTGGCCCGACGCCCACTTGAAAAGTCTTCGAGCTGCCGCCGAAGATAGTCACCGTTCTGCGTAGCGAGCGGGGGAGCCCCTTTCACATAACTCACCGGACCATGACACGACTGGCAGGGTGGTATGCCGCGCTGGCCATCTCCGAAAACAATGAGGCGGATGGCGATCGTGGCCCGAGAAGGGTCCGGCATGGCCTGCGGAAACGTTCGGGTGTCCTGCGGATCACTTGCGGTAGGCAGCATTGCGTAATACGCAGCCAGGTCGGCCGAGGCGCGCGCCGAAAATCCCTCGGCGATCGCCTGCATCACCGGTGAAGCACGCTTCCCCGATCGAAAATCCTGCATCTGTTTCCAGAACGACAACCGGTCCTGGCCCGCCAGGTTGGGGAAGTCGGGAACTGAGCTGAATCCTTCTTCGCCATGACAGTGATTGCAGCGGCGGGCAAGCAGCAGTCCGCGAAAGGCATCACCACCGGAAACAATCGTGAGGGTTTCTTCCGTCCAAGCCACGTTCGAAGGTACGCGAACTGGGGGTTCAGAATTATGTTCAGAATTCTCCGACTGCGCGGAAACATGCCTTCCCGGCGATAGGACAGTAATCACAAACAGCACCGCCAGCGTTCCCACCCATCGGGCCCCTACGCGCAGTCGCGGAGCGTGACTAGCGTAGCTCACAAGTCCGCCTTTCGCCGGGAAGCAAGGAGGCAAACTGATCCGGCGGGACCACATCCAGCCGGCCTCTCATCGCATAATGGCCGGCTCCGCAGAACTCATGGCACGGGACCTTGAATTCGCCCGGCTTCGCAAAAGTAAAGGTTGCTTCGGTGACCGCCCCAGGCACAGCTTTGAGGCCGTAGTCCGTACCCAGGAAACTCAGCGTGTGCACCACATCGGCGCTGGTGATTCGAAACGTGATAGGAACACCCGCAGGGACCACAATGCACTGCGGCACGAAAACGAATTGCTGCGCAATCATGCGCACGGTAAGTGATCTGGCCGGGCCTTCCGCCGCGCCCAGATTGCTCTCCACGAATTCCCCCTGCAGGTGCAAGCTGGCAGGGTCGAGGGCTTTGCCGCCGCCAAGAAAATGCCATACCGGCAAATCCACCATATCGTAGCGAGTGGCCAAAATTGCCAGTCCGACCAGTGTCATTGCCGCGACGAACCCGATCTTCTTCATCTCATTTCAGCCGACCGCTCGAATTCCCCCAACAGACTCCGGTACCGGAATCCTCGTTTGGGCGGCAATTATAGTCCGCTGCACCTTACACGCGGATGCCAGTTGACTACCGCAGCCTCGCGTGCTCGCCCGGGTGCCCCATTTCTCGCGTCCTTTGCGAGAAAGCCTGCCCTGAGCGAAGTCGAAGGGTGGGGGCTTTTTCCCTCCAGCACACCACCCTCGGAACACCTCAAAAACAGCCTCTTTTTCGCGATTTTCCTGTCGAAAAACCTGCCTTTCGGCGCTACAATAGTGGCCGCTGAAAAGTTCGGAACGCCCGCTAGTTCGGCGTCGCACCTAATTAAGAGACTTGCAGCCCCAGAAGATGTTCCCAGGTTTATGTTTCCGGCTTCCTCGCCATGTGCCGCCATCGGCTTCGAGAAGCCTTCGACTTCCCACCAGGTTCCGTGAAGGAGATGTTATGAAGAATCGTCTATTCGTTGGGCTGCTGTTGTCCACAGTACTTGCTCTTCCCGCACTCGCGCAGCAAGCCAACTCCACCAGCATGCAGCCGGCGCCCTCGGCGGCCCAGGCCTCCGCCTCCACGCCTGAACTTGAGCCCTTGCCGGCTCCCAAACCTGCCGACTTCTGGGACGGCGATGAGCCCGGGCTGGCTTCGCTCCTTGCGCATCCGTTTGCCACCAAGGAATACGTCAGGCGCCACACGGAGCCCATCCGCGACCGCATCGAAGAGCTCGATGAGATCACCGCCTCCAATCAGAAACTGATCCGCGACGTCGATGCCCGTGCCCAGCACGGCCTCCAGCTGGCTTCGGAAAAAGTCAGCCTGGCCGATCAGCACGCCACCGACGCCGCCAGCAAGGCTCAGGCCGCCCAACAAACCGCGGCCACGCTCAACGCTCGCGTCTCCGGAGACGAAACTGAAGTCAGCAATCTCGATCAATACAAATCCGGCGCGCAGACCGAACTTCATTTCCGACCCGGCCAGACCGCCTTGAGCAAGCAGGCCAAGGACGCGCTCGACCAGGTCGCCGCCCAACTCAAAGGCCAGCACGGTTACATCCTCGAAGTGCAGGGCTTCTCTGCCGGTCGCGGCCAGGCCGCCATCGCCAACTCTAAGAAAATGGCGAACGCCGTCGTCCGTTACCTGGTAGAGAACCAGGAGATACCGGCCTACCGCATGTACGTTCTCGGCCTGGGTAACCCCTCCGCGGAACGCATGAGCGGCACCCGCGTCGAAGTAAGCGTCATGAAGAACGACCTGGCCCAGACTGCTCAGCAATAGTCTCCCAAACATCCCTAAAAAGCTGGTGGTGGTGCAGTTTCAGACTGCACCACTCCCTACCGACCCTGCCTGTTTGACGATCCACGCTCAGCCCCCCTAACATAGGCCCGACTCTCAACGGCTCCCATGACCACGACTCATACAGTTGCCTCGCGCATGTTTCTTCGCTCCCTCGCCACTCTGACCCTTCTCACGGCGCTCCTGCCCATCCTAACCCGCGCTCAGGACGCGACCGCCCGCATCACCGGCACCATCACCGATTCCACCGGAGCCGTAATTCCCGGGGTGCAGGTCACCGTCACCAATACCGCGACCCAGATCAGCCGCGAAGCCACCACCGACCATGACGGCTTCTATCAGGTTCTGGCCTTGCCCATCGGGAGTTATAAGGTCACCGCAACCCGCGACGGCTTTCGCACGGTCGAGAGCACCGAATACAAGCTGCTCATCAATCAAGCGCTGCGCGTCGACTTCAAGATGCAAGTCGGAACCGCTACCGAAAAAATAGAAGTCGGCGCAGAAGCGGCCCCGGTAGAGACCGTCACCGCCACGCTGGGACAATCCGTAACCGGCCGCGTGCTCACCAATATGCCGCTGAACGGCCGCGACACCCTCGACCTTGCCATGCTTCAGCCCGGAGTCACGGAAAGTAATGACGACAACGGCGGCGCCGGCAACTACAGCATCGCCGGCGGACGTACCGACTCCGTCACCTTCCTGCTCGATGGCGGCCTCAACAACGATCTCATCGACAACAGCAACCTGCTCGACCCAAACCCCGACGCCATCGCCGAATTCCGCCTGCTCGCGAGCAACTACACCGCAGAATATGGCCGCAACGGCGGAGGCATTATCAGCGAAGTCATCAAGTCGGGTTCCAACCAGATCCACGGCAGCGCCTTCGACTTTTTCCGCAACCGCGTCCTCGACGCCAACGACTTCTTCAACATCCCGCTGGGCATCCCCCGCCTCGATCTCAAGCGCAACCAGTACGGCGGCACTCTGGGTGGTCCCATCCGCAAGGATAAGATCTTTTTCTTTTTCGCCTATCAGGGACAAAAGCAGCTTCAGGCCGTGCCCGACATCGATATCCCGGTCTATACCCCGCAGGAGTTGGCGGGAAACTACTCCCAGGTAATTCCATTCGACGGCGTCACCTGCGCCACTGCCGGCGGATGCCCCGATCCTCAGGTCGCCACGTTCCTCACCAACAACCCGGCCTTCGCGTTGGGCAACCCGGCACAGGCAATCATTAATCCGGCCGCAATCGATCCCGTCACCCAGAACTACATCAAGGCCGGCCTGGTCCCGGTTTCCACGTCGAACCAGACCACGTGTAACTCGAGCACCGGCGTGTGCGCCGGCCTGCTCTCCACTTCCCTCGAGCAGACCAACAACGCGGACGAACTCACCAGCAAGTTCGACTTCAACCTCACCACCAAAGACAAGTTATCCGCCACGATCGGTCTCAATCGAACTCCCTCGCTGAACCCGTTTCCCTACGCCACCGTCCCCGGATTTCCCAGTCGCACCGTCGCCGATTATTACTTCACCAACATCGGCTACACCCGCATCGTTTCCCCTACGCTGCTGAACGAATTTCACTTTGTGACCCATCGCAGCAATTATCTGCAAGACACAGTGGTCACGCACTTGCCCACCGGACCCAGCCTCGGCATCGGCATTACGCCAGACCTCGCCACCGGACCCACCAACATCTATTTCGACACCGGATTGCAGTTCGGTCCCAGCGAGAACGGTCCCACCCGCTTCGTGGAAAATACATTTTCCTGGACCGACGCCATTTCCTGGACCAAGGGAAAACACAACTGGAAATTCGGCGCCGGATTTTCTCCCTACCAGGAAAATCTGGTCTACGACTACTACACGAACGGAGAATTTGATTTCTATTCCGACAGCGGCTCCGCCGCTTCCGGAAATCCTTACGCCGACTTTCTGCTGGGAGGCGCGTCCGGATACTTCCAGGGCGCCTTGGCTCCTTCCAACATTCGCAGCAAAAGTACCTACCTGTTCGCTCAGGACGAGTGGCACACCAGCAAGAATCTGGTCTTGACCCTTGGCCTGCGTTACGAATACAACACGCCGAAGGCCGATACCGAAGGCCGCACCTTCTCCGTAATCCCGGGCTTACAGTCGCAGCGTTTCACCGGCGCCCCGTTAGGCATGGTGTTTCCCGGCGACCCCGGAGCACCCAAAGGCACCAACTTCCCCGACAAGAAAAACTTCGCGCCCCGCTTCGGCTTTGCCTGGGATCCAACCGGAAAGGGCAAGACCAGCGTGCGCGGCGGCATGGGCCTTTTCTACGACATTCTTAAAGGCGAGGACAACCTCCAGTTCAACGGCGAACCCCCCTTCGTCAGCAATGCGGGCTTCTATTTCGACACAATCGGCCCCGGCCAGACCGCTCCGCTGAACTACCTGAGCCATCCCTTTGCGGCCGACGGACAGACCAACACATTCCCCTCCACGCCACCCCCCAGCAATTACAATTTCGGCCCGGTGCTGCCCATCAACAGCACCGGCTTCATCTACTTAGACGATCCACACCTGCGCACGCCTTACGTTTACCAGTTCAACCTGAGCGTGCAGCAGAATCTCTTCGCCGACACCGTTCTCGAAACCAACTACGTCGGCAGCGTGGGACACGGTTTGACTTCGCTCAAAGACATCAATCCCATGGTGCTCGGAACCACCAACCGCGCGCTCGACAGCAGCTGCCTCGGTTGTTTCGGCCAGCTTCCCGAATTCCAGAACGTATCGAACGCCAACTACAACGCCCTCGAAGCCAGCCTCACCCGCCAGCCCAAGAGTTCCAGGCTGGGCGTTGCCTATTACACCTTCGCCTACACCTGGGGCCACAACATGGATAACGCCTCCGGCTTCGCCCAGCGCAACTCCACCGTTCCGGCCTATAGCCCGGACTTTTTCTACGCCTCCGGAGACGGCGACGTTCGCCAGCGCATCAGCTTCAGCGGCGGCTGGGATCTGCCCTTCGATCGCGCCTGGGCCACCGGTCCCAAGCGCCTGACAAAAGGCTGGAGCATCTATCCCATCGTCACCTGGCGCACCGGCTTCCCCTTCGACATTCCCGCCGGTTTGGGAGGCTCCGTCGACCCCACCAACCCCGGAACCTCAGGGGCCGGCGACCCTTATCTTTCCCACGCCGCCGTCGTCGCGCCCATTCGCACCTTCAACCCCAGAAAGTTGACCACCATCATTCCAACCATTTACGGCAGCGACGCCAACGGCAATTGCCAGATCTCCTCCGGCGCCCCCATCTCCGGCCACTTCATTTTCGATCCCAACAGTTTTTCCAACATTCCGCTCCAGAACAACGCCTACTACGAAGGCGACAACCCGTGTTTCCCCGAGCTCGATCCGGTGAATAATCCCGCCGACCGCACTTACGGTCTCGGCCGCAACCTGCTGCGCGGACCGCACCTCACAAACTTCGATGTTGCCCTCGCCAAGACCACCGCAATCACCGAGCACGTGAGCCTGGAGCTCCGCGTGGAATATTTCAACGCCCTGAATCATCCCGAGTTCGCGCAACCCACCCTCCTCGACGGCGCCACCAACATCAACGGTTCCACCTTCGGCCAGATCACCACCACCGGAAGCTTCCGCGGCCCCACCCCCCGCATCGGACAACTGGCCGCGCGCCTGACGTTCTAGCGTTGCGTTAAAAGCCCCGTCATCCTGAGCGTAGCCGGGAGGATCGCAAAGCGATCCTCCCGGCGAAGTCGAAACATCCCTACCACATCCGCGCCCCAACCACGTAAGTATCCGTGACCGCATGCCAGGTCCCCGGTTGCCCCATTTCTCGCGTCCTTTTGGGAAGTGGGGTATTTTGCGTTTTCAACCTTTTGTGCCAAGCCCGCCGCGATGCCGGGCGTCTCAGACAATTCTCC
>Ga0302326_10011103_pt1 | contig 19437 bp, 18 predicted proteins | sample Palsa_T0_3_FD_202264 | JGI IMG/M metagenome (GOLD analysis project Ga0302326, IMG submission 202264) | Peat permafrost microbial communities from Stordalen Mire near Abisko, Sweden - Palsa_T0_3 | ecosystem: Environmental > Terrestrial > Soil > Palsa > Peat permafrost | place: Sweden: Abisko...
GACTAGGCCGGCAGATCCTTAGGCCGGTCGGCGTAAATGAGCGTCGGCTGCTCTTTCTTATCGATGACTTCCTTGTTGATCACGCACTTCTTTACGCCTTGCAGGCTCGGCAGATCGTACATGACGTCGAGCATGACTTCTTCGAGGATCGAGCGCAGGCCGCGGGCGCCCGTCTTGCGGCCCTGGGCTTTGGTGGCGATCGCGATTAGCGCTTCCTTCGTGAAGGTGAGGTCGACGCCGTCCATCCCCATGATCTTCTGGAACTGACGCACGAGCGCGTTGCGCGGCTCGACCAGGATACGGCGCAGGGCCAGTTCGTCGAGCGCATCGAGCGTCACGACGATCGGCAGGCGGCCGATGAACTCGGGGATCAAGCCGAACTTGAGGAGATCCTCCGGCATCAGTTGCTGCAGCAGTTTCCCCGCGCGGGCATCTTTTTTCGATTCCGGGTTCGAGCGGAAGCCGAGCGCGTTCGAGGCGACGCGCGATTCGATGATCTTCTCCAGCCCATCGAACGCGCCGCCGCAGATGAACAACACGTTGGTCGTGTCGATTTGAATGAATTCCTGGTGCGGATGCTTGCGCCCGCCCTGAGGGGGCACGTTGGCCGTCGTCCCCTCGAGGATTTTGAGCAGCGCCTGCTGCACGCCCTCACCGCTGACGTCGCGCGTGATCGAGGGGTTCTCGCTTTTGCGCGCGATCTTGTCGATCTCGTCGATGTAGACGATGCCCTTCTCGGCTCGCTTCACGTCGTAGTCGGCGGCTTGAATGAGCTTGAGCAGGATGTTCTCGACGTCTTCGCCGACGTAGCCGGCCTCGGTCAGCGAAGTCGCGTCCGCCATCGCGAGCGGCACGTCGAGGATCTTCGCAAGCGTCTGCGCGAGATAAGTCTTCCCGGAGCCGGTCGGGCCGACGAGCAAGATGTTCGACTTCTGCAGCTCGACGTCGTCCGACGAGTTGCCCGCATTGACGCGCTTGTAGTGGTTGTAGACCGCTACGGCGAGTGCTTTCTTGGCGCGCTCCTGGCCGATCACATACTGGTTGAGGATGTGATTGATTTCTTTGGGTTTGGGGATGTTGCGAAGGCGGACGTTCTCGTCGACGTTCTTGTAAAGTTCTTCTTCGATGATCTCGTTGCAGAGTTCGATGCACTCGTCGCAGATATAGACGCCGGGCCCGGCGATCAATTTGCGTACTTGCTCCTGCGATTTGCCGCAGAAGCTGCACTTCAACTGACCTTTTTCATCACCGAATCGGAACACTCGCGATCCTTATCTCAAGCCGGTGTGGGGGCGGTACTGCGCATCTCTTTACTGAATATCTGGTCGACCAATCCGTATTCCCGCGCCTCCTCGGCCGTCATGTAGTAGTCGCGGTCGATGTCCTTGAGGATCTGCTCGATGGGCTTCTTCGTCGTGTGCTCGTAGATGCCCGCAAGCATCCGGCGGGTGGCGATCAGGTCCCGGGCGGCAATCTCAACGTCGGTCGCTTGGCCGCCGATCTGCTGGACCCAGGGCTGGTGGATCAGGATCTTCGAGTGGGGGAGCGCGTAGCGCTTGCCTTGGGCTCCCCCTGTCAGGAGGATCGAGCCCATGGATGCAGCCATCCCGGCGCAGATGCTCGCCACGTCCGGGCGAATGAGCTGCATGGTGTCGTAGATCGCAAGCCCCGCGGTGACGCTCCCACCTGGGCTGTTAATGTACATGTCGATGTCTTTATCGGGGTCTTCACGCTCTAAAAAGAGCAGCTGCGCGATCACCAAGTTCGCCAGACCGTCATCGACGACGCCGCCCACGAAGATAATCCGCTCCTTGAGCAGCCGCGAATAGATGTCGAAAGCGCGTTCGCCCCGCGCACTCTGCTCGACGACCATCGGAACCAGGTGACCCATGAATACTCCTAGCTGAAAAAACTGTGACCGATGCTACGACTCCGCCGGACCGGCGCAAGTTTCGGTGGAGGACGTCCTCTAGCCGTTCGGGCTGGGTCCGGCGAAATCCGGCGAGCGCCGCCTACGGTTGGGGCGCCGGAGCGATTTCGGTCACTTTCGCGTTGTCGAGCAAAAACTCGACCGTCTTTGTCCGGACGATCCCGTCGATCAGCGCGTTGAGGTTGGGCCGGAGCATCTCGAGGATCGCCGCGCGCGGCTGACCGTACTGGCGACTGAGCTGACCGATCTCGGCCTCCATGTCAGCCTCGGTCGCGGTGATATGCTCGGCTTTCGCGATCGCCTCGATCAAGAGCGACGTCTTCACCCGCTTTTCCGCTTCAAGGCGATACTCGTCGCGCAGCTGCGCCTCGGTTTTTCCCTGTTCCTCAAGGTACTTCGTCCACTCGAGCCCCGCGCGCTCGACGTAGCCCTTAGCTTCGGCGAACAGATTCTCCGACTCGCGGTCGACGAGCACCGCCGGGAGCGGAAAATCGACGCCGCCGAGGATTTTCTCCATCAACTTCCCGGTAAGTTCGCGGCGCTGCGTCGCCCGGCGGTGAATTTCGATACGCCGCCGCACGTCTTCGCGAAGCGTCGCAAGCGTCGCGTCCTCGCCGACGATACGTTTGGCGAACTCATCGTCGAGCTCGGGGAGCTCGGCGACTTTGACGTCGTGGACTTTCACGGTAAAGACTGCGGTCTTGCCCGCGAGTTCGGTATTTTGGTAGTCGTCGGGAAAGTGCGCTTCGACGTCCTTTGTTTCGCCGGCGCTCATGCCGACGATGCCCGTTGCGAAGCCCGGGATGAAGCGGTCCTCGGCGATCTCGGTCGGCTGGTTCTCGGCCTGACCGCCTTCGAAGGGCACGCCGTCGATCTTTCCCTCGTAGTCGATCGTCGGCGTATCGCCGAGCGCGACCGGGCGATCGACCGGAACCAATGTCGCCGAATCTTTGCGCAGATTTGCGATCGTCGTTTCGATGTCGTGCTCGGAAATCGCAACCGAGGGTCCAACCAGGGCAATGCCCTTGTACTCGCCCAGGGCGAACTGCGGCCGAACGGAGACCGTCGCGCGAACGCGCAGCGGCTGCCCCGCTTCCTCGGGAAGCAACTCCATCTGCGGCCGGTCGACGGGGTCGAGATCGTTTTCTTGCAGCGCCTTGCTATACGCCTCGGGCACCACCGCATCCATCGCGCGCTCTTCGATCGCCGCCGTGCCGTACTGCGCCTCGAAGATCTTCCGCGGCGCCTTCCCCGGCCGAAAGCCCGGGATCCGCACGTTCTTCACCAGCTGCCGAAACGCACGCTCCCGCGCTGCCGCCAGCTCGCCCTCATCAATAGCGATTTCGAGTTCGACCTGCGTCGGGTCTAAATGTTTAACGGTAGCGGCGCTCACAATCTCGGAAGCCTTCCTTTGGGGGGCCCGCGCCGCAACGTCGGCGCGGGGGCGTGCAGGTCAGGTTTTTTGGCGACAGTCAAAAAAGACTGACCGGAGCGCCAGGCTCGGCGCAACGTGCCGAGCCTTCCAACAGGGCTTGGGACCCGCGCCGCAGGCGCGGCGGCACGCAAAGCGTGCTGTGCCCGGCGCTCCGCGCCGGGCTCCCAAGCGGAAGACGAGATTCGAACTCGCGACCCTCGCCTTGGCAAGGCGATGCTCTACCACTGAGCTACTTCCGCGGGCGACTCGCCCTGGTTCGCCCCCTTCGGAGGAAATACTGCCGAGTTCTTGGGCGAGCAGAGACTCGAACTCTGATGGGTTGCCCCACTGGAACCTAAATCCAGCGCGTCTGCCAATTCCGCCATTCGCCCAAAATCACAAGGCCGTTCGTTTCGGTGCGGGATGAGTCGCGAGCCTCCCTGACACGACGGGTCCCGCGCGGAGCCCGGCGTAAACGTGCGCGATGCGCCGCTCCACCCTCGCGATCGCGACCCTGGCTACGGTCTGCGCCGCTCTTTCGGCGGCGAATGCGGCGCCGGCCGGTTCCGGTTGCCGCCCCCCGTATATCGTACCGTACGCGGAGCAATGCGATTTCGAGCACAACAGCATCCGAAAGGACCGCTCCCGCGCGAACGTTGCGGCGGCGTACGCCGCCTGCGACCGCGCTCAGACCGAAGCGGGCAACTGTCTTTCCTCGAAGGTCAAGCAGCTTCACGTCATCTCCCTAAGCGCACTCTACCGGAGCGTCGCGGAGCAAGCCGACATCGCGATGTTCGCGGGGCAATACAAAACGGCGGAAGCGCTCTTGCGCGAAGACCTCGGGGTCCTTGACGTCGCAGCCCGCGAAGCACGACCCGGCGATCCTTCCGTGGCCGCGGAACGCACGGCGGTCGACACGGCGCTCGAGGATTCGCTTTCCGGTGAGTGCACGGAGCGGGCCTACCTTGCCGGCCTGCCGGCGCGCGCGTTCGCGCACGACCATCGCTACAAGGATCTTGAGAAGGCCCTAGCCGGGCAGTACGTCGCGTACAGCGGTTGCGCTCGGCTCGCGACGACGACGAGGAAGCGGGTCTACACCGAATATGTGGCGCTGGTCGCGCTCGAGGAAAGCGGACGGGCAGCCCAAGCCGATGGGAACCAAAAGGATGCAACGAAGCTCTTCGGCGCCTGCTTAAAAGGCGCCGCGCGCTCGTCGGCCCTCGCCGCCGGCGACACGAAACACTACCTTGCGATTCTCACGACCCTTTGCGCGGGGCGGATGAACGGAAAGTACCGCGTCGATCAACCGCGGCCGCTCGATCGCGAGGGCGAAGGCTTTAGGCCTTTGGCTTTGCCGGCGCAGCAGCCGGGATCCCCGCCCCAAGCGCAATCAACTCGCGGAGCAGGCGCGCAACCGTCGGCCGGTGCTCTTCCTCGCTGAAGAATCCTTCGAGCTTGCGGCCGACCAGCCCGTAACCGATTGCCGAAACGATGACCAGTTCGATGATCGGCACGATTCGGCGCCGCCGCCGGGCATTCTCCTCGCCTTGCAACAGCGGGTGCGAGGCAATCACCTTGCGCAGCAACTCGAGCTTGCTCGCGAGCGCTTCGAACGTCGGCTCGTTCTTGGAGAGTTCGAGCCACGCGAGAAGCCGTGCGAAACCGCCTTCGTCGAAGACGCGAAAAACCGCCTCGATCGCGGAGTCGAGCGGCATCTCTCCGCTCATGCCCTGCGCAAAAACGAGGGCCATCTCGCTCGCAAGCCGGACCGCGACGCGTTGCGCGAGTTGCGACTGCAGCTCGCTGACGCTGCCGAAATGATAGAGCACGTTGGGATGGCTGACCCCGGCGCGCATCGCGACCTCGGTCAGGCGCAAAGCGTCGGGGCCACCTTCGATCAGCAACGTCTCGGCAGCCGAAAGAATCGACTCGCGGGCGTCCGCCGCATCGAGCCGGCGGCGCTTTACGGGGACCTTGACTGCCACACCGGGGTTCGCTTGCGTGTTGACCTCTGGACCCATACTCTTCAGATACGGCAAAAAGTGCCGTCGGACCGCCTCCACCCGGCAATCCTTTCCAAGTCCTAACAATTAAGTTAGCTGGCGCGCCGCGCTGGGCCTCCTCGACTAGTAGGCGCGTTCGATAAAGGTCACGTCGCTCGGCGCGCCGGCCTTGCGCCGGCGCTCTTTTGCCCGGTAGAGAGCCTCGTCCGCTCGGGAAAGAAGCGCCTGAGCCTCGCGGCCGTCGCGCGGATAGTGGCTCGTCCCAATGCTCGTCCCGATTGAAAGTTGCGTTTCGCCAAAGACGATCGGCGTCTCGAAGATCGCGCGCAGACGTGCTGCGAGGCGGTCCGCGTCCTTCGGCCGTTCGATCTCCGACTGTAGGACGACGAATTCGTCGCCGCCGAGCCGGGCGACCGTGTCGCTTTCGCGCACAGCACCCGCAAGCCGGCGCCCGACCTCGCGCAAAACCTCGTCCCCGGCCGCATGCCCGAAGCTGTCGTTGACTTCCTTAAAGCCGTCGAGGTCGAGGAAGTGGACGGCGAACGGCCGCTCGTGCCGGGCGGCGGAGGCGAGGGTGTGGCGCAGGCGATCGAACAGGAGGACGCGGTTGGGCAAGCCGGTTAAGCCGTCGAGAAAAGCGAGTTGGTCGAGACGCCGGCGCTGACGTTGGCGGCCGATCGTCGCGCCCGCCAAGGCTCCAACGAGTTCCAGAAACGCGAGGTCGGCTTCGTTCAGCGGCGCGTCGCGCGGCGCGCGGCGGGCGAAGCCCGCGAAGCCGTAGAGCCGTTCTTCGACGAACACCGGCACCGTGACGAACGACGACCAACCGCGCAAGCCGCCCGGTCTGTCGTCGAGCCACGGAAGTTCGTCGCCTTTTTCGTAGATCGTTGGTCCCCCTCGATGCAGCGACTCGCGGACCCACCCGCCGGCAATCGGCGCGCGGTAGCCCACGGGGTAACGCGGATCGCCGAGGCTACTTTCTAACACGATCCAACCGTCGTCGCCGAGTTGCGCCAAGTGCGCCCAGTCGAATTGCAAGTCGCGCGCGGCCCGTTCGAGCATCGTAAGGTTGCGATCTGAACCGGCATCGCTGCCGAGCGAGACGATTTCGGCCAGCGCGTGCGCGCGCTCGCCGCTGCGGGCCGCGCGCGCGAGCATCGAGGTGGACAGCGATTGCAATACGATGCAAAACGCGATGGAGCCGACGGCGAAATAGACCGCCGCGACCTCCCAGCCGCGCGTCGACGTGCCGCCGCCGAGCACGCCTGCGAGGACTTCGAGCGCAAACGCAAAGAGCACGACCCCAAGCCAGAGGTGCAGCCGGCGCGACGTTCCGCTCGCAGCAACGAGCCGCGCGATTGCCGCCAGATACGCGCAGAACAGGAGCGGCCCGAGACTACTGCGGTACCACGGTGCGAACGTTCCGTTCTCGAGCACGATCTTCGGCAGCAGCGCGTGCCCCGCGATGGTGAGAACGATCGTCACGAGGACAAATGCGGCGCAGGCGGCACCCGTGCGGGCGAACATGCCGGACTTCCAACGCGCGGACCGTTTTCCGGAGCGCTCGAAGGACACGTACGCGAAGATCCCGGCGCAGAAGCCGAGCCGGGCTGCAGCGTATAGCCACGCCGGCGTCTGCGGCCCCGCGCCGAGCAATCCACCCGGCGCAAACTCGCCGGGCAAGGTCGCGAGATAGAGTGTCTGCAGGAGCCCGAGCACCGCGAAGCCGCAGGCGAGCACGCCAAGGGACAGGTGATGCTTGATGCGATACTGCGCGTACAGCATCGACGCACAGAGCAGCGTCGCCGCGATCGCCAGCGTCTCGATGCTCGCGGTAACTGCGGGCGCGACGGCGGCAGGCTCGCGAGCGTACGCTGCCGCGAACCCGAGACCGGTTGCCAAAATCGTCGCGACCCCGGCTGCGGCGGCTCGTTCCCGAGCGGCTGCCGGCTCGTCCGCGAAACTTTCGGAATACGCCCCGCTCGGCCGTCGTCCGTGCATCGTTACCCAAGGTATCGGCAGGCGGCCGAGGATTCATGCATCGCCGAAAGCCAAACTAGGCCGGCATGAAAGCGATTCTGTGCCGTGCGTTCGGTCCGCCGGCCGACCTCAAGCTCGAAGAGACGGAGAAGCCGAAGCTCGGCGCGACGGGGCTGCGAATCGACATCCATAGCGCCGGCCTGAATTTTCCCGACGTGCTGATCGTCCAAGGGAAATATCAACTGCGCCCGGAGTTTCCGTTTAGTCCGGGAGCGGAAGTCTCGGGCATCGTGGCCGAGGTCGGCGAACGTGTATCCGGTTTCGCGCCCGGCGACCGCGTGATGGCCGTCTGCCAAACCGGCGGGTTCGCAGAACAAGTCGTCGTTCACCACGGCTCCGCGTTCAAACTCGAAAGCGAAATGCCGTTCGACGCGGCGGCCGCGATGCCGCTGACCTACGGAACGACGTATCATGCCCTCGTCGATCGCGCGAAGCTGCGTGCCGGCGAAACGCTGCTGGTGACCGGCGCGGGCGGCGGCGTCGGGATCGCGGCCGTGCAACTCGGCAAGGCGCTCGGCGCAACGGTGATCGCCGCTGCGGGCTCCCCGGCGAAGCTCGAGGCCGCCAAAGCCGCAGGCGCGGACCATACCGTCGATTACACCTCCGAGAACCTCGCCGAGCGCGTCAAGGCGATCACGAACCAAGCCGGGGCCGGCGTCATCTACGACGCGGTCGGCGGCGACGTCTTCGACGCGTGCTTGCGCGCGATCGCGTGGGAGGGCCGGGTGCTCGTCATCGGCTTCGCGTCGGGCCGCATCCCGGACATCCCCGCGAATCGTTTACTCCTTAAGGGTTGCTCCGCCGTCGGCGTCTACTGGGGCGCGTTCGCGGCGCGCGACCCCGCGGCCAACCGGCGCAATTTCGATCGTCTCTTCGAGCTCTACGCCGAGGGAAAGATCGATCCGAAGATCGGCCGCACCTATCCGCTCGCGGACGCCGCTCGCGCAATCGAAGACTTGGAGAACCGTGGGATCGTCGGGAAAGCGGTGATTCGCGTCCGTCCGTAGCGAACTGCGTTACGTATCGAGTTCGGCGAAGTACTCGTCGAGCCGGAGTGAGAAGCCCGCAAGTGCGGCGTGTTCGAGCCGGTCTGCGGCGCCGAGAAGCGTCGTCCCCGTGCGATCGTGCAAACGCACGAGCCGTTCTTGCGGATCGACGACGATGACGAGTGCGGATCCGGAGAGCAGGTAGACCTCGATCTTGTGCGCGACGCGGCTTTGGCGATCGTCCGGAGAGAGTATCTCGACGGCAACGTCGGGAGCGAGCTGCGGCTCCTGTGCTGCTTCGCGAGCCTCGCGCGGCAACCGTGCGTAGGATAGGTACGCGACATCGGGGACGAGGTAGCGGCTCTCCTCGCCCGGCGGCGTTACCCAAAAGCGCCACTCGACGCCAACGCGCCCGTGACCCTTGGCCCACGCGCGTAGCCGCGTGTTCATCTCACCCTGCAAAACGGAGTGCGCGTACTTCGGGCTCACCTTCTGAACGGGGCCGCCGAGAATCCACTCCGTCGCCGGTTTCGTCTCGTACACGACGACGCCGGCGGGTTTCGCTCGCATCGATTTTCCTCCACGCGCAGTATATCACGCGCTCCGGACGCAACGAAAAGCCCCCCTCGTAATCAAGCGCGTGACGCGGCGGACCCGATCTCCCCGTGCCACAATTTTCTTGTCACCCTGAGCGGAGCGCCGCAGGCGCGCAGTCGAAGGGCCGCCGGAACTCGGCCAAACTCCGTCGATCCTTCGACTTCGCGCCTCCGGCGCTTCGCTCAGGATGACATTCTTTCGGTGCTCCGCTCAGTTCGCAGCAACCAAAACGACTGCTACTTCGACGCACCGACGACGCGCGCCAAGCTTCTACTTGACCGGACGAACCTTTGCGATCGGAGCCTCGATTGCATAGCGCGTTGTATCGAGATCGAACTCGCCGCGGGTCTGCCAGGCGCGCACGATTGCGTCGCTGTCGTAGCCGAGAAATTCCGCGAGGCGGCAGATATCCGAGCCGGTAATGGTTCCTTTGTCGCGCAGCACCTCGATCGCCGCGACTGCGAGCTCGAGCGCGCGGCCCTCGACGCCGATGCGAGAGGTGCGCCGGATCACACGGTCCTGCTCGTCTTCGTCGTAGCCTTCGTCCTGGGCCATCAGCGCCCTGAGTTCGTCGATATCTGGTTCCACCGGGCCAACCTCCGCAGCCGGAGGACGTCGCTTTTAAGGTTCGCGGCGCCTTCGTTGTGCGGATTATCGGACGAAGCGGCCGCGAGATTACATGGCCGCGCGTAAAATTCGCCCAACCCCCGGTTCGACGGATGTCCCTCCGGGGCGGCCTAGTGCAGCGCGGCGCTCCCCAGGGCCCGCGCGCGCTGCGCGAACCAGGAGTTCGGGTGCCGGGCCGCTTCGGCCAGGGCAAACTCGGCATACTCGTCGCCGGCGCCGAGCTCGGCCAGCTCGATGGCCGCCAGCGCGGCGCGCCAGTTGTACCCGAGCTCTTTCCAGAGTTCGAAGGCCTGTTGGAAGAGCAGCGTTGCTCGGGTCAGGTTTCCCTCCGCTCGACAAATCGTCGCGTCGGCAGTCGTTTCGTCGAGACGGGCACGGTCGTCGAAGTGCCCAGCGTGGCCGCGCAGTCTTCCCCGCAAGACACGATAGCGCCGATACAGTCGACGCGCTTTTATCGGGTTGTCACTAGCAACTGCTTCGGAAAGTTGCAGCAATACATCGCAATCTTGGCGCGAACCATTCTCCCAATGGACCGATTCACTCAGGCGCTCAGCGTGGTCGAGCTCCTCGCGCGCCGTGAGCTCTTGGCGCAACTCGCGCGCCAGATATGTGCGGTCGAGGGAAACCTCAATCTTCAACGGTACTGAAGGCGCTGCTTCGGCGGCCGCACGAAGATCGCGGAGTCCACCGAGGTGATCGCCGCAGAGCGCGCTTGCCCACCCGAGCGACCGCAGCACCTCGTAGCGCTGTGGTGCTAGTTCCTCAATCCAGTCGCTCGAATCGAGCCGCGCGCGCACGTAATTTGCATCGTCGCGGTTTCCGGTCTCGCGAACGAGCATGGCAAGATGCGCCAGCTGCGTAGCTCTGAACCAATCATCGCGAACCGCACAGTGGTCTAGCTCCTCGAAGGAGCGCCTCAAATACGCCTGCTGCACACCGTAGCTACGCTTACTGGCCGCAATAGCCGCTAGTAGTTCGAACACACCGGCTCGCGCGTGGGCTAGCGGCGAGAAGTGCGGGCGGGCGCCAAACACAATGACGGCGGGAGCAAGCACTTTCGCGCACGCCTCCCCGCCGCCTACGGTTTCTCCGTTCAGGACCTTCGCATGCGCTTCGAAGTAGTAATATTCAGCCTCGAGATCCGGGCACGACGCCGAAAACACGTACGCGCGCGCTTCGTCGAGAGCGCACTGCGCCTCGAAGGGCCGCCCCAAACGCGCGAGCGTCGTTGCGCTGAGTGCCTGCAGCTGGCCGCGCTCGCGATGAGAGAGTTCAGCGACATTTTGCAACGCCGCTTCAAGGCTTGTCAGAGCATCGTTGAGTCGATTGAGACGGATGAGCGATCGGGCTGCCAGCGCAATCGCATCGCTGGATGAATGATGTGCAAGAGCACCCAAGCACGCGGCAAAGCGACCGCCGCGAAAGGCCGCAACCGCAGCTTCAAATGGCTGAGCGCGCGGCTTTAGCCGCGCGACCCGAAGAGTGCCCATCCAAGGACAGCACTGCTGTTTCGGCCAGCAGTTCTCCTGGGTTAGGGCAGCGTGAGAGTTAGCTGATGCCTGGCCAGCCGCCGCACGCGACCGCCATGCTTTGCCATGCGGCGGCAAAACTTGTGGCGGCAGACGAAAAATCGATCGATGCCAAGAATAGATGCACGATGGAACTCCTGTGGGATAGAGACAATCCGGCCGCTTAGTCCAGAGCTTAGCCAAGGCTAGCGAACTGGGACGCGGGCCCGATATGGTACTTTATACCCTGTCCGGCTCGCAAAAGCACCAAGTTTCTGTAGGGCCTCCGGCCCAATTGTCAAGTGCCTGAGATCACACTTTAGGCGCGACGGCCGAAACGGGGAGGCCGCACTCGTCGCCCCAAGCTTCCCACGCGGTCGCGTCCCGGGTCGCGAAGACCTCGGCCAGGGCCGTCGCGTCGGACGACGGGACCCCGAGAAGCTCGCCGAGGCGGGCGGCGAAGTGCGGCTCCAGCGCACCCACGGCGACCCAGCCCGTCCGGGCTTCATAGAGACGATAGATCGCGGCCGCGCCGCCGAGGACTCCGGACTCCTGTGTCAGGCCGTGCGCGAGGGGTTCCGCGAACACGACTGCGGCGTCGCGCAGCGAAACGAGCTCTCGGCCCGCTTCGCCCTCCCGTTCGCGACGGAGGAGCAGGCCGAGCGTTGCGGTGACGGCGCGCTCCGCGCCCGCGAGGTCGGCGAGGAGCGTGCGCGGCATCGCGGGCGGTGAGACGAGGCCGAGCTGCGCGACGTAGTTGAGGTCGTGGCCGGCCCGTTCGTCATCGGGCGGGGGGAAGCCGACGATGGCGACGTGGACGAGCTTTGGGTGGCGCGCGTGCAATTCGTCCCAACCGAGACCGAGGCGCTCGAGCGACAACAAACGGCTGGACGTCAGCAAGACGTCGGCTCGCTCCAGCCGCTCGGCAAGCGCCGCGCGCCCGGCGGCGGATTTCCCGTCGAGGACTTCCACCGTGCAGCCGCGGTGAAGCGCCGCGTACCAGCGGGGCGCCGAGTGCGCGAGCATGTCGCCGGCCGGCGGCTCGATCTTCGTGACATGCGCGCCGAGATCGCGCAGCCGCGCGGCAGCGACCGGGCCCGGGACGTTGGGGGCGAGGGTGACGACTTTAATGCCGGCGAGCGTCTCCACGCGCCGCAGGTTACGCGCCGCTCCGCAGGTCACCTCGGAACATCGCTCGCAGAGTGTGCCTTCTGCATCGACTATCGAAGTGAGGAGCTGTCTACGCATGAGCCTGGCCGGCAAAACGTTATTCATCAGCGGCGCGAGCCGCGGGATCGGACTCGCGATCGCGTTACGCGCGGCGCGCGACGGCGCGAACGTCGCGATCGTCGCCAAGACGACCGAGGCGCATCCGAAACTCCCCGGGACGATTTACAGCGCCGCCCAGGAAATCGAGGAAGCCGGCGGCGCCGCGCTTCCGATCGCCTGCGACATCCGCTCCGAGGACAAGGTTCGCGAAGCGGTCGAAGCGACGGTCGCGCGTTTCGGCGGAATCGACGTCTGCGTCAACAATGCAAGCGCGATCTCGCTGACCCGCACGCCGCAGACCGACATGAAGCGCTACGACCTGATGCAGTCGATCAACACGCGCGGCACCTTCGTCTGTTCGCAAGCGACCTTGCCCTACCTTAAGAAAGCCGCGAACCCGCACATCCTCACGCTCTCGCCGCCGCTCGACATGCAGGCGAAATGGTTCGCCCCGAACGTCGCCTACACGATTGCGAAGTTCGGAATGTCGCTCTGCACGCTCGGCATGGCCGAGGAGTTCCGCAAGGACGGCGTCGCCGTCAACTCGCTCTGGCCGCTTACCACGATCGACACCGCAGCGGTGCGCAATCTGCTCGGCGGCGAGGCCATGGCGAACACCAGCCGCACACCCGAGATCCTCGCCGATGCTGCGTATGCGATCCTCAATCGGCCCTCGCGCGAGTGCACCGGCAATTTCTTTATCGACGAGGAGGTACTGCGCGCCGAGGGCGTTACCGATTTCGCGCCGTATGCCGCCGGCCCAAAGGACGGTCCGTACTCCCCCGACTTCTTCGTCCCCGACGACGTTTATGCGCGCACGTCGACCAAGCTGGCCCGAGCTTCGGCCTAGCTGCGGTTCACCCTACCCGCGAGCGTCGGATCCAGGAATACCATGCGTCCATATTTTCCCCGGTTTTCGCGGAAACTGCGATCGCTTCGAGGCCCGGGCGGACTGCCCGGGCGTTCGCGATGCACCGCTTGACGTCGAAATCGACGTAGGGCAAAAGATCGATCTTATTAATCACGAGCAGGTCGGCGACCGCAAACATGTACGGGTATTTCGCCGGCTTGTCGTCGCCCTCGGTCACCGAAAGGATCGCGACTTTCGCTCGTTCCCCAAGATCGAAGAGCGCCGGGCACACGAGATTCCCGACGTTTTCGATGATGACGAGTGAATCGGCTTGCGGCGCGAGCACATCGAGCGCGCGTCCGATAATTCCGGCTTCGAGGTGGCAGCCCGTGCCCGTATTGACCTGCAGCGCTCGAGCGCCCGCAGCACGAATGCGCGCGCTGTCGTTTTCCGTGGCCTGATCGCCTTCGATCACGACCATCGGCAGGTCAGCGCCCAGATCGCGAATCGTGCGCTCGAGGAGCGTGGTCTTCCCCGAGCCGGGAGAGCTCACCAGATTCAACGCGACGATGCGCCGGTCGGCGAACCACTGCCGGTTGACGGCTGCAAGCGCATCGTTCGTAGCAAGCACGGCACGCTCGAGAACGACCGTCCGCGCATCGGTAGCATCGAGCTGGTCCAGGTGGCCGTTTTGCACGGCATGAACGTGAGGCTGGGCACCGTCGTGAGCGTGCTCGTGATCGTGGACGTGCCCATGCCCGTGGTCATGGTCATGCCCGTGGTCATGGTCATGCCCGTGCTCGTGGTTATGCCCGTGCTCGTGATCATGCCCGTGCTCGTGGGCATGGTCGTGCGCGGTCACCAGGATCGCGTCAGTAGCCGAGCAGCCGCAAGTCGCACACATTAATGCAGCGATTCGGCGTCTTGAGCCGCGTTCCCGCGCACATTCGTGCCCGCCCGGTTCACTCCGCGGGTAGGCGACGTGCCACCAGGGCTGCGTCGAGGTCGTCGATCCGTTTCAACCTGTAGACGACGACCGACACGAGCCAGCTCACGAGAAACACGCCGATGATGTAGAAACCGAAATTCGCTAACGGGAACTCTTGGACGGCGTCCCAAGCTCCGCCGGTCGCGTGGAGCTCCGAGGCGATAACCTGCAGCATCTCGAGACCGCCGATGAACAGCGCAACGACTACCGAAATCGACGTAATCGTGATGTTATAGTAGAGCTTTCGAAGGGGCTTGAGGAAAGCCCAACCGTAGGCACCCAGCATCGCGACCCCGTCCGTCGTGTCGACGAGCGACATCCCGGCCACGAACAGAAGGGGCAACAGCAGGATGAGACCGATCGGCATTCCGCTCGCGCCCGTGACCGCCGCAATACCGAGCAGACCGACTTCGCTCGCCGTGTCGAACCCAAGGCCGAACAACAAGCCGATCGGATACATGTTCCAACTCTCGGTGACGACGCGCAAGAGCGGGCGGAGCATTCGCGCGAGCAGCCCCCGGTCGGCAAGGTATGCATCGAGCGTCTGGTCGTCGTACTCGCCGTCATCGACGGCTCGTCTCCAGGTCGCCACGATGTCGAACAAGACCGCGACGTTGATCGCGCCGATAATGACGAGAAATAGGCCCGAGACCCCTGTTCCAACGACGCCTCCAAACGTCTGAAGCGTTGGGAGGTTGTTCTTGACGAATGCCGCCGAGACCGCGACGAGTACGCTCAAAAGAAGCACGACCGTCGAGTGGCCGAGGGAAAAGAAAAAGCCGACGGCGACCGGCCTCTTCCCGTCTTGCATCAGCTTTCGCGTCGTGTTGTCGATCGCCGCGATGTGATCCGGGTCGACCGCGTGGCGGAGTCCGAATCCGTAGGCGGTGATCCCGAGCCCGAGCAGGATTGGGAATTTTGCGGCTGCGATCACGACCGCAAGCCACGTTCCTACGTTGAGGACCGCAAGGACGGCGTAGACAACGGTTAGGCGACGCCGCAATTCGGGCGTTGCGGTGCTCCAGAGCTTTCTCATCCGTTCGACCGGTTGGATCACGGAACCGCAAGCGTTGAAATCGCGAGTGCCTTCCTGAGTTACTGATCGGGCCGACAAGGGAACGTTACTGCCGCACAAAGGGATTGCCCCCAGAAGCTTTGTTGGTTGCCGGGGCGGCGGATCCATGGATTTCTTCGAGTTTGTCTACAATGTAGACAACACGCGTCGAACTCGGCGCAAGGACCGCCGTCGCGGATGGTCGTCATTGAATACGTTTAGCGTGAAATGATTTCTTTTTGAGAAGCACTGTGTACGCTTCGTGTGTTGACCGGCCGCACGCTGACGGACATGTGCTTTCGCGCGGGCCGTACTCGCACTAGGAGTCACGCATTTGCTTACGACCGTCGGATTGGTCGTTTCACTCGGGCTGGTCAATCAGATTGTTGCACCGTCGATCGCGCTGTTGTCGCCGGCAACGCCTTCGGCTCTCCCGGCGGCAACCGCGGCACCACCTTCGCCGTGCCCCTCCGCTAGCGCCACGCCAACCGAAAGCGGCGCGCCGGTTTCATCGTCGCCCGCTCCCTGCCCCGTCGCAAGGAAGCTGAAAACCATTGCGACCGTAGCCGTCGCCGGCCGTAAGGCGGATCTCGTCGGCGTTGCTGCGGCCGCGTCAGAGGGCACGATCGGCGAGGTAGAGATCGCAGACCGGCCGATCCTCCGGCCGGGAGAGGTCTTGGAGGCGATCCCCGGCCTCGTCATCACCCAGCATAGCGGTGAAGGGAAAGCAAATCAGTATTATTTGCGCGGCTTTCAGCTCGACCACGGCACCGACTTGGAGAGCACGATCGGCGGCATTCCGATCAACATGGTGTCGCATGCGCACGGTCAGGGCTATTCCGATATCAACTGGCTCATGCCCGAACTCGTCAGCTACGTCGAGTTCAAAAAGGGAACCTATTACGCGGATCAGGGCGACTTTTCCACAGCCGGATCGTACAATCTCTACTTTCGAGACACGATCGAACCCATAACGGAATTCGGGCTCGGCGACTACGGCTACGATCGTTTTTTCACGGCCGGATCGCCCCTGGTCGGCAACGGCCACCTTCTTTATGGTGTCGAGATCTACCACGATAACGGCACGCTCGTAAAGCCGGACGAGTATCACAAGCTCAACGCTATGATGCGCTACACGTTCGGCAAAGGAAAAGATAACTACGGCATCAACGCGTTCGCGTACGACGGTGCCTTCAATTCGACGGATCAAATCCCGCAGCGCCTCGTCACCGCCGGACTGCTCAGCCCCGACGGCTACATCGACCCGAGCGACGGCGGCAACACGTATCGGTACGCCATGTCTGCACAGTGGCAACACCAGGATCCGAATGGTACGACAAAATTCAATGCGTACGGCGTCGACTATTTCCTCGATCTCTTCTCGGACTTCACGTATTACCTGTACGACGGGAACAATTATTGGAACGAAACCGCGAACCCCATTACCTGTAATGCAGCTTTTGTGACCTGCACGCCGAACGCTCGGGGTGGGCTCCGCGCGCCGGATTACCACTCGTTTTGCCCGGCCTACACCGCGCCGGCAGGCGCCGCAGCCGGCTCGCTGACGCCGATTCCTTACAACTTTCAATGCGGCGATCAGCGCGAGCAAGAGGACAAGCGCTTCATCTCGGGGTTCAATTTTTCCAGAACCTACGTAACGCCGGGCTCGGTCACGACAATCGGGGCGGACACCCGCAACGACAACATCTCGACACTCGGTCTGTTTTTGGTCGCGGATCGCAATCGATTTCCCGAAGGGACGCTAAGCGACGATCATGCCGTCGAGCGCGGCTCCGACGTTTACGTGCAATCGGAGCTGCGCTTTGGGCCAAAGCTGCGCCTGGATCCGGGCGTACGCTTCGATTACTACACGTTCCACGACGCGGCATACGACCCGCGCAACAGCGGCGCCGGCTCCGCAGCGCTGATCGACCCAAAAATGGTCATCGCCTACGCCGTCAACCAGAAAAGCGAGTACTATCTCGACTACGGCGATAGCTTCCATTCCAACGACGTGCGCGGCGTGACGTACGTCGACGACCCGCAAACGCACGCACCGTTCGATTCGGCCGGAGCACCTGTCGAGCGGAATCCGCTCCTTAACCGGTCGGCCGGCGAGGAGATCGGATACCGCTATACGATTCCGCAGTACACGGCCACGTTCTCGCTTTTCGAATTGTATCAGGCAAACGAGTTGATCTTCGACGGCGATCACGGCACGACGTCGCTCGGCGGCCCGACGCAGCGAAAAGGCGTCGAGTTCACCAACTACTTTACGCCGAAGAATTGGCTTACGCTGTCCGCCGACCTCGCCACGACCACGGCCCGTTTTCTCAACAACCCGGGCGGGCAGGGAAACAACGTTCCGGAATCGCTCAACGGCGTCGTCTCCCTCGGGGCGACCATCGACGAGCCGGCTTACGCGACGAGCCTGCGAATGAGCTATTTCGGGCCGCGTACGCTCGATACGCAAGGCACGGCGAAGTCACCGTCATCCACGGTTTGGAACTACCAATTTACCGCCAAGATGAAGAAAAACCGTCATCTCTCATTCGACGTCTTTAACATCTTCAACGCGGACGTGCCCGATGTGACCTATTACTACAATTCGTGGTTGCCGTACGACGCGAAAAACCCCGCGAACGCAAACAGCCCGGGCATCAATCCCGTGCTCGGCGCCAATATCGACGGCAGCCCCGGATTCCCCGGGAGTGCGGGTGTCGCGGACTATCATTTTCACCCGGCAACAAAACGCGTCGTTCGGTTGACGTACGGGTTGAAGCTCTAGGGCCGGCGCACGCCGTCGGATTCGAGCCAGCGCTCGAGATGCTCGACGTACTCGGGCCCGAACGTATCGTTTAGGCAACGCAAGTAGGCCGCGTAGACGTCGTCTTGGCTCGAGAGCACGTAGTGCTCGAGCACCCGGCGGTGAATCGACATGTAGCCCTCGCGCAGCCGAAGTCCGCCGTGGACGAGCGCGACGAGCAGTTCGCTCGGGGAAACCTCGGCGTGCCGGTCCAGCCGCTCGTTAAACCATTGGTCGAGCGCGCGCGGCAAGCGCATCGAACGGGTCGGACCCATCGAGCCCGACCCCTTCTGCCGTGCCATTTACGGCCGAGCCGTTCTAATGCTTGTGCTCGTGCTTCTCGTCACCCTCAGCATGGCTGTGCGTCGTGCCGCCATGTTCGTGGTGCTCGTGATCGTGGTCGTGATCGCGATGTTCGTGCAGGTGCGTGTGTTTCGTGCCGTCGGCATGCTCGTGCTCGTGCTGGTGATCGTGCTCGTGCTCGTTGCTCATCGAAAACCTCCTTGATCCGTCGCGTTCTTCTACCAGAGCGCTCCATCACCCACGGTAATGTACAAGATCGGACCGATCCCCCACAGCAGGGCGACCAGTGCCCAAATGAGTTTCTTGCTTCCATCGAGATCGTCGCGACCGATGAGGTTAATAAACATCAACAGCATGGCGATGGGATGGAGAATTATGGAGACCAGTATCTGGAGCAGCAGCTTCATCGGACTTGCCTTTCTTGCGGAGCCGGCAACGGGTTCTTACCGCGAAGTGGTCGGGTTGTCACGCGCGGGAGCGGCACGTGTGATACGAGGAAACCCCCGAACGAGCGGGGGCTTCCCGGAACCGTGCACCGCGTAGGACTTGAACCTACAACCAATTGATTAAGAGTCAACTGCTCTACCATTGAGCTAGCGGTGCGCGGGACGGACAGTTCGCCCCGGCGATGCTGCGTCCTCCGAGCCCGGGCAAGAGTAATCGAAGTCAGCCACTAAGTAGCCTCAATGGGCCATAAAGGGCGCTTCATCGTCGGGTCGTCGCTCGTTGCGTGCGCGGCGTTCGCTGCTTGCAGCGCCGGGCCGGCGAGCAGTCCGCGGCGGACCTGCGGCTTTCCGCCGCCCGTTCCGATCGAGCCGCTCTATCTCGCCTATCCGATCCCGTCGGCGACCGGCGTACCGCTTTTCATTGGAAGTGTGATCGTCCAGGGCTACGTTGCGGGCTTCTATGGTCCGGGGACACTTTCGGTCACGACATCCGCCGGTACGGCAATCGTCAAGAACGTCTCCCCGACCGCTGCGCCCTCACCGCTGCCGACGCCGCTAGCAACGCCGGTCCAGAATCTCCCCTACGAGGCCGTTCCGGTACCGGCGCTCATGCCCG
>Ga0302326_10011106_pt1 | contig 19430 bp, 16 predicted proteins | sample Palsa_T0_3_FD_202264 | JGI IMG/M metagenome (GOLD analysis project Ga0302326, IMG submission 202264) | Peat permafrost microbial communities from Stordalen Mire near Abisko, Sweden - Palsa_T0_3 | ecosystem: Environmental > Terrestrial > Soil > Palsa > Peat permafrost | place: Sweden: Abisko...
GGCGCTCAAAAATCCTCTCGGTCATATCCGGACTGATACCGCATCCCGAGTCCGAGACTTCGAGAACGACAAGACTTGGATCTTTATCGGAGACGCGAGCGTGAACTTTCACCTTACCATTTGCCGGGGTAAACTTTATGGCGTTATCAACAAGAATGATCAGAATCTGTCGAATGCGCGTTGGGTCCGCACACACGGACGGCAATTGGCAGGCGATGTCAGAGGAAAGTGTGATTCCTTTGGTTGTGGCGGCTCCCTGAAGAGTGTCGACGGCATACGCAATTGCATCGGCAGCCGAGGTACATTGCGGCTCGATCATCAGTTTACCCGCCTGCACACGAGTGACTTCAAGCAGGTCGCTAATCATCGATTGAAGCTGTTTGACATTCCTAAGAACAGTCTCCATGTACTCCTGTTGTTCGGGCAGAAGTTCGCCGGCCAGCCCGTCCAGGAGAATGGTGACGAACTGACGGATCGCGCTCAGCGGGGAGCGAAGTTCGTGCGACACGTGTGAGAGGAACTCATCTTTAAACTGGATCTGATGAATGCGGATGAGATCGGCCTCCGTCTGCATGCGGTGGCGCTCGATCGCATGGCGGAGAGCCCTAGGTAGCGCGCGGTTTTCGATCTGGCCTTTGATCAGATAGTCTTGTGCGCCTTCCCTCAGTGCCTCCGCGGCCAATGCCTCGTCATCCAACCCAGTTAATACGATCATCGGGACGCCCGGGGCTGCTGCGTGCGCTCGCCGGACAGTGTCGAGCCCGTGCCCATCGGGCAGTCCCATATCCAACAGGACAATATCCACTCCACCTTTCGCAAGATGAACCTCGGCTTCACTCATGCGCAAGAAGTGAGTCAGCTCGAAACTGTCTGGCCGTTCTTTGCCAAACATCTCGCGCAGCAAACGGACATCTCCCGCGTTGTCTTCGACGAGAAGGACCTGGAGAGTCTTTTCTTTCACGCGCTCACTTCGCGCGGCAACTTAACCACCGAAAGCCAGAAACTGTCGATGCTCTTCACGACGGTAAGGAAGCCTTCGAGGTCTACGGGCTTGGTGATGTAAGAATTCGCATGCAGCATGTAACTCCTCAGAATATCGGCCTCAGACGAAGATGTAGTCAGGACAACGACAGGAATGCTCCTGAGCTTCGGGTCGTCCTTGATTTCCGCCAGAACTTCGCGGCCGTCTTTCTTGGGCAGATTCAAGTCGAGCAGAATTAGATCCGGACGAGGAGCGTTGGCGTATTCGCCCTCGTGTTTCAGGAAAGCCATGGCCTTTGCCCCATCCGACGCCACGTGCAGGTTTATATGCACCTTGGCATCCTTAAATGCTTCCTGCGTGAGCCGGACATCGCCGGGGCTGTCTTCAACCAATAAGACTTCGATAGGTGCTGCATCCATTCCAATCAATTCCATTATTTCCTCTCCGTCTCCGGCAGGGCAAAGTAGAAAGTTGAGCCCTTTTCCGGCTGCGACTCGACCCAGATCCTGCCCCCGAGCCGTTCCAGGATTTTCTTGCAGATAGCCAATCCGATTCCTGTGCCCTCGAATTCCTCTCGCCCGTGCAAGCGCTGGAAGAGGATGAAGATTCTGTCAAAGTACTGGGAGTCAATTCCCAGGCCGTTGTCGCGCACGGAAAAGATCCATTCATGGCCATTTTTCGAGGCAGAGACGTGCACTTCGGGGCTCTCCGCTCTGCGATACTTGATTCCGTTCCCCACAAGGTTTTGAAATATCTGGGTTAACTGTGTTTCATCAATCGTGATTGCCGGCAGCGAATCGTACGTTACCACCGCACCGCTTTGCTCAACCGCGCCTCGCAAGTCTGTGAGAGCCATTTTCAGTGCGTCTTCACTGGAGATCTCGCGGAGCGCTTTTCCATTGGTCCCCGCCCGGGAATAGGACAGCAGATCCTGGATCAGCCCCTGCATACGGTTGCACCCGTCCACGGCAAAGGCGATAAACTCATCGGCATCGGAGTCCAGGCGTCCCTTGTAGCGCTTGGCCAGAAGCTGCGTAAAGCTGGACACCATCCGCAGCGGCTCCTGGAGATCGTGGGATGAGACATAAGCAAATTGCTGCAGGTCGTCATTGGAGCGCCTCAATTCCCCGACCGTCTTCATCAGCTGCTCTTCAGATTTCTGGCGTTCGGTAATGTCACGTGCGATCTTTCCGAATCCCCTCAAACGTCCCTTCTCGTCGCGCAGAGCCGTAATCACGACGTTGGCAAGAAAGCGAGATCCGTCCTTTCGTATCCGCCAGCCCTCGACTTCAGAGCGCCCGTCCTGGGCGGCTTGCTCCAGTTCGAAGGCGGGTTTTCCGCTGCTTATATCCTCAGCGGTATAGAAGCGAGAAAAATGTTGGCCGATAATCTCCTCTGCCCGATATCCGTTGATCTTTTCCGCCCCGTCGTTCCAACTGACGACGAAGCCCTCAGGGTCGAGCATAAGGATCGCGTAATCCTTCACGTTTGACACGATCAACCGGAAGTGCTCCTCACTCTGACGAACAGCACCTTCAGTCCGTTTGCGCACACTGATGTCGCGGATTGCTGCGGTGACCAGGATTCCCTCGGCGTCTTCCAGCGGACTCAGCCTGATGTCGATTGGGAACTGACTTCCATCTCTCCGCCGCCCGGAGAGCTCAATTCCCGCATCGATCTGTTGCGTCCGTGCCTCCGCCGCGCTTCGCATACCGTCGGAAACCAGTCGTTCGGCGAAGCCTTCAGGAATGATGTTCTTTACCTGCTGCCCGACCAACTCGTCTCTGCGGTAGCCGAACTGTTTCTCCGCCTGAACATTCACCAGGACGATCTCCCCGACCTCGTTCACCACTACCATCGCGTCCGGAGCCGCCTCTAGCAAGCCTCGGTACCGGGCCTCGGACTGGAGCATAAGGGTCTGCGTTTCCAGGGCTTGTCGCGACCGGGCCAGCTCCTCGGTTTGTGGAGACAATTCCAACGCCTGCCTGACCAGGGCGGTGACGTCATCCATCGGATTGGATAAGTGATTTCTCACACTTTTCACTGTAGCCCCTTTATCCGTCCGGGGTTGGGGCATGAGCGACCTTAGAGCAGGAAGCACATTCGCTGGCAGAAAGCGTGGCTGGCCCAGGCGTGGGTGTGGGGTGCACGGCGGAAAGGGTTGCTCTTAGCGATCACGAGCGCACGGGATATCTTCCAAAGCTGATTGACGACTTGATTGTGCGCCTGAGACCGCCCCGCATCACCATACAGGAGGGCGGTTTCATCGGTTCCCCTGCTGCCGTCGCCCATGAAAATTGCGAAGGTCAAAAGGTTACACCTCTGCGATGCTGGTGCAGGACTCACGAATACTCCAGGTAACCCTCTTCGGGACGTTGCAGAGGAATCTGAGGGCGCTGGACTTCAGCTTGCTGTTGCCTGATGTCATGACTATCGCGGACGAAGTGGATTCGCAGTTGACCCGGGCGATGGAGGGCTACATGGATGTCGCGGGGGAGCCAGCAGCGGCGTAGATCCTAATCCCAACATGAGAAGGATGCCGGCATTGTTTTGTTTTTTCGTTGGACAAGGTTTTTTCTTCTGCCGAGTCGCCGCTGTCGCCGCCGCCCTCACTCGTCACTCCGTAGAGGTTCCCATCGCCCCCGAGAATGGGGCCTGAATTGGAAACCGGGCAAGTTATAGCGTGAGGGGGGGCACCAGTCGTAAACCACGCTGATCTTCCCGGAGAGTGTCATGCGGAACACCAAGCCTGCATAACCGTAGAAGTTCCCGTCCGTCGCCTGGACCATCCCCAAAGAGTTTTCCGCGGCCATTACTCTCAGCCTGGGCACGCACCGCCAGGCTGAGAGTAATGGCCGCGCATGTGAGTGCGAGGCCGAGAGTGAAGCGAAACTTGGAGCTCTTCATAGAAATCCTCGTTAAAGAAACACCTTCGTGAGGTGCGCCGCAACGGAGTACACCCGCCGACCACCCCGGGCGAGGGCGTCCGGGGCTCCACTGAGTGACTAAGGCGTTATCTCGAACACCGTGCCGACTCCCGCCGAACCACCGCCTGACGTTGTGCCGTAGAGATTTCCTTTCGAATCTGCGAGCAAGGCGGCGGGAGATTGGCCATCCGAGGAATCGCTCGGAAAACTGTGCAGAACGACCTTGGACCATGCTCCGTTTGTGGACCGCCTCAGTTGGAAGACCGTGCCGTAATTTCCGGCACCACCGGCAGCCGTAGTGCCATACAGATTCCCCGCCGAATCGATGACCAGAGGATTACCAGTGCCTAAACCGCCGGTTTCCCCGTACAAGAAGGCGTGTAACACGTTTTCCTGCCAGGCTCCGCTCGACGTGGGAGTCAACTCGAACGCAACCCCAAATCCTTCCAAATAATCGACCCCGCCGAAGGTTGTCATGCCGTACAGATTTCCGGCACTGTCGAAAATCACTCCGTAGGGATAATATCCCCCCGATGCTCCGGGAAAGGAGGAGTCGAACTCCAACAAAGTGATCTCCCTCCAGCCCGTCTTCGTTTTCTTCAACTCAAAAACAGTTCCACCGGATTCCGCACCACCCAGGGCGGTCGTGCCGTAGAGGTTGCCCGCCTTATCGAAAACCGGCGAGCCATTTGGCGCCCCACCATTGGACCCCGGTTGGCCAAAGGCAAGCAAAATAGTGTGAGTCCAGTTCTCGCCCGTACGCTGTAGTTCAAACACTGTTCCGCCTTCTCCCGTCCCGATCCAAAGGGTGGTGCCATACAGATTTCCCGCGGCATCCAGGGCCAGACTCCAGGGCCCCCAGCCTTCTGTCGGGCTGGCATTCCATATGGTCTTTGCCGACCAACCGCCCGAGCCATCAGGCGACAACTCATAAACCGCGCCGCAAGGATAGAGGTTGAAGCCGTCGCTACAATTTTCGGTGCCGCCACCATAAAGCGTTCCGTAAAGGTTTCCCGACGAATCCATGACCAGCGCATTGGGGTAGGACGAGTTCGCGGGGAGTGCATGGATCGACTTTGCCGTCCAGCCTCCTTCCGCCGTGGGAGATATCTCGTAGACGGCTCCGGATCCAGAACCGCCATATGTGTTTACGCCATACAAATTTCCGGCTGCGTCTGAAATCAGTACCCCGTTCGGCGTATTGCCCAGGTCGCCGCTGGCCGGGAAACTGAAAAGGACCTTTTCTTTTGGCGCATGTGATTGTGCGGCCGCGTACGTGACCGCCATGGAAACTGTCATCAAGAAAAGTGTGATCGCTGGTAAGCAGCGCTTGTTGAGTCGCATGGGAATCTCCTTATTCTGTAACTCGAGGCCATCGATAATTGTGCTCGGGTCAGGATGTGAAACTTCTGCCACACGAGCGCATTATAGCTCTGAATTTAGCGGGTGCGCTGGATAGGTGGCGTAACATCGCCATTACACTCGTTGACTCCCAGAGGCGAATTCTTCTCTTCCGTCACACCTGCGTCACAATTTGAGGGAGTGTATTACGAAGCAGAAAATAAACTAGTTTGTGGCAGCCGGACCTGTAAGCCGAATTCTGTCCGCCGGATTGCTCCGGCGGGACGGTCATTCCTCTGGGCCGCGCATCGCTGCGAGGCTCTAGCGACCTACCCGAAGGTTTTACGCACCGAGCCGGCACGTGCCGAAACCTGATTCGTGAGAATCAATTTCCGGCTCCCTTCCTATTTGGTCTTGCTCCGTGTGTGGTTTGCCCTGCCCGCCGCATTGCTGCGGCGGCGGTGCGCTCTTGCCGCACCTTTTCACCCTTACCTGCATCCGTGAAGATGCCGGCGGTATGTTTTCTGTGGCACTTTCCGTCGGACGGGCTTGAACCCGTCCTCCCGGACGTTATCCGGCACACTGCTCTGCGGAGTTCGGACTTTCCTCTCCCCGCGTCCGAAGACGCGGAAAGCGACCGTCCGGTCCAGCTGCCAACAGGATCATTATATGCCAGAGCGGACGTCGGAGTTCAGACGTCCGCCCGGCTTCGCGGCTGTGGCGAATTCGCTGATAGACTGATCCTGCGACTCAGGCCTGCAGTCAGAGGTCTGAGGCTCGAAGTTCGAGGTCCACAGTCCGAGGTCTGTTCTTGAATATCGCCGAAGCCATCCGAATCGCGCTGCAGTCGCTGTGGGTGAATAAGCTGCGCTCGGTGCTCACGCTGCTCGGCGTCGTGATCGGTGTGGCTGCCGTGATCGCCGTGGTCACATTCGTCTCCGGCATTAACGATTACGTGGCGCAGAAGATATTCAATCTGGGCGCGGACGTCTTCATCATCTTCAAAGTCTCACCGGCGGTTACAAATGTGGACCGCTTCCTTGAGGGCGAAAAGCGCAAGAAATTGACCTTCGAGGACTATCAGGCTGTAGCGGCAGCCTGCCGGCACTGCGAACTGGTGGCCGCATCAACGCGAAATGAAACCGGCACTGTGAAGTACGAAGGGCAATCGATCAGCGACACGACCGTGCGTGGGATGACGCCAGCGATGACCACGATCCTGGATGTCGACCTGAGCATGGGCCGCATGTTCAATGAGAATGAAGTAGACAATCGATCGCCGGTTGCCGTGGTTGGAAATGATATTGTCGAGCACCTCCTGCAAGGGGTCGATCCGGTGGGCAAAGAAATACGCGTTGACGGCTGGCCCTATCAGGTAATTGGCGTGGCCAAGAAGAAGGGATCTACGCTGGGACAGAGCGCCGACAATTTTGTAATGATTCCCATTACCGCCAGCATGAAGCAGTATGGCTCGCGTGATGACACCCTGAGGATTTGCGGCAAAGCCGCCAGCGGAGGAGTGCCGTTGAACGAGGCTATTGACGAGGCGCGGGCCGTTCTGCGCGCCCGCCGCCACGATCAACCCGGCGGCGAAGACAGTTTCGATATCGAAACCAACGCAAGCCTGCTCGGCATCTGGACCAGTTTCAGCCAGACTTTTTTCCTCGCCACCATCGGGATTGCATGTATTTCGCTGGTGGTCGGCGGCATTGTGATCATGAACATCATGCTGGTTGCGGTTACTGAGCGAACCCGCGAAATCGGCATCCGCAAAGCGCTGGGCGCCCGCCGTGAGGATGTGCTGTTGCAGTTCCTGGTTGAATCCGTAACTCTGGCTCTGACCGGCGGGGCGCTCGGAGTGTTGTCTGGGGTTGCGGTCGCTGAGACCGTTACCCTGCTGATTGGGATGCCGTCATCCATCAAACTTTGGGCGGTTGCTGCCGGGCTGATTGTTTCTGCCAGCGTGGGGGTGTTCTTTGGTGTATATCCCGCGCATAAAGCATCGAAGCTGGACCCCATTGCTGCGCTGAGATTCGAGACATAGGACTGCATGATTACCAGGGACGAGTTCGGCGAGGTCGTACAGATGGCGACAGATACGATCCGCGGTAACAAGATGCGTTCGGGCCTGACCGTGCTCGGCATCGTGATCGGCGTCGCCATGGTGATTGGCGTTTCCTCGATCGGCCGCGGCCTCGACGAAAACGTGCGCGAGATGGTCGCAAGTGTGGGATCCGACAACGTCTTTGCCTATCATCTTGACCCTCTTACATTCGGGCGACCCACCGAAGAAATGCGGACGCGCAAGAAGTTGAGCTTCGAGGATGCAGAGGCGATAAAGGAGTTGCCGCATGTAAAAGCCGTGTCCGCCGGTCTCCGCTACTTCCGCCCCGAGCTGGGTGTCGGCACGTTTGCGGTGAAATATAACGATCGCAAGGTAAAGAACACGATTCTCGAGGGGGACACGGCATCTGTGAAGGACGTGTACGATCTTCCGATGGCTGCCGGAAGATGGTTTACCGAAACCGACGACGAGCGTCACGCCGCAGTAATCGTTCTTGGCCACGACACGGCCGAGGAGTTGTTTCCGCTGGAGAGCCCGCTGGGGAAGGAGATCAATATCGACGGGCGGTTGTTTGAAGTGGTCGGCACTCTGGACAAGATCAAGTCAGTGTTTAGCGGTGGCAAAGACCCCAACGATAATCGCATCTTCTTCCCGTTAACCACCTTCAGAACCCTGCATCCAGAGATAAAAGATCATTGGATCACCGCCAAGGCTACCTCTCACGACGACGTGCCAAAAGCTATCGACGAGATTCGCCAACTGTTACGCCGGCGGCGAAGGGTTCCTCCCGAAAAGCCGGATAATTTTGCGGTTTTGACCACAGACTCAATCTCTGACGTATGGAATCAGCTCACTGGCATGTTATTCGTGGGAGTGTTTGCGATATCCAGCGTGGGCCTGATCGTTGGCGGTGTCGGGGTGATGAACATCATGCTGGTAAGCGTGACCGAAAGAACGCGCGAAATCGGCGTCCGCAAAGCGATCGGTGCGCTCAAGCGGGATATCCTCTTGCAATTCACTCTGGAGGCGATCATTCTCACGGCGGTCGGCGGGGTGATTGGGATTCTGCTGGGCGCGGTTGTGGTCTGGGTGATTCCCGAGATATGGCCATCGCTACCCGCCCGCCTTTCCGTGTTCTGGACGTTCTTCGGCTTCGCTTCCTCGGCGGGGGTTGGGCTCGTCTTCGGCATTTATCCTGCATGGAAGGCGGCAAACCTGGATCCCATTGAGGCGCTGCGTTACGAATAATCTGGCCCGCCCTGGCGCGTGATTCACTTGATCCTCAGAGTAATTCAGATCGTCGCGCTCTTCGGTACGGTTTCCAGCTCAATCTACTACCTGCTGTGTCTTTGGAGTGCAGCGCTATTTCTGCGCGAAAGGAAATCCGCAAGCGCAGCCGGCTCAACAGCCTTGCCGCCAATTACCATACTTAAGCCGCTCAAGGGAACCGATCCGGAAATTTACGAGAGCTTTCGCAGCCACTGCCTGCAGGACTACCCGGAATACGAAATCATCTTTGGCGTGAACGACGCCCATGATCCAGCGATCGAGAGTGTAACGGCGCTGCAGCGCGAATTCCCAGACCGCAGAATTCAGTTGCTGGTGAGTCCGAAGGTTCTGGGCGCGAATGTAAAGGTCAGCAATCTGGCGCAGATGCTGCCGGAAGCGCGCTTTGATTACCTGATCGTCAACGACAGCGACATTCGCGTGCAAGCCGACTACCTCCGCCATGTGATCGCTCCACTGGCCAACCCGCGAATCGGGATGGTCACATGCCTCTACCGAGGAGTGGCTGGCGCGACGTTCGGTTCGCGTCTGGAGGCTTTGGGAATCAGCACAGATTTCTGCCCAAGTGTACTGGCCGCACGACAGGTTGAGGGCGGTATTCGTTTCGGACTGGGTTCTACCTTGGCCTTTCGTCGCGCCGAACTGGAAAAGATTGGGGGATTCTCTTCGTTCGTGGACCATCTCGCGGACGACTACGAACTGGGGAAGCGCATCGCCGGCCTGGGGCTGAGTGTGAACCTGTCGGAGGTTGTGGTCGAGACGTTTCTCCCCGCTTATCGACTGCGAGATTTTTTCGCGCATCAACTGCGCTGGGCGCGAGGCATCCGCGACGCTCGTGCAGGTGGCTACCTAGGCCTGATTTTCACGTTTGGGATTTTCTGGGCGTCGCTCGGACTGGCGGCGAGCCGCGGAGCGCCCTGGGCATCGATGGCGCTGGCCGTCACGCTTGTCCTCCGTCTTGTGGTTGCGCTGGTGGTGGGACAGGTCGTTCTGCAAGACGGCCAGACGCTTAAATATGGTTGGCTGATTCCGCTACGCGATCTGATTGCAGTCGCGATCTGGATGGCGAGCCTTGCCGGTCATACCGTGACGTGGCGGGGAGACCGCTTCCGCTTGAAAAATGGCAGGCTTATTCGGATTCCGCCATAGCGTTGACACGAAGCTGAATTCCGCCATGAGCGGAAGGAAGCGGATCGCGTCTGAAGTCGAGCACGGTTCGAACCTTGGCTGCCAATTGTTTCAAAGTGAACGGCTTCTGCAGGAAATTGTTCTCGACATCTACCACTTTATGGTCCAGCACGGTTTGGCCCGCGTAGCCGGAAACGAATAGCACTCGCGTTTTCGGACAAAGTACTTCCAATTCCTTGGCCAGTTGGCCCCCGCTCATATTCGGCATTACGACGTCGGTAATGGCCAGCTGAATACCCGCCGCGCCATGATTCCTGGTCACGACTAAAGCGTCTGATCCGTCTCTGGCTTCGAGAACCGTGTATCCGCGAAGCCTGAGGGACTCCCCCGCTGCTTTGCGCAGAGTCTCCTCATCCTCGACCAGGAGCACGGTCTCGGTGCCGCGGAGCAGGGCCTCAGCGCGACCGTCCTGGATCTCGACGATCACCGGCTGATCGGGGACGCAAGGCAGGTAGATTTTGAAAGTGGTTCCCATGCCCGGCTCGCTATAGACCCAGACATATCCGTGATTTTGCTTCACGATACCGTACACGGTAGCGAGGCCGAGGCCGGTGCCTTCGCCGGCGGGCTTGGTAGTGTAAAAAGGTTCAAAAACGTGGGATAGATGATCCGCGGAAATTCCGGCGCCATTGTCACTCACTGTCAAAACACTGTAGCGGCCTCCTGGAATGATCGCCTTCTTTCGGTCTGCGTATCGTTCATCGAGGAACACATCCGATGTTTGAATGGTAAGCCGCCCTCCCTGAGGCATGGCATCGCGGGAGTTGGCCGCAAGATTCAGAAGAATCTGCTCGATCTGCACCGGGTCCAGACGAACCCTGCCCAGTCCTTCGCGCGGCACAAAATTAAGCTCTATGTCCTCCCCGATGAGGCGGTGCAGGGTTCTTACGATTCCCGTGACCACGGGGTTCAGCTCAGCGACTCGCAGGGCCTGCGGCTGTTGCCGGCTGAAAGCGAGCAATTGCCGGGTCAGATCGGCGGCGCGGCGGGCAGCGGAAAGAATCTCCTGAATTCTCGTCTGTGTGATGCTTCCGGGAATCACGGAGTCCAATGCCAATTCCGAGTAGCTGGTGATGATGGTGAGCAGATTGTTGAAATCGTGGGCAACGCCTCCAGCGAGCCGGCCCACGGCATCCATTTTCTGCGATTGCAACAGCTGCGCTTCGAGGCGGAGGCGTTCGGTATAATCGCGGCCATTGGAGACGAAGTGAGTGATGTGCCCAACGGCGTCCCGAATGGGACTGATGCTCTCATCGACGTAGTACAGTTCGCCATTCTTTTTGTGGTTTACCACGATCCCGCGCGAGACGCCTCCGGAACGAATGGTCTCCCATAACTCGCGGTAGAGTACCGGAACCTGTAGATGCGACTTCAAAATGTTCTGCGTCTTGCCCGTAACCTCCTGGCGGGAGTAACCGGTCAAGGCCTCAAATGCGGGATTTACATATTCGATGATGCCTTCGCTATTGGTGACGAAGATCGTATCGGCCGACTGCTCCACAGCGCAGGAAAGCTGGCGCAAGGATTGTTCCGCGACCCGCCGCTGCTGCTGTGTCGAATGCAAATTCAGCGCGCACCGGATCGTGCGAACCAGATTGACCCCATTGAGCTGCGATCGCTCCATGCAATCGTAAGCGCCGGCCTGGATGATTTCGGCAACTGCCTTTTCGTCGGCATGCTCGGTCAGCAGGATGAAAGGCAAAGCGCCTCGCGTTTGCAGAAACTCGGAGAGAAGTTTGGTGGCCGCGGCATCCCCGGTCTCGTGTTCAAATAAGACCAGCCCATAGTCGCCGCGCTGCAACATCATTTTGGCTTCTTCGAGCGAACTCGCACGGTCGAGCTCCGCCGGCAAAGCATCTCGGTTGCGGTCAAGGATTTCGCGGATGAGAAAAAAATCCTCGTCCCGGCTCCCGACCAGGAGGACGCGCAAAATAGCAGGCCCGAGTTGTGGCGCGGCTGACAGTGGAATCCTTCGCGAGACTCTTAAATCCCCGCTACTCTTTCACATCGGAAGGTTGGAGCCGTGAACCTGTCGTTGGAGAAGCCAGACGATAATTGAGGTAGAGAAGAAGTATCAGATTGGGGATCGGTCCAGTTCGGGACCCGAACGAACCCATTTTTCCCACGTTCCCTTGAAATCTTGCTCCCTCCAACAGCGTTTCAGGCCTTCCAAACGGGTCCCGTGACTCTTCCCGCCAACAAGACAGGGGGTAACTGTTTGACGCGGCGGTGCATCAAAGGGAGTGCGCGGCTTCATGGGACCACGCCTTCGACGATGGCGAGAGATATACCTCTCTGGACTGTGAGTTTCAAGGTTAACCAACTCCAATCTCCAACGTCTAAAGCATCGGGCCGGAAGCTGAGCTCGGGGTCTGGAGCTCAGGGTCTGGATCTCGACTCCGTCGGGACGAAAAATCAGGGAACACGCACCCGCTTTCGAGCGTATCAGTGGAGAGCCGGAGCGCCTCAACAGCAAGCGCGATAGATTAGGAGTAAGTATGCATATCCAGGAAAGCGCAAGCGAGATAAAACCTATCACGAGTAACGGAAATGATCACGTGCAAGAGGTAGTGCGCCAAGCCCACGATGAGCTGCGGCAGCTTCTGCAACAGCGGGCGGATGTGATGCGCCGGATCGGCACCATCAAACAGACCATCGCCGGGCTGGCCAATCTCTTCGGGGATGACGTTTTGAACGACGAGTTGCTGGAAATGGTTGATCGCAAGAGCGGGGGACGCCAGCCCGGTTTCACCAAAGCCTGCCGCACCACTTTGATGGAGGCCAACCGCGCCCTGAGCGCCCGTGATGTGTGCGACCGGATTCAGGAAAGAGTGCCGCTCGTGCTGGCGCGTCACAAAGACCCGATGGCCTCGGTGACCACCGTACTCAATCGTTTGGTGGCGTACGGCGAAGCCAGAGCCGTCGCTCTCGACAATGGACGCCGCGCCTGGGAGTGGGTAGCCGAACAAAATCTGGCCGAGCCAGGCTCCGAGTTAACGGCAGAGCTCGCCCTGCCGTCGCGTCAGTAACAGATTTATCCCGGCGGCAGCAGCATCCCTTTCTCGAGATGTCGCGTGACGTGCGCATACGAGGCCGCGTGCGGATCGTGGGTCACCATCACAATCGTCTTGTGGAAGTCCTCGTTCAGCCGCTTCAGAATCTCCAAAACTTCCGTGGCCGAGTGACTATCCAGGTCGCCTGTAGGCTCATCCGCCAGCAACAGCGTGGGGTCGCTCACGATCGCCCGCGCGATGGCCACGCGCTGCTCCTGCCCGCCCGATAGCTGTTTCGGAAGGTGGTTCACCCGTTCTTCCAGACCTACGAGTTTCAATGCGGTCATCACGTGCTCGCGCCTCTGCTGCGGATTGAGCCTGGTCAGCAGCAGCGGGAGCTCCACATTTTCAAACGCAGTCAGCACGGGAATCAGGTTGAAAGTCTGAAAGATGTACCCGATGTGCTCATTGCGCCAGTGCGCGGCCTGTGAATCGCTGAAGCGGAAAATGTTCTGGTTCTGCACCAGCAATTCGCCCGAGGTCGGCCGGTCGATGGCTGCGATCATGTTCAGCAATGTGGTCTTGCCCGAGCCAGAGGGCCCCATCAGCGCCATGAATTCGCCGGTCGCGATGTCGATGGAGACATCGTCGAGAGCCTTCACCTCGAAGGCTTCGCGCTTGAAAATCTTGCTGACGTTGCGGGCCTGCACCACTTTCGTTCCGGTAGCGAGCTTGTTTTCTATAGCCGTGCTCATGATTGCCCCTTGATTTTGATTTTGTCTCCGTCTTCTAGATCTTGCGGCCCTTTGCTGATCACGCTCTCGCCGCCCACCAAACCGTTGACGAGAAATCCGTCGGTGCGCTGGCTCAGCACGTGAACCTCGCGCATACGCGCCTTGCCGTCGAAGGCCAGGAACACGACCTTCTTGCCGGCGCTATCGTGCACCGCGGTCGCCGGCACAAACGCTCCCGCCGGCTGCGTGCTGGCGGTTTTCGGCTCGTCCGCCAGGAACTTTACCGTGGCGTTCATCTCCGGCCGCAGGAACACATCGGGATATTTCGCCGGATTCAGCACCTGCACTTTCACCTGCACCGTGGCTTTCTGCCGGTTGGCTTCGGGAGAAATCTGCGCGATTTCACCGTCATACGTCTTGTCGGGATAGGTGTCCGTGGTGACGATCGCTTTCTGTTTGGGCCCGAGCCGGGCGAAGTCCGCCTGCGCGATGTCGAGTTCGACCTGAAGATCGTTCAAATCGGCCAGTGACACCACCGATCCCTGAGGACCACCCGCCGCCGCACTGGCAAACTGCGCCGTGATGAGTTCACCTTTTTCCGCAGTGCGGTCGAGAATCGTGCCCGTGACGGGGGCGCGAATCACGGTGGCGTCGAGTTGCGATTTTGCGTAATCGAGCTGGCCCTGGGCTTGCGCCAGCGATCCGCGGGCCCGCGCGATTTCCTCCGGCCGGGGTCCAATCTTCATCAGTTCAAAAGCCCTGTCCAGCGAATTAACTCGCTGCTGATCCGAATCGAACTTGGCCGTGGCGTCGTCCATCGCCTGACGCGAAACGACGCCTGCGCCAGAGAGTTGTTTTGTGCGGTCCAGCGTCAATTTGTCATCGACCAGCGTGGCCCGGGCTTCGTCGAGATTGTGCTGCGCCTCTTGAATTTCTTCCGGCCGCGAGCCATGCTCCAGTTCATCGAGATAGGCCCGAGCATTGTCCAGCGAGCCTTTGGCCTGCTCGTAGGCCGCGCGGAACTCCTCATCTTCCAGCCGCACCAGAACCTGCCCCTCTTTCACCTTGTCGCCCTTTTCGACGCCAATCCAGGCGAGCCGCCCGGTGACCTTGGAATTCACATTGATCGTGTGATGCGCGACGATGTAGCCGGTGGCCGACAGCACCGTGCCGCCCACATCGCTGCTCTCCGCGGCAGCGCGCACCACCTCGACTTCAGGCACATCGCGGGAAAGCATGCGGTAGGCCAGAGCGGAAACGCTCAATACAACCACGATCGCGATGCCGATCACAATGTAGCGGCGCGCCCAGTTTGCGGGTTCTCCGCCGCCGGAGCCGCGCTCACTGCGGTCAATGCGCAGGCTCTGCAGGTCTTCGTGTTTTGCGTCAATCGGCATAGGTATTGAAATGGCGTCCGGCGCCTGGTGTTCGGCGTCCGAAATGCAAAATCCTAAGGCCCGAGACCGGAAGCCGGACGCCGCCTTTGTGACTGTTCAGTCTCATAAAAGCTCTATCAACCTCGCAGCGCCGTCAGAATATTCTGCCGCGCCGCATGCCAGGCCGGAGCCAGTCCCCCAACCAGCCCCATGATCAGCGCGAATCCAATCGCGGCTGCCGCAACCTGCGGTGTAATCTGCAGGCTGAATACGACTTCGCTAAAGGTCACTGCATTCGACGTTCCGGTCTGCATTCCGTTAAACGGGAGCATCAACAAAATTCCCGCCGCTGCTCCCAGCAACGCCAGCATCAGAGATTCCAGAACGAAAGAGGTCAGAATCGAAGGCCGGGAGAATCCCAACACCCGCAACGTCGCAATTTCGCGTCCGCGGTACGCTACCGCCGCATACATGGTGTTCATCGCGGCAAAACTCGAGCCAATGGCCATGATGATCGCAACCACAATGCCGATGTACTTGATCGGTGCGCCGGAACTGGTTTGCTTCGCGTAATAATCGGTCTCGAGCATTCCCTCGAGTTTCAGACGCTGGTCATCGCTCACGCGCTTCGTGAGTGCGTCGGCGGCGATGGGATCGGTGGCGCGCAAATAGGCCGAAGAATATCCGCCCTGCCGGTCAAAATCCGAAGCCATTTGATTAACGTCGCACCAGATTTCCGATTCATAGGCTGAACCGCCCGCGTCAAAGACGCCCACGACTTTCCACGATCCCTTGCCGAACTCCATCGTGTCGCCAATATTCGCATGCGAGAAGCGGCTGCGGATGGATTTGCTCACCACCACTTCGCGCTGCCCGGTCTGGAACCAGCGTCCCTCGATCAGTTTCGCGCTGGGCCGCAGTTCCAGGCCATCAGGCATCATGCCGCGCACTGTGACGTTCACTTCGCCGGTGCCATCCTTGCGCGGCAGCACGATCACCACCACCCACTCGCCGGAAACCATGGGTTCGCCGTGGCTGTCTTTCGCGATGCCGGGAAGAACCTTCAGCGTAGGAAACAGCGCGGCATCGAAACCGCCCGACAACTCCGCCTCCGAACCTTTGCGCAGAACCAGCACGTTATTCGAATTGCCGCTGGAGACGAAAGCCTTCTGCAGGCCAGCCAGCAACGCCATCAGAAAGATCGCCGTAGTGACGGTGAGCGCGATGCCCAGCGCGGTCATGATGGTGAGCCCTTTCCGGAGCTTCAAATTGCGTACGTTATAGCTGATCGGTATCGCCATAAGTGAACTCTCATCCAACGCGCACTTCAGCCAATGTGGCGCAGTCCCTCCACAATATTTATGCGGGATGCGTTATATGCGGGCAAACAGGCGCTGACGAATCCAACCGTGGCCGCCACCAACAAAGCGGCTACCATGGTTGGAAGGGTGACACTCATACCCGCTGGCACTCCGATCGCGACCGGAGAGTGGGTGAGCCAACGTATCAATAATGTCGCCCCCAGTACTCCCAGCATTCCTCCCGCCACTGACAAAGCGATCGCCTCGCCGACGAACAGAGAGAGGACACGCTGGCGCGTGAAACCCAGTGTCTTCAGCACCGCGACTTCACGCGTTCGCGCTCGAATCGACATCGCCATGGTGTTGGCCGAGACCAGCAAAATGGTAAAAACCACCGCCCCGCAAATGCCTAGAATAAACGCCTTCACATTGCCTAAAGAAGACACGAACGAGAGCTGAAAGGCCTGCTGGCTTTCGGTCTTGGTCCGCTGCGGAGCATTGCGAAACATTTCGTCGATTGCCTTGGAGACAGGCGCCACATCGCTGGGCGACCCCACCTGAATGAGGTACCATCCGGCCTGTCCCTTGAACCAGTCGACCGACTCTTCCAGATACTTGGTGTTGAAAATCAACGAGCGAACCGGCGGATCAATCGTATAGATTGCCCGGATCGTGACCTCCGGGTGCACGGGAAAATACGGACTCTGCAAGGTGAGATGGTCGCCAATCTTCCACCCGAATTTCTTCGCTAACTCGATGTCCACCATGGCTCCGGTGCGGTCGCGCTGCCAGGCCAGCAACTGTTCGGGTGGCACGATCTTGTCTGCTGCCACCTTGGGGTATTCGTCCGGATCGGTAACTACTTGCGCGAAAGAGTTCGTCGACCGGTCGTCTTTGTAGACGTTTCCGAAATAGGTCATCGGCACCACAGCGACCACGCCGGGCACGCTTCGAATCTTTTCGCGGTAATACGCAGGCAGAAAGAACGCCAGCGAGACGCGATCCCGGGTAATGAGCCGCTTCACCGAATCCGGCGGTCCCTGGTCGATATAAAAGGTACGCCAGATCGACATCATCAGCGTGAGCAACAGCAGCGAAAAGCTGATGCTAAGCAGCGTCAGAATACTGCGCCGCTTGTTGCGAAACGTATTGCGCACCACAAAACTGCCCAGCGTCATAAGCTTAAACCGATTTCAGCCAATGTGCCGCAACCCATCCACAATGTTTATCTGCGAGGCGTGATACGAGGGAAACAATGAACTCAGCAGTCCCACGAGTCCGGCCACGAAGACGGAGATAAACCACATGCCCAGCGTCAGCTTCAGATTGTAAAAACTCATGTACGGCGAGTGCGATATCCCTTGAACGAGTAAGTAGGCTAAAGCCACACCAATCAAACCGCCCACCGCGGCCAGCGCTACCGCCTCGCTCACGAACAGACCAAGTACGCTCCCCCGGGTAAACCCCAACGTCTTAAGCACGGCCACTTCGCGGGTGCGCTCGCGGATCGACATCGCCATCGTATTTGCGGAAACCAGCAGCGTGGCAAAAACCACGGCCGCGCAGATCATGAAGATGAAAGCCTTCACATTTCCCAGCATGGCAACGAACTCCAAACCGAATGCCTTCTCGCTCTCTGACTTTGTAGGCTGCGGAGAGTTGTGAAACATCTCATCCACTGTACTGGCTACCTTGCTTACATCCGCGGGAGAGGCGGCGAGAATACTGAAGGTGCCCGCCTCCCCTTTGAAAAAGGGAACGGCCTCCTCCACATATTTAGTGTTGAAGTAAACCGCTTTGTCGTCCGGATAAGCGCTGAAAATGCCGCGAACGTACAACTCAAGATCGACAGGATAAATTGTGCCTTGCAAAACGATGCGGTCGCCCAGCTTCCAGCCGTACTTCTGCGCGAGCGTGTCGTCCACGATCACGCCTTGCCGGTCCCTTTGCCACGCGACAAGCTGTTTCGCGGGCAGATTGATGTCGCGGTATACCTTGAAAAACTCCTCGGGGTCAGTGCCGAACTGCGCGAAGAAATTCTCCGGCTTCTGATCTTTGTAAATCCCGCCGAACCAGGAGACCGGAACCACCGCCACGACTCCAGGCACGGCGCGAATTTTCTCCCGGTAAAAGCCCGGCAGGCTAAAGGTCAAAGAAACGCGGTGCCGCACCACCAGCCTCTCCGCGGATTCGGCGCTGCCCTGGTCGAGATAAAACGCCCGCCAGATGGTCATCATGAGCGTTAGCAGGAGCAAAGAAAAAGCGATGCTCAGGACCGTCAGGATGCTGCGGCGTTTGTTGCGGAACGCGTTCTTGGTGACAAATCGGCTCAAAGTCATGCTTGAACCCCTGGGAAAGAATCGGCGTGCCGGACTAGGGACGGACAAGGTCCTAGGAGCCTTCAAGAATAAATGAACGAGTCGGCTTCCACAACCTGCTTCCACTGCGGAAGCCAGATCACGTTCTGCGAGCCGAATCTCACTTCCCATACTCAAATTGCTTCGGCCGGGACGCCAGTGGAGATCGTCATCCGGCCTACATGACAATTGTCACACTGGCTTGGCATCAACCAGTTCGGCGTCATTCAGGTTAAACCGCGCTGCCCGGCGAAAGGTCACGCCGGCAAACTGCATTATTTCGTGTTCATGCCAGCCTCCTCCGCGGAAGTCAAGGCCCCGTTTATCCTGCGTTTCGCCCCGATTTATCAGTACTTTGGTAACTCGAAGATCAATCTCCTGAGCGCTATCCTAGCTCTTAAACCTGCCCCAGGGTTCTAAACTGCGCAGCTCTCAACGGGAACTGCGTGGCTCTTTCTGTGATGAGGCACGGAAATTATGTCCACGAAAATCGGCCACTTCGAAATCCTGAGCGAACTGTCAAAATCCGCGACCGGCGCGGTTTACAAGGCGAGCGACTCGGAGAACAGCCAGACAGTCGCTTTGAAGGTAATTCAACTGTCCGCTTTCGGCGACCACGCCGCTGAACTGCAGAAATGCCTGCTCGAAGAGGCCGAGGCCTGCAAGGTCTTGAGCCATTCCAACCTAACGGCCGTTCACGGAGCGGCAGAAATCGACGGCCAAGTCTGCGCCGCCATGGAATACATTCAGGGCAACAGCATCGCCACCATGCTGGCGCGCAAAGAAGGATTTTCCATCTGGGACCTGCTCGATATCGGACGCCAGGTGTGCAGCGGCCTCGATCATGCTCACTCCCAGAAAATCTTTCATTTGAGTCTC
>Ga0302326_10011108_pt1 | contig 19427 bp, 20 predicted proteins | sample Palsa_T0_3_FD_202264 | JGI IMG/M metagenome (GOLD analysis project Ga0302326, IMG submission 202264) | Peat permafrost microbial communities from Stordalen Mire near Abisko, Sweden - Palsa_T0_3 | ecosystem: Environmental > Terrestrial > Soil > Palsa > Peat permafrost | place: Sweden: Abisko...
GAAGTTCGAGATATTCGCGTAGGCGACGATCGCAAGGAAGTGATCGTGACGGCGGATATTCATCGCAATGCCAAGCCCTACCTGGTGCAAGACACGCGCTTTTGGGTGGTGCGGCCCCGAGTATCGGGCGCCGGCGTGTCCGGGCTGGCCACGCTGGTATCCGGCGCCTACATCAGTGTGGATGTGGGCCGCTCGGCGGTAAAGCGCGACCACTTCATCGGTCTGGAAGTCCCGCCCATCGTCACAGCGGATCTGCCGGGACGCGAATTCATTCTGCACGCCGAAGACTTGGGATCTTTGGACATCGGTTCGTCGGTGTTCTATCGCCACATCACCGCCGGCCAGGTCGTGGGCTATAGCCTGGATCCAGGCGGCACCGGCGTGACCATCAAGGTGTTCATCAATGCGCCGTTCGACCTTTACGTAACCGGCGACACGCGATTTTGGCAGGCGAGCGGCATCGACATGTCCGTCAATGCCGACGGCGTCAAACTGCGCACCGAATCGATCACGTCGATTCTTGAAGGCGGCGTCGCCTATGGAACGCCTCCCGGCCTGCCGACCGCACGGGTCGCGGCCGACACTGCGTTCATGCTTTTCACTGACCAAGATCGTGCGCTGCGGCCATCCGAGCCGGAAATTCGTACCTTCGTCATGTATTTCGGCGGCACGCTGCGCGGCCTGTCCGTCGGCGCGCCGGTGGATCTGCAAGGTATTACCGTGGGCGAAGTGAAGAGCCTCGATGTGGAGTACGACGAACGTTCCAAACAACTGGCATTCCCGGTGGTGATGGAGTTGTATCCTCAAAGGCTGCGCGGCCGGGCACAGCGCGCCGCCCCATCGCAGCAGCCCGCCGGATACGACAGCCGCGCGCTGATTGACAGCCTCGTTGCGCACGGTTTGCGGGCGGAATTGAAGTCCGGCAACTTGCTCACCGGCCAGAAGTTCGTCTCCTTGGAGATGCATCACGATGTCCCCAAGGAGAAAGTCGTCTGGAAGGAGCAGCCTGCGATTTTTCCGACCATCTCCGGCGGTCTCGACGACATTCAAGATTCCGTTGGCGTAATTGCGAAAAAACTCAGCAAAGTGCCTTTCGATCAGCTGTCGGCACGCTTGATAAGCGCCATGAGTTCGCTCGATCAGACTCTCAAGAGCGCGGACAAGCTGTTGCACAACGTCGACAGCAACCTTGCGCCGCAGGTCCAAACTACATTGGCCGAAGCCCAGGCGGCGCTGAAAAACGCCAAGGATTTACTAGGCCAGGATGCGCCGTTGGAAAATGACCTGGGATCGACGTTGCTGCAGGTATCCCGCGCCGCCAAATCGATCAGTGCCTTGGTCGACTATCTCGAACGGCATCCCGAGTCCATGCTACGCGGCAAACCGGCAGGTCCACCTTGAAATCGCTTAAAGTTGTTCTGTTGGCATTTCTGCTCGCGGGTTGCGTCTCGCGGCAGCGGGATCACTTTTATGTCTTGGATCCCCTGCCCGCCGCAATTCCAGCATCTCATTCGCAGTTTGATCGGCAGGTGACATTGCGGGTCACGATACCTTCGTTGGTCGATCGCGGCGAAATGGTCCTCGAAGCCTCAGGCGGCGTGTCGGTCATGGATCACGAGCGCTGGGCGGCGCCGCTGCCGGATATGATCAGCCAGGCGCTCGGCCAAGACATCGAGCGACGCCGCAGCGACGTGGTCGTATTGCCACGCAGTGCCGACAAAGCGGGGATACCACTGGTCAGGATTGCGGTCGAAATAGATGAGGTGACCGCGCGCCTGGGCGATCACTTGAGCATCGAGACCCACTGGCGGTTCACCGATGCCCGTACCGGCAAAGAAACGCTCGGGCGCGATACCTTCGTCAGCCCGCAGCAGCCGCAAAGCTTTGCGGAAGTCGCCGCGGCGCTCAGCGCCTGCATCGCCCTATTGGCAGATCGATTAGCCGCGGAGATTCCGGCCGGATAGCGCCAAATAGCGCCTAGGGCCGCACGCACAAGAGCGGGCACTTCGATCTCGAAGTGCCCGCGAAGCGACTCAATGTTTTTACGGTTCGACCGCGATGTCGTTGTGAACCGATTGAACGCCTTCCGTGTTCTTGGCAATCATTGCTGCCAGGTCACTCGCGTCTTGAGTGGGCGCTCGGCCGCTCAACCACACCACACCATCGGCATCCGTATCCACCTTAATTCGGGTCAATGTCGACAAATGCTTCGCCGCCAATTTCGCCTTCACCTTGGTGGTGATTGCTGAATCCTTGACGAAATGATGCGATTGGCTGTCGGTCGCCTCATCGGCCATCGCCAACGGTGCACATGCCACGCCGAGCGCAATCATGCCGCATAAAATAACGTGCTTCTTCATCGTTCCTCCTGGTTTTATGTAGCCTGTCGGCCTGTTCTCGGACGCTATACTGAGCCGCGTGCCGCTGCATATCTGTAGGTGGTAAATGGGACCCACTGACGGTGATATCCCACACGCTATCTGCGACGCGATTCATGCATTGGAGGCTGGCCGCTCGCCTCGTGCGCTCGCGCGTTTCGCCACTTTCTCCGGTATGGACAGCAATCTCGCCGTATTGACCAGCGACATGTGCGTCAGCGCCTGAGGAAAGTTTCCGAGCATGCGCTTTGCGCGCGGGTCATATTCCTCGGCAAACAGACCGACGTCGTTGCCGAGCGCGAGCAGGCGCTCGAAAAGCACTTCCGCCTCGCTGCGGCGCCCCGTGAGCACATATGCATCCGCCAGCCAGAAAGAGCACGCCAAGAATGTCCCCTCGCCGGCCGGCAATGCGTCTACGAGGGTCGCGGTCGAGTAGCGCAGAACCAAGCCGTTGATCAGCAGATGCTTCTCGATCGCCGCGATCGTGCCGAGCACTCGCGGGTCATCTGCCGGAAGAAATCCGACTTGAGGTATCAATAGCAGGCTTGCGTCCAGAAATTTGGATCCGTACGACTGCACGAAGGTATTGTTAGCGCGATTGAACCCTTGCTTACAGACTTGCGCATGGATGCGATCGCGCACCCGGCGCCAGCGATTCACGGGGCCCTTGAGCTTCTCCTTTTCGGCATCCTTGATGGCCCGGTCGAATGCCACCCAGGCCATGATCTTGGAATGGGTAAAATGTCTGCGCTGGCCGCGCACTTCCCATATGCCATCGTCGGGATGTTGCCAATGAGATTCCAGGAACTCGAGTATCGCCAGCTGCACGCTCCAAGCCTCAGGATGAGGCTCGATGTCCGCGGCTCGCGCCAGATGCAGGGAATCCATGACTTCGCCATACACATCGAGCTGAAACTGTGTCGATGCCGCATTACCGATCCGCACCGGCTTCGAATTTTTGTGGCCCGGCAGCCAGGACAACTCCATCTCATCGAGCCGCCGCACGCCGGTTACACCGTAAACGATCTGCAAGTCGCTGGGCGAGCCTGCGATCGCGCGCAGCAGCCACTCGCGCCACTCCGCGGCTTCCTGGTGGTACCCGGCCAACAGCAAGGCATTCAACGTGAAAGTCGCGTCGCGCAGCCAACAATACCGATAGTCCCAATTTCGGACACCGCCCAACAGCTCCGGCAGTGACGTCGTCGGAGCCGCGACCATGCCGCCGGAGGGCTTATAGGTGAGTGCCTTTAAGGTAATCAGCGAACGCAATACTGCGGGACCCCAACGGCCGCGGTAGCGGCAGCGCGCCGACCAGCGATGCCACCGCGACAGCGTGTGCTTCAATGCCTTTGCAGGATCGATGCTCGGCCGCGTCGGAAGGTGAGAGGGCCGGTAGTTGAGCACGAAGGATTCCCTTTGGCCTTTGCGCACGGAGAATTCCGCCACGGTTTTCATATTCTCGCCTTCAAATTTGACCGAGGCGGCCAATTCGAGCGTGTCCGGTCCGGCGGTAATCAGCAAAAGATCGTTGACTCGGCGCACCCACGGCACGATGGAGCCGTAGTCGAAGCGCACGATCAATTCCATACGCATCGCCACCCTCCCGCTCACTCCCTCCACGATGCGCACCACATCCCAACGATCATCGTGAACCGGCATGAAATCGATCACACGAACCCGGCCGCGGGCGGTTTGGAACTCGGTCTCCATAACAAGCGAGTCGTCCAGGTATTGGCGCCGCACGCGCTTGATTTTCGCCGACGGCGCCAGCAGCCAGCGTCCATTTTCGGCTCCGCCCAACAGCGCCGCAAAGCATGCGGCAGAGTCAAATCGAGGGAAACACAGCCAATCCATGCTGCCGTTGCTGCCGAGCAAGGCAGCTGTATGGCAATCGCCAATCAATGCGTAATCCTCGATCGACAGTCTCTTCGGCGAGACGTTTTTGCGGCGTTTCTTCACCGCTTGATTTTTTTCAAGTGCCTCTCGCGGACTTCATTCGGATTGGTCGGATCATTCGGATCATTTTTGAAGCCGCCGGGTTTTGAGACCGGGTCCGCCTTGCTCTCCTCCTCGGCCTGGCGCTCATCCTTGGATTTGCCCGTGTCAACGCTCTTGTCCGGGCGCGGGCGCGGCGGCTCGGAGGCCCCGCTGGAGAGCAGCGTATTGAGCAAGCGAAGATCCTCATCGGAGTTCCCCGCACCATTCACGAAGGCGTGTGAAGCGTGCATATGATTATCCTTAAGTTATTCCGCCCGTCACAGCTTGCGCGGGGTTGGCCTCGAGGCATAGGCTTTCAAGCCGAATCGAATGCAGGACAATTCTGACCGCAGACCATGGCGCACCAGACTTGTTCCGCGTCTGGGGCACGCATAGCGTTTGGTCCATGGAAGACGCCTCACCCGACCACGACGAACGACTCGAGGATTTCTTCGCGCGTCACGGCGGTCGCGCATCTCGCGGTATGCGTAGGGGCCAGTCGGCGGGCGGGGTACAAGGATGGTCGGAAGCCTATGCCAGCGATGGCTATATCCTGCGTTGCGAATGGTCGACGTTTGGATCCCGCGACGAGATGAAGTATTCGGAGATAGCGCCTAAATTTTAAGGGGGACGCAATGATTCGCAAAATCAGCACCGGTGAATATCGCCTGTACTCGCGCAAGGTGAACCCGGCGACAAAGCGCCGACGCAACCTCGGCACCTTTAAAACACGCGCTGCCGCTCTCAAGCATGAACGCGAAGTCCAGTACTTCAAGAGGCATTAGTTACTGAGCCGCGGCCGCCGAAGCGCCATGCGCCGCTCGGTGAGTAGCGCATGGCTTTTCTGACCGGCGGCCTTACTTCGAATTCTTTTTCAAGTCGTTTTTGACGTCGCCGTACTTTGCTTGCGCCGCACCCGCCGCGCTATTGGCCGCGCCTTTGACCTGCTGCGTCGTGCTGCCAACCGTTTTGCCGGCGACTTCCTGAACTTTTCCCGCCGCTTCCTTGACTCGTCCGTCCACCTGATCTTTGTTGATGCCCATACTCAAGTCTCCTCCGGAACTCGCCGGCGAACGGCCGACACGTCTGCAAACCCTTAAGCTAGGAATCATACGAGGCGCAATTCGGCTGACAGTAGGACGCTTAGGTGACTCGCTGTCGGAATTTCGCCCGGAAATTGCAGTATCCTTACGAACCGCCGCACAACCCAAGGATGCTCATGCTATCTCGACGTGTCTTTCTGCAGGGCGCCGCCAGCTCGCCGCTGCTGGCTGCCGCTTCTGCGTTTGCGCGCGATTCCACCGCGCCCACTCTTAAGTCATTGACCGGCGATGCGAAGCCTATTACCGCCGAAGAACGCCATGCACGCATCGAAAAAGCGCAGTCGCTCATGGCGCAGCGCAAAGTGGCAGCGCTATTGGTCGAATCAGGCTCGAGTCTGGAATATTTCACCGGAATCCGCTGGCGCCGATCTGAACGCACCACGCTGGCGGTCATTCCAGCTTCCGGGCAAGTGTTGGTCGTGACTCCGGCCTTCGAGGAGCCTTCGGTTCGCGAGACATTGGAAGTGGGCGGCGACGTCAGGCCCTGGGATGAGCACGAGAATCCATTCGAGAAAGTTGTGCAGGGTCTCAAAGATAGCGGCATCAATTCCGGGGTGCTGGCCGCCGAGTCGACGATGCGTTTTTTCATTGTCGCCGGCATCCGTCAGGCATCCAGCGCATACGAAATCATCCCAGCCGATCCTATCGTGCGAGCCTGCCGGCTGATCAAGTCTCCGGCCGAATTGGCTTTGCTACAGCGGGCAAACGATGTGACCATTGAGGCCCTTCGCCAAGTACACGCGCAACTCGCCTTGGGGATGAGCGGCCCCGACATCGGTGCGCTGATGGATCAGGTGACGATCTCTCTGGGGGGCTCGCCCGAATTCTCGCTGGTGCTGCTCAATGAGGCCTCCGCTTATCCGCATGGCTCGGTGAAGCCGCAGAAAGTACGCGAAGGCTCGGTCATTCTCATGGACTGCGGCTGCGCGGTGCATGGCTACCAATCCGACATCTCGCGAACGTGGGTATTTGGTCAGGCGAATGCCCGGCAGCGCAAAGTGTGGGATACCGTCAAACGCGGCCAGGAAATTGCGTTGGCGACGGCCAAAATCAATGTTCCAGTCGGGGCCATCGACGACACGGTGCGCAAGTACTATGAAAGCCAGGGCTGGGGTCCTGGATATCATTTGCCCGGCCTTTCGCATCGCACGGGCCACGGCATCGGCCTCGATGGCCATGAACCGCCCTATCTCGTGCATGGGGATGCAACGCCGCTGCAAGCGGGCATGTGTTTTTCAGACGAACCGGGAATCTACATCCCCGGCGAATTCGGCATTCGATTGGAGGACTGCTGGTACATGACCGCCTCCGGACCCAAACTATTTACTCCCCTGGCGAAATCGCTCGAACAACCGATATGACTTAAGGAAGCCGGCGATGGTCGCGCTTTTGTCGTTGTGCGCGTGGGCATATTTATTCTTCGCGCACGGTGCATTTTGGCGCTCGCGCCCGCAATTGTCGGCCGCAACGCCGCAAGAATTTCCCGACGTCGACGTCATCGTTCCTGCCCGCGATGAAGCCGAGACGATACAAGCGGCGATCGGATCGCTGCTGGCGCAGGAATATGGCGGTAACTTTCGCGTCATTCTAATTGACGACAATTCGACCGACGCAACGGCCGAAATTGCCGGATCCGCCCCACAGCTTCAGATCATCCGCTTGGACTCGAAACCTCCGGGTTGGTCGGGAAAACTTTGGGCCTTGCACGAAGGGATTGCAGCCAGCCGTTCGCCCATCTTGCTGCTGACCGATGCCGACATTGTGCACCAGCCCGCGCATCTGGCCTCCTTGGTCGCAAAGCTGCAAAGCGCGCGGCTTGATTTGGTCAGTGAAATGGTTAAGCTCAATTGCAGCAGCCTGGCAGAGCGGATCCTGGTCCCCGCTTTCGTCTATTTCTTTCAAATGTTGTACCCCTTCGCCAAGGTGAACGACGCGCGCTCCACAGTGGCCGCGGCCGCCGGAGGCACGATCTTGGTTCGGCGCGAAGCGCTTGAACGCATCGGCGGGATTGAGACCATTAAGGATGCCCTTATCGACGATGTGGCCCTGGCCAAGGCAGTGAAGCGAGGCGGCCCGATTTTTCTCGCCCACTCAGAACTTGCCGCCTCGATTCGACGTTATCCGAAGGTTTCCGATCTCTGGCACATGATTTCGCGCACCGCGTTTACGCAGTTGCGTTATTCAACGGCACTGTTGATCGCGACGATGGCCGCGCTCACCCTCGTCTGGCTGGTGCCCCCGTGGGAAGCAGTCGTTGGCAGCGGCTGGCGTTTCAGCTGCGGATTGGCCGCCTGTACGCTTGCCGCGGTGAGCTACATGCCCACACTGACTCGGTATCGGCGCAATAGGCTTTGGGTCTTGGCGCTGCCTTTGATTGCGCTGTTCTATATGGCCGCAACGGCCGCCTCCGCCGTGAACTACTGGCGAGGCAAAGGTGCCAGGTGGAAGAATCGCGCCTATCAACGCTAGCCGCGCGCCGCCGCGACAGCTGCTGTCAGCGGCTTGAGCGCCTCCGCCTTGACCGAGAAGCCGTCGAGGGTCTCTTGCCAAGGCACGCAATCGGTGCGGTAGCTCAGATCGCGCAGGCTGAAATTCTTCGAGAGAGTGTCCTTCAGCTCATCAACGAGTTCGCAATCGCCGCGGCCCATAAAGTACGGGTGAGTCGTATTCACCGTCACGGGCGTCCAGCGAGCCGGCACGTTATTGGCGGCGTTGGCATCATCGCTCGGCGAAAGCGAGTAAAAATCAAGATCGACAATGGCGTTGTGGCCCGGAACACTGGACCCGTGCGGACATCCTCGGGCGTTGACCTTGACGTCGCCCTTGCGTGCCCCTAGGTGCAACAACAACGCCTTGATATTGTCCTCGAGTCCGTCGCAGCTGTAGAGCGTGGTAACGCCCCAGTAAGTAAAATGCGCGTTGTGATGTACCCAGGTCCCGGCAACCACCGGCCCCCCGGCCGAACTATCGTCCGCGGCCCTCACCACAGATAGCGCTCCAAAGGCGAGCAACGCCGCCATCGCGGCCGGGGTCCAAATTCGTTTGCTGCATTGCATGGCGTATCCCTCTAGTCGATCCAACAACTCCATCCTAAGTCATGGCGTACCAAACTTGCCTGCGTACTTTGACCGCGAAAAGACTCAGCAGTTCGGCCGCAGAATGGCCGGCGATGCGCCCGACCGCGGCGCGGTCAGTCCTGACTAGATGCGCTTTTCGCGACATTTAGTGCCTTGTTCGCATCGACCACCGTAATCGCGGTCATGTTTACCAATCGACGTACCGTTGCAGCGGGCGTCAAGATGTGTGCAGCTGCGGCACAGCCGAGCAGAATGGGGCCCACCGCGACGTTGTGGCCGGCGGCGGACTTCAGCAGGTTGTAAGAGATACTGGCGCTGTCTAGATTCGGACACACGAGCAGATTTGCGGTGCCCTGCAAGGTGCTGCTCTCGAGGATCCTGCGCCGCGCCGTCTCGTCGAGAGCGGCGTCGCCGTGCATTTCTCCGTCGACCTCGAGCTCCGGCATTTTCGCGCGCAGCAGCGCCAAGGTCGTGCGCATCTTGACGGCGGAGGCCGCGTTGCTGGAGCCAAAATTGGAGTGCGACAGCAACGCCACTTTCGGCACAAGGCCGAAAGCCGATAGCTGATCGGCCGCGAGCTGCGTCAATTCTGCGAGCTGTTCCGCCGTCGGATCGAGATTCACGTGCGTATCAACTATAAAGACCTGCCGGCCCGGCAGAATCAGGCCCGTCAATGTGCCGTAGACGCTCGCCCCCGCTCGATGCCCGATTACCTGGTCGATATAGTGCAAATGCCGCGCAGTCGTGCTGATGGTCCCGCAGATCATTCCATCCGCTTCGCCCTTTTTTAGCAGCATGGCGCCAATCAGGGTCGTACGGCGCCGCATTTCGAGCCGCGCATATTGCGCGGTGACGCCGCTGCGCTCGGTCAGTCTGTGGTACGCCTGCCAGTATTCTCGAAATCGTTCGTCCTGCTCAGGGTTGACGATCGTGACATTTTCGCCGATGCGCAAGCGAAGGCCATGACGCTTGAGCGCACGCTCAATGACGACAGGCCGGCCGATCAGGATGGGGGTGGCCAGCTTCTCATCCACCACGATCTGCACGGCGCGAAGTACCCGCTCATCCTCGCCTTCCGCATAAACCACGCGGCTGCGTTCCGCAGCAACGTGGCGGGCCGCCACGAAAATCGGCTGCATGAGCGTTCCGCTGTGATAGACGAATTGCAGCAGACGCTGACCGTAGGCCTCCAAATCGCGGATGGGACGAGTCGCCACGCCGGATTCCATCGCCGCCTTGGCGACGGCCGGAGCGATTTTCACAATCAGCCGGGGATCGAAGGGTTTCGGGATCAAGTATTCGGGACCAAACGCTAGATCCTCGATTCCGCCATAGGCTGCGGCAACGATATCGCTTTGCTCCTGCCGCGCCAATTCGGCGATCGCGTGTACGGTGGCGATCTCCATTTGCCGCGTAATCGTGGTAGCGCCCACATCCAGCGCGCCGCGAAAAATAAATGGAAAGCACAGTACATTATTGACCTGATTGGGATAGTCGCTGCGCCCGGTGGCAATCACCGCGTCGTTGCGCACCGCCCTGACCTCCTCAGGCAGTATCTCCGGAGTCGGATTGGCGAGTGCCAGGATCAGCGGCTTGGACGCCATCAGCCTGACCATGTCCGGTGTCAGCACGCCCCCCGCACTCAAACCCAAAAAAACATCCGCTCCGCCAATGACTTCAGCCAGGGTGCGGGCGGAGGTGGGCTGCGCGAAACGCGCTTTTTCCGGATCCATCAACTCTCGTCGTCCTTCGTACACGACACCGGCGAGATCGGTCAGCCACACATGTTCGCGCGCCAGCCCCAAATCCAACAGCAAATCGACGCAAGCCAGAGCCGCGGCGCCCGCACCGCTGACAACCATCTTCACTTGCGCAATGTGCTTGCCCACGACTTGCAGTCCGTTGATGCACGCCGCGCCCACGATGATGGCCGTTCCATGCTGGTCGTCGTGAAACACGGGAATCTTCATACGACGGCGCAGTTCGCGCTCGACGATGAAACACTCCGGAGCCTTGATGTCTTCCAGGTTGATGGCGCCGAATGTCGGCTCCAGCGCGGCGATGACCTCGATCAACTTCAACGGATCGCGCTGTTCGATCTCAATATCGAAGACATCGATGCCCGCGAATTTCTTGAACAACACCGCCTTGCCTTCCATCACGGGTTTGGCCGCCAACGGACCAATGGCTCCGAGCCCCAGCACGGCGGTGCCGTTGCTGATGACCCCGACCAGATTGCCCCGCGCCGTGAATCGAAATACATTCAGCGGGTCTTCGACAATTGCCTCGCAGGCGGCGGCAACTCCCGGCGAATAGGCGAGCGCTAAATCGCTCTGGTTCAGCAATTGCTTGGTGGCGGTGACCGACAATTTCCCCGGTACAGGGAATTCATGATAGTCGAGCGCTTGCTTTCTCAGCGCCTCTTTGATTTCGTCTCTCTTCATGGATCGCGCGGCACGACAACGGTGGGTCGAGGCGCATTATAGCTACTCAGCGCCGCCGATGCCCGCGTCCGGAACGCGATCCCAAAGCATAGGTAAATACGTGCGTGAACTCCGCGCCCAGCAGGAAAATTTGGGCTGAATAGTAGATCCACAGCAGCAGGACCATGATAGAACCCGCCGCTCCGTACGCGGAGCTCAGCGAGCTGCGGCCTAAGTACTGTCCGATGAGCAGTTTGCCGGCCGAGAACAGGCAGGCCGTCACGAAACCTCCAATCCAAACGTCTCCCCACGCAATGTCCTCGCGAGGCACATACTTGTAAATCAAGGCGAAAAGCACTGTCGTCAGACCTAAACTCAAGAACAGGTCGGCTATCGGGAGTATGACGTTCCATTGCACCATGAATGTGCCGATCCACGCGCCCACGGCCGCCAACGCAGCACTGAAGAGCAGTGATGCCATCAATAGAAAACCGACTCCCAGTATTAGACCGATCGACAACATGCGCGAGCGCACGATGCGCCACCAAACCATGCTGCTCTTCTGCGGAGACTTCCAAATGTAGTCGAGGGTATTTTGCAGCTCGCCGAATACGCTGGTTGCCCCGACCAGCAAGGTGACCACGCCAATCGCCGCGGCAACCCCTTTCAGGCCGCTTTCATGTGCGCTTGACAGCAGACTTTGCACGGCTGCCGCACCGGCCTGTCCAAGCAGACCCCGCATTTGGTCCAGCACTTGGGCTTCGGCGGCATGCGCGCCAAAAATGGACCCCGCCACCGCCATGGCAATGACGAGAATCGGCGCGATAGAAAACAAGGTGTAGAACGCCAGCGCCGCTCCCAAACTCGAAGCGTTGTGCTTGATCCATTCGGATACCGTATCCCTGAGGACGCCCCACAGGACGTGCAGAAGGGAAGTCTCGCGCAGCTTGGAGGTCTCGCGCAGCTTGAGTGATCGCGTCGACATGGTGAGACCATGTATCGATGTGATCGGCGGCGGCAGCGGAAGATAGCGCCGCAACGCGTCGGCATTGACCTACGAGCGGCCGGTCTGCTGTGCCGATATGCCGTCAGTTCGTTTCGGCGCCGGCATGTCGTCAGGCTCAAGCGCGACGGCGCCCGGCTCGAAGCAAAGCAGTCGCATATAGTTGTTCTGGGTGGTACGGAATCCGAACCCGGTGCCGCTTTTCAGCAAGGAACGTGCCCTTGGCTTCGGCCGGCCGCGCGAACGTGGCGGGCAAAGATAATCGACAATGGCGGCGCCGGTGAGCGTCACCGCGCCACCCGGCGGAAACGGTGAGGCCGACCACTGCGCGGGATCAAGAGCATCAATCAAGGTTGCAGCACCCACGACCTGCGCCATCGAATTCCAAGCACCGGCCTCGAAGGCAACCCGGTCCGGTGCGATACAGTGCATCGCCGCCCCCGCTTTGACGAGCAATTCGAAAATCCTCGTCGCGTGCGTGCGAACACCCGGCCCAATTTCCGCGGCGGCAAGCCGAGCGCGCACCGACTCCCAGCGCGCCGGTTCCTGAGAAAACGCGAGCGGTATGTGTCCGAAGTACTTGTCGAAGGGCTCGATCTCAAATCGATATCCCGTGACTTCGAAGTCAGAGTGCGCGACGAGAGAACAGACCACCGGATAGGGACTGTCCAAGGCATCAATGGCGTGGATTACTCGTTGCTCGAATCGCGGGAAGGCGTCAAGCACGGCCGCTATGAACATGTCGCCCGTTAAGCCGCGTGAAAGACTAAGGTGTAGATCCACCGTCACCCCTTGAGAGTTCCGGTCGAGACTACGTCAACGCAGTTGCAGCAAAATTGCCGTAATTCCTAAAAACGGGTAGGAATAGTCCTACGAGGAGCACGAGCCACCGCGATTCCCGTCAACACCCCCGCCGCCGCGGCTAGAGCCGCGGCCCTATAGGGTGATTTTTGGGCCAGCCGATTGGCCTTTTCTCGCCAGCTTGCGGTGTCATGGCGAATTTCGGCTTTAAGGTCGGCACCCACCAATCTAACGATGCTCACTCCCACCAGAACATTCGCCGTGCCCCTGAGAAGTGTCGCCAGGTCCATATGACGGCCGGTGCTATTGGCCGCGCGAAACAGCCGGCCGGGAAATCGGGTGGATCTGCAACACCTTGGCCGATCGAGGTGGCCCGGCGGAAGTCAGGACGTTGGTTTGGTTGGCGGCCAGCCGCGTATCGCTCACGTTGAAATAGTATCCCAAGTGATGGTGAGTGCGAACGAACAAAAAAAGACTACCGCGGGCGGATAGGTGCTTGAGCATGAGCAGGATATATCCTTCTTGTCTCACGCGGGTCTGTCGTCCGGGGCGCTATGTCGCTGTAGGACAGGTTGAATGCGCGGCGCACCGCCGGCGTTGCCCTCTTGGCGCAGGAACGCGAGTACCAAGGTTTCTGCCTTGCGAGCCGACGCCGCCGTCAGCTTTCCATCAATATTCTCGTGAATACTGCCTGATCGCCAGCTATCGAATACGGCGGGATTGATGTACGACTTGCGGCAGACCGCCGGCGTGTTGCGCAACTCCACGGCGACCTGCTTGACGACGTCGGCAATCTTCTTCTTGAAGGCGTGCTCGCTGGGGGGCTCGGGAAGCGGCGTACGCGCGAGCAGCGTGATGGCATGCAATGTTGCGCCCCAGGTACGAAAATCCTTCGCGGTGAAGTCTATGCCCATCGCTTCGCGAAGGTAGTCATTGACCTGACCTGAGTCGATCGGACAGCGCTGCCCATCGTCATTTATGTATTGGAACAGATGCTGGCCCGGAATTTCCTGACAGCGGCGCACAATCTTCGCGATGCGCTTGTCGTCGATCAGAATTTCGTGCTGCACTCCGCCCTTGCCGCGGAAATTGAGCACCGCTCGGCCATCGCGGATGAAGGTGACATGCCGGTTGCGAAGCGTCGTGAGCCCGAAGCTCTTGTTGTCGCGCGCATATTCGGTATTGCCGACCCGGATGCGGGTTGCATCGAGCAGGCTCACCACCACGGCCAGAACTTTCTCGCGCGGCAAGCCTGGCAACGCCATGTCGCGCTTCAAGACACGCCGCAGCTTCGACAGTTGCTCGCCGAAGGCGACCATCCGTTCGAATTTCGCACTGTCGCGAAGTTCGCGCCATTCCGTGTGATAGCGATACTGTTTGCGTCCGCGCGCGTCGCGGCCGGTCGCCTGCAGATGACCACGCGGCTTCATGCTGATCCACACATCGCGATAAGCAGGTGGAATCGCCAAGCTCGCGATACGTTTCAAGTCTTTTTCCGCCTCCAAGCGCCGGTTTTCCGGCGTGACATAGCGGAAGCCTCTGCCGACTCGCAGGCGACGGATGCCAGGCTCTGTGTCCGATACATAGATGAGCCCAGCTTCAATGGCCATTTGCGCGGCTTCAGCCGCGCTGCCACTGAGTTTGTCACTCTCCTGTGCCGTTTTGAGCGTCATAGCGAATGGCTTTTAGCAGGTCATCTGCCGCGAAACTATGGCGAAACACCGACGGCTTGTAGGACCCCCGGTCCGTATTTGCAATCTGCGACGCAGTTCAAGCAGTGAGTGTGACGCTATCGGCCAAGCGGCCCGAAGCACGGCGTCGATGTTTGCATAACGCCGATAAAATATTGATTTACATAACGTTACAAAATCGTCGCCGCTATTCCTACGTCGGATCGAGCCAACGGTAACTCGCGTAAACACTTTTCTTCCGCAAAGATGCGCGCAAGTACTTCCCCATTGCACCGACCCTTCAGGAGAAGAAGAAATGAAACGCCCTCTTATCGCGCTCATGCTGAGCTTGCCCATGGTTGCATTTGCGCAGTCGAACCCGGACGCGTCTTTTTACAAGCATGCGGCGGAAGGCGGTATCGCCGAAGTGGATGCCGGGCGCTTGGCACAGGACAAGGGCAATAGCCAGCAGGTAAAGGATTTCGGCGCCATGATGGTGAAGGACCATACGGCCGCCAACGAAAAGCTGCAGGCGCTGGCCGCCTCGAAGAATATAACGCTGCCAACTAGCGCAAGCGTGGGTCAAATGGCGACCAAGGCCAAGCTCGATGTGCTGTCGGGCGACACGTTTGACAAGTCCTACGTCAAGGGCCAGATCAGCGCGCACCGTGACACGATTGCGCTGTTCCGCAAGGAGATCAGTTCCGGGCAAGACGCCGATGCGAAGGCATTTGCCACCGCGACCTTACCGACGCTCAGGGCACATCTCAAGGCGATCGATGCAATCGCCACCGGCATGGGTATCAAGATAAAATAGCTTAGCGTGCGCGCGGGCGCGCCGCGCCGTTGAGCAATCCGATTTCTCGCTTACCGATGGCCGTTAGCCTCAGGGCGCGGCCATCGATGTCTTGCGTCACCCACTTTCTACTCAATGCAAGTTTAAGCAGCGCTGCGCCCAAGGCTCCCCCGATGTGAGGCCGGCGTTCGCTCCAATCCAGACAGGCAAAGGCGAAACGACGGCGCATCGAGCGCAGAGCCTCAACATCGATGCCGAGGCGATTCAATCCTTCCGTTCCAACGCCGGTCAACTCATAAAGATTCTCGCTCGGCGTCCCACGCTGCAGCCAACCGAGTTCCTGCATCCGGTCATGAAGCGCGACGGCGACCTCTCCCGCCATGTGGTCGTAACAGGTCCGCGCTGAGCGCAATCTGCTCGGTGTATTCGGCACGTATCCTGCCGCGCCGGCACCCGCCACGACGCTCAAGGCCTCGAGTGCTTGCGCCACATTCGCGTCTTTCAGGCTGTAGTAGCGATGCTTGCCTTGCGCATACACCTTGACCAATTGATAGTCCTTGAGGCGCGCCAAATGCACGCTCGCGGTCGACGCACTGACCTCTGCGATGATTGCCAGCTCTGTGCTGGTGCGTGCGTGGCCGTCCACCAAGCAATACAACATGCGGGCGCGCGCCGGTTCACCGATTGACGCGGCGATTCCGGATATTTGGGCATCCAAATATTCAACATCCATAGTTTTATGCTAGGCGAAGTGTCAATGCGGCGCAAGCATTGCAGTCCCGGCCGACAGCGTAGGCGCAGTCCCACGGCATTTGAGGAGAGCCCGCTCTACATTTGCTCAAACAACGATCGTATCGTTCAGACGTCATAGATAGGCGTAAGGCCTCGGCGCTATCCAATACATTCGAATATATAAGGAACTCCCATGCTTCATTATGCCGTCGTATTCTTGGTCATTGCCTTGATTGCAGCTGTGTTCGGCTTCGGCGGGATCGCCGCGGGCGCTGCAGGCATCGCAAAAATTCTGTTCGTGGTTTTTCTGATCGGCGCGGTGATAACCTTCTTGCTGAATGGTCGATCGCGAGTCTAGCGTCCTCTTGCGATTCTAGCGTCCATTTGGGCGGCGGCGCGGCAACGCGCCGTCGCCTTAAAGACCTTAGCCGTGGCTTAGCGCGAAGCTCATCACTTCCTCTGCCATCAGATCGAGTACCTGACCCACCCTCGGTACCAGGCACCTGCCCTCCTCGTCAAACACGCTTTCCGCGGAATTAATGGCGGCGCCAAGCGGCGTTGGCCAGCCGCGCAGCGCATGCACGATATCGCGCAAGGCGCTCAAGGTATTGATGGCGCCGGGCCATCCGCCGGCGGTGGCGATGCATCCCACCGCCCGTCCGCTGAAGTAGGGCCGCGCATCCGTGCGCAAGTCCTCCGCATAATCGAGCGCATTTTTCACCAGCCCCGAGATGCTGCCGTGATATCCGGGCGAGCCAATGATGATGCCGTCCGCCAGCGCCAACTCCGCCACCAAAAGTCGCGCGCTCTCGCCGCGCTCCGCATTTTCGGGCTGATAGAGAGGCAACTGCAGCAAGGGGCCGCTGATCAGTTTGATGCGAGCACCGCGTCGTTGCGTGGCGTTCAGCACATGACGCATCGCCCACTCCGTCGAAGAATTGGGGCGCAGCGTTCCGCCGACTGCAACGATATAAGGCGAGGTCACGGGCAATGATCCTACACGCAATTGCATGAAGCCTGCCTGAGAATTCCCCGTCAGTGCGCCGGATTCGCGGCCCGCGCGCCGAACGGCGGCCGCGAGAACCAGATGAGGGGAATCAGCGCGAAGAATATGAAGCCCATCAAATAAAATACATCATTGACGCCCAAGGTCGACGACTGGCCGGAAATGACCTGATTCACAAATTCAGATGCGCCTACGCCGCCGATGTGGTGCGCCCTAAGTTGAGCTTGGTACTGTGACCACGCTTGGGCGGAATTATTGATGTGCTCCGTCAGCACGGCGTGATGGTAGTCGCTGCGCCGGTTCCAGATCCACACCGTAATGGCGGTCGAGAAGCTGCCGGACATCGTGCGCGTGAAATTACTGACGCCGGAAGCGGAGGCCAGCTCGTTCGAAGTGACCCCGGACATGAGAATTTGATTCAATGGCAGGAAGAAAAATGCCATTCCGATGCCTTGCAGAAATCTTGGAATGGCGAATTGAGAAAAACTGGCGGTTTCATTCAACGTCGCAGTCCAAAAGACTGACAATCCAAAAACGCAGAACGCGAAACTGGCCGCGAGGCGCAGATTGAGCCGCGTCATATTGCGGCCGACGATCGGGGCGATGAAGAGGCCTAAGATTCCCACAGGCGCAATCGCCAGTCCCGCCCAGGTGGCGGTGTATCCCACGGTTGTTTGCAGCCACAGTGGAAAAATGATGTTGATACCCGAGAATGCAAAGAACGCCAAACCCAAGGTCAAAGTACCAACGCGGAAATTGCGCTTTGCGAACAGGTGCAGATCCACCACCGGGTGCTTGTCGGTCAGTTCCCAGGGAATGAAAAAGGTGATCGCGATGAGGGCGGTCATCGCCGCGCTCAAAATCACGGGCGAGTTGAACCAATCCTTTTCGTTGCCATTGTCCAGCATGAATTGCAGGCTGCCGACACCGACCACGAGCAGCGCCAGACCCACGACGTCGATGGGCAGTTTTACGATGTTCGACTCGCGGTGACGCAGAATCGACCAGCTCGCGATTGCGGAGAAAGCGCCCACCGGCAGATTGATATAAAACAGCCAAGGCCAGGACAAATTATCCGTAATCCAGCCGCCGATGATGGGGCCGAAGATCGGCGCGATCATGATGACCATCGACCAAAGGCCGAGCGCCATACCACGCTTTTCGATCGGATAATTGCGCAGCAGAATCGCCTGCGCGACCGACATCATCGGACCTGAGACCAAGCCCTGCATCAATCGGGCCCCCACCAGCATCGGCAGGCTATTGGCAACTCCGCACACCGCCGAAAACACCATGAACAATAAAATCGAAGTGACAAAGGCTCTGACCTCGCCGAAGCGCCGCGCGATCCAGCCGGAGAGTGGCTGCATGATGGCAGCGGCGAGCATGTAAGAGCTCACCGCCCAGGTACCCTCCGACGTCGTTACGCCGAGACTGCCGGAAATCGAAGGCACGGAGACATTGACGATGGTCATGTCAAGGATCTCCATGAACGAGGCTGTCGCGATTGCAACGGTCAGAAAAAACAACTTACCGCCGTGCAACGGAGGGTATTCGCCGGGGATCGTCGGCTGCGCCGAATCAGCCATGGGGTAACTCTAGTGTTCGATGCCGAGATTTCGCCGCACGATGGCGTCGGCTTCGGCATTGGCTTTCTCTAAATCCTGCGTATACACCTGCGTATCGCCAACCGGCTGATCGCCGGCCTGCGTCGCCAGCACCGGGCCGTCTCGAGAGGTCGTGTCAACCGTAACCGTCGCGGAAAGGCCGACCCGCAGCGGCGATTTGATCAGGTCGTTGTCGTCAATGAGAATTCGCACCGGTACGCGCTGCACGACCTTGATCCAATTGCCAGAGGCATTCTGCGGCGGCAGCAATGAAAAGGCAGCCCCGGTCCCCGCCGACATGCCCTGCACATGACCGTGAAAAATAAACGAGCCGCCATATAGATCGCTGCGCACCTCGGCCTTCTGCCCGAGGCGCAAGTTGCGCAACTGCACTTCTTTGAAGTTTGCGTCGACCCACAGCGAGTGCAGTGGGATCACCGTCATGAGCGCCTCACCCGCCTGGATGTGCTGCCCCAGTTGCACGCTGCGCTCCGCGACATACCCGGACACCGGGGCCACAACCGCATTGCGCTGCGCGGCGATCCATGCATCGCGATATGCATCTCTGGCCTGCAGAACCGTTGGATTGCTCTCTATCGGCGTGCCATCCACGAGTGCATGCGCGGACAGCGACTGGCGTTCGGCCTGCGCCAGCGCGGCGCGCGCCAGTTGCACACTTTCCTGGGCGTGCCGCACTTCTTCCCCGGCGATGGCCTGTTCGGCCACCAGCGGTTCGCGTTTTGCGAGGTCCGCTTGTGCACGGGAAACTTCTAGTTTGCGCGATTCTATTTCCGAGTCGTATTGCCCCGCCGTAGCCTTTTGCTGACGAACTTGCCGCACCGCCGAAGCTAGGG
>Ga0302326_10011109_pt1 | contig 19427 bp, 13 predicted proteins | sample Palsa_T0_3_FD_202264 | JGI IMG/M metagenome (GOLD analysis project Ga0302326, IMG submission 202264) | Peat permafrost microbial communities from Stordalen Mire near Abisko, Sweden - Palsa_T0_3 | ecosystem: Environmental > Terrestrial > Soil > Palsa > Peat permafrost | place: Sweden: Abisko...
AAATAGGATCGCTAATGTCAAAGCAGTGGTTCATCGTCCACACATACTCGGGGTTTGAGAAAAAGGTGAAGGAAAGCCTGGAAGGGCGTGTGGCTGCGTTCGGGCTGACGGATAAAATCGGGCAAATTATTATCCCGACGGAGTCCGTGGTAGAAGTGCGCGGCGGCAAGAAAGTGATTTCGCCGCGAATGTGCTATCCGGGGTATGTGCTGGTCGAGATGGATATGGACGATTACACCTGGCACGTGGTGCGTTCGACGCCGCGGGTGACCGGCTTTGTGGGTTCGGGGCAAACGCCTTCGCCGCTGACGGAAGAAGAAGTGCAGAATATTTTGAATCGGGCGACGACCACGGCGGACAAGCCGAAGCCGAAGCTGTCGTTTGATCGCGGGGAAAAGGTACGCATCGGAGAAGGGCCTTTCGCGAATTTTACGGGCGTGGTGGAGGAAGTGAACTCCGACCGCAGCACGTTGAAGGTTTCGGTCACAATTTTTGGGCGTTCGACGCCGGTGGAGTTGGATTTTGCGCAGGTGGAAAAGGTCGCGTAGAGATTGAAGGGCGCTCGTTTATATAAGCGCGCATAGGAAGTAAGGACAAAATGGCAAAGAAAATACAATCTACTGTGAAGTTGCAATTGCCGGCGATGAAAGCTACTCCGGCGCCGCCTGTGGGAACGGCACTGGGCCCGCACGGCGTGAACATCATGGATTTCTGCAAGCAGTTCAATGCGAAGACGTCGAAAGAGCCGGACGGAATGATCATTCCCGTACTGGTGACGATCTACAGCGACCGCACGTTCACATTTATTTTGAAGACGCCGCCGGCTTCGGAATTACTGAAGCGCGCGGCGGGGATCGTGAAGGGTTCGCCTGAGCCGAACCGCAACAAAGTGGGCAAGCTTACGCGCAAGCAAGTGGAAGAGATCGCCAAACTAAAATTGCCGGACTTGAACACGATGAATCTGGACGCGGCTGTGCGGTCGATTATGGGCACGGCGCGAAATATGGGCATCGAAGTCAGCGAGTAATTCGAAGCAGGAGAAGACACGATGGGCCGCAGCGCAAAGATTGGTGGAAAGAATATAGATCGCGCACGCAAGCTGGTGGAAGCGCGACCGTACAAACTCGAAGAAGCCGCGGAGCTGTTGCGCAAGGCGCACTTCGTGAAGTTCGATGAGACGGTCGAACTGGTGCTGAACCTTGGAGTGGATCCGAAACAGTCGGACCAAATGGTTCGCGGAACGGTGGTGCTGCCGCACGGGCTGGGAAAATCGAAGCGCGTGCTGGTGATTGCGAGCGGCGACAAAGTTCGCGAAGCGCAGGAAGCCGGCGCGGATTTCGTGGGCGGCGAGGATATGGTCCAGAAGATTCAAGAAGGCTGGACGGACTACGACGCGGTGATCGCGACGCCGGACATGATGAAGTCCGCCGGACGCCTGGGAAAAGTTCTGGGGCCGCGCGGATTGATGCCGAACCCGAAGACAGGGACGGTGACATTTGACATAGCGAAGGCGGTAGCCGAAGTGAAGGCGGGCAAAGTGGAATTCCGGCTGGACAAGACCGGGATCATTCATTCGCCGGTGGGCAAGATCAGCTTTACGGCGGCACATCTCGCGGGGAACGCGCATGCTTTGCTGGCGGCAATTTTGAAAGCGAAACCTGCCGCAGCGAAGGGCAAGTTCATCAAGAAAATGACGCTGACCTCGACGATGGGTCCGGGCGTTCCGATTGATAGCGCAGAAGCAGAATTGGCTGTAGCGGTCGCAGCGTAGCAGGAAAAAGCCATCAAGGAGTTCGGCATGAAGAAGAAGGCCGAGAAAGTAAAGCAGGCAGAAGAACTGAAGACGCAGCTGGCAACCGTCTCTACCGTAATCCTTTCGACGTTCAAGGGGATCACGGTGGAACAAGACACCAAACTACGGCGCACCGTGCAGGCAGCGGGCGGACATTATTTAGTGGTGAAGAATACGGTTGCCGAGCGCGCCGGTGAGGGAACTCCGGCCGAGGCGTTGCTCAAGAATCTGAAGGGCACGAACTCGATTGCGTATACGAAGACCGATCCGGTTGCGTTGGCAAAGATTCTGACGAAGGTGGCGAAGGATGTTCCGGCGTTTCAGTTTCGCGCCGGCTGGGTGGAAGGCCGCGTAATTTCGATTCAGGAAATCGGCCAACTCGCTTCGTTGCCGAGCAAGGAAGAGCTGATCAGCAAGGTGATGTTCCTTTTGAATTCACCGGCGCAGCGAGTGGCAAGCGTGCTGGCGGCGGTTCCGAGAAATCTGGCAGTGGTAACGAGTGAAGCGGCAAAGGCAAACAAGTTCGGACCGGGCGGCGGCGCTCCGGCACCTGAAACGGCTGAGTAAGCATCTAAGTATAAAAGAAAAGATTTTATCTCGAGGGGAGGGTGGGAAACGCAATGGCCAGCAAAGTGGAATCGATTCTGGAAGAAATCAAGGGTTTGACGTTGCTCGAAGCTTCCGATCTAGTGAAGAAGATGGAAGAAGCTTTCGGCGTGTCAGCGGCAGCAGCGGCGCCGGCGGCAGCAGCAGGCGGCGGTGCAGGCGCGGCAGCGGGCGCGGCTGAGGAGAAGACGGAATTTACCGTCGTCCTCACCGAAGTCGGCGCCAACAAGATCAACGTGATTAAGGCGGTTCGCGAAGTTACCAGCCTGGGCTTGAAAGAAGCCAAGGACCTGGTTGATGGCGCCCCGAAAACAGTGAAGGAAGGCGTCAACAAAGAAGAAGCCGCCACAATCAAGAAAAAGTTCGAAGACGCTGGGGCGAAGGTAGACGTCAAGTAGTTGCCGCCCGGCTGCGGCCCGCACGTTGGGCTGCGAAGGAATTCGCTTTCACGCGCGCTCCTTTGGAACTGGAACTTCAAAAATCGTCCTTCCCGGACCGACGGGGCGGGTGTCTATCCGCGTTGTCGTTTCCGGCGTAACCCTGAAGAGGTCAATCGATGAGCAATCGAAACGGTAATCGCGCTACTCGGGAACGAGAGCGCCTGGACTTCGCCAAAATCAAGACGACAGTCCAAATTCCGAACCTGATTGACGTACAGAAGAAGTCTTACCAGCGCTTCCTGCAGATGGATTTGCTGCCGAGCGAGCGCGAAGATACCGGCTTGCAGTCGGTGTTTACGTCCGTGTTTCCGATACAGGATTTCCGCGGACTTTCGCAGCTTGATTTCGTGGACTACGCGATCGGCAACTGGGAGTGCAAGTGCGGACACTTGCGCGGACTCCATCACTTGCGCGCAACGTGCCGGAATTGCGGCGCTTCGGTGGTGACGAATCCTTACAAGACAGGCGACGTGCTTTGCACCAAGTGCGGCACGTTCAACAAGAACACGCCGACTTTTTGCAACAAGTGCGGCGACCCGGTGACACTGCAACTGAAGTACGACGTGAACGAGTGCCAGGAGCGCGGCATGACTTATTCCGCGCCGCTGAAGGTAACGATTCGTCTGACGATTTACGATAAAGATCCGGACACGGGCGCGAAGTCCATTCGCGACATTAAAGAGCAGGAAGTTTTCTTCGGCGATATTCCGCTGATGACGGAGAACGGCACGTTCATCATCAATGGAACCGAGCGGGTAATCGTCAGCCAGTTGCACCGTTCGCCCGGAGTGTTCTTCGAGACGGCGAATAACCGCAGCTACTTCCTGGGAAAAATTATTCCCTACCGCGGATCCTGGGTGGAGTTTGAGTACGACACAAAGAATATTCTGTACGTGCGCATCGACCGCAAGCGCAAATTCCTGGGCTCGATTTTCCTTCGCGCGCTGGGGATGAAGTCGAATGAAGACATTCTGCGGACTTTTTACCAGACGGAGCGCGTTTCGCTGAAAGATGGCGAGCTTTTCTGGAACGTTTCGGAAGGCTTGATCGATCGCAAGCTTTCGAAGGAAATCAAGCACGGGAAATCGGGCGACGTGCTGGTCGGCGCGCACAAGCGCATCACCGAGGCACTCTACAAGGAACTGGCCAAGGCACGCGTAACGCAAGTGGAAATCGGCCCGGCCGATTTGGAAGGCGCGATTACGGTGGGCGAGATGGTGAACCGGCAAACCGGCGAAGTTTTGCTGGAAGCCAATAAGCCGTTGACGCCGGAACTGTGGGCTGCGATTGCCGAGGCGGGAATCACGGAAGTGGATATTGCGTTCCCGGACCGCGACGACGTAGGCATCGTGGTTGGCCGCACGCTGGAGAAGGACACGATTCGTTCGTCCAAGGAAGCGCTGATTGAAATTTACCGCAAACTGCGTCCAGGCGATCCTCCAACGCTGGAAACGGCGACTGCGCTTTTCAACGGAATGTTTTTTGACGCGCGCAAGTACGATTTCAGCAAAGTGGGCCGGCTGAAGTTCAACATCAAGCTGGGTCTGGAAACTCCGCTGGACAAGCGCACGCTGGACCCGTCGGATTTCGTGGCGGCGATCAAGTATTTGTTGAAGCTGCGAAAGAATATCGGTTCGGTGGACGACATCGACCATCTCGGCAATCGCCGCGTACGCGCGGTCGGCGAACTGCTCGAGAACCAATTCCGCATCGGCTTGGTCCGCATGGAACGCGCGATCAAGGAAAAGATGTCGGTGTATCAGGAAATGTCGACGGCTATGCCGCACGACCTGGTGAACGCGAAGCCGGTAATGGCGGCGATTCGCGAGTTCTTCGGCAGTTCGCAACTTTCGCAATTCATGGATCAGACCAACCCGCTCAGCGAAATCACGCACAAGCGCCGTCTTTCGGCTCTTGGGCCGGGGGGTCTTTCGCGAGAACGCGCGGGATTCGAAGTGCGCGACGTTCATCCGACGCACTACGGACGCATTTGTCCGATTGAAACGCCGGAAGGGCCGAACATCGGTTTGATCAGCTCGCTTTCCTCCTACGCGCGGATCAACGAGTTTGGCTTCATCGAATCGCCGTACCGCAAAGTGCGCGGCGGGCGCGTGATCGACTTCGTGCAAATCATCAATTCCGGCGACAGCGAATTCAAGGCCGGCGAAGTGGTGGAAAAAGAAAAAGTTGAGGATACGAACGAAGAGCTGAAGCGGCGGCGCGTGGTTGTGGAGCCGCATTGCTTCTACCTTTCGGCTTGGGAAGAAGACCGCTACGTGGTGGCGCAGGCGAACGCTTCACTCGACGAAAAGGGAAAGATCACGACGGAGTTGGTGAATTGCCGGCAGGCGGGCAACTTCGTTCTGAAGAGCCGGGATGAGGTGGATTACATCGACGTTTCACCGAAGCAGCTTGTATCGGTGGCGGCGAGCCTGATTCCATTCCTCGAGAACGACGACGCGAACCGCGCTTTGATGGGTTCGAACATGCAGCGCCAGGCTGTGCCGCTGATTCGCGGTGATGCGCCGCTAGTCGGCACGGGTATGGAACGCGTTACAGCGCGCGATTCGGGCGCTGTGATCGTTTGCCGCAGAGACGGCATTGTGGACCAGGTGGACTCCGAGCGCGTAATCGTACGCGTGGAGTCAGACCAGTCCGGCGTGCTGAGCCGTGAAGTTGGTTCCGACATTTACTTGCTGACGAAGTTCAAGCGCTCGAACCAGAACACTTGCATCAGCCAGAAGCCGATGGTTCGGGCGGGCGACCGCGTGAAGCAGGGTCAAGTGTTGGCCGACGGTCCTTGCACCGACCGCGGAGAACTCGCACTGGGGCGCAACGTCCTGGTCGCGTTCCTTCCGTGGCGCGGGTACAACTTTGAAGACGCGATTTTGGTGAGCGAAAAGCTGGTGGAAGAGGACTACTACACTTCGATTCACATTGAGGAATACGAAATCGAAGCGCGCGATACGAAGCTCGGTCCCGAGGAAATCACGCGGGACATTCCCAACATCAACGAGAGCTTCCTTCGCAACCTTGATGAAAGCGGCGTGATTCGGATTGGCGCAACGGTGAAGCCTGGCGACATTCTGGTCGGCAAGGTGACGCCGAAGGGCGAGACCACGCTGACTCCGGAAGAGAAACTGCTGCGTGCGATTTTCGGCGAGAAGGCCGGAGACGTTCGCGATGCTTCTCTTTATTGCCCTCCGGGCATCGAAGGCACGATTGTGGACGTGAAGATCTTCTGCCGCAAAGGCGCGGAGAAGGACGAACGCCACAAGGCCATCGAAGGGACGCAGATTGCAAAACTGGAAAAGAACCTCGCCGACGAAATCCGCATTCTGACCGACGAGCGTTTGAAGCGCTTGAACGACTTGCTCGGCGGACAATCATTGACCGCGGACCTGCACGACGAGCGCACGAACAAGCGATTGCTGACCAAGGGCACAGAGCTGACGCGGGACATTCTGGAAAAGATCACCACGCGCAACCTGAAGCGCCTGCGACTGAACGATAAAGATCCGCTGCTAATCGAAAAAATCGACGAGATCGAAGAAATGACCTCGCGCCAAATCGATGTGCTGCGGAAAATTACGGATGAGCGCATCGGCAAACTCAAGAAGGGCGACGAATTGCCGCCTGGAGTGATCAAGCTGGTGAAGGCTTACATCGCGATGAAGCGCAAGCTTTCCGTGGGCGACAAGATGGCAGGACGCCACGGGAACAAGGGCGTGATCGCGCGCATCGTTCCGAAAGAAGATATGCCGTACATGCCGGACGGCACGCCGGTGGAGATCGTGCTGAACCCGTTGGGCGTTCCTTCGCGTATGAACGTCGGACAGATTCTCGAGACGCATCTGGGCTGGGCTTCGAAAGAGCTTGGCGCGCAGGTGGCGAAGCTGCTCGACAAGGAAACGCGGGCGGAAGGCGTGCGCAAATGGTTCAAGGATGCATTCGGACCTACGTCGGTGTGGAAGACCATCGCCGATTTGGATGACGACGCGATCCTGGACCTGGCCCATAGCTTCCGCGAAGGCGTGCCATTCGCAACGCCGGTGTTTGACGGCGCTCGCGAACACGACATACGCCACTTGCTGGAGTTCACGCAGCTGCCGCAGACCGGGAAAATTCCGCTGTACGACGGAATGACGGGCGACGTTTTCGCGCAGGAAGTTACCGTTGGTTACATCTACATGCTCAAGCTCTCGCATTTGGTGGACGACAAGATTCACGCTCGCTCCATCGGACCGTACTCACTGATCACGCAACAGCCGCTCGGTGGTAAGGCGCAGTTCGGCGGACAGCGATTTGGAGAAATGGAAGTGTGGGCGCTGGAAGCATACGGCGCGGCGCACATTCTCCAGGAGTTGCTCACCGCGAAGTCAGACGACGTCTATGGCCGCGCAAAGATTTACGAGGCGATCGTGAAGGGCGAGCCGGGAATCGAGCCCGGAGTGCCTGAATCGTTCAACGTGCTGGTGCGCGAATTGCAGTCACTGTGCCTGGACATCGAATTGATGAAGCGCCAGAAGCCGCAATTGGAAAAAGCCGAAGCGGCCGATTAATTATCGCGCCGCCCCAAATCACCGGGGCGGCGCTTACAGATTCCTAACTGGTTTTTGCTCCGGCGTGCCGGAGAGGAGGATCTGCCCTTGTATCGTTCTAGCCCGTACGACCGTGCCAGCCAGATTGCAGATTTTGATTCCATTCGCATCAGCCTGGCGAGTCCGGAAAAAATACGTTCGTGGTCCCACGGTGAAGTGACCAAACCGGAAACCATTAACTACAGAACCTTCAAACCGGAGCGCGACGGTTTGTTCTGCGCCAAGATTTTCGGTCCGGTCACCGACTGGGAGTGCCTCTGCGGCAAGTACAAGCGCATGAAGCACCGCGGCGTTATTTGCGACAAGTGCGGAGTGGAAGTGACGCTCAGCAAGGTTCGTCGCGAACGCCTCGGCCACATCGAGCTGGCTTCGCCGTGTTCGCACGTGTGGTTCTTCAAGGGTTTGCCGAGCCGCATCGGCTACTTGCTGGACATCACCATGCGCGACCTCGAGCACATCCTGTACTTCGAGACTTTTGTTTGCCTCGATCCCGGCGAAGTGCCGTCGCTGAAGCAGAAGGACATTCTGCCGGAGGAAAAACTCCGCGAACTGCAGAAGGAAAATCTCGGGAAATTCCGCGCAGGCATGGGCGCCGAAGCGATCAAGGAACTTCTGCGCAGCGTGGAAGTGGAGAAGCTGTCAGAAGAGCTGCGCGAAAAAATGAAGGTAGACCCGAGCCTGCAGAAGCGAATCAAATTCGCCAAGCGGCTGAAGGTTCTGGAAGCGTTCCGCAAGAGCGGAAACAAGCCGGAGTGGATGATTCTGGATGTGATTCCGGTGCTTCCGCCGGAGTTGCGGCCGCTGGTACCTCTGGATGGCGGACGGTTCGCGACGTCGGATTTGAACGATCTGTATCGCCGCGTGATTAACCGCAACAACCGTTTGAAGAAGCTGATGGAGCTGCATGCGCCGGACGTGATTGTTCGCAACGAAAAGCGCATGTTGCAGGAAGCGGTGGACGCGCTGTTTGACAACGGACGCCGCGGACGCGTCTTGCGCGGAACGAACAATCGCCCGCTCAAGTCGCTTTCTGACACGCTGAAGGGAAAGCAGGGACGCTTCCGGCAGAACTTGCTGGGCAAGCGCGTGGACTACTCTGGACGTTCGGTTATCGTGGTCGGCCCGGAGTTGAAGCTGCATCAGTGCGGTTTGCCGAAGAAGATGGCGCTGGAACTTTTCAAGCCGTTCATCTATCACAAGCTCGAGGCTGCGGGGCACTGCACTACGATTAAGCAGGCGAAAGAGCTGGTGGAGGCGCAGGAAGCGATCGTCTGGGACATTCTTGAGGACGTGATTCGCGAGCACCCGGTGCTCTTGAACCGCGCTCCCACGCTTCACCGTCTCGGCATTCAGGCGTTCGAACCTGTGCTGGTGGAAGGAAAAGCAATCCGCATCCATCCGCTGGTTTGCACTGCGTTCAACGCGGACTTCGACGGCGACCAGATGGCAGTACACATTCCACTTTCGCCAGAAGCGCAGGTGGAAGCTTCGGTGTTGATGCTCAGCTCGCACAATATTTTGTCGCCAGCCAACGGGTATCCGCTCGCCGTGCCGACGCAGGACATGGTTCTGGGCATTTATTACATGACCAAGGCCAAGCCGAAGGCGAAGGGCGAAGGGCGCGCGTTTGGGTCGAGCGATGAGTGCGTGATGGCGCTCGAAGCAGGGGAAGTGGAACTACTGACTCCGATTCGCATGCGCTACACAGGCGAGGTGATTGACCTTACCAACGCGTACGACGATCAGGACGTTTCGCATACCGAACCGATCAATCTAAGCCGCCAATTCCTGCACACGACCGTGGGCCGCGTGATCTTCAACGATCATTTGCCCAGCGAGATGCCTTTCATCAACGGGTTGCTGAAGAAAAAGGGCGTGCAGGCAGTGGTGCAGTATTGCTACCTGCGGTTCGGGCTCGAGAAGACGGTGGTGATGCTCGATAAATTGAAGGAGCTCGGCTTCCTGTATGCGACGAAGTCCGGCGTCTCCATCGGCATCAGCGACATGGTTATCCCCAGCGTGAAATTCAAGCTGGTGGACAGCGCGGAACACGAAGTGGTGAAAGTGCAGCAGCAATATCTTGACGGCGCGATCACCAACGGCGAACGCTACAACAAGGTGATCGCTATCTGGTCGGACGTGACCGAAAAAGTCGCGGACGAAATGTTCAAAGCCCTGGAAGAGCAGGACAAACAGGGCGTGATCAATCCAGTGTACGTGATGGCCGATTCCGGAGCGCGCGGTTCGAAACAGCAAATCCGCCAGCTTTCCGGAATGCGCGGCTTGATGGCTAAGCCTTCGGGCGAAGTCATCGAGACTCCGATTACATCGAACTTCCGCGAAGGCCTCACGGTGCTGCAGTACTTCATTTCCACACACGGCGCTCGCAAGGGCTTGGCCGATACGGCGCTTAAGACTGCCGATTCCGGTTACCTGACGCGTCGTCTGGTGGACGTGGCGCAGGACGTGATCATCAACGAATTCGATTGCGGCACGGCTGACGGAATTTATGTGGAGCCGATTCTCGAAGCCGGAGTCGAAGTGGAATCGTTGCGCGACCGTGTGATTGGCCGCGTATCGCTGGAAAAAATCAAGGATTACGAAGGCAGCGTGATCGTCGAGATCAACCAGGAAATTACCGAAGAGCTCGCCAACGCGATTCAGGCGGCAGGCATCGAGCGCGTGAAAATTCGCTCGGTGTTGACGTGCGAATCACGCCGCGGAGTTTGCGCTCGGTGCTACGGCAGGAACCTGGCAACGGGCCGATTCGTCGAGATGGGCGAGGCTGTGGGTGTGATCGCGGCGCAGTCCATCGGCGAGCCTGGCACGCAGTTGACGATGCGCACGTTCCACATCGGCGGCACGGCAACTCGCGTGACCGAACAGTCGAAGGTGGAAGCGCGCAACAACGGCTTCGTGAAATTCATCGACTTGAATGTGGTCGAGGGCCGCAACAAGACGATGGTAGCCATGAACCGCTCCGGCTTAATCGCCGTGGTGGACGAAAAGAACCGCGAAAAGGAACGCCACCACGTGGTGTACGGTGCGCGCTTCAAGGTGGAAGACGGCCAACCGGTGACGCTCGGCCAGACCATGGTCGAGTGGGATCCTTACACGTTCTCGATCCTTACGGAAACGGGCGGGTCGATCCAGTTCAAGGATTTGCAGCCCGGTATCACGATCGAAGAACAGGTGGACGAAGTCACGGGGTTGTCGCAGCTGGTCGTCACGCTTCCTCCGGGTGATGAGAAGCACCAGCCGACGATTCTCGTGCGCGATCCGCAGGGACGCGTCCGCAAAAAGTACCTGATGCCTTCACGCGCGCACTTGATGGTGGCCGATGGGGACGAGGTGCAACCGGGCGACGTGCTGGCGAAGATCCCGCGCGAAACCACCAAGACGAAAGACATCACGGGCGGTCTCCCGCGCGTTGTGGAACTTTTCGAAACGCGCAAGCCGAAGGATCCCGCGGTCATTAGCGAAATCGACGGCGTCGTGAAGTACGGCGACATCGTTAAGGGCCAGCGCAAGATCTTCGTCGAAAGCGAAGACGGAAGAACGGTGAAAGAATATTCCGTTTCGCGCGGCGTGCACATCAACGTGCAGGAAGGCGAACACGTTCGAGCCGGCGAGCCGTTGATTGACGGGCCGCTGAACCCGCACGATATTCTCGCCGTCCTCGGAGAAAAGTACACGCAGGCATACCTGGTGAACTCGATCCAGGAAGTTTACCGTCTGCAGGGCGTGAACATTAACGACAAGCACATCGAGACGATCGTTCGTCAGATGATGCGTTGGGTGAAGGTTGAGGACGTGGGCGATACGACGTTTCTTCTGGAGGAGCAGGTGGACAAGTTCCGCTTCCGCGAAGAGAACGACCGGATCATTCACGATGGCGGGCGTCCGGCAACAGGCCGTCCGTTGCTCCTTGGAATCACCAAGGCATCGCTCTCGACCGATTCCTTTATCTCCGCGGCGAGCTTCCAGGAGACCACCCGCGTTCTTACCGAAGCGGCGATTTCCGGAAAGGTCGATTACCTACGCGGCTTGAAGGAAAACGTCATCATGGGCCGGTTAATTCCTGCCGGCACGGGTCTGGATCGCTATCGGAATATCCAACTCCTCACGGAGATTCCGAAGGAAGAGATTCAGCAGATGGAGCCAGATCTCACGCCGGAAGAAGCGGCAGCGCTGGATTTCCTGCGCAAGGATACCGACGCCGTCGCAGAAAGTTAGTCTTCCGCTGTTCTTTACCTGGGGCGTCCCGGTTCAAGCCGGGACGCTCTTTTTTTTTGTGCTCGATGGAGACGAGAATTTCCTTCCTGAGTATGGACTGTCCGGCCCGCACTTCAACGTTCGGCGGCAGCTCTCACCTGTTAAGCAACTTGGCATAGGGGGCCGTTTTGTTTCACCGCGCAACGCTTCCGGCCCTTAAACTTTAGAGAGGCTTGGTCACGGGTTTTGAAGCCAAGTCACCGCTGAATACAACAAAAGAATCGACATGTCTGCAAAGTTGACCGACAAGCAGTCTGGGCGGCCCGCCTTCGCTTCCCCCAGCGAAGCGGAATACAACAAGCTCGTCGAAGTGATTTCACGCTCGCAGCGCAATTACCGCAACCTCATCGATAACGTGGATCTTGCTGTTTTTACCCTGGCTCTCGACGGGGAGATACGAGTTGCGAATCGCTGTTTGTCGGAGCTTTTGGGTGTTTCCTTTCAGGACTTGATCGGCAGGCGCCTAACGGACTTCATCGAGGTGCCCTCGCATGCTCAACTTCAGGGATGGCTTCCGCTGCTTTTAAAGGACGGATCGTGGGCGGGAACTGTGACTGTGAATTTAAGAAAAGACCGCGAACCAAGGCAATTTCACTGTTGGGTGCAGGCGCTCAGTGAGGACGGCCAGTTCACCTCAGTGACCGGCTGGGCGCGCGATGTTACTTCGGAACGCCAATCGGAGGTTCGTTTCGCTGAACTCTTCGAAACCCTTAACGAGGGAATCTTCTTGAGCACGGCCGAGGGGAAACTACTCGATGCGAATCCGGCACTCGTTCGCATGTTGGGATTCGACAGCAAGAAGGATTTGCAGGCTTGCAATCTTCGAGATATCTACGTGGACCCGACGGAGCGAGATTCACTGATTCGCGAGGTTCTTGCAAAAGGCGCGGCTAAAGACCGCAAAATTATGCTGCGGCGCAGCGATGGCCAGACCATCCATTGTCTTAATTCCTGCGCCGTGATTCGTGATGCCGCGGGCCGTGTCTTGCGCATTCAAGGGACGCTGGTGGACGTAAGCGAGCGGCTCGAAATGGAAAAGCACCTCCATAAGGAGCAGGAATTTGTTCGCAGCCTGGTGGCCAGCTTTCCGGACATCATTGCGGTGCTCAGTCTCCAGGGCGCATGCACGTTTATGAGTCCGCGAGTGCAGGATGTGCTGGGGAGGGCGCCGGAAGAATTCGTCGGAAAGGTGCTCGGCGGCAGCGTTCATCCGGATGATCTTGCGAAGCTCAAAGCGACTTTTCAGAAAGTCGCGGCGGGCCACGGCACGAACAGTCAATTCGAATACCGGGCGCGGCATGCGGATGGAACGTGGCGAATGCTTCGCGCCAGCGCCAGCCCGCTGTATGACGCGAATGGGAAGACCAATGGAGTGGTAGCCTCGGCGCGAGACGTCACAGAATCCAAGACTATCGAACAACAGCTGATGCAAAAAGAGAAGCTCGCGGCGATGGGCGAAATGATGACAGGAGTGGCCCATGAGTTGAACAATCCGCTCACGGCGATCCTGGGTATAAGCGACCTGATTCGCGAACGCGCGGTGGACGATGCCATGCGCCACCAGATTGAGACGGTGTTGAAGCAAGCGCGGCGCGCTGCGACCATCGTCCAGAACCTGCTGGTTTTCTCACGGCCCGCTATCCTGCGGCAAGCGAGAGTTCATCTCGATCAGATCGTGAAACAGGCGCTGGATTCCCAGCACACGTCGCTGCAGCAGAAGAAAATCACGGTCCAATTTCAAGGCGCGCGCGATCTGCCTCCCATCGAAGGGGATGCGAAACTGCTGGTGCAGGGATTCTCAAATTTGATTTCGAACGCCGAGCAGGCAATCGGAGCCGTGCGCGAAAGCGGCACTCTTCGGATTTCAGCAGGGTTCGCGGACGGGAAAATCACTCTGGCGTTTTCGGATGACGGCCCAGGCATCTCGCCGGAAAACCTTGGGAAGATATTCGATCCTTTTTTTACCACCAGACGCCCATCCGGCGGGACCGGGCTTGGACTTACAATCTCCCAGGCAATCGTGAAGGAGCACGGCGGGAAGATCGAAGTGGAATCGTCGCCTGGTACGGGCACGACTTTTCGTGTTGTGCTCCCAGCGGCGGTGGAAGAAGTTTCGCCTGCGGCAATCATTCCGCGGGCCGCCGCGCCTCCGCCGCCCGGCCCAGCCGAACTGCGCGGACACTCCGTCTTTATTGTGGACGATGAAGAGAGCATACGCGAGATCATGCAAGAAGGCCTGGCCGCCCGCGGAATGATCGTCGAAGGCGCCGCCAGCTCGGAGGAAGCGCTTTCGCACCTGGCAACGGAGCATTACGAATTCGTGCTTTGCGATTTTAATTTGCCGGGATTGAATGGAGAACAACTCTTCGAGCGAGTACGGTCGCTGGCACAGACTGCAACTCCGCGATTTGTTTTTATGACCGGAGCGTTGCTGGATCCGGCGCAGATGGCGCACTTTCAAGAAAAAGGCGCCGCGGTGCTGCATAAACCGTTTCACGTCGCAACGCTGGCTACTTTGCTGGCGCAACTTCTGCAGGTGGAGCCGGTGGTAGCGAAATAGGACAGACCGCAGTTAATTATTCGCCTTCGCTGCAGCTTGCGCAGTGGGGAGCGGATCCATTCCGAAATCCCAAAAATACAGATTCGTTCCGCCACCCTGGACAATTTCCGTAAGAGCGTATTCGCCCGGGTCAATGTGCTGCTCCAGCGTAAATCTATAAACGCCCGGCGCGATCAACCAACGTTGCATCAGCAAAGTGGTCTTTCCCGTGGTACCGTGCTCCTTAAAAAGCTCGTCGAGATTTTCAAGGTAACGCGAATCTCCTTTTATTTTCGCTCGAAGTAGTTCAAGTTCGGGTTCGCGGCCGTCGGCGGTGCGCATATAAAACTCCGTCTGGCCGGCTTTGATGCGGAGCTTCGCGCGTGGGCCGATCAACGAAACTGTATGCCTGGTTGGAACGATCGGAATCGGAATCAGCACCTGCTTCAACATCTGCGTTTTGCTGAACTTGATGTCCGCGGGAGCTTGCGGAATTTTGAAAACTCCCTTGCCGTCGAATTCGAAGAGACCTTCGCCGGGCGGCAGAAAAACTCCAGGAGCGACTTCGAGGCTCGCGTCAATGTCCAGCGCTTGGGCCGTGCGTCCGGATTCACGAGCGTGCACTTTGGCGATCACGTCCGCGTCGCGTTTTGCCTCGGCGGCTTCCACTTTGTGCGTGGCGTCCCAGTCGACCAGCGATTCCGGCATCTCCTCCCACTGTGCTTGCTCGATACTGTAGTAACGGACTCTGTCACCGTCGACGTTATAATCCCGAACAAGTTGAAAGCTGCCATCGCGGAGTATGAGCTTCTTTCCGCGAGGAAGTGAGGTTGTGGAGGAAGGCGCTGGATCAGTGGAGGACTGAGTCGGCGACGATTCAGAGGGAGGCTGAGTGGCGGCAGGAGATTGGAACGCCCACGCGGAAGCGAAAGCGCACTGCGCGAACGAAGCTATAGCGAAGGCGAGAATTAGAATGGCGCGCCGCTGGCTATGCCGTTGAGTCTTATTTTGCGACTGTTTTTCCATTGCGCTTGCGTTCCCACTTAGCCCTTACCGCCAATACTACGATGCATATTGCAGCTTAGGAGTTGAGCGGTACTGAGGATAATCCGGGTGACGGCCGGTTCACAACTAATTGGATTAGGGATGAAGGCAAAACCAATAACAAGGCGCGGGAAACAGGCAAAGCTCTCCGGGAACCTTCAGAAGGATGGAAAAAACCCGAGGGTGCGTTTAGGAAGCGAAGGCTAATGATCGCAACGAGGGTGAAGAACTGTCAGAATCATCAGGTCGGAGTTGGTGAACAGCCATTTTTCGGCTTCGGCACCGGCCGCTTCCGCGGCACGGGCGATTGTGCCGAGATGCTTATTTCGCGCGACGCCCCGAAGATGGTCCAAGCATATGCCCGTGAGGGTAGACACTTCGGTATCGGTGAAGATCTTTTGGCTCGACTTGATGCGTACCATTCGCGCCCTCTCTCGCTTTGATGCACAGACAGAATAGATGCCAGCTATTCCGCCTGCAATAGTCCTTCCGTTCTACCCAGGGCAAACTGCCGGGCTACGAACACGGCGTGAACCCTTCTGCATTCTATGATTTGCGTCAAGTACGCGAAATTCAGGAGAAGCACGCTGAGGGCAGAGTATTTCTCCAATAGTGGAAACTAAAGCCTACTGAGGAAATGTTTCTACCACTTCACGGATTTGTTTCGCGTGGCGCAATTCGTGGTAGGCGATGATGCGGATCCAATCGTGGAGATTCAGGCTGCCCAGAAATGGATGCGGCGACCGGTAGGCACTTAAGTCCTGGCTCCGAGTGGATTCAATAAAGGCTAACGTTCCTTCCCGCGCTGCGGCCAAGCGACTGAGGGCGACTGGTCTGTCGGCAATTAAAGACGAGTCCAGTGGAATGGGCGTTTTTCGCTTTTGGACTCGCCAAGCGACTAGAAGCAGAGGCAGGTGAAATCTCTTGAGCAACGGCAACTGATTTGGCGGCGCCTGCAAAACTGTATTGCAACGGGCGATGATGAATTGCTCGGCCACGGTCACGTGAGCAACAACGTCGGCGGGGGACCAGGTATCCGGATCCGGTGATTTGCGCCAGAGATTTACCGGGACGCTTTCGGTTACTGCCATGAAGCGGTCTCGCGACGTCTGCAGGAGGTCAAGGAAAGGGGCTAGGCTTCGCATGCTATGTGGTCAAATTACGAATCCGTCCGCTTTTTCAAATGCGCGGGCGAGTTGAAGGATTCGGGACTCGCTGAAATGCGGACCCAGGATCTGGAGGCCGACTGGAAGCCCTGCTCTTGTTTTTCCGCAGGGAATCGAGATTCCAGGGATTCCGGCTAGGTCTCCGGTAACTGTATATATATCAGCTAGATACATCTGGAGTGGGTCAGCGGTTTTCTCGCCCAGCTTGAATGCCGGGGTCGGCGAAGTGGGGGTCAGGATGGCATCCACCTTTTGGAAAGCGTCCGAAAAATCCCGAGCGATCAACGAACGCACTTTCTGCGCGCGCAGATAATATGCGTCATAGTAGCCGGATGACAGAACGTAGGTGCCGAGCATTAGGCGGCGCTTTACTTCAGGGCCGAAGCCGCGTTCACGGGTCTTTCGGTACATGTCAAGAAGTGTGGCGCCCGGGACACGCAGGCCGAACCGTACGCCATCGTATCGAGCAAGGTTGGAGCTGGCCTCGGCGGTGGCGATGATGTAATAGGTTGCGATCGCGTATTCGGTATGCGGCATTTTTAGTGGAATGCGGCGGCAACCGAGTTTCTCCATTAAGGCAATGGCGGCAAGGACTTTGTCCTTCACTTCGCTATCGATGCCTTCGGCGAAGTACTCGTCCGGAACTCCGATTCGGAGACCTTGAACTGGCTTTTCGATTTCCGCGGAATAATCGGGAACGGAAACGGCTGCAGAAGTGGAGTCGTTTTCGTCATGCCCGGCAATCACGGACATGACAGTGGCTGCGTCGGCGATATTCTCGGAAAAAGGGCCAATCCGATCGAGAGAAGACGCGAAGGCGATGAGGCCATAGCGGGATACGCGTCCGTATGTCGGCATCAGGGCAGGAATTCCGCAAAAGGATCCAGGCTGGCGAATTGAGCCTCCGGTATCGGTCCCGAGGGCCACGACCGCTAGACCGGCGGCAACGGCGGCGGCTGAACCGCCACTTGAGCCGCCAGGGACGCGATCGGGGGCGACGGGGTTCCGTACGGGGCCGAATGCGGAGTTCTCGTTGGAGCTGCCCATAGCGAACTCATCGCAGTTAGTCTTCCCGAGGATAACGCCACCGGCCTGCTGCAAGCGAGCGACGGCGGTCGCGTCATAGGGTGGAACGTACGACTCAAGGATCTTCGATCCACAGGTGGTGCGAATGCCGGAGGTGCTGATTACGTCCTTGATGGCGATCGGGACACCAGCGAGTGGAGGCAATTTATCGCCGCGTGCTATGGCTGCGTCCACGCGATCGGCCTGGGCATACGCGCGCTCGGGGGAAAGCATCAGGTAGGCGTTCAGGACTGGGTTTTGCCGATCAATATTCGCGTAAAACTCGGTGGCGAGCTCGCGGGCGGAAATCTTCTTTGCATGAAGAGCGGTCTGTACGCCGGCGACTGTCCAGGGGGCCGTGGCGCTCATCTTTCGATTACCTTGGGGACGCGAAAAAAGGGTTTTACGGCGTCGGGGGCTTGGCTTAGGACTGCATCGGCGACGGTGCAGGGGCGAACGATGTCATCGCGTAACGGGGTGCCGGGCTCTTGGTTCGACACGGAGGGAGCGGAGTGCGTTTCCTCGGACGCGAAAGACATTTGGGTCATCGGTTCGACATTTGTTACGTCGAGCTGCTGGAGCTTTCCGATGTAGTTCAGGATTTCGTCCAGTTGGCCTCGATACATTTCCGATTCATCGGGCGTCAACTCGAGGTGAGCGAGTTCTGCCACGCGCAAAACGTCTTCGCGGCTGATGGTCATCTGGTTGGCGACCTCTCGGATTAGACGCTAAAAAGGTTAACCTTTACGGCTGCGGATGAACGGTGTGTGCTCGTTGTCCATTTCGCGGGAGACGCGCTTGGGGCCAGGCTTGGCGATGAATTTTACTTCGCGGACGAGATCTCCGCCCCAAGCCTGATTGACACGCTCGCAAAATTCTTTTTTCATGGATTCGAGTTGTTTCTGCCAGGCTTTGCCATCGGCGATGATTTCGAGGCGCCCGGCTTCGCAGCTGATGGGTTTCGTATGCGCCGCAAGAATCTTTCCCACGACCTTAGGCCAAGCGCCGGTGAGCCATGCGAGAGCTGCTTCGGGGCGGTCGAGTCGCCGCAGCACACCGCCAAGAAGTTTTCCGGCACGATCCATGGATGGCGGATTCTAACACAGACGGTCGGCGCAACAAATTTTTGAAGCTATAGGAAACCGCTCGCGAAAGTTCGGGCGCAAGAAGCGGATAGTTTCGACTCGCGAGATCAAAGAGACTGTATGCGAGAAGACGAAGTTTTGAGGAGGGCAAATGATTCCAATACGTGCGATCGCTATTTCGACCGATATTGCGGAGTCGGTGCGAAAGACGATGAAGGATCCGCACTACGGTTTTCCTGCGTATACGGAAATCGCTACAGGCAGCGCGCCGTGCAGGCACTGTCTACGCATGATTTCTCCGGGAGAACGGTGGACGCTTTTCACCCATGACGCTTTCGAGGGCATCGAGAAGTTGCCTTTGCCCGGACCAGTTTACGTGCATGCGGAAACGTGCGAACGCTATCCAGAAGACGGAGGTTTTCCTGCAGAGCTTCGGAACAGTCCACGAACGCTGAGCGCGTACGCTCGGGGCGCACAACTCTTAGCGCAGGAATTCGTGGAGGATGGCAACGTGGATATGGGGATTCAGAAGCTTCTTGCGCGCACAGACACGGATTATATTCACGTGCGCAGCACGACGGCGGGATGCTACACGTTTCGAGTGGAGCGCGCGGACGGGTGACCGCGAGCCTTTGCTCGCGCGACAGCATAGGGAAGGGGGGCATTTCGATCCATGTGAACGGAGTTATACGAGCAGAAGCCGTTTGTCAGCCAGCCGATCAGGATATGTGCCGACCTTGTAATACGCGGACTGGGGAGCCGTCTGCGATGAATGCGGAATCGGGCTGACGGTTGAGAATTCGCGAGAACTCCG
>Ga0302326_10011110_pt1 | contig 19426 bp, 14 predicted proteins | sample Palsa_T0_3_FD_202264 | JGI IMG/M metagenome (GOLD analysis project Ga0302326, IMG submission 202264) | Peat permafrost microbial communities from Stordalen Mire near Abisko, Sweden - Palsa_T0_3 | ecosystem: Environmental > Terrestrial > Soil > Palsa > Peat permafrost | place: Sweden: Abisko...
CATGAACTCCATGATTTTGGTGCTGAAAGCTTCATTTCCGAATGAATCAGCACGTTTAGGCACCACTCCGAGGTCGGCATTGGCGATAAGTTGCGCCATTTCATCAAGAGGAACGCCGCCGTAGAACTTGATACTGTCCTCAAGATCAAGGGACTTTACCAATCGTTTCAGAGAGGACTTCATATCACCACCGGATCCGCCGTAAATGTGGAACTCAGCCTTCGGAACCTGACGCTTGACTTCAGCAAAAGCTGAGATCGCGATATCCAGCCCTTGGTGCCATTGCAAGCTGCCCGGAAACAAAATGATAAACTTATCATCTGTTCTCGTTTTCGAATGTCGAGAAAACATTTCCGGGTCAACATGATTAATCAGCACTGAGCACTTCTCTTCCGGAGCCGAGCGTGTGACCACGGTCTTGAACCAGAGGTGGTTCGACACGATCACATGGTCAACGAACTTCGCTGAAGCTCGTTCGATTGCCTTCAATATCCAAACATAGGTCCCCTTTAATCTCGTGTGAAACTTGTTGGCGAACAATTCGGGAACAACATCGTGAATATCAAGAATTAGTTTGGCTCCAGTCAGCTTCGGGTACCACGCGGCGAACACGAGGAAATCCGGCATATTGTGGATGTGGACCACATCATACTGATTCCGTTCATGCAGCCGCGTTACAGCCATAGATGACTTGAGGAGAAAACGTAGCAGTCGTGCCGCATAGGTCCACTTACTGCGCTCGTTGTGCTCGCGCTGTTGGACACGATGCACCGTAACCCCGTTGATCTCCGTCTCTGGAGGACCAAATTCAGCGACGTTTATGGCGATTACATCGACTTGGTCGCCACGCTTGGCAAGTGTTTCTGCATAACGCCGAACGCGATTATCGGCCTCGTATGCCGTATAAGCCACCATGCATATCTTTTTGCGCGTGTTCCGCAGAGGAAGCGGAATTTGCTGACGGTAATGCTTTGCGACGTCTCGCGGCAATGCAGGCCAATAGCATTCACTATATTCGTCGCGCACGTAGCGAAGAAGTTCTTCGTACAGTGTCACCGGGAATTCATCTCGATCCGGCCGGCCACCAAAACACATGTAATCTGGGTGAGTGTTCAGCAATACCATCCCACCGTGCTCCGCGACCCAATCAACCTTGCGTTTCCAGATATCGATCGTCCGTTCGCGGAGCACTCCGAAGAGAGTGAAATCCTGAACCAGCGTATATGGCAGTTCTACGTAGCCCCTGCCATCCGGACCCGAGACCCAAAAGGGGAAAATAGTGCCGGTGCCATCCGCTTGCGGTTCAAACGGATCCGTGTCAAAGGTGGAGGCGTCATATTCCACGTTCAACGAATGGAGCCAATCCAACTTATGCTGCATCAAAGGCGAACGAAAACCCGAGCAACGCCATTTCTGCAGGTACTCATTAATTCGCGCAGCCTTCGTAGCAAACTTCGCTTTGGAACTGTAGAGTTTGCCGTCATGCTCCAAACCGTGGACTCCGACTTCGAACCCCGCTTGATCTAGCATCTCTCGCGTAGCATCGGAAACGCGGTATTCACCCTCGGGCACGAAGTTGAAGCAAGAATTGAATCCATACTGGCGCTCAAGGTTCATCAACCTTTCGACGCGCGCCACTCCCTTGTTGCCTTCGACATCATGGGTAAGAACAAACGCAAACCGCTTGCCGTCCGGCCATCCCGTCCACGCCGCAGGAATGCGTGCAGCTTTGGCGTCGATCGGCCAAACGTCAGCGAAGGCCCGAAGGCGCCGCTGAGCACGCCATCTTCGCAGGCTCAGCCGCAGACGCCAGGGTATTATCGGTTTGAGGAGATAGTAAATTCTGTTTATTAACATTGAGAAAGCTTTAATCCTACTTATAGAGCAGACTTTCTATAAGCGTAACGAGTACATTTTTGGGTGGTTTCGAGCGACGTTATCCGATGTGTTTGTACAAAAGCTTGCCAACCATTTTCAGAGTGATATCTGGGCACATTGAAACGAAATGTCTTGCCAACTTCTTATGTTCCCAGACGCCGAACGGCCCCGCGGGTTCTGGTGGATAACTCCAGTAACTTATTTCTGTTCGAGTGGCAGCCCAGTGTTCTTTAAATGCGATCAGTCCCAAATTGGAGATGTCCGACCGGCCCATTTCAAATTCCTCCAAGCCTCGGTCCTTTGCCTCTTGAATGGTTCTCCAGAACAGGAAAGCAGTTCCACCGAGCCTATTAAACGAAGCGTTGCTGCAGCCATATTTGTAAACCATGGTCTTCTTGTGCGAAAGAGTCAGAATGCTTGCGACGGCAGTACCGTCCTTTGAGGCCACACGAATCTTAAGGTCGTTTCCAAAAGCACCGATCAAACCACGGAACCACTCGAGCGGTTGGGGTGGGAGGTATTGCCGGCGGCGAGTCATCACCAGAAGACGGTAGAACTTTTGCAGCAGCTCTTCCGATGTTCCTTCTTCATACTGCAGTTTCTCTCGTTCGGCGCGGAGAATCTTTCTTTGTACGCAATTCTTGTGGAACTTTAGAAATAAATCCTTCGCAGGGAAACGAAGGTCTAGGCGGTGCAAGAAATATTTGACTCCCCTGGTCAGTTGAGTGAGGTCACCCGGCTGATAAGAGACTGGTCTAATCTCGACGTACTTGGACTTTGTCTTATCAACTTCCGATCTCATGTGCGAAAACATTTGCTCGAACTCACCCGACCGCTCAATCAACGGCTCGCAATGATCAGAGAACGGCAAAGATTCTATGCGTCGGCCTGTCAGCCAGCTGTTTATGCGACAAAAGACAAGGCCGTTCCTCAAACGCGCGCCTGGGGGGCAGGTAGTGACAACGAAAGGCTCGTATCCGTACACGGCACTCAAAGCGCGCAGCCACTTCGAGCTATGGAATACTGAGGCTCGGGGGTGGCTGTCAACTAGAGCCGCCCACCTCGAATCGAGTAGCGGATCGAGTTTATAGATTGATGGCGTTGTATAAACACCGCTCAACGATATCGGCCTTGCCGCGGTCATACGAAAGAGCGCCTTTGCCGCTTCAGTTATGAGAACAGCTGACTTCAGTTGCACAAGGCAAGCCGTCACCCACCCGAAGCCTTCTGTTTACTCGTAGAGTAGGTTCTTGCCCTAAATCTCTCATAACTTGAGCCACAGTCATGAATTGCATATTGCGAGCGGCAGCAAACGAGCAGACCGCCTCTAACAACCTCGGGGTACAGCCAAAAGGCGAAGGCCGTGAAGTGACGTCGTGAGAGTAGAAGATGAGCCAGCCCTGTCGCTTCTCGTTCTCGAGGATTAAGCTTTTAGCAGCATCCACCCCGTCGATATCACCGTACAGACTGTTTGCACGAAGCAGGTTCAAATCAACATCTGGTCCATTCAATCCCTCGCAAGTCCCTCGACAACTGACCAATTGCGACCCTATCTCCTTCTTGGCACGAAAGGTGACATCGCCGTACGGATATGCAAAATTACCCGATCCGCACGTGCCTATCTTTTGTCGAATCGCTTGTTCTCCGCTTTGCACATCACGCTCGAAGGCATCGTAATTAACTCGCCGCGCCGAAAGATGGCTAAAGGTATGGCTTGCGAGCTCATGTCCATGTTCCAAGACAGAAGCCAAATCCTCGTCACGAAACTGCTCCCCAAGATTGTTGGTTGTATTGATCAAGGACATCGCCACGTAATAAGTCGCCCGCACTCCAAAATCTTCTAGGATCTTAGCACCGATGGTTAACGCCGTCCGCGGAAAATCATCAAAACTGAAAGTAATAATCGGACCATGCGCGCCCAACGGGACAACTCGTCGATGAAGTCCGGAGAGAATGCTCCGACGCACAACGCCGATCTGCGAACGCAAGGTCATGCTTTAGTCGCTTCAATCGCCTCGTGAAGCACAACGTCGATGATTCCGTCATCGGGCACATCCCGATCGTGGGGAAACACGAGACGCGATACCCCCTGATCGATGCCTGTCTCTTGCAGCAACATGTCCGAAAAAACGCGCCCTGAGGGAGTATTTCCAGGAGTCTTTCGGTAGTTCGCGACAAAATCCCTACCCGTGACTGCGATGTATTTCCGGATGATGCATGCCAAGAATGCGTGCTCCACTCTTTTCGACTGGACCCGGCAGCTAAACATCAGATCGGTCATTAGGGGTACGCGACTATCCACGATTGAAAACCCAACGACGCCGTAGCTCCCAAACCGATCCTCCACATCGAGGACATATGTGTCCAAGTGCGGAGTCGACAGAATATGCTCCAGCACATTCTTCTCATATCGATTTCCAGAAAAATTCATCTGATTCGTACGCTGAGTCAACTCGTGCACCCGGCTGAGGTTTGCTTCGGTCATCGGCTGGATATTGAGTCGAATGTTGCAATACCGCAAGAAGTTCATGTAGTCATCGCCGAAGCTTCCGGCTATACTTTGGCGTTCCGACTCCACTTGATACATTTTTCGTCGCTGACGACTCTCCGAAGTTACAGGCACCTGGCAAATTTCCATCTCCACGATCCCGAGATATCGTTCAGCATTCAGCACCCGAACTTCGGGCTGTACCGCACGCACCTGTTGCAATTCGAATTCGGAGTCGTCCACAAACAGTAGTGTGTCCACTCCGATATTGAGCTGCCGCGCAATCGCTTCGATCCCCCTACTCTTGGGCTCCCACGAAATCTGAGGGCACAAGAAATATTCTTGAATACCGAAGGTCTTAAGCGCAGACATTGCTTGATCACGATTGTTTTTGCTAGCGATTGAATGCAAGATGCCGCGCTCATCCAGTTCCTTCAGTGTCTGCGCAATTCGAGGCTTTAATTTGAGTTTTGCCGGGCCGTCTTCAACCAAGATTCCGTCCCACAAAGTGTTATCAAGATCCCAAACGACGCACTTTATTTTCTTGGATACTTGCGGTTTCTGATTCTCCTGCGACAATTTTGTCGGTTTCGAAACTTCACGTATAAATTCCATGAGTCCAAAATAGAGTACGGTCTCTTGTTGATCTTCATTCGGAACCAGCTCGACGGTGAATGGGGAATGAAGGTCGAGAACCCTGGCGATTTCATCGTATTTGATTCTTACGCGGTGAAAACCGGGGCTGAGTTCGAGCAAATCTTGAAACGGTATCTTTACTCGGTCGTCGACGGAACGCATCGTAAGCGACAGCCGTACAACCTTGGGCGAGGGGTTGTAGCATTCCAGCAAGAAAGCCGCTGGCAAAGTTTCATCTGTGCCGACGTGGTAGGCCATCCTCTTCTTGAAGCTGTACCTCTTTTGAGTAGCAAATTGTTTCAGCGGCTTCGGTACGGGCAGCTGATAAAGAGTCGTGCCGATCAAATGATCCCGGCGCTCGAGCTTCAACGCATCCTGCACGGAACGCAGCCGGATGTTGCCCGGCGTCCACAATTTTCCCCACCGCTTGAAGCGGATTTTCAGCACGTACGAATTCAGCGCTCCGGCGCAGTCGACCCTGACCATTCCATCGGAAAAGCGTCGGCAGCGCCCATCTTCTCGTGGACTGTAAAGATCGCAAGTGGTATAGCATGTGGGCCAGACACACTCCGTGCAGTGCTCGCTCCAGGGCAGGACGGTGCGCTCCAGCAGTGTGTCCTTGAGCTCCCCGAATTGGGCAAGGATTTCCCCGGGAATCTGCTCGGATGATTCTTCTTTTCTATTGGCTTCAGTTTCGTACAAGATTGTATCCAGTCACGGGTGAACGCTCAGTCGCCGACAGCGACGGCGGGATTTTGTGCCGTTGTCGGGGTTTTCGGGGCACTCCCGTTCAAAAATGATCGATGCCACAGTTCCAGCACCGCCAGCGAAAGCAATTCTTTGGAGTACTTCCCAGACCGCGCGTTCTCCGCGATAAGACCCTCGACGCTACTGCGCTTAAAATATCCTCGCGCCATCGTCTCTCGATCCAGTAGCACATCCTGCAGCCATCCTCTGAGTTCCGTCCTCAACCACATCTCGTATGGCACCGGAAAACCGGCCTTCTTGCGATGCAGAATCTCGTGCGGCACTCGACTCTGCAGCGCCGCCTTTGCAATGTATTTTGTGGTGAAGCCTCGCACCTTGAGATTCTCCGGCAGAGTGGCGGCGAACTCGAGGATCTTGTGATCAAGGAGCGGTACCCGCAGCTCGATGGAATTCGCCATCGTCATCTTGTCGGCCTTCAGGAGCAAGTCGTCCGGCAACGTCGTCTTCGTGTCCACATACAACATTCGGTTCAGTATGCTCTTGGCATTACCGCTGTGCAAATGCTCCCGGCCTGGTGCGACCGAAAAGTCTTTATTCACGAAGCCGGCAAATTCGCTCGAATACAATCTGCTGGGTTCCGAGTTAAAGTACGCGTCCGGTGCGTACGTTCTACCGTAGTAGTAATCGTCGAAGGGAATACCGAGTAACGGAGCATACTTCTGCAGACGTTGCAGGCCAACCATACGATTTAGATAAGCCGCTGCGGAGGCTACCACGGGTGTCAATGGCCCCAGAGCAGACTTAAGGCGTTCCAGCCACAGAACTCCGCGATACGTTTGGTATCCCGCAAAGGCCTCGTCGCCGCCTTCACCGGAAATTAGTACCTTGACGTAGTTCTTTGCCAATCGGGAGACATAGAAGAGCGCCACCGCCTGGGGCTCACAGACCGGCTCTTCCATGTGCCATGCAAACTGCGGCAGGAAATCGGCGAACTCCTGAGAACTGATGGTGGTCTCATGATGTTCCGTACCAAAGCACTTCGCCGCCAGGCTCGCATAGGGTCTCTCATCGATAATTCCCGGGGACGAAAAGCCCAAAGTGTAGCTGCTCAAGGGACGGTCGGTTTTCCCCACCGCGAATCCGAGCATTGCGGTCGAGTCCACGCCCCCACTCAACAGGACCCCCACGGGCACATCGCTGATCATGTGCAGCCGGACTGACTCCTCGAATAATTCCAGGAGTTCGGCCTTTGCCTGCTCATCCGTCCGCCACTTCGGAGAAAACTCAAGCTTCCAATAATGCTTGATCTCGGTTTTACCTTCCCGCGCGAGCAGATATGAACCAGGAGCCAGCTTATGGATATTGCGTAGCAAAGTCTCCTCACCGGGGACATATAGAAACGTAAGAAACCGATCGATCATCTCCGGAGATATTTCCGGCTTCACTTCCGGATCCACCAACAGTGCTTTGATCTCCGAACCAAACACCAGAGAAGTCTTGGAAAGCCAGTAGTACAAAGGCTTGATTCCAACTCGGTCGCGGGCAAGCAGCAGTTGTTTCCTGTTTTCATCCCAGATGCCGAACGCAAACATTCCCCGTAGTTTCTCGACGCAACCCACACCAAATTCCTCGTAGAGGTGGACAATCACTTCCGTGTCCGTTTGCGTCGTAAAAACATGCCCACGGCCCTTCAGTCCCTGCCGAAGTTCCTGATAGTTGTAAATTTCGCCATTGAAAACGATCCACACCGTCCCATCTTCGTTGCTGATGGGCTGGTGTCCGGTGTTGAGATCGATGATCGACAGTCGACGGAAGCCAAAGCCCACAGGTCCGGAACGATAGTAGCCCTCATCGTCCGGCCCGCGGTGCTGAATGGCATCGGCCATTGACTTCAGCAATACGCCCGACACGCTTTTTGTGGTATCAAAATTTAGTTTGCCGCAGATCCCGCACACAGTTCCTTCTCCCACGCATTATCTGCGCTCGACCGCCACGTTTCGCCACCCGGCTGACAACTTCAAAACCGTCTTCCATTTTTCCCGAGAGTGCTTCATCGATTCTTGGTCTGAAACCAAATTCCCCAGGGGCGACAACAGCGCCAGGAGGATTAATCTTCCTACTGCTGCTGCGCCCATTGCCATGCGGTAGCCAAGCGCGTAAATCTCGCCCCGAGTCTTGCGAAACAATTGCACCATGGCTCGAAACTTCATGATGGTTGCCCACTGACTGACTTTCTGCCTTGAACTGCTCGTGCCTCCGTGATGAATAATTGCTGTTTCTCCAACGTAATAATTCATGAAACCGGCAGCCTTCACCTTGTAATTCAGATCCAGGTCTTCGGCGTACATGAAATACTCTTCACTGAAGAGTCCCACTTGTTCGAACACCGTTCTCCGCAAAAGCATGCATGCGCCTGGAATTATGTCGACCTTCATCAGGCTCACCTTCTCGGAGAATAGCGGTGCAATCTTCCATAACGGGCACTCTGGCCAGCGCAGCCGCAAATACTCCGCATCCATAGCCTGATTGAGAATTGTCGGATAGGTCTGAATCGAACTCAATTGAACCGTCAAATCCGTGTTCAATAACTTGCATCCCACGATTCCTGCATCCGGCAAAGTCTTGCAGTGAGCCAACAGCAGATCGATCGACGGTGCAACAAGCTGCGTGTCCGGGTTCAGGAAAAGAACATACTCGCCTTTCGAGTGCCTGAAGCCGAGGTTGTTTGCACCCGCAAAACCGAGATTTTTGTCGCTCTGTACGATCTTGATGTCGGGAAAAATCTCCTTAAGAGAATCCACCCCCGGTTCTGGAGAGGCATTATCCACCACTATGATTTCGAAGGAATTTTGACGCGTGTGCTGAAAAACGCTGGCGATCGACTCGCGCAGATAATCTAGTGAGTTCCAGTTCACGTAAATAATGGATAGTTCCATGAGATGGCTATCTTCCAACCCGGTTTACGTCCTTCATTTCCAGATGGTCTCTTGACCACACAGCTTAGCCAATTGCTGCCGTTGCAGATATTTGATTAACTCCGGATCGTCCACCCGGGGAGTCTTTTGCAAGTACGCCGAAACGTAGCCGTACAACAGGGCAACGCTACCGATAATGTACGGCGGCTGCCACAGTCGCGCGACCGACTTCGCGATAAGAAATAACGGATGGTATCCCGAAACATAGTCGGTCTTGCCATTCTTCGCGATGCCGCCCCAGCGCCCGTAAGCCGCGCCGGTCCAGCGATGATGTTGGATCTGCAGTTCCAGAAAGCTTCGCGTACTCCAACCGAGCATATTTGCCTTCACTTCGTCGATCGTGTCCGATCCCGGCCCCACCCAAAGCCCGCCGATTGCATCCCAGCAAGTGTGGCGGTAGATCTTTGCTCCCCCGCGAACATGGAATCTTGGATTGCTCTCCAAAGTCTTTTTTCCTTTATCCAGGTGATAAAGAAATCCTCCGCCAATTCCCAAACGCGGGATCTCCGCAAATTTGCTAAACATCCGACAGAAGTAATCGGGCTCGAAGGACAAGTCACCGTCCAATTTCGCCATGAAATCCCAGTCCGTACACGAAAGCATGTGGAACCCGGCGTAAAAAGCCTCGATAATTCCCGCCCCCCACTTGCGGAAGCCTCGGTCGTCGCGTCGCACCCCGCGAATCCAAAGATGTTGCCGCGCTGCCTCCGCGATGACCTTGCCAGTACCGTCGCTCGAACCGTCATCCACGATAATCCACTCACGCGGCCGAACCGTTTGCCTGACCATGCTGTCAATGGTAAAAGGCAAATAGTTCGCCTCGTCTCGAACCGGAGTAATCACTACGTATTTTGTTTGAGTATTGACCATAGTCTTCCCTTGCTAATCGGAAGGTGGCGCTCCCGCCTCTATCGCTGCCTGTGGCATCAAAGGGTCCAGCAGTAGACGAACGCCACTCATGTGTTGAGTGATTGCTGTCTCATAAGCGCTCAAGAGTTTCTTCCCAGCCGCCGTCCAGGTAAGATCCGTGCGCTCACGAATACAAGCCTGGCGGAGGTTTCCCAAAAGCGATCGGTTCTCGTAAACCATCGTGATCTGATTTTGTAAAGTTTCTACATCGCCGACGGCATGGACCAGGGAGTTGTGCATGTGCCGACACTCTTCCGTGCAAGCATTTGATACCAGAGGGACGCAACCACTGCCGATCGCTTCCACGCAGACTAAACCGAATCCTTCCTCAAGAGAGGGCATTAGAAGAATGTCGCTGCTTCGCATGAGATCGGCAACGTCGTTTCGATGACCTAACAGGCGCACACTCCGATGTTCGAGTTGTTTGGCGAATCGTTTCTGGAATTCGGCGCTAAGTTCTCCAGCCACGAGCAAGATTCCATCCTTTGCTACCGGCGAGGACAACCACGCTTCCAGGGCGAGATGCAGACCCTTGCGCACGGCGTCCACGCCGACGAATAATGCCGTGAGCTTCCCCGGTTCTTCGTGGACTGTCCGATTTGGGAAAAAGACCTTTTCGTCGAATCCATAGGTATGCCGCAGCAGCTTATCGCTCTTAAAACCTCTATCCAAAAAGCTTCGGGCGGTGAATTCCGACGGGCAAAGAAGGCGAAAAGCCAGTTCGAACTCTTCCTCTTCCCGGGCTAATACCTTGTTATTTGATTTATAGTCATGATGAGGCGTGCTCAATCCTATGCGTCGGCACTCGGCGGCAACCGTTTCATAGCAATAACGGGTGTGCGCATTTGGCCGTTCCAGCACTGTTGGAATGCCCAAGCGTTTCGCTGTCTTGAGCGTTTCGAGGGACCCCAACGGCCAGCAGTGAACAATATCTACTTTCCCTGCCATCCTTTCGAGCCTCTGCGCCACAATCCTGTCGTGCATAACACATGCGCCCATTCGTCCCAGCAATTTATATGGAATACGGAACTTGCCCCGCGCCATCGTCGGGCAGACGGTAACTTCCCTGGGCAGTATCCGAGAGACTGCACCCGGCATCACCGTTACCTGTGCGCCCGCCGCGACCGAACCGCGGACCTGTTCCCAAGCCGTGTAACAGATTCGGGCAGCGCCGATTTTATGCGGAAAGCTGTAAAGAACGTTCATTGGAGATTGAGCCGATTGTGGCGAAGCGAGGTGCTGAAACGATGCTGTATTGAATTCCAGAGAGAGAAGGGGTTGTGCGCTCGGCTGTGCTCGTAGGGTGAAAGAACCGGACCGTGGACGCCGGCTAACGACAATCTCTTCTATTTTTCTTGTTGATGACTAGTTTTGAAGTGAGTCGTTCCGACTAATCGCTACAAATCTCGAACGAGTAACCGGTTATTCATAATGGCGTTGGATGCGATTAAGGCCTCTCGCAAGTGGGCTACCTCTGGCATCAACTCCAGCTCCGGTTCTGGGGCGGTTTGCGGTTGCTTATAGATCCCTCTCTTCGCAAGTATGGGAGCTGTCGCCGCAGAAATCATAGCAAGCAATAGGAACCAGCTCATTTTTGATTGATCAAAGTAGTTTACGCCAAAAAATGCCGCCAGATGCGCAAATAATGCAGCACCGAGGAGCCAAACTAACCACTCTTCTCGTCTTCGGCCCGAGATTGCCTTTCGCGCGACTCCAATTCGAGAGTAACAACGGCAGATCATTGTAATGAAGAAAACGAATGCCAGGAGCCCCCCAGATTCACCAACGTTGACATATTGGTTTTGCGCATCCCACAAGTCCCAGCCCCAAGTGCCCGCGTCCTTGGTGCCAATAAGCCACCAATCGAAAAAATGTCTGATAAACTGATCAATGAGTTCAGCGCGATGATATCCAGACGAGCCCCCTGTAAGATCGATATGGGCGATGACGAACCACACTGGGGCCTTCATTACCATCGCGAGTGCAAGCAGGGAAATGACAACACCCCAACGAAGTAGCCTCATACTCCTTCTGAGACCCCATAGGCAGATCGCCACAACACCCGCGACGTAGGCGAGCAATGGTGTACTCGATTGGGAGGTAATGGTCATGACAGTACATCCGATCACACCAATCAGCGCGAGAAGCTTGGCCTTTCCATTTTTCCACAGCAGAAAGAATAGTGGGACAAGGGTAGCTGCAAAGCTTCCCGCCATTAATGCGTGCTGAAATACTCCCTGCGAACGAATCTTGCCCTCGCGCACGTCCGGCGCGAGTTGCACACCCCCGAGGGCTCCGAAGGCATTCCGAAGTGTCAACTGCTCTCGAACCATAAAGCAAGCTAGTATCGCGGCCAGCACCGCAAGGCACTTTATGGCCCTATAAATGTCCTCTCGGTCTTGAATCAGAAATCGCAATAGCACGTAGGCGCCCACTTCGTCGATCAGGAAGCCGAATTGATTGACTAGAGCTTGAGACTGCATGTATTGGAGGACCGTGCCAACCGCCTCGCACCCCACGCAATATATAAGGGCCTGGTCAACGGAATTGAATCCCCCCCCAAAAACGCTCGTTTTCGACGAAATCGTCCTCTGACAGAGGCGGCCTAGACCGGCGAGAATTACGATTCTGAGCGTCAGCCAGTGGACTCCTAGAAGATAGATTTGCTGGCCCACTGGAACGAGGAACGCAAAAAAGAGGAAGGGTATTATGAGATACTTTCGCGGTAGGAAAAAGATCATCACAATTGCGATCAGCATTCCAACCAGGACGATTGGGCTGAGAATAGTCTCGCTAGAGCCGCCGCCGAATGCGTGGCTTTGATCTGGGTGGTCTGGCATTGTCTTCGCTCAATGTGTACTGATCGCTAGCTCATTCTTTCGTGAAAACCGCATGAATACTTTCTCCGTCCCCCGCGGCCGATGCTAAAGAAGTGAGAATGGGTAATATGGTAAGGCGGAACGCTTTCCGGATGGCCCTGTACGGAAAGCTCGGCCGCTCCAACTTAGCCATGGGAGTTCGCGAAAAACCTACCCTCAGACACGCTTCGTCAAATATGTAGCGCACGCTTTGTTCGATGAATACTTCTCGGTGAGTGGTCAGCGAAAGTTGTTTAAGGCCGACAGAGTCAGCTAGATTACTCAACGATCTTGGCGAGAAATGGTACGTATGACGTGGCAGTTCGAGAGCATACCAATACGACTTGAATATCCGCTGCCCGGCCGAGTCTATGTTCGGCATCATGGTGAAGAAAACGCCTCCTGGCTTGAGCCAGCGGGCTACTCGACCTAGCACTTCCCTTGGGTTGTAGAGGTGCTCAAAGACGTGGAAACATGTAATGGCATCGAAGCTATTGACAGGAAAGGGAGCATCCAAAATATCACCAACGAATACTTTAGCTCCGCTATTCGCTTCCGCGCGCTTCGCAACTTCCTCGGACATTTCGATCCCAAAAAGATCCCATTCCGGACTCCTTAAAGATCGCATAAAGCCGCCAGCGCTACAACCAAGGTCCAACAAGGAACCGCTGGATTTGTATTTCAGCAAAATATCACGCCTTTCCGACCAGTGGTTCGGATCTTCCCCTGTTGCGGCGATCGCTCGATCGTAGTCGACGCCATAGTGATCGCTCATTTCACTCGGACAAGGCGGATCCTTCAGCCACACCAGAGAGCATGATTGGCACCGCATTAACTGGTAGGGTTTCCGCCGCCCATGGAAACGATCGGGCGCTCGCAAACATTCATCAGCTTCGGAACCTCCGCATCCTGGGCATAGCGTTGATACAGATATGGTCCGCTCAGCGACTGCTGTTTCCATCGAAGCTCCTTGTGTAGTCCTTCTCAGAGGTCTCTGCTGCAACGCGGACCCACTTACCTAATGCTTGATCGTAGATTTTGATGAGTTTTGCGGGGTTGCCCGCAATCACACTGAACGGCGGGAAACTCTTTGTAACCACCGAATTTGCGCCAACGACACTGTTTCGACCCAAAGATAATTCACCGTCTCCACAAAAAATTACGGAATTGTACCCCAACCAACAGTTTCGCCCGACGGTGATCCTTCCCCCAGCGGTAATTCCCTGAGCATGAATCGGCGCTTTCGTATCTGCATATTCGTGATTGTGGTCCATGACTAGAACCGAGGGGGCCAGAAGGACGTCCTCCTCGAGAACAATCCGATTTCTAGCGGAAATGATCGAACGTCGGCCGACTTTGCACCCACTCGCCAGAATTATCCTTGGCCCTGATTCCTTCGAACCTGACGCAATGTTGAGCCACACATCAGCAGCCATGTAAACCCGGTCGCCCACGAAGATATCTTGAGAACTCGCTCGTCCTATATCGCAGGAGTAGTGGATCGAAACACCGCGTCCAAAACCAGCAAAGAGATGAGTTTTTCGTAGCCACTCTGTATTGAGCTTCGTCGCTAGTCGCGAGAAGAAAGAGAGCGGATCATTTGCGGCCATAGTTATAGCCACCCCGGAGCGATTGCGATTACTCCGCAGCGTTGTGGGCGAGGGCTGGAGTTGTGTTAGGACTCTTGCGATTATATGCACTGAACAGCGCTCTGCCTTCTGCTGGGGTAATCGAGCCCGTCCAGGCTAATGAAGGCCAGCCTACGATCAGGCACGCGAGACATATTTCAAATATCCTCATTGTGGCTGCGAACCGTCCCTCGACATGAAATGGGAAAGGCAGATGAGAGACTAATGCTCCGGCCCCTAAAATCAAGACTGAGGCCGCGAGCAGTCTCACGGCATCTGGCAACAGCGACTTTGCCCGAAATAGATCGAACGTTCGGGTCAGAGCGAACAACATGACACTCATGCCAACAAACTCTGTTAACACCATTCCGGCTAATACTCCGTCAAATCCAAGTTTGCGAGCTAGTGCAACGACTGCAATGAGGCAAATCGTGCGCAACACCTGGACGACATTGTCCAGTAGGGCCCTGCCCGATGTTCTATAGAGTACAAAGGACAACATTGATGACGCCCTAAAGACAAGCGCACAACACACCAGCCAGAATGTGGCTCGAAATGCGGGATCTTGTTGACCAGTCCATGCGAAAGCGAGCGTGGGGCCGAACCCCGCTATAAACCCGAGAGGCAGAACAGCCAGCGCGAAAGTGACCTTGAAAGCCTTCTTGATGAGAGCTTGCATCCTATCGGCTGAACCGGAAGCGAAAATCATCGTCGCTCCCGAGAGGATTGGCGTTAAGAATGCATCCTGGAGCATATTAGCGGAAGTGGCAACCCGTGTGACAACGGCGAATATCCCCGACGAATTGGCGCCGAATACCCTAAGCAATGCCAGCGGAATTATGGAACTATAAAGAACTTCCAACAAATTTAATATTTGATAACTCCCAGCGAACCGGAACAACTCAATCAGCATGCCTTTGTCGAGGAAGCTCACCGCAATATGAATTTGCGGAAGAACGCGATGAGATGCAAAGTAACAACACGAAATGTACAACAATTCGGAGACTCCCATTACTGCCGCCATGGCAAACAGACCAAAACCAAGACGCAGAACGACAACTATAGCGATCGCTTCGCAACAAGTCAGCACCGTGCCAAATTTCCTGACCAGGTCGATTCGGTGGCCACCCATTACTATCGCTTCGTAAACCGCGCCGACATTCGCCATCATCATGATTAGAGCCAGTAAAGAGATTGAGCCTGCCGCAGCACGCAGAAACTGTGGTGGAACACCTGCTGATCTCGCAATCCTTTCTGAAAAGAGCGACGCTGGAACCAAAATAATCGTGGAAATCACGAACATGAGAGCGCATCCAGTGCTTAACAACCTGTTTGCCCTATCATAATTTCCGTCCCCCGTCGCTTCGGCTACATACTTCTGAAACGCGGTTTTCACTCCCACGCTCCCAAACCGCATATAAGTAGCAGCCATCATGACAACGTTCCAGATTCCGTAGCCGCTCAGACCTAAATAATGAATGACAACGGGAACCGTGATGAGGCGAGTTCCGAGCTGCGCGAAATTGGACACAAAACCAAACAGGGTATTGCGTCCAATCGACTCGGCGAGGCTTTGGCGTGGCACAGCAAGGGCTCTCGAACTTGCGTTCTGAATGGAGATTCCTCGACCAGTTGCGATCATCGATGCGAAGTCATCTAGGGAAATGACGCACCACAACCACCTTCTTGTGGTGCGCCCCGATTAACGGGAATTCTGAAGGGCAGCTAATTCCTAATGCACAACAGCGGTCAGCCCGTTGGGGGCCGCCGGCGCGGGCGGCGTTGCCGACGCTGCATATTGGTAGGCCCCAATATCCCAGCAGGAGCTGCTCCCCTGCGTCAGACATGTGCCAGTGGGCCTTGACTCTGGAGTGCGGGTGTCGCCCTTGGCGGTATCACTTGATAGGGAAACGAGTACCACACTCGCAATACTACTCAGGTCCGCACCTTTCTCGACCACGGGCGAACCGGATTGTGGGGATCCATCAGCGTTAAGCATTGGTGCCATACTTTGTATGGAATGAGAATCGCGCCCGGAAGCGGATTTCCAGGCTGTAAACGAACCCGTGAATGAACCATTCCAAATAAAGCAATTGTTCATACTCCCGCAAGAGGGTCCATAAAAATTGTAGTCCGCGACCGTAACTGTGGAACTGCTGATATTAACCGGATCGCCGCAATTCGAAATCACATTGTCTTCATAAGTCAACCCGGAGAGATTCTCCATGCCAAGACAAAGTGTATTGTCGGTATTATTCGGACCAACTATTGTATTACTGTAAACCTGCTGCGTACCGCTGTCTCCCGAGGCGATGTCAAACCACCCATTTGTGTTCACAATCGGGCTTGCCGAATTGACGATCAACACATTGTTCCACCACGCGCTGGAGTGCATGTGAGACGGCGTACTAGATGCGCCGCCTTCCACAAAAATAAATCCCGTTGGGCAGTTTCCCCAATTACCATAGAAATAGTTGTTGTACACGTACACACCAGACATCGAGCTGCCGCTGGTTCCGAAAGTATGGATGCCGTCATGATGATAAGGGCATCCGCTCGCGTCCCAGTTCGCGGAATCATGTACTTGATTGCCATAGAAGAACGCATTGTTGTAACTGTTTGCTGAACTCGTCGCAAGCATCCAGCCGTGATCCATATTATAGATGTTGTTACCTGAAATGGTGGTATTATTGTCACCGTTTGAATAGGCCTGAAATAAGCACCAACCCGCATCATGCATCGTGTTGTTATTGATATTCCAGTTCGACCCCGAGAACGAAATACACCGCATTTGCGTCTGATCAATCGAACCAACTCCATTCATCGGGTGGACATAGATATTCTGAATTAAGAGGTTCTGAATGGTGCAGTTGTTGCACGAAGTAGCTTCAATACCTTCGCTTTGATTCTGATTGCCAAGTCCGTCGCCATTCGCCGTGTTCTGAATGAGCCCGTTTGATCCACCATCCACCGTTATATAGCTCCGGTTGTACATGCAGATCGCCCCACCGCATCCTTGTCCCCCACTCGAAGGGGCCCAATATGGGGCGTTAAGTTGCGTGTTGGTATCGAAGCGGAGCGTGACCGGGTTTCCGCTAGTTCCGCTTCCCTGAAACGTGAACTCGGTGGATCCAGCCGCCCCAGTAAACGTACCGCAAATAGTCACGGTCGTACCAGGTCCGATTTGGCCCGCGCCGCTCCCCCAATTGGAAGTACTATTAAACCAAGCGGGGGACTGCGGGTTCGTAGTGCAAGCGCCCTGGCTGCTGCCGTTGGGTGTGATATACACGTTGGTCGCCGAGGAGAAACCTAGTGCGGACAAAGCGAATACGAAGATAATGGTCAGTAAAGGGTTCGAGAACTTTTTCACTCTTTCCTCCATGAATCGTGATGTGGGTTGTCGTTGACCGACCAACCACGCTGGTCAAACATTTATTGCCAGTAGGGGAGTCACGATCTACTGGATCCTGTAACTTTTATATCCAGTCCGGCGCGAATGAAATAGATCTCACTAGTACATGGCCAATATAAACAAGCCTTGCCCACCAAACTCATAGCCGGCGAGGGACTTATGCTACTGGCGGGACACTGTATTTCGCCATTCCTTTGCCATTTTTAACAGATACTGCGGTTTTGCAAGCCAATCGTAAGATCCAGCGAGCTTGGCCCGAAACAACCGCGCATCGTCATCGGAGTTGATTGGCAAACGCTTCAGAAAAAAGGGATCGCTCCTGAGACCTGGTCGTCCAACGGTTGTGCAAACCCCATTCTCATAACCGGCGTTGCGAAGCTCCTCCCGGAGCCTTGTCTTGAAATTAGCGTCGGTCTCGGGAAATGCATAGGGATACGCAAATGAATGAACTGCATATCCTAGCTGCTCTTCAATAGTCCGCTTCGAATCCGCAACTTCTTTTTTGAGCACGCTGGCATTACAGTCGTGAAGCTGCGGATGAGTCACGGTATGCGAGCCGAAAGAAATTCCGTGTTTGCGCAGCTCGCGCACCTCGTTCCAGGTGAGACATTCTTTTCCCTTGAAGCTCAGCCGCAATTGCCCAATGTACGCCGTAGCCAGGTAAACAGTGGCTGTGAAACCATAGCGATTCAGAATCGGAAACGCAGTAGTGTAGAAATTCCGGAAGCCGTCATCAAACGTGATGACAACGCTTTTCTTTGCAATGCCGGGTTCGCTGAAGCGACGAACGGCTTCGCTAGGATCGATGACTGAGAAGCCGCTTTGATGAAGATTCTCCATTTGTGACGCGAAGACCATTGCGGCCGTGGCCGTGCGGTAATAAGGATGCACTCTCGTCTCGTCATCGTCGGCAATACTGTGATACATCAAAATGGGAATCGATCCCTTGCTATTGAAACTGAACCGTCGCAATGGGTCGGCAACATACAGCGTTGCCAACCGGTCAATTCGCAGTCCCATCTATGCTTTCCGCACCCTCGTCTTCAATTTGTCGACTTGCTTGACAATGGGTTCATTGTCAAAGTACAAAAGCTCTCGCACTACCTTGGCTTGCTGCTCGGCAGCGGCAAGGAAACGCTCTCAGGGCTAACCCTTTTAGGCAGGCGAACTGCCACCGGTCATGCCGCCACTCGGAGCCTTTTTGTTTCTGTCACCAAGTTTCTCGGAGCCGAGTCTTCCGGCACCGGGGCGCGGCTCAAAAATTGGCATCACCCCGTCCGAGGAGTTGAATTGGAAATCGTTCCTAAGCCCTGCGGTGGGCCGCCGCCAATGCCGAAACCTCGGCTTCGGCCTGCTTTCGGGTGAACTTCGAGTTGAAGCTCAGTATCTGCTCCACCACCCGATTTTGCTGTTCCGCGGTCAATTGTGGATACATTGGCAAGGATACGATTTCAGCCGCGACTCTCTCGCAAACCGGAAAATCTCCCGCTTTGTATCCTCGGCCTTCATAGGCCCGCTGCAGATGCAATGGAATCGGATAGTGAATGCCGGTGCCAACGCCGACGTTCCCGAGATGCGCCATCAACCCTTCCCGATCCTCGGTCCGAATCACATATAAATGATAAACGGCCCGGGACCACGATGGCTCATAAGGCGTCTGCACCCCCGCCCCGGAATCCGCCAGCAAACGGTTGTACTCCGCGGACCTTTCCCGGCGTTTCTCATTCCAGCCGGCCAGGTGTTTCAATTTCACGCTCAAAATTCCGGTTTGGATCGAATCGAGACGCCCGTTATATCCCTCGATATCGTGGTGATATTTTTTGGCTTGGCCGTGATCGCGGATCATCTTGCATGTATCCGCCAGCTTCGCGTCATTTGTAGTGATGGCTCCGCCTTCGCCGCAAGCGCCCAGATTTTTTCCCGGATAAAAACTA
>Ga0302326_10011112_pt1 | contig 19426 bp, 13 predicted proteins | sample Palsa_T0_3_FD_202264 | JGI IMG/M metagenome (GOLD analysis project Ga0302326, IMG submission 202264) | Peat permafrost microbial communities from Stordalen Mire near Abisko, Sweden - Palsa_T0_3 | ecosystem: Environmental > Terrestrial > Soil > Palsa > Peat permafrost | place: Sweden: Abisko...
GCGCGCCGTCCGACCACTTTACGCCGTGGCGCAAGTGCCAAATGATCGTCTTGCCGTCTTGGCTGATTCCGCCATTGCTTTGCGACGGCACCTCGGTCACGAGTTCGGGGACCGTGGGGTCTCCGTTCGCGTCGCTCTTGATGAGGTATGCCATGCAGAGGTGGGCTAAATACATCTCGACGCCGGTTGCGCTGACGAGCGGATTGAGACTCTCAATGTCGCTCGCGGATGCGAATCGCAACTCGTGCGGGTGCGTGTACGGGTGTCGGCCACCAGCTTCGGAGCTCGTTCCGATTTTCGTGCACGCCGTCAAAATCAGGGCTGCAAGCACTGCTGTGAGCGATCTTGCGATCGAAGCCTTCGGCGCAGGACGCATTTCAATCCGAACACTTGCCGGCCGCAGGCCCCGAAAACGCGCCCTGTAAGCTCGCGAGCTTCGCGTCACTAAAAGTACTCGACCGTGAGCGTCGGCTCCAACTTCATGACGCACGTGAACGTTCGGAAGAAAATGATGCCCGGTATTTGCGGGTTTCCGATGATGAAACCGTTGTTATCGGCATCGTTGTGGGCGACCCAACGCGATACGAGGCTCGTGACGTCGATGGAGTCGGCCTGCGTTGCGACGACTGCGACGCGACCGGACTTGTCGTAGGTGAGGCTGTCCGGCGGATTCTGTGCCAGCCACCACTTCTGATTTGCGCTCTCAACGTTGAACGAGCACCAGTCGTTCGACGATCTCGATTTCCGATGAATGATGCGGCGGTCGTGTTTCGGCTCGCCGGCACGCGGCGCGAACGTTACCTTAACCGTCTTCCGATGAACGATTCGGCGATAATAGGCTCCGCCTCCGGAGTTGGACGAGCCGCCGGGCGGAGCCGTCGCGGGTGGGGGCGTCGCAGGCGGTGGTGCAGCTCCGAGCGTTCGGAGCGTGTCCTTCACGTTGAACGTCAAGGTGGCTGAATAGATCGTGTGATGCGCGAGGTCTCGCAGGTCGAACGCCACGCCGGCGTTCGCGTTCACGCTTGCGGTTGCGGCGGGCGGCGGATTCGATCCGTTTGCGAAATCTCCGGAGCAATCGGGTGTGCCCCAGTAGGCCGCGTAAGCGACGGCGAGCACCGCGGCCTCTTGCCCGGTGTACGCATCGTTCGGAAAACCCGCCGAGCCCGAAGTCGGCTGCACGCTTAGCAGAAATGGGAAGAAGTTCGTGAAGCCGGGATCGAATTTTTCCGCCGCCTGGTAAAACTCCGAGCCCGGGAAACCGAGCGAGACGGTCTGGCCTTGGCAGTCGATCGTCACGGGCGCCGACCACGCGATGTCCGACAGCTCGTGGCTCGGTTTGAACGTGCGCGACTTCGCCGTTGCGCTCAACGCACTTCCCCAGAGCGGCTTGATGGCGGGGTAGATGTGGCTCATGTTCGTGAGATTGAGGTTGGATGGATTGCGGCCGTTGTAGGCGTTGTGGCAACTGAAGCAGCCGAACGTGCCGGCGCCGGTTGTGTTCGTGCCTTGGAGGGTTGTTTCGAGCGTTGTGTTGTCGAGCTCGTTCGTACCAACTTCGTTTCCTTTTGGAAAAACGCCGGTGGGCGCGTCGCCGCCTTCCGTCCACGTCGCACCGACCATGAAATAATTCGCGCGCACGTCGTCGCTCGCAAGCAAGGTCATCACCGCGGCGTCGAGCGAGATGACTTCCGCATTCGAGTCCGCGACGCTCTTCGTGAGCGGGTTCGGGACGGCGTTCGAGGCCGCGCCCCACGGCTTCCAACGAATCGTATCGCTCGGGCTGATGCCGAACGGTGGATTCGGTACGATGTCGGCGCCGGACTGTCGCATGTGGGCCTGATCGAACGGACCGTTCGGGTTGCGGCAGCAGAAGAGCCACGCTCCGCGCGTGTTCTCGTCGACCGACTTCGGGCCGTCGGCGGAAGCATAGGTATAGGCCGCGTTCGGTGTGTTGTCGACGTGTTCGAACGTCGACCAAATCATACTCGGATGGCCGTTGACGCTGCCGGAGATGTGCATCCCCACGAGTGCGAGTGTCGCCGTTTTCGTGCCGGCCGGCTTCCATTTCTTAGGATTCGACGTGTCGTATGTGGGGATGGTCGCGGTCGTCGTGATGTAGCTGCTCGGGTTCGCGAGCCCGGTCGTTTCAACCCAAGACGTTTTCAACTCGATCGCGAGCGCTTTCGGGTCGTCGAGCTTTACACGATGCTTGGCGGCGAGTTTTGTGATGGCGTCGAGATCCGATTGCGTCGTTGGGAATTGCGTCGCTAGGAAATCCTTGTTTTTCTGGCCGGTAAGGAAATAGGCGTAGACGTCGTTCACCATGATCGCGTAGTAGATGAGCGATCCGTTTTGCGCTTCCAGCACGCTGCCGTCGACTTGGCCCGATTCGACTGGGACAGAGGCGCCCGACCCATCCACATAGATCGGTACTCCGTTGACGACGAACCGTTGAACCGGCACGACTCCCGCTGCTTTCGCGGCGACGATGCCCGGATTGATCAGGGGCTTCGCGGGCATCGCCGATGGGAACGAAGGCCGCGGGCTTTGGATGATTTTTCCGTTGACGTCGTAGAAAATCGGCTGGCCGCTCGGCCCGATGGTCGAACGCGCGATTTCGACCTGCCTGCCGAGGTTGTTGAGGATGATTGGGAGCTTGTGTGGTCCCCGGCTAGACGGCTGGACCTCGAGCGCCTGACCCGCCGCGGACATGACGATCTGCAGGCCGTTCTGGTCCGGTTTCGCAGCCCGCGCGGGGAAAAAGCGCAGCTTACCTGGCACGTGCGGGATGAGCGTGCTATCCCCGCGAGCGTTCGGCGTCGACACGTCATAAAAGCCCGCGGAATCGAAGATGCGGCCGCCGCCGGCATCGGCCGGCGCCGGCGACGTCGTCCACAGGAACATCCGGTGCGCCCATTCGTAGAACGGGCAATTGTTGTCAGGCGCTTTGGGGACGCCGAACCCGACGCTGTCGGCGGGATCGACGACGCCGTTTCGCGTTACCTTTCCGGTTTGGAACCAACTCGCGAACCGCTCGCGCGAAAGGTCGCAGTCCGATCGAGCGTCCGAGGGGATCACGATTCCAGCCGGTCCGAGTTCCGATACGGGGCCTTTGTCCCTCGTCGCGCCGAGGTCCAGAAACAACAGCGCGACGGCGACGGCGAGACAGGCCCAAGAGGATCGCGATCTCGTGCTCATGTGATTCGCTCCCTTCGTGCGGCCGATTATAACAGCCGGGCGTCGCAGCCGCGTCTCAACATCGACAGGGAGGGCCGCACCACGTCCGGAACGCGCAAGACCCGGGCGAGGAGGCAAGCGTGACGGACCGGCGACAAGCGAGTACATCGACGCGGCGCGGTGATGGCGGCGAGACGTCGCTACCGAGCGGCGTGCGCGTTTCGAAAGGCGAGTTGCGCGTGGAGACGGCGGGCTCAATCGACGAACTCAATTCCGCGATCGGTTTGGCGCGCGCACTCTGCGACGACGAGGCCGTGCGCGCGCGCATCAAGGCGATTCAACGCGAGCTCTTTGGGCTCTGCTCCTCGTTCTCGACCCTTCCCGGGGGCCGGAGGGAGGTGCCCGAAATCTCGGACGAGATGGTGGCGCGGCTCGATGCGTACGTCGACGAGTTCGAAGCGGAGCCCGGTCTCATGCGGGATTGGACGTTGCCGGGTGAGCTTCGTCACGCCGCAGCCTTCGACGTTGCGCGTACGGTCTGCCGTCGTGCCGAGCGCAACGCCGTGCGCCTCATGGGTTCGGGTGAAACCGTGCAAAGGAACGCGCTTGCGTATCTCAACCGCCTGAGCGACGTGCTGTGGCTCGTGGCCCGCGTGCTCGAAACGCGGGCGGGGGTCGACAGCCGCTTGCGCGATGCGGCGCATCCGGGGCCGCCTTGGTCGCGCGCGTGGTGAGTGCCCCGCTGCCGTGAGTGCCCGCGGTGTCATGGTCCTCGGGACCGGTTCCCACGTCGGCAAATCGCTGTTGACCGCCGCGCTTTGCCGCATCCTACGCCAGGACGGTTATCGCGTCGCACCGTTCAAGGCGCAGAACATGTCGCTCAATTCCGCGGCCACCCCCGACGGCGGTGAGATCGGCCGCGCGCAGGCGCTCCAGGCGGAAGCAGCGGGCGTCGCTCCGAGCGTCGACATGAATCCGATTCTGCTCAAGCCTACCTCCGACCGGCGTTCGCAAGTCGTCGTGCGCGGGCGCATCTGGGCGGACTTCGATGCCTACGAGTATCACCGTCATCGCACGGGCGAACTCTTTGATATGGTGTGCGCATCCTACGAGCGCTTGGCGTCGCAGTACGATGTCGTCGTGTTGGAAGGAGCGGGGTCGCCCGCCGAGATCAACTTGCGCGCGACGGACATCGTCAACATGCGCATGGCGCACGCGGCGGACGCACGCTGTTTGCTTGTCGGCGACATCGATCGCGGCGGCGTGTTCGCATCGCTCTACGGAACGATCGCGCTGCTCGACGAGGCCGATCGCGCCCGCATCGCCGGCACGATCGTCAACAAGTTTCGGGGCGACCTCGCGCTCTTCGAGCCCGCGCTTCCGATTCTCGAGGAAAAGACCGGGCGCCCGTGTTTCGGCGTCGTTCCGTACCTGTGCGATATCGGGCTCGAAGAAGAAGACGGCCTGGGCCTCGACGCCGTTCGGATCGCGAGCAGGCCGCCGTGGAGCGATGCCGATCGTCCGGCGCGGCGCACGCGCATCGCGGTCGTCGCATGGCCGGCAATTGCGAACTACACGGATTTCGACGCGCTCGCGCGCGAGCCGAGCGTGGACCTCGCGTATGTCAACGCTTCCGCGGCGCTCGCCGGCGCGGACCTCGTGATCCTGCCGGGAACGAAGTCGACGCTCGCCGCGCTGGCGTGGCTCGAAGAGAGCGGAACAGCGGCGGCTGTTCGCGCGCACGAGGTGCCGTTCGTGCTCGGGATCTGCGGCGGTATGCAGGCGCTCGGGGAGCGCGTCGAGGACCCGCACGGCGTGGAGGGCGGAGGTAGTGCGCGCGGGCTCGGGCTGCTGCCGCTCGGCACGACGCTCGCGCGCGAGAAAGTGTGCGAGCGCGCGCGCGGGGCAGTCCTCGCGCAACATATCTTCGGCAGGGCGGTCGCATCGCAGCAAATCGAAGGGTACGAAATTCACGTCGGCGAGACGAGCTACGCCGCGGGCGCACGGCCCTTCGCGCGCATCGCGCGCGAGAGCGACGGCCGCGCGCTCGACGACGGCGCGGTGTCGAACGACGGCCGCACGATCGGAACCTATCTGCACGGAATCTTCGTCGGCGATGCGTTTCGGAGTGTATTTTTGGCGTCGCTGCGCGCGGCGTGCGGCCTCGCGCCGGCGGAGCGTTACCTTGCGTTCGGCACGGAGCGCGAGGCGCGCCTCGATCGGTTAGCGGCCCATGTTCGCGCCTCGATCGATGTGCCGCGGGCACTCGGCACCCTCGTCGCTTCGTGAATCGAGGCGCCGTCATCGCTGCCGCGTTCGCGCTCGATCTCGTTGCCGGGACCCGAGGTGGGTCCCGCATCCCGTGCGAGGGATCGGATTCGTTACCGCGCTCGGCGAACGGTTCGCGCTTCGTGCCGCGAGTGGTGACGCTGGCAGCGAAACAATCGCGGGCGGTGCACTCGCTTGCGGGACCGTCGCGGGCGCGGCGTCATGCTCGGCTGCGCTGCTCGCCTCCGCCCGGCACGCGCTCGGAACGCGCGCGCTTGCAGTGCTCGAAACCGTGCTCGCCGCGAGTACCCTCGCGACACGCGACTTGCTCGTCGAGGCCGATGCGGTGCTCGCCGCGCTCGCGTGCGACGACCTCGAACTGGCGCGGCAGCGGCTCGCGCGCACCGTCGGGCGCGAAGAGGAAGACCTCTGCCACTCCGAGATCGCGCGCGCCGCGATCGAGACGCTCGCGGAAAGCGTGTGCGACGGCATCGTCGCCCCGCTCTGCGCGCTTGCGGCGGGCGGGGTTCCGTTCGCGTTCGCGTTCAAAGCAGCGAGCACGCTCGATTCGATGATCGGCCACATCGAAGCGCCGTACACGCACCTCGGCCGGTGTACCGCGACAATGGATGACGTGCTGTGTTTCGTTCCGGCGCGGCTGACCGCGCTTGCAATCTGCCTGCTCGCGCCGCTCGCGGGCGGCTCGAGCGCGGCGGCCTGGCGCACGCTCGTTGCCGACGGCGGCCGCCATCGCAGTCCCAACGCCGGCCTGAAGCCGCGATGGCGGGTGCGCTCCGCGTTCGGCTCGGCGGAACGAACATCTACGGCGGAGTCGTGCATCACGGCGAACTGCTGGGAGCGCAGTTTCCCGCTCCGTCAGGCAGCGATGCGCGTTCGGCGCGGGTGGCTCTCCTAGACGCATCCGTGCGCGTGCGCCGCCTTGCGCGTTGTCTCGTGCCGGAGCCCGCGTTCAGCGAGGATTGCCGCGCGCTCGCGGCCGCCGGCACGGCGGTCGTTCCGTCGCGCCTGCGGCCGGACGAGGGTTTCCGCTTGAGCGTGCGCGCGACGATTGAGACGATGCGCCGCGAGCACTGCGACGCGTGCCTTATCACGAATCCGCACAATCCGTCGGGGGCTCTCGCCGCGCGCGGCGACGTCGCGGAGATCGCGCATGCCGCAAGCGCTCTCGGCGCACTCACGATTGTGGACGAAGCGTTCATCGACTACGTGCCGCAAGAGAGCGTCCTCGACATTGCCGCGATGGAACCCGCGATAATCGTGATCCGCTCGCTCACCAAGTTCTTTGCCGTACCCGCGTTACGCGCCGGCTATGCCGTCTGCGAACCCGCACTCGCACGGCGCTTGCGCGCGACCTTGCCGCCGTGGCCCGTGACGACCGCCGTGTCGCGTGCGTTCGTTGCTGCGCTGGGCGATCGCCGGTACGAGCGCCGCACGCTCGCGCGCAATTCACGCGAACGCGAACATCTCTCCCGTCGCCTGCGCCGCCTTGGTTTCGGCGTGACCGCGGCGGCAGCAAATTTTCTGCTCGTCGAGTTGTTGCCTGGGGCCCCCACCGCGGCGATCGTCGTCGATCGGCTGATCGAGCGCGAACGCATCGTCGTGCGCGATTGCACGCGCTTCCCCGACCTCGAGGGTGGGCGCTTCATCCGCGTGGCGGTGCGCGTTCGGCGGGAGATCGAACGCCTCGCGGCCGCGCTCGCACGCTGCGCGGAGGGCTAACCCGGAGGATTTTCGCAACCGAAGACGTCACATAAGCGGCGAGCGTTCGCACACCAGGAACCCGGTCAGAGTCCGGGACGGTCGCGCCACTGTAAGCGGGGAGCCGCTCGAGGTCACTGCCGGGAACACCGGCGGGAAGGCCCCGAGCACGACGGCTACGATCCGCGAGTCAGGATACTGAAGGCGAACGCGTATCTACCAACCTCGCGAAAAGGTAGGTCTCACGTGCATCGCTTCTTCATCGCATTTTCTACGCTGACGTTTGCGTTCGTCGCGGCGCAGGCGGCCGTCTCGCGCGCTTCCGCATCGCCCCCCGCGTCGCCGTCGCCATCGGCGAGCCCGTCCCCGCCCCTGCAAGAAATCGGGCGCGTCGTGACGAGCGACCGGCGCAGCGAGCCGATCGGGCTCACATCGCGCCCCACCTATGTCGTCGATCGCGCGCAGATCGATGCGTATGGCGCGCGCACGGTGGCGGATGCCCTGCAGGGGGTTCCGGGCGTCGATCTCTTTTCGTACGGCCCGTTCGGCGCGGAGGTCGATTACGGGCTGCGCGGTTCGAATTCGGAACAGACGCTCGTGCTCGTCGACGGCATTCCGGTCACGGATCCGACCACGGGCGCCGTGCAGCTCGGCCAGTTTTCCACGATCGGCGTCGAGCGCATCGAAGTCGTCGAGAGCGGTTCCTCGACGCTGTATGGCACTAGCGCGTCGGGCGGCGTCATCAACATCATCACGAGCGTGCCGCGCGGCGTCTACGTCGAGGCATCCGACGCATCGTTTGGCGATCGCGACGTGCGCGCCGGGGCCGGCAACGGAACTCTCGGGTTGACGCTCGAGCGCCACGTGTCGACCGGCGACTTCGCATATCCGGCGATCGACTACGGGCCGCAATCGTCATGTGAGAGCGGCTACCAAGTGCCGTGTTCGTTTCGGGGAGGCGTCCGGTCGCCCGCGTACGGCGACCAAACCGCGGGCCGCTTGTCGCTCGCTGTGCCGTCGGTCGACGGCTTCCACATCCGCGCTCGCCTCGATGCGTCTGGTACGGAAATCGGCGTGCCCGGCAGCGTGGCGTTTCCGTCGACGACCGCATCGGAGGCGGACCTCGCGAATTCGGCTCTGCTCGAAATCGAACGCATCGCGAAGAACTCCACGATGACGGTCGATCTCGCAGGCTCGCAGACGCGGCTCGCTTACGTCGATCCCGTCGGCAACTACGGGGAGAGCGACGTCTACACGGGACGCTCGCAAGTGTCGCTGCGCGATGCGTTTTTGGTCGGCCGCATCGATGGTGTCGGCGGCATCGATCTATCGCGCGAGTCGGGCGTGTTCAGTTTTCCGACAACGCCGAATTTCACATCGGAGAACGCACCGCCGATCGACGCGTTCGCCTTTGGGCAAGCCGAGTCGCAGAGCGCCGCGTACCTGCAGCTCGGGTTTTCGCCGCTCGGCGGGACGCGGTTGACGGCGGGCCTGCGTGGCGAGAACGACGCGCCGCACGGCACGGTGCTCGCACCGTCCTTTGGGGGAACGATCCGCAGCGGCGACCTCCGCTTCGCGGGCAACGTCGGCGAGTCGTTCCGCGTTCCCACGCTCGAGGATCTCTACGATCCACTCGATTCCAATCCGAATCTGCAGCCGGAAAAAGCGCAGACGGCCGATGCGACGGTCTCCTACGATGCGCGCGCCGGATCGCTTTCCGCGGGCTGGTTCGACCGCAACGGATCGAATTTCATCATCGAGGCGCCTCCAAGTTACCTTCCGTTCAACGCGCAGCACGCGGCAGTGGCCGGCGTGCAATTCACGGCAGCGACCAAACCGCGCGGCGGCTTCATAGCGCAAGCCGGATACACCGACCTCTATCGGGCCTTCGATTTCGATACCGGTGGCCGTCTACCACGCTATCCCGAAGGTACGGTGAACCTTTCGATCGAGCACCCTTTCGCGCAAACTCATCTCGATTACGGCCTGCGTTGGGACATCGTCGGCTCCGACGGTGACGACCGAAGCGAAGTCGCGCCGCCGCTTGAGGCGAGCTACGACGCCTACGATTCGCTCGACGCATTCGTGCGCTATAAGGTCTCGGCGCAAGCGGTCGTCACGCTGCGCGGCTTCAACCTCGGAAACGAATACGCCGCCCCCGTTTTTGGTTACCCGGCGCCCGGCCGACGCTACTCATTGGAGATTTCGACACGATGAAAAATAGCGAGTTCGTTTGGTCCGCCGTCCTCGCAACCGGCGGTATCATGCTCGGGCTCGTCTTGCTGTGCGTCGCGCCGTTCGCCGTCGCCCGGGCCATCGCCGCGCGCTAATCGAACGCAACCGGTCCGGCCGTCGCGAGCATCGCCGCACGGCCGGACCTCGATCGCGCCGATGGCGAAGGCTCGCTACACGCCGACGGCGGCCTTGATCAGGGCTCTACCGGCGGGCACTCCGATACCCGTGACGCGGTCGTATCCCTTGCCGGCGCTGTATCCCGGGATCGGTGTGGGACTCGGTTGCGGACACGGTGTTCCCATTCCATCCGCGCACGGCGGCAGCTGCGAGTTATTGCCGAACAGGATGTCGGTAAAGGTCGCCGCGTATTCGGCCGCGTTGTCGTAAATCGGGTAGAAGTACTGGTTCGGATTCCCGAGCCGGTACGTGACGCCGCCCGTGCCGGGATGTGCGCTGCAGACGGGGCCGTTCTGTTTGCACGCTTGCAAGACGAGCGCCCACATCGCGGCCATCTCGGGTGCCGCGACGCTCGTTCCACCGGTAGCATTTATTTGTATGTCCGGGAAAGCCGCATTCGTCACGACCGCGACGCCCGTCGCCGTGTCCCCTTCCATCGAGACGTCGGGCGAGTTACGCGTCGAGCCGCTCACACCGGGGGCGCCTTCTTGAAAGGCCGGAATCGGGAAGTACTTTGAGGCACCGCCGCCCGACGCGGACTGGAACTGGCCGAGGCCCGTCATCAGCCCCCAACCCGTCGCGGGTCCGATGAACTGGCCGTTCGCGGCCAGCGGCGTGTTGATACCGCCCACGCCGACGATGCTCGGGTCGACCGCCGGGTACGACACGCAGCGGTCATCCGTGTAGGTGGGGTCGGATGACTCATTCGGGATGCATTCGAACGCGCCCCAGTCGCCCGAGGAAGCGAAGATGGCGACGCCCATCGCCGAGAGGGTCGCGAAGGCCATGGGTCCGGGCGACGTCGCCGGGTCGTATTGACCGCTCGTGCCGACGTTGAAATCGCCGCCCACGTCGTCTAGTTCACCTTCTCCCAAACTCATCGACACGACGTCCGCCTTGTCGTCGCTGATCGCTTGTTGCACTTCGTATTGGAATTCGTCGATCCCGATAGCCGAAGAGCCCGAACCGTCGTTCGCCGTATAGGCGAGGTAGAACAGCACCGAGGCGTCGTGCGCGAGGCCCACGGCCTGCTGTGTGTCCAGCTGCGCCTCGCCATCTTCCGGATTGCACGCCGCGCTCGGCCCGGTGGACGGAATCGTGCACGTGTCGGTTGTCGGAGGCGGAGTCGCGAACGCCGGTTGGTTTCCGTAGGGGCTGTTCGAAGCGCCCGCATTGGTGACATCGACCTCTGTCACCGTACCTTTTCCTACGAGATCGTACGTCTTTTCGTAGTATGCGAGATCGGCGGCGTCGATCGGGCCCGTGCCGATGATTCCGAGCTTGACGCCGGCGCCCGTGTACCCCGCCGCGTAGGCTCCCGTGAAGTCGAAAGCTGCCGCGAGTTGCTGCGGCGCGTAGCCCGATCCCGCGAACGGTGTCGCGAGCGTCGCCGACTGTCGAAACTCTCTATTGTATCCGGACACGCCCGGTAACGCGCTGATCGGAAGTTTTGCCAGTGCCGCCGGAGCGCTCATCAACGCGTTGAACGAGCGCCCGTTTTTCGTGTAGCTGCCGAAACGGGAACCGAGGGCCGCCTCCGCGTTCGCTTGCGAACCGCTCACGCGCAAGAGTTCGCGTTGCCGCCATCCCATGACGGCGAGGCCCTTGCTGTGGAAGTAGTTGGCGACCGCAGTGTAGTTCGCTTGCGTGGCCCCGTAACGATCCGCGATCTGATCGGGCGTCAACCACTGATGGGCGATCGACGAATGCGGATCGTTCACCTCGCGCGCGTAGTTCACGAGGCCGACCGGATCGCGCATCGTCACGAGGACTCCGAAATCGACCGTGCCGGCCTTCGCGGGTCCGTGAAGCACCGCGCCCGTCGTCGTTTCGGCGCCGTATGCGACCGGCGCGGACGGCGCCGACTGCGCGACCGGGGCTGCCGTCGGCGCGGCTTGCGGAATGGTCGGCGGTATCGGGGCGGTGCTGTGTGCGCCCCCACTACAGCTTGCGAGCACGAGGCTCAGGCCGAGGCTAGCGGCGATCGATGCCTTCTGCATTAGCGATGCACTCCTTTAAGGGTCGCAGTGCGGTAGCGCTGCAGCGCGGCCGCCCGTTGCCGCGCGCGCGCTTCATAGATTCGCGCCATCACGTGGGCGAACGACGTCTTCGCGGTGGCCAGCTCCTGGTTCGTGCTGAACGTGTGTGGTGCGCCGGCGATATCCGCGTGCACCACGCCGATCGTTTCGGAGATCGTCGTGATCTGCTCCGGGGTGTCGTACAATTCCACGAAGTTCGGCGATTGGCCGGAGTAGTCGTAGTAATCGTCGAGCGTCTCGCCGATCGTCGCACAAACGAGGCCATACGACTTTGCGAGGAAGTTGGTGTAGACGCGCTTCTCGTAGGTGCCGAGCACCGGGTCCAAGCGCTCGTACGTCTCGTCGATTTTTGTTGCCGTCGTCCCAACGACCGAGGGCACGTTGCAAGCCGTGGGAATCGTTACGCCGAGCGACTCGACGGATGTATCGCTTGCGAGCGTGGTCGACGGATACCAATCGCCGACTTGGAAATCGTGCGTGGTCCCGTCGACCGTCAGATCGTAGGCGATCTCGCCGCCGGACGGCGAGCCGACCGACACCGAAGTATTTTCTCCGTTGAGTTCCTCTATGGATCCGCTCAAATCCGAGTTTACGTCGATGACTTGATTGCTGAGCGACGGGTCGGAGAATTTCTCCCTTTCGGCGTACGATCCGTCCTGGTTGTCCGTACGCGTTATCGTCGTGCCGTCCGGATCGGTTTCGCTATAGGTATCCTGTGCGGTGTCGGTCCATGTCTGGTTGCTCTCCGGCAAGACGTCGATGATCCCATTGCCGTCGTTGATGTGGGTCAAATAGTCCGCGCCGTTGGAATCGCTTGCGCTCGAGCCCTTCGTGAGGATATCGAGCAATTGGTTGGCCGTTGAAAACGTTCCGTACTCGTCGGTCGTGATCGTGTACGCGACGACTGGAGATTGCTGCGTGTCGGTCTCGACGCTCTTGGTCTCGTTTTCACCGCCCTCGCCTTCGAAGGTTTTGCCTTCCGATTTGACCGTCGAGATCGCGACCGTGTAATTGTACGTGTACGTCGGCTGCGTCGCGTCGGGCGCCCGGTGCGATTGCTTGGCGTCCTGCACCGGCTGTGGTCGCGCAATCGTCTCGACGATCGTGCCGGCGAAGGATTCGGTGTCGCCGGCCGAATTCGGGAGGGTCGAGTTAACCGTCACCGCCACGGTTTCGCTCGTGTTGTGGCTCGAGTCGGTTACCGTCAGATGACCGGTCGCATTAGAGAAACCCGCCCGCAGCGTCGTACCGGTAATTTTTCCGATCGCCGGGTTGTCCAGCGCGATGGTGAGCGCGCCCGGGGTGACGGGCGAGCCTCCCTCGCTTTCGGTCGCGCCGATTTGGTAGGTCTCGTATTCGGCCAGCGGGCCAGGGGGCAAGCCGGTAATCGTGAGCGTTACGGCCGGAGTTGCCGAAGCAGTCGGCGTGGCGACGGGCGTCGGTGAGGCGGTGGCGACGGGCGTCGGCGTAGCGGTAGATACGGGCGTCGGCGTGCCGCCGCCGACCGGCGTCGGCGAGGCGGTTGCGACGGGCGTCGGCGTAGCAGTGCGGACCGGAGTCGGCGAAGCGGTGGCCACGGGGGTAGGCGAGGGCGTCGGGTTCTGGCCGGGCGTCTGAGCGCCGGAGCCACCGCAAGCCGTAAAGGCCACGGCACAAACGCCAAGGACAAACAATGAAGACTGACTTCTCAAAAGAAACCTCGTCACTCGCGGTAGCGGAAAATCCGGACACGACGGAACGGAAAGCCGGAGAAATCACCATTTCAAATAGACGAGCCCTCTCCTCCGAACAGAGGGCTAATTTCGCGAGACGGTGTGTAAAGAGTGATGTATGTGGGGCGGCGCCCCACGAATAAGAAAGGCAATGCCCCCGAAGTCACACTTGGGGGCATCGCCGCAGGGAGAAGGTCTTCGCTTGCCCCGGTTAGCGGTTACGCGACGAGAGAGACTTTCGTTGCCGGGGAGTGGCGCGCGATCATCAGGTGCCGCGCGCGCGACGGGCGAGCCGGGCCGTCGCTTGCACAGTGGATGCGTGCGCTTGCGAAGGCCGACCGCATGCGGCGGTTGCCCGGGTCGACCTGTACCGAGCAGCCGCGCGCTCGCGCGACCGAGAGGGCCGATTCGATCGCCGCGAGGCCGTCGATTGAGCTGACGTTGACGTGTTTGGTAGTGAGGAACACGGCGGTCGTGCCGCGCTCCGTGAGGTTCGCGAGCGTGTCGGCGAATTGACCACCAAGGGTGGCATCGAGGTCGCCGATCAAGTCAACGAACACCGCAGCGTGACTCGTCGCCGATGAGGCGATCGCTTCAGTCGATAACATGATGAAAGTATCCCCGGTCGATCTGTGGCCCGCCTGAGAATCGTGTTAGATATCGACTCCGCGCCGAGCTTCTCAGGCTACTCTCAGCCCCCGTTCGTAGCATCGGTTTTACGATGCAAGACCATGCGCGTATCCTAGTCGTCGACGACGAGCGAAATATCCGTGAATTGCTAGAGATCGGTCTCGGCGATGAAGGGTACGACGTGCGCACGGCACCGGACGGGCAGGTCGGTCTTCAAATCGCGCGCGATTGGCCGCCGGACGCGATCGTGCTCGACGTGATGATGCCGAAAATCGACGGCCTGGCGCTGCTTCCGATGTTTCGCAAGCTTACCGAAGCGCCGATTCTCATGCTTTCCGCAAAGGGCGAAACGGGGCACAAGATTGCCGGGTTGCAGGGTGGCGCCGACGATTACGTCGCGAAGCCCTTCGAACTGGCCGAACTGACGGCGCGCCTCGAAACGGCGCTGCGGCGCCCGAAACTCGCGCAGCCGCAGGTGATCCGCTTTGCGGATCTCGAGATCAACCTCGAGACTCGTCTCGCCATGCGCGGCGCACGCCGCATTTCGCTTTCGGCCCGCGAATACGATCTGCTGGTGGCTTTGATGCGCAACCCCAATCGCGTCTTCAGCCGCGACCAATTGCTCGATCAGGTGTGGGGCACGGAACGGTACGTCGGGCCGGGCGCCGTCGAGACCTACATCTCGTACCTGCGGGCAAAGATCGACCACGGATTTCCGAAGCGTTTGATCCACACGCACCGCGGAGTCGGTTACTCGTTGCGCGAAGAGTAGGGGCGATGTTCCGGTCGCTCGCGACGCGGCTTACCGCGACCTACGTTTTCGCCGCCATGGTGCTCGTCGTCATCGTCGTCGCGGCGGTAACGACGTTTGCACTATCCATGTTCGGCGTTTCGGCCCGCGAAACGTCGGACGAGGTCGCGCGCCAGGTACCCGAAGAGGTCCGGCTGGAACTGGGCCGCTGGGGCTCACTTGCGGCGGCCGCCCCCGATATCGCGCGCCATCTGTCGCGCCCCGGTCTGCGCGTGATCGTGCTCCAGCAAGACGGCCTTCGCAGGCACTTCCTGGCCGCCTCGATGCCGCTCGAACCGGGTGAATCCGTGGCCAAGGTCGTGCTTCCCGGCCATACTGTCCTACCCGGCCACAATTTTTTTATGGGTCCGGCTGGTCCGGTGATCGGCGGCCCGGGAATCGGGATGATGCCCGGCCTGATGTGGCCGGGCTGGCTGTCCGGGCCGGGCTGGCCCGCCGGGCCCGGCGGCCGCAGTTGGTCCGGCGGCCCAGGCGGCCTCGGTTCGTTCGGCGGCCCGGGCGACACCGGCGGATACGGGTCGGACGGACCGCCGCGTCGTTTCGAGCATATGGACCCGTACCCGTTCTCGCTCAACTTTTTCTTGCACATCCAACCGCGCGACGTTCTGTTCACGAACGGCCGCGTGTCGCTCGTGCCGGATCCCGGCGACTTGATCCGCGCCATCAACGCGTTCTGGTTCGCGATGATTCCGATCGGTCTCTTCGTCGTTGTCGCGGCCTGGCTGCTCGGCCGGTATATCACGGGCCAGGCGCTGCGGCCGCTCGTCGAAACGACTGCGTCCTTACGCCAGTTCGGCGCCGGCGATTTCGCGCCGCGCCCGGTCGAGACGACTTCGCGCGATGAGATCGGCGAACTCGTTCGCGCGTACAACGCCGCGGCCGCCCAGGTAAGCTCCGCATTTGAAGAGCGGCGGGCCGCCGAAGGTGAGATGCGTCAGTTCATCGCCGACGCCGGCCACGAATTGCGGACCCCGCTCACCGTCATCATGGGATTCATCGACGTCTTGCGCCGTCGCGCGCAGAACGAGTCCGGTGCGGCAACCAAAATATTCGATACGATGTTGGCCGAGAGCCGGCGGATGAAGGCGCTCATCGACAAGTTGATCGTGCTCGCGCGGCTGGAGAACCCGCACGAGCGCGAACTCGAAACGGTCGACCTCGTGCAGATCGCAGGCAACGTCGCGACCGCATTGCAGGCCCTCGGCAGCGGCCCGCGCATCGCGCTGCAAATCGACTCCGAGGGGCTCGTGCGCGGCTACGAGAGCGAACTGCACGACGCGCTCTCGAACCTCGTGGAGAACGCGTTGAAGTATGCGCCGGAATCGCCCGTCGACGTGCGCGTGTACGGGGATCGGGATATGGTTTGCGTGGACGTGATCGATCGCGGCCCCGGCATCCCGCAGGACGAACAGGCGCACGTATTCGCGCGCTTCTACCGCGGTCGCGATCGCTCCGACGCGGAGGGTTTTGGGCTCGGCCTCGCGATCGCGAAGCGCGCCGTCGAACGCGCCGGCGGCACGTTGACGCTTTCGAGCGAACCCGAGCGCGGCTGCCGCTTTAGCATTGGCATTCCGCGCGCGACGCGCGGAGAGAGCGTGACGCTCGCCGTATAAGGCCCGGGTGATCCGACTCCTGGACGAGTCGACCGTCGGCGCCATCGCCGCGGGCGAAGTCGTCGAACGTCCGCTCTCCGTCGTCAAGGAACTCGTCGAAAACGCGCTGGACGCGGGCGCGACGCGCATCGTCGTCGCCGTGACGCAGGGCGGCCTCGAAGCGATCGAAGTGAACGACGACGGCGCAGGCATCGACGGCGCCGAGTTGCCGCTCGCCTTCGCTCGCCATGCGACGAGCAAGCTCGCGCGCGCTGCCGACCTCGAAAACATCGTCTCGCTCGGATTCCGCGGCGAGGGGCTCGCGAGCATCGCCGCCGTCGCGCAGGTCCGCATGATTTCGCGCACCGTCGCAAGCGACGTCGGCTGGATGGTCGACGCGTACGGCCATGAAGTGAGCGAACCCGAACCGATCGCGGCGCCGCCCGGGACGCGCGTCAACGTGCGCGGCCTCTTCGCGAACGTCCCCGCGCGGCGCGAGTACCTGCGCGCGCCCGCTGCGGAGTTCGCGCGCATCTCGACATTTCTCGGCACGCTCGCACTCGGGTATCCCGACGTTGCGTTCACCCTCACACACGACGGCCGCACCGCCTTCGCGTTTTCGGCCGGCGTGCATCTCGAACAGCGGCTGGCACACGTGTTCGGACCTGCTCCGGCCCGCGCGCTCCTTGCGATCGAGCCTGGTGACCCAGGCGAATCCGCGATGCGCGTGCGCGGCTTCGTGAGTACGCCGGGTATCGACCGGGCGGATCGACGCATGCAATTGCTCTTCGTGAACGGGCGACTGCTGCGTTCGACCCTGCTCGCGGGGGCGTGGAGTTCCGCGTATTCGACGTTCGCGCTCGCCGGCCGGCAGCCGTTCGGCGTCGTGTTCCTGGACGTCCCGCCGGATCACGTCGATCCCAACGTGCATCCGACCAAAAGTGACGTGCGGCTGCGCTATCCCGAAGCGGTGCACGATGTGGCGCGGCGCGCGATTGCGACCGCGCTCGCGCGCAACGCCGCCGCGCGCATGCGCGAAACGCTCTCGCTCGCGCCGCCGATCGCGAGCGCGAGTTCGGGCTTCCGCTCGGAACCGTTCGACTGGAGCGTGGCCGCGGCGGGGCCGGCCGAAGGTCCCCCCGAACATCCGGCCGGCTCCGGGCTGCGCATTCTCGCGCAACTCGACGCCACGTACGTCTTGGCGACCGACGGCAACGCGCTCGTGCTCGTCGATCAGCACGCCGCCCACGAACGCGTCGCGTACGAATCGATCGCACGCCGTGCGCAGAGCGGCGCGCTCGATCGCGAGCCGCTGCTGATTCCCTATACGGTCGAACTCGATGGCGCGCAAGCCGCGCGCTTCGAACGATCGCGGGAAGCCCTGGCTCGAGCCGGGCTCGAGGCCGAACCGTTCGGCGAGCGGACCTACCGAATCGTCGCGACACCGGCCGGCTACGGCGCGCGGCGCTTCGACGTGCGCGCCTACATCGACGATCTCTCGGGCGACGTCGCGGGTCTCGGCGCGCGCGAGCGCGTCTGGGCGTCACTCGCCTGCCACTCGGTCGTACGCGCCGGCGATGCGCTCGATCTCGCGGAGATGGCCGCGCTCATCGAACGCCTGGTGCGCTGCGAGAACCCGATGCATTGCCCGCACGGCCGGCCCACGATGGTCCGCATCGAACCGGATGACGTCGCACGGATGTTCAAGCGAACCTAGAAAGCGAAGCTTTCCGGGCCCGCGAGTACGGGCTCGGGAGCCATCGGGGGGCACGCCGCCCCAATGTTAGAAAGTCCAATCGCATGTCGTTTCGTCTCTCGCGGCTCGCGCCGTCCCTCGCACTCGCAGCCCTGCTCGGCGCAACCCTGGCGACTCCGGCCTCGAACGCGGCGCAGGCACCCGATTCGGTGCTCAAAGCCACGCTGAAAAACGGGCTGCGCATCGTGATCGTGCCGAACACGCTCGCGCCCGTGGCCGCGACCGATCTCACCTATCTCGTCGGTTCGCGCGACGATCCGGCGGATTTTCCCGGCATGGCGCACGCGCAGGAACACATGATGTTCCGCGGCACGAAAAATCTGAGCACGAGCGAACTCGGAACTCTCGCGACCGCGCTCGGCGGCGCCTTTAACGCATCGACATCAGAGACGATCACGCAATTCCAATTCACCGTTCCGGCCGCCGATCTCGATGCGGTGCTGCACGTGGAAGCCGACCGCATGACGGACATCCTCGACGCGCAGAGCGAGTGGCAAAACGAGCGCGGCGCGATCGAGCAAGAGGTGTTGCGCGATGAAACGACGCCGGGCGACGAGTTCTTCGGCAGCGCGCGCGAACTCGCGTTTGCGGGTACTTCCTACGAACACGACGGCGTCGGAACGCGCGCCGCATTCGATCGCTTGACCGGCCCCGAACTCAAGAAATTCTACGAGCGCTGGTACGCGCCGAACAACGCCGTGCTCGTGGTGGCGGGCGACGTCGATCCGCAGGCGACGCTGAAGGCAATTCGCGACCGCTTCGAAGTGATCCCCGAGCGTCCCGTGCCGGCGCACCCAAGCGCGCATCTGGCCCCGATTTCACGGACGGTGTTGCGTAAGAAGAGCACGCTCGTGTATCCGCTTGCGGCCGTCGCGTTTCGCATGCCCGGCGTCCTGAGCCAGGATTTTCTACCGTCGTACGTGCTCCAGGCGATCTTGGATTCGCCGAGCGGCCCGCTGCGCGGTCTCGTGGACAGCGGCGAAGCGCTCGATGCGGAGTGGAATTCGGAGCCCTACGTTCCCGAGGCGCAGTTCGCGATCGCGACGGCGGCGCTCGCGCCGACGAGCGATCCCGTCGCGATGACGCGCCGTCTCGAAAACATTTTGACGAATTTCGCGCACACGGGAGTCCCGGCCGGCCTGTTCGCCACCACGAAGCGGCGCCTGATCGCCGACCAAGAGCTAAGCCGCAACACGATCGAGTCGCTCGCCTCCGATTGGGCGACGACGATCGCCGACGACAACGAACCATCGATCGCGCACGAACAGGATCTCATCGCCGCCGTGACGCTCGATCAAGTCGATGCGACC
>Ga0302326_10011113_pt1 | contig 19424 bp, 21 predicted proteins | sample Palsa_T0_3_FD_202264 | JGI IMG/M metagenome (GOLD analysis project Ga0302326, IMG submission 202264) | Peat permafrost microbial communities from Stordalen Mire near Abisko, Sweden - Palsa_T0_3 | ecosystem: Environmental > Terrestrial > Soil > Palsa > Peat permafrost | place: Sweden: Abisko...
TGGCCACGAATCCCGTCAGGCCCGGAAGGGAGCAGCGGTAGAGGCTTTAAGTCGGGCGCCGAAGTCCTGCTGGCGCGGGCCGCCTCCTATTCGGCACCGGTCCCTTGACGTACCGGTTAAACTTAACGAATGAGCTACATCGTCCTAGCGCGCAAGTGGCGCCCCAAGCGTTTCGCCGAAATGGTGGGACAGGAACATGTTCTGCGAGCGTTGAGTAACGCGCTCGACAGCGGCAAGGTGCACCACGCGTTTTTATTCACGGGCACCCGCGGGGTCGGTAAAACCACGATCGCGCGCATTTTGGCCAAATCCCTGAATTGCGAGACAGCGGGCGTGAGCTCCAATCCCTGCGGGGTTTGCGCCGCCTGCCGGGAGATCGACGAAGGCCGGTTCGTCGATCTCATCGAGGTCGATGCCGCTTCGCGCACCAAGGTGGACGATACCCGGGAGCTGCTCGACAACGTGCAGTACGCGCCCACCCGGGGCCGCTACAAGGTGTACCTCATCGACGAGGTGCACATGCTCTCGAATCATTCCTTCAATGCCTTGCTCAAAACGCTGGAAGAGCCTCCGCCGCACATCAAATTCCTGCTCGCGACCACCGATCCGCAGAAGCTTCCCGTGACTGTGCTGTCGCGTTGCCTGCAATTCAGCCTCAAGCGGCTGCCGGCCTCCCTCATCGGCGAGCGCTTGAAGTTCATCGCCGGGGCCGAGAATCTGCAGTTCGACCCGGCGGCGATCGCGCTGCTGGCGCGTGCAGCCGAGGGCAGCATGCGCGACGCCTTGAGCCTGATGGACCAGTTGATCGCATTCGGCGGCGGCTCCCTGAGCGATGCCGCCGCGCGCGCGATGCTCGGCACCATCGATCGCGGACATGTCGGGCGGCTCATCGAGGCACTGGCTCGCGGGGATGGTTCTCTGCTGCTGAACGAAGTCAAAGAGCTGGATCGCGATGCTCCCGACTATGATCGTGCGCTGATCGAGTTGGCGGCGTTTCTGCAGCGCATCGCCATCGTGCAGATCGTGCCCGAGGCTGCGCTCCAAGACGAGGAGTTCGATGCGGATTCACTGACGCGGCTCGCACAGGCGATTTCGCCCGAGGACGTCCAGCTCTATTATCAGATTGCCTTGAATGGGCGCCGCGACTTGGCCATGGCGCCGGACCCTCGCATGGGATTCGAAATGACGCTGCTTCGCATGCTGGCGTTTCGTCCCGATGCAGGGATGATCCAAGGCAATGCAAATGGACGTACGGCGATCACGGGATCGGCCGCTGCGACACGCAGCAGCGCGTCCGCCATCGCGGCGCCTGCCGCCATCATGCCCGGCGGGGCTTTGTCGGCAGGCACACCCGATTCAGCCACTCCCGATGCAGTCACGACGGCCGCCCCTGATGCGTCCGGCGCCAGGCTGTCGAGCATCGATGCGAGCAACTGGCCCGCAGTGGTCGATGCGGCCAATTTGAGCGGAATGGTGCGCCAGTTCGCCTTGAATTGCCTGCCCGCCGCGTTCCAGGACAATCTCCTGGTTTTGAAGCTCGACCAAGCGACGGCCGACCGCCGCACACGGCCTATCGAGGACAAACTCGCGCAGGGCTTGTCGAAGTATCTCGGCAGGGACATTCGCATGACGTTCGAAACGACGCAATCGGCTCTGGATACGCCGGCGCGTCAGCGCCTGCTTCAGGAGCAGGATCGGGTCTTGCGGGCCGCGGCGACATTTGAGGCAGATCCCACGGTCAAGGGGTTGCGCGAGCGCTTCGGCGCCGATGTGGACGCGGCCTCTGTGAAACCGTCGAACTAGCCAGGAGGAGATGGAGATGATGAAGGGTGGATTGGGCAATCTGATGCGTCAGGCGCAGCAGATGCAAGAGACCATGAAGAAGGCGCAGGCCGAGCTCGCGGCACTCGAGGTTACGGGCGAGTCGGGCGCGGGCATGGTCAAGGTGTCGCTGAACGGGCACCACGAGGCAAAAAAGGTGTGGATCGAGCCGAAGCTGCTCGGCGAGGATAAGGACATGCTCGAAGACCTGCTCGTGGCCGCCATCAACGACGCGGTGCATAAGATTGCGGCGCGCAGCCAAGAGAAGTACTCGGGACTCATGTCCGGGCTCAATCTGCCGCCGGGCATGAAGCTGCCGTTTTGAGCAACGCGGCGCGCCGATGAAGTACTCGCCCACGCTGGCCCGCTTGATCGATTCTTTGCGTTGCCTCCCGGGCATTGGCCCAAAATCCGCGCAGCGAATGGCCTTTTATCTCTTGGAGCGCGACCGCGACGGCGGCAAGATATTGAGCCAGGCGCTGACGGAGGCGCTCGACAAGGTCGGGCACTGCAAGCGCTGCCGCATGCTGACCGAAAGCGAATACTGCACGATTTGTGCCTCGACCCAGCGCGACGTGGCGCAGCTCTGCGTGGTGGAGTCTCCCGCCGACGTGGTCGCGATCGAACAATCGGGTGGATTTCGCGGCCGCTACTTCGTGCTCATGGGACATTTGTCGCCTCTTGACGGAGTGGGGCCCGCGGAACTTGGCCTGGACGACTTCGAGCGCCTGCTGAGCGGCGGTGAGGTTCGCGAAGTGATTCTAGCCACCAACCCAACGGCGGAAGGGGAGGCGACGGCGCATTACCTGGGCGAACTCGCGCTGCGCTTGGGATTGAAGGCATCTCGAATCGCCCACGGTGTACCGGTCGGCGGCGAGCTGGAGTACGTGGATGGCGGTACGCTGGCGCACGCACTGGCCGGGCGAACCACCGTCTCCTAGGGCGGCGCCAGCTTCTCGTACAGGCGAAATAGGCGCCTGTAACTCTCGTAACGGCGCGCGGCGATTTCCTGGGACACGACGGCCTTGCGTACGGCGCAGCCGGGTTCCTCCATGTGCCGGCAATCGTTGAAGCGGCAATTGACACTCAGCCGATGAATCTCGATGAAACCACGCTCGGCCGCCCGCACGAGGCTTGCCGGCGGCGCAAAGTCGCGAACACCGGGCGCATCGATGACTGCGGCCGCCGCGCCGAATGCGTACCAGCGCGCCGTGGTGGTGGTGTGCCGCCCCTCGACGTCGCGGGTCAGCTCCGCGGTTTGCGCCGCGGCATCCGGAATCAGGGCATTTACCAAGGAGGATTTGCCGACGCCCGACTGGCCGACCAGAAGCGTCACGCCGCCGGCGAGGCAGCGCTCGAGCTCGGCCAGTCCCGCTCCCGATTGAGCGGCCACCTGGACGCAGTTCAGGTTCAAGCCGCGATAGGTCTCGAGTTCCGGCTCGATGGGCTGTATTCCCAAATCCAGCTTATTGACGATGAGCAGGGCGTCCAAGTCCTTCAAGGCAGCGCCCGCCCAGTAGCGATCGACGAGGAACCAATCCGGTGCGGGTTCCGCGGCCACCACGATGGCCAGCCGGTCGATGTTGGCCGATACGGGCTCGGCACGCCCGCGCGCGTCGATGCGCTCGATGAGATTGCGGCGTGGCTCAACGGACTGGACGGACGGTCCATCGGCCGATGGCGGAAACGCCCAGGCAACGCGATCGCCGCACACGACGCGCTGCTTGCGCCCCGATAGCGAGCAGTGCAAGGTCTTCCCTTCCGTTTGCACCAGAACGCCGCGGCCGTAGCTGGCGAGCACCGTGCCGATGCCGGCGCGTTGCGCCGCGGCTTGCTCTGCTACCATGACGCTTTTGGCCGCCGAGACATCATGAAATCTCCCGAAAATCTCGTTTGGATCGATTTGGAAATGACCGGGCTCAAGCCGGAGTCCGATCTCATCATCGAGATCGCGACGATCGTAACCGACAAACACCTCGACGTGCTCGCCGAAGGTCCGGTTTTAGCGATCCATCAGACCGAGGCCGTGCTCGGCGCGATGGATGATTGGAACCGCAATCAGCATGGGCGTTCGGGGCTGAGCGCCCGCGTTTTAGCGAGCCGCATCGACACGGCCGCCGCCGAACAGGAGACCCTGCGGTTCCTCGAAACCTGGGCGGAGCCGGGAAGGTCGCCGATGTGCGGCAACAGCATATGCCAGGACCGGCGCTTTCTGGCGCGCCTCATGCCCGCGCTGGAGAGGTTCTTTCACTACCGCAACCTCGACGTGAGCACACTGAAGGAATTGGCGCAGCGTTGGGCGCCGCAGGTTTCCGCAGGCTTCCACAAGGAGTCCAGTCACCTGGCCATGGACGATGTGCGCGAGTCGATCCGCGAACTGCAATACTACCGCAAGAATATCCTCCGGATATAGTCAATCGGGGTCGCTTCGACCCCGTTGAAAGGTAGCGCGCAGCGCCTAAAAATCGGCGCGCAGCACCTAACTAGACCGGCTTGTCGCCCGCGAGGAACATCCAGGTTTCGACCACGGTATCGGGATTCAAGGACAGGCTGTCTATGCCTTGATCGACCAGCCATCGTGCGAGCTCAGGATGATCGGAAGGGCCTTGCCCGCAGATTCCGACGTACTTGCCCTGGGCCTTGCAGGCCTTGATCGCCATGGCCATCAGGGCCTTGACCGCGGCGTCGCGCTCGTCGAATGACTTGGCTACGACGCTCGAATCGCGGTCCAGGCCGAGCGCCAGCTGCGTCATGTCGTTCGATCCGATCGACATACCGTCGAAGTATTCGAGATATTGATCGGCGAGCAGGGCGTTGGTGGGCAGTTCGCACATCATGATGTGCTTCAGACCGTTCTCGCCTCGCTTTAGGCCATTCTCGGCAAGCAGTTGAGTGACGGCCTGCGCCTCGCTCAATGTGCGCACGAAAGGCACCATGACTTGTACATTGGTCAGTCCCATCTCTTCGCGCACGCGCTTCAAGGCGCGGCACTCGAGCTCGAAACAGGGCCTGAACGTCTTGTCGATGTAGCGCGAGGCACCGCGAAAACCCAGCATGGGATTTTCCTCGTGGGGCTCGTAGTTCTTGCCGCCGATCAAGTTCGCATATTCGTTCGACTTGAAATCCGACAGGCGCACGATCACCGGCTCCGGCGCAAACGCCGCGGCGATCTGGGCGATGCCCTCGGCCAGCTTGTCGACGTAGAAATTCACCGGGCCGTCGTAACCCGCGATTTGCTTGCCGATGGTGTCCTTGAGCTCGGGGCTTTGCTTGTCGAATTCCAGCAACGCCCGCGGATGCACGCCGATCATGCGGTTGATGATGAACTCGAGACGCGCGAGGCCGACGCCCTTGTGCGGTATGCCTGCGAAGTCGAAGGCGCGGTCGGGATTGCCGACGTTCATGGTGATCTTCACCGGAATGGGCGGCATGGCGTCCATTTCAATGGTGCGCTGATCGTACTCGAGCATGCCGTCGTAGACATATCCGGTGTCGCCTTCGGCGCAGGACACCGTGACCGCCTGGCCTTCCTTGATGGCGGTCGTGGCGCTGCCGCAGCCGACCACCGCCGGGATGCCGAGTTCGCGCGCGATGATGGCCGCATGACAGGTGCGGCCGCCGCGATTGGTGACGATGGCGGAAGCGCGCTTCATCACGGGCTCCCAGTCCGGATCCGTCATGTCTGCCACCAGCACATCGCCCGCCCTGACTCGCGACATCTCCTTCACGTCCTTGATGATGCGGGCCTGTCCCGCGCCGATGCGCTGTCCGATGCTGCGGCCGCTGATCAATGCCTTCGAACGGGTTTTCAGCGTGAATCGCAGAATCGTGCGGCCGGCCCGGCTTTGCACGGTCTCGGGGCGAGCCTGCAGGATGTAGATCTTGCCGGTCGCGCCGTCCTTGCCCCACTCGATGTCCATCGGCGTGCCGTAGTGCTTCTCGATGATCAAAGCCTGCTTGGCCAGCTCGGCGATATCCTCCTCGGTGAGCGAGAAGCGATTGCGGTCCGCCGCCGCGACGTCGACCGTGCGCACGCGATCCTTCGAGCCCGGTTCGCCGTACACCATTTTGATGGCCTTGCCGCCGAGATTCTTGCGCAGGATCGCGCGGCGTCCGGCGCGCAGCGCGGGCTTGTACACGTAGAACTCGTCGGGGTTGACGGCGCCTTGCACCACCGTCTCGCCCAAACCATATGCTGCGGTGATGAATACCACGTCGCGGAAGCCGGAGTCCGTATCGAGCGTGAACATGACCCCGGCGCTGCCGAGATCGCTGCGCACCATGTGCTGTACGCCGACGGAGAGGGCGACTGCACTGTGATCGAATTTGTTGTGCACGCGGTAGGATATGGCGCGATCGTTGAACAGCGAGGCGTACACCTCGTGCACGCAGGACATCAAATGTTCTTCGCCGCGCACGTTCAGGAAAGTCTCCTGCTGGCCGGCGAACGATGCCTCCGGCAGATCCTCGGCGGTCGCTGAGGAGCGGACCGCGACGGCGAATTCGCTGCCGGTGCCGGCTGCCTTGCCCATTTTGCGCCACGAGTCCAAGATTTCGTCATGGAGCCGTTTCGGGAAAGGGGTGGCCAGCATCCAGCCGCGAATCTGCGCGCCCACGACAGCCAGCCTTTCCACGTCGTCGACGTCCAGAGCGGCCAGAACGTCCCTGATGCGCTCGTCCAGCCCGTCCTGAGCGAGAAAGTCCCGGTACGCATGCGAGGTGGTCGCGAAGCCGCCGGGTACCGAGACCCCGAGATCGGACAATCCGGAGATCATCTCGCCTATGGAGGCATTCTTACCGCCGACGAGTTCGACGTCTTTGTTCTTGAGCTGTTCGAAAGGAATGATATAGGGCTTCATAGTGCGCTGCTTGTGGGGCGGTGATTTAAGTGAAACACTTTGTCGGCGGCGAGGCGCCGACACTCGAGGCTACCGTGATTAAACGAACCGTATTCTTTGTTTCCGATCAAACGGGCATAACCGCAGAAACGATGGGTCACAGCCTCATGACGCAATTCGATGGCATCGAATTTCGCCAGGTGACTGTGCCATTTATCGCCACGGTTGACAAGGCGATCGAGGCGGTTCGCAAGATCGATCTGGTGGGTATTCAAGAAGGCGTACGGCCCATCATATTCAGCACCCTCGTGCGGGAAGACGTTCGCAACGTCGTTCGAGGCAGCAGCGGATTTTTCTTGGACTTCTTCGATCCATTCTTAGCACCACTCGAAAGCGAACTCAAGACGCAATCCACCCATATCGCAAGTAGGACGCATCGCATGGCGGATACTCACGCATATGCCACGCGCATAGACGCCACAAATTTCGCCTTGGCCAACGACGATGGCTCGGTGGTGCGTGACTACGAGCGCGCCGACGTGATCCTCGTCGGCGTCTCGCGCTCGGGAAAGACACCGACTTGTCTGTACCTGGCAATGCAGTACGGGATATTCGCTGCGAATTATCCGTTGACCGAGGACGATCTCGAATCGCGAAATCTTCCGCCGCCGCTCGATCCGTACGCGAGGAAGCTATTCGGCCTGACCATCAAGCCGGATCGACTGCAACAAATTCGCAACGAGCGGCGTCCCGACAGCCGCTATGCGTCGGCGAGGCAGGTGGCCTTCGAAGTCAGGGCGGCGGAGTCTCTGTTCGAGAGACATGGGGTGCCGGTGCTCGACGCGACGGAAGTCTCGATCGAAGAAATTTCGACCAGAATTCTCGACCGCACCGGGATCGAACGGCGACTGCGGCCCTGATATCCGGGACGTGCGTGGTATAGTTCGAGGCATGTTAGCGGATCAATGGTGCGAGACGACTTGGCGAGCGAAGCCCGGCAGCTTCGTCAGCCTGATGACGCTTTACGAGAGCAATTTCGTGCGTTTGGGCTGGCTGGTCAGCGACCTGCGCGCGGTGACGGTGCGCCGCGTGTCGCACGTGGCAGCAGACTGTGATCTCTATCTCATCCCCCAGGAGTTGAGCCGCTATACCAGTGTGTTCCGTCTCACATATGAGTTCGAATCCGGCGCGACACCGGTTCGCGACCCGGACTTGGAAGTATGCGTGTATCACGACGCCAGGCTCGCCGAGGTGCGCAGTTTCCGCGGATTCCAGCGCCATCCACAACTCTCCAAGCTGCAGTTAGGACTCAAGCGTGAACTGGATCAGCGCTGGACCCGCAACATGATGTTAAATAAATGGCTGGAATATTGTGCCGAGCGTGGGCATTACTTCTAGCGGACGTTTGCGCTTCGTTACCGGGGATGTCCTGCGAATCGCTCTCGAGGCTAAGGCGGGACTTTGATCGATAAGCTGAGTTTTCTCAAGGGAGGTGCGGAGGGGGGCGCTGTGAGTCCCGACGAAGAGCGGCTCATGCAGCTCTTCCAGAATCGTGCGGGCCTCAAAAAAGCGTATGCCGACCTCAAGGATGAATTTCATCTGCTGCGCGATCGCCTCAAACAGCAGGAAGGCGCGACCATCCGAGTGCAGGAGCAGCTGGATGCGCTCGGCGATCTGCTCGGCGACCCGAAGACGGGTTTCGGTGCCCTGGTGTTCTTTCAACTGCGCACCTTGTGGAAGACCTGTCATCAGCAGCTCTCGACGTTCGCCACCGATCTGACGCGCCAGCAGGAGGTGCGAGAGACGGCGAAGCACAAGGCGGAGATCGAGGCGGCGAAGAATGCGCGGCTCGCGGATGTCGACCGGCGCTTGCAGGCTGCGGCGACCGAGGCGGACGTGCAGCGCCAGCACCTGACCGCCGCACAGAGCGAGCTGAGCCGGTTGACCGCTTTCTGGCATTATTTCAAGCGCCGGCGGAGTCAGAAATCCCTGGAGGTGTTGCGCCATCGCGTGGTGCTGGCGGACTCGGCAGTCGGCGATCTGCATGCCGAACGCAGTGCCGTCGATCATGAGGCGGCGCCTGCCTTTCCCGGAATCTCGCTTGCTGCGCGCCGCAACATCAATCTTGCCATCATCAGCTATGCCGAATTGCTGTGCGAAAATGTCGATGCCTATGGGCTCGCCGCCCGCGCCAAGGAGGCCGTGGCGCGCAGAGTTCACGAGATGAGCTTCGGAAGCCGGGCCGAGTGCGAGGGCTACATGCAGCGGGTACAGCAAGCACAGGCCGCGGTGGCCGGCCAGAAACAGGTCACCGCCGCGCTCAAGGCCAAGCTGGAGCGACTGCGCGGCACCTGCGAATACCGCAACAACGCCGACACCGTGCCGACAGCCGACTCGCTGGCCCCTGCGCCCGCCGAACTCGATCTAGGCAAGCCAGCGAAGGCCCCCAGCGCGGCCGCCTGGAACGTCCTGGCTGAAGACTACTGGGACCTCTATACCCTGTTGCTGCGCTAGACCTCGGCGCCCTGATGTTGACCGGTTAGTGGCATTCACCCGGGAGGCTAAGATGCGGCCCGGCAACGGGGAACCGTTGCCGGGCCGCATCTTAGCCTCCCGGGCGAAGTCTCCTGCCAGTCCACATCAGGGCGCCAAAGGCCACTCGAACTGCTCCGTCTGCGCGGTGATGTACGTCGGCCAGGTGCGCACGGTCAGGGGGGGGTAAGAGGCTGGACGCCAACTGTTGCCTTTCGTTGGCGTCCAGCCTCTTATCCCCCCTGACCGTGTGACGGGTCTATATCACCGTGCAGACGTACTAGTTAGCCCGACGCGCTGTAGTAGGGGTGACGTGATGCCCCGTCGCCACCGCCATATCCGCGGCGATTTGCGTGGCTTCATCGAGCAAGATTCCCGCGGCCGCGTCGTCCTTGATTTCTTCGAGAGACTTCACCGGCTTGACGTCATGTGCCGTCCGCCAGGCGTTCTCGCGTTGGAGTCGATCATCGTCCAAGCGCTTGCGCTCCGCCTCGCGCGTCTTGATGTTCAGCGACACCGTCTTCTGGCTGCGCATGGCGTCCAGAGCGGCAATATCTTCGTGCAAGTAGTGGAAGTCTGCGCTGTTCGCAGTGCGCTCCTCGTGCAATTTTTCGAGGGTCGCGGTGAGCGACTTCAGGTCGCCCTCGGGATGGAACGAGGCGGCCTCGATGTGATCCCAGGGCAGGGCGCGATCGCGAGTGCTCTCGCCGACCTCGGTGGCGTCGATCAGTGACGGGAGAGCGATGTCGGGGGTCACGCCGCGGTCCTGAGTGCTCTCGCCTGTGATCCGGTAGTACTTGCCTATGGTCACGTTGAGCTGGCCCAGCTCGGGCTTATGTCCGAAAATCGTGTAGTTGAGCGGATGCGCGTTCTGCACCGTTCCCTTGCCGTACGTCTGTTGGCCGACGATGAGGGCACGTCCGTAATCCTGCATGGCGCCGGCAAAAATCTCCGAGGCCGAGGCGCTGAAGCGATCCACCAGCACCATCATCGGACCGCTGTAGAACACCGCCGGGTCGGGGTCATCGTCCACCTCGATGCGCCCGGTGGTATCGCGCAGCTGCACCACCGGTCCACGGTCGATGAATAGGCCGGTCAGCGATTCAGCTTCGGGAAGATAGCCGCCGCCGTTGGCGCGCAGATCCATGATGATGACGTCGGCGCCGTCTTTTTTCAGTTCGGTGATCAGGCGCTGCACGTCGCGGGTCGTGCTGCGGTAATCCTTCGCCCCCGCGCGGCTGGCATCGTAGTCCTGGTAGAAGCTCGGCACGGTGATGATGCCGACTTTCACGTCATGGCCGTTACGCTGCACCACGCGCATGGCCTTGTGGGAGGCCTGATTTTCGAGCGACACGCGGTTGCGGGTGAAATCCACCACTTTTTGCGGCGAACCGGGAGCCGCGCCCGCCGGCAGCAGCTGCAGGCGCACATCCGTGCCGCCCGGTCCGCGGATTTTCTGCACGACGTCATCGAGACGCCAGCCGATCACGTCGACGAGTTCCCCGGTCTTGCCTTCTCCGACCGCGGTGATGCGATCGTTCGCGGCTAGCTTGCCGCTGGTCGCCGCCGGACCGCCGGCAATGACGTCGATCACGGTGACGTAATCGTCCGTCAGTTGCAGCGAGGCACCGATTCCCTCGTAGCTCAAGCTCATTTGAATGTTGTATTCCTCTGAATTGCGCGCCGAGAAATAATTCGAGTGCGGATCCAGCGACAGCACGAAGGCGTTCATGAACGCCTCGAACACATCCTCGGGTTTGCTCTGGTCCATCCGCTTCTCGACATGTTCGTAGCGCTTTCGCAGAATGTCTGCCGCGTCGTTCCATGTCTTGCCCGCGGTCACCAGCGACAACTCATCGTTCTTCACGCGCTTGCGCCACAGCTCGTTCATCTCCGCGGTGCTCGCCGGCCAGGGTTCTTTCTCGCGATCGAAATTGAACGATTCTTCTATGTCGAAATCAGGCTTCTTGTTGAGCAGGTCGATGGCATAGGCCATGCGCTCGCGGCTGCGTTGCTGAAAGCGCCGGAAGATCACGAACGCGGGTTCCACGTCGCCGGCCTTGATGGCATCGTCGAGCTCGTAGCGATAGCGTTCGAATTCTGCGATGTCGCTCGCGTAGAAATAGCTTCGGCCGCCGTCGATCGCATCGAGGTAGCGATCGAGGATGAGGCTCGACAAGTGATCGTCCAGCGGCGCGCGGCGGTAATGTTCGCGGGCGATGATGTCGGCGACCCGGCGTGCGACGTAGTTCTCCTGCTCCGTGGGAGCGAGAGGGGCGGTGGCCGCCGGAACGGGGGGCGAGGGGGTCATGGCCGCGCCCAAAAGTGCGGCAAGTCCCACTGCGCTGGCGCAGACGGCGATGCCGGTGATCCACCGCGAACGCTTCGCCCAAGGCCTATTAGTCATCACCGTACCAGTTCTCCTGTAAACTCTGTTCCCCAGTTCCCTTCAAGGCTAGAGAACCCCGTGCCCCCTAGCAAGTGTATATGAGCCGTAAGGTATGCGTCCGTTCACTGTTTTGATCGGCATTGTCCTTGGGTCCGCGGCTTCGATCACTTTCGGCTTGGGAACAGTCCTGATCGTGTTCTGCATCCTGGCCGGTGAACACCCTGATTTGGCGCGCGAAATGCCGCAGCTTCTATGGGGTTGGGGTGCATTCGCCGTTTTGACCGCGGCCAGCGCCGGGAGTTTCCTCGGGCAGGTCAAAGAGCGTTCCTGGCGCCTCTGGGCCCACCTGGCGACCGCCATCTCCCTGTGCGGCGTGGTTTTGCTGTATTGGCCGCGCCGAAACTGAACGAGGAGTGCGCAACATCATGCGAATTTGGGGCAATTGCGGCATTTTGGCCTGCGCCGGCGTGTTGCTGGTTGCCTGTGCGAGTCAACCCCGGGTGCCGCCGCCGTCAACCGATATCGATGAAACAGCGTATCGCAACCACGTGTGGAAGCTGGCCTCCGATGACTTCGAAGGCCGCAAGCCCGGTACACCGGGGGAGGAAAAAACGGTCGCCTATCTGACCGAGCAGTTTCGCAAATTGGGCTTGAAACCCGGCAATGGCCAGAGCTTCGTGCAGCAGGTACCGATGGTCGAGACCGTGGCCGGCGCCGATACGGCGCTCTCCGTCGTCGGGCGCAGCGGCACGATCCGGCTCGCCAACGGCCAAGACATGGTCATTTGGAGCAAGCCCGGGCTGCCCGGGGCCGAGCTCAGGCGCAGCGACCTGGTGTTCGTCGGCTATGGCATCGTCGCACCTGAATACGCGTGGAACGACTATGCCGGCATCGACGTGCACGGCAAGACCGTCATGGTCTTGGTCAACGACCCGGGGTATGGCTCGAAGGACCCCAAGGTGTTCAAGGGCGGCGCCATGACCTATTACGGGCGCTGGGCCTACAAAATCGAGGAAGCCGCGCGGCAAGGCGCGGCGGGCGTGCTGCTGGTTTTCGATGGCGATACGGCGGGCTACGGCTGGAATGTGGTGCAGAACACTTGGGGCGGCGCGCAACTGGATTTGTCCGCGTCCGCCGGCGATGTCGGACACGCAACCGTCGAGGGTTGGATTCAAAAGGACGCTGCACGAAAATTGTTCGCCGCAGCGGGGCTCGATTTCGAGGCGGCGGCGGCGGCGGCGGCCCATTCAGGATTCAAGTCGGTCCTCATGGGTCTGTCTGTCGACGCGGCTCTGCACAACAGCGTTCGCCAGTTCACTTCCGCAAACGTCATCGCGCTGCTGCCGGGAGGCAGCCGCCGCAAGGAATATGTCTTGTACACCGCGCACTGGGACGGATTGGGCCGCGATCCTGCGCGCCCCGGCCACAACATCTTCAACGGGGCCGTGGATGATGCGAGCGGAGTGGCCGGGCTGCTGGTGTTGGCGCAGTCATTCGCTCGGACCAAGCCGGTTGCGGACAGATCGATGGTGTTTTTAGCCCTGACGGGCGGAGAATCCGGCCTGCTCGGGTCCCGGTACTACGTTGCGAACCCCATCTTCCCTTTGAGGGATACGGCGGCTGCGCTCAATCTGGATTCCCTACGCCCTGGCGGACGGACGCGCAATGTCACCGTATTGGGCTCGGGAAACACCGATCTCGAGGAATGGACGCGGGGGGAGGCGCTACTGCAGGGCCGCACGGTGACCCCCGACCCCATTCCTGAGCAGGGCTTGTACTATCGCTCGGACGATTTCAGCTTCGCGAAAGCGGGGGTGCCGCCGCTGTACGCCATGGGCGGTTTCGACGATTCCGCCCGCGGACCCGTTTGGGGCCGTGCGCAGTTCGATGACTACATGATGCATCGCTACCGCCAACCCGGCGACCAATACTCCGCGGACTGGGATGTGCGCGGCGCGCTCGATGATCTGATGCTTTACGACGAAGTCGGCAACAGAGTGGCGCGCACGCGGCGATTCCCGCGCTGGTATCCGAACAGCGAATTTCGACTGAGCCGCGATCATCAGGCGGAGCCTTGATGAGCTAGGCGGCCTTGCGCGGCAGGCACGCTCACGCGGCGTGCATTGCCTCGTTGACTAGCGCTTGCCGACCCTCATCCAGTTTTTCTTGCGGTCGAAGCTGCCGGACGTGTTGTACGGATCGAAACCACACTTTCCATTCGTGGCCTTGCGAGGTGCCTCATCGAGGCTGAGTTCCCGCACAGCGTTCGCCCGCCGCAATTCACTCACGCCGAAACTGAATGTTGATTCGGGATCATTTCCGGTTTTGCGGTCGCTCATCGTCATCTTCCCTCTACAAATAAAAACCCATGCGTCAATGGCTCAGACAGTATTTTTGAGTTTGCCGACAGGTTCATGTTCCCAAATTGCGACAGCGAGCGGCCTGCGACATCTCGGAAATGTGACGCGCATCAAGTCGATGTGAACATAAGGCGGCGCCGGTGCAGCTTGCGCCGGTGTGCGCCGGTCGCGCCGGATCGTGAATCGGGGCGCGGCGCCTCAGCCGCTGCGGATGAGCGCTGCGGATAGCCGATGGTCGAAGGGCACCGAGCGATTGCGGCCGCGCATTTTGGCCGTGAACAGCGCTTGATCGGCTGCCTTCACGAATTCGGCGACGCCATTGAACAGGGTCTCGCTGCCGTGTGTCGCGCAGCCGACGGAGATGGTCACCGTGGCGTGATCGGAACCGATGACATGTCCGGTAGTGCGAAACGCCGTCACGATGCGCTCGCAAATGCCGCGCGCCGTCTCGGCATCGGTTGCCGGCAGCACCACGACGAACTCCTCTCCTCCGTAGCGGGCGATCAAGTCCGTTTCGCGAGTGTTCGCTCGAAGTATGCGTGCGGTTGCCTGCAGAATCCGATCGCCGGCTTGGTGGCCGAAGTTGTCGTTGATTTTCTTGAAATCATCCAGATCCGCGAAAGCCACGCTCAGCGGCCATTTATGGCGCGTCGAGTTGTCGAATTCGTTGCCCAGGAATTGGTCCAGATGCGCTCGGGTGTACACGCCGGTCAGCTCGTCGCGGCGGGTTTCCTCCTCGAGTTCCAGCGTACGCGCCGGAGCGTCGTCCCGTACGGTCCGCAATGTGTTGATTTCACGAAGCGTGTGCAGATTGCGCAGCATCAATACTTCACGAGCCTGCTCGAGGATCAATTCCGGATGCTGCCGAGCCAGCAAATCAGCTTCGAAAATGGCTTCCGTTTCGGGAATCATGGCGCCGATGGTGCCCAAGACCTGACCGAATGCCATCTTGTCGAGGCCAAGACTGCGTTCTGCGCACAGGGCCGTTTCGGCGAATTGCCGCTGCTCGGCTTCCACCAAGAAGAGATCCGCCACGGGGCCGGACAGCGCCACACAGCGGTCGAAGATCCGTGCGGGATCGGCGCTAAAGCTCAGATCCACACGGTGGCTGTGCTGGATGGCGTGACACAGGCGCGCGGGCAAGTTCCATCCCTTCATCAGCCAGCCGCCGACATGCGCATGATCCACCTGCAGGCGCTTCTTTTCGTGCTCGGCGAGCGCGCTATGGTTGCGCTGCAGCTGCTCCCCTTGGGAGTACAGATCGGGCACGGCTTTGTCCAGCGCCAGCATGCCCACATCCTGCAACAGCGCTGCCAGGAAAATCTCTTCTGCCAAGGATTGGTGCATGACGTCGGCGAGGGCGCGGGCCGCGGTTGCCGCCAGCAGGGCGCGGCGCCAGTACAGTCCATAGCTCAGGCCATTCGATTTACCGCCCCGCAAGGACTTGACCAGGGAGAAACTCAAGGCCAGGGTCAGAGTGGCGTTCAGTCCCAGTACCACCAAGGCTTGGCGCAGGTTTTCACTCTTGCGACGCTGGGCGTACAGCGGCGAATTGGCAATACGCAGAATTTTCGCCGACAGGGCCGAATCCATGCTCAAGGCCTTCGCGACCTTCCCCATCTCGATGTCCGGGTCCTGCGCGAGTTCAATGATGTGCGTCGCCACGCCCGGGGGCGACGGGAAGTTCACTGACATTCGAAGTTGAGCTTCGATCTCGGGGTTCACTGGCGCGCGCTCCAACGGTCACAATCGGATCTAAATCCACATGTTCTTAGTTAACGTCAGCGCCGCGGATAACTTGAATCGCGTTAACTAGGTGCCGGCCCGCCACCAGGCGCGAAGGCCCCTGAAGAGAAGATACAGCCCGTAGGGACCGAGAAATACCGCCCAAGCGGCGATAGACGCCTGCCCCAGGCCCAGGAATAGCGTGTGATAAAGCCGGCCGAGGCTGGCGCCCTCGTAGCGCCCGAGACTGGCCGCGCCGACGTAGAAGATCAGGCCGGGCATGATGCCCACGCCGATCAGCAGCCCCAAGACGGCCAGCCCCAGCTCCATGGACCACGGACTGGTCACCCCGATGCGCCCGAAAAGGCTCCGTGTTGTCATATGTCGGATTGTAAACGAATCCGGCCGCCGACCGGCAGGCGCGGTAGAATCAGCAAGTGCGACACTGGACTCCGCAGATGCTGTACGACGTGAAACCTTGGGCCTTCATTGGCATCGGGGTGATTTTGGCGGTCGGTACGATGCTGTGGTCGCTGTCGGCCGGCCTTTGGACGGTCTGGCGCGGGCTGCTCTGCTTCGGCGGCGCCACGCTCGCCATCGTCGGTGGGGCCACCCAGCAATTACGCCAAGATTACCGCGCCCGCAGTAAGTGGCGGCGGGACTCAAAGCCTTGATGCGCACGGCGGTCGTCGGAGTCGGCTATTTGGGCCGATTTCATGCGCAGAAATATGCGAGTCTGCCCAACTCGCACTTGGTCGGTGTGGCGGACCCTTCCGCCAAAGCGCGCTCGGCAGTGGCGGCCGAATTGGGTGTCGCGGCCTATGCCGATTATCGTGAATTGCTGGGTCACGTCGATGCCGTCAGCGTGGTGACACCGACCCCCATGCACTTCGAAGTCGCGAAGAACTTTCTCGACGCCGGAGCGAGCGTGCTGGTTGAGAAGCCCATGACGGTGACGGTGGCGGAGGGGGAGCGCCTCATCGAACTGGCGCGCCGCGCCAACCGCGTTCTGCAAGTCGGTCACCTCGAGCGCTTCAACGCTGCGGTGCTGGCGGTTCAGCCCTCTTTGACCGTACCGCGCTTCATAGAGTCGGCGCGGCTGGCCCCATTCAAGCATCGAGGCACGGACGTCGATGTGGTGCTGGATCTGATGATTCATGACATCGACTTGATCCTGAGCATCGTGCGCTCGCCGGTGGTGGCGGTCGACGCCATCGGCAGCAGCGTTTTTTCACAGGAGGTGGATATCGCGAATGCGCGGCTGCGTTTCGCCAATGGCTGCGTCGCGAACGCAACCGCCAGCCGCGTCAGCATGAAGACCGAACGCAAGCTGCGCCTGTTTCAGGACGACGCCTACGTCTCGGTCGATTTGCAGCAGAAGGTGCTGACGGTGATTCGCAAGGGCGCCGGCGTCGGCGCGGACGGCGTTCCGCAGGTCGCCATCGAAGAGAATACCTATGAGCAGGGCGACGCGCTCAAAGATGAGATCGCCGCCTTCCTCGAATCCGCAGCCACCGGCAGCCCTCCGGCGGTGAGCGGGGAAGACGGACTTCTCGCGTTGCGGACCGCGGTGAGCATCGTCGAGCAAGTGGCGAATTCTCGCCGGCGATTCTCCTAGACATCTGCACGGTGATGTTGACCGGTTCACAAGGTCAGGGGGGATAAGGAGTTGGACGCCAACGTAAAGGCAGCAGTTGGCGTCCAACTCCTTATCCCCCCTGACCGTGCGCACTGGCCGAGGTACATCACCGCGCAGGAGGTACATCACCGTCTAGGGAGCAGATAGGGTGCCGAGGCACTAGCCAGGAAAGTCTTCTAGGGTGAGGTCGGAGTCGGAGCGGGGGAGGTCGGCGCCGCACCTGGATTTGCCGGCGCGCCCGTAGCCGGCGGTGCGGCCGTAGCGCCGGGAGCGCCCGACGCCGGTCCCGGAGTAGCCTGATTGCCAGGCGCATTGTCCGTCACCGTCACCTTGTCCACCAAGAAACGGGTTTCGGCGAAGCAGCTGGTGGGAATGCCCGGGTGTTCGGTGTAGTGCAGCTGCACCCGATGCCCGACGGCCTTGCTCAGGTCCTCCGCGACGGAATTGTCGCGCACGCTGAAGTCCCATAGTTGCGGCGATGCTCCGGAACCCAGGTACTGGCCGCCACCGTAGTAGAGCGCGATTTCGCCCTCGCGAGTTTTGCAGACCCAGCCGCGGCGTACGAATTTCTGCAGTACTCCCGCACGCTCTCCCTCAGCATAGGCCCATGCCAGCGTCAGCCATGTCCACAGCCCGGCGCCGACAATGATCAGCAGCAGCAATATCGTGAGCCAGCGGCCGAAGCGGCCGCGGGAACCGCGCCGGCCGACGGACTTCGGGACTTCAATCCGTGTCATAAATTACAAGCGCCCTTGGGGCCACGCTGCCCGCGAAAGCCGGAGACTAACCAAAAATCTCCGGAACCCATTGATAGCGCTATGGTATCCGAATTCCAAGCATAGCTGTTGCCCCTGGCAGTTGCCCATGAGGACACCGTTGCCGGCCCTGAGCGGCAGCGTCGAGGCGGGGCGATCATCCAGAGGTCCCCTCCGAGCAAGGAGATTCTGGGACATTTATGGGAATGTTCAATTTCGAACCGCAGTGCTAGCTCTCGCTATGCCGGCGCCGACGCCTCCAGACAAGGTTTTGGCCGCCGCGCGGAAATTCGCTCGCGAGAAATTCGTGCAACATCGCTACGTCATGGTCTTGCATACCGACCAGAAGCACCCGCACGTACATCTAGTCGTGAAAGCTGAGAACGAGCTCGGACAGCGGCTGCACATCGACAAGCAACGCCTGCGCGAATGGCGCGAGGACTTCGCGCGGTTGATGCGCGAGCAGGGTATTGCGGCCAATGCCACGCCGCGGGCCATTCGAGGCGAAAACAAGAAATACCCTCGGGAGAAGATTTTCAAAGCGCAGCGCTACGGGACGTCCACGGCGTTGCATGATCGGGTGATCGGGATCGCGAATGAGCTGTCACGTTCGCGAACCATCGTGGATCCAGCGCGCGACAGGCTGCTCGAAACTCGCAAATCGTTGGTATCAGCGTGGATGAAGGCCGCAGAGGTATTGGATGCGCAGGGCGAGATAGTCCTCGCAGGCGACGTCCGTTACTTCGCCAGCCATCTGCCGCCCGTCCTCACGGACCGGCAAAGATTGGCGACGCAATTCATTGGAGTTGTCCAAAAGCAGCGTGGGACTCAACGGGACGGACCTGCATGCGGCTACTCCAAAGACCCGGAGAGGACGCGGTAGGCCGCCTCAACTACGCCTTTGACGTAGATACGTCTTTGACGTATAATCTGGTTGTGTACACGGTCATCGAAACCCCGAGCTTCACTCGCCTGTGGCCGGATTACTGGACCGAGGACGAACGCGGTGAGTTTGTGGCGTGGCTGGCACTGCACCCCGAGGCTGGTGATGTCATCAAGGGTTCGGGCGGTTGTCGAAAGGTTCGCTGGTCGCGCCCCGGCACCGGTAAGCGCGGCGGTGTACGGGTGATCCACTACAACCGCTTGACGGATGGTGTGATTTATTTGCTCGTAATGTACGCCAAGGGTGTGAAGGATTCGATTCCGGCGAAAACGCTTAACACTATTCGGGAGACGATCAATGGCTAAGTTGAGTGAAAAGGAGTTGCGCAAACGTGATGCGGCCCGCGACATCGGTGCGGAACTTCTGGCGTCGGTGCGAGAAATGAAGGCAGGTCAGGCGGGGCACGTGCACCGCTTTCCAGT
>Ga0302326_10011115_pt1 | contig 19422 bp, 13 predicted proteins | sample Palsa_T0_3_FD_202264 | JGI IMG/M metagenome (GOLD analysis project Ga0302326, IMG submission 202264) | Peat permafrost microbial communities from Stordalen Mire near Abisko, Sweden - Palsa_T0_3 | ecosystem: Environmental > Terrestrial > Soil > Palsa > Peat permafrost | place: Sweden: Abisko...
CTTGGCCATCACATCGGATTCCATGCCGCTTTCGCAAGTGGAGGATCTGGTGGACACGCGCCTGGCTCCCAAGCTTTCGCAGCTCAATGGAGTGGGACTGGTGAGCATCAGCGGCGGCCAGAAGCCAGCAGTTCGAATTCAAGCAAATCCTGCCTCGCTGGCCTCCTATGGCATCACTCTGGAACAGCTGCGCGGGGCGCTGACAGCGACCAGCGTGAATGCCGCCAAAGGCAATTTCGACGGTCCCCGGCAGGATTATCAGATCGACGCGAACGACCAACTGCAACGCAGTGAAGACTACCGGAACGTGGTGGTGGCCTATCGCAACGGCGCGCCCGTGATCCTGCGCGATGTGGCCAAAGTGATAGACGGGGTAGAGAACAACAATCAGGCGGCGTGGATGAACCAGACGCCGGCGGTGATCTTGAATGTTCAGCGGCAGCCCGGCGCCAACACCATCAGCGTGGTGAAAAGCATCAAGGCCATTCTGCCGCAGCTGGAGTCCAATCTCCCGGCGGCTATTCAGGTCACGCAGATGACCGATCTCACCGTTCCCATTCAAGCCTCAGTGCAGGACGTAGAGTTTGAGCTGATGTTGACGGTGGTGCTGGTGGTGCTGGTGATTTTTGTTTTCCTGCGCAGCTTCCGCGCCACCGTGATCCCGGCTATCGCCGTGCCTATTTCATTGGTTGGCACGATGGGCGCCATGTACCTGCTGGGCTACAGCCTGGACAATCTTTCGATGATGGCGCTCACCATCGCCACCGGATTCGTGGTGGATGACGCCATTGTGATGATCGAGAATATCTCGCGCTACCTGGAAGCCGGCGATCCGCCCATGGAAGCCGCGCTCAAGGGCGCTGAACAGATCGGCTTCACCATCATGTCGCTGACCATTTCACTGGTCGCGGTGCTGATTCCACTGCTTTTCATGGGCGATGTTGTGGGCCGCCTGTTCCGCGAATTCGCCGTGACGCTGGCGGTAACCATTGTAATCTCGGCGGTGGTCTCGCTCACTTTGACGCCGATGATGGCGGCTCGCATATTGCACCACGATTCGGAAGCGCAACAAACGCGCTTCTACCGTGCTTCCGAGCACGCCTTTGAAAGGATGATCGCCTTCTACGGGCGAACGCTGAAGTTCGTCCTCGGTTACCAGACCATCACCTTGTTGGTTGCCGCGGGCACTTTGGTGTTGACTATATTCCTATACATCATCGTTCCCAAGGGATTCTTCCCGGTGCAGGATACCGGCGTGATCCAGGGCATCTCACAGGCGCCGGAGACCATCTCGTTTCATGCGATGGTACAGGAACACCAAAACCTAGCCAAGTTGATTTTAGCCGATCCGGCGGTGCAGAGCCTTACTTCGTTCATCGGGGCCGACGGCGCCAACACCACACTGAACAGCGGACGTTTCTCCATCAATCTGAAAACGCTTTCCGATCGCGAATTGAGCGCGCAGGACGTGATCCGGCGGCTGCAAGGCAAGCTGAAGCAGGTGCACGGAATCCAGCTATTCATGCAACCGGTGCAGAACATCACGGTGGACGACCGACTGAGCCGGACCCAGTATCAATACACGCTGGAAGACCCCTCATCCGACGAACTGCTGCTTTGGACCAACAAATTCGTAGCGCAGTTGAAGAAGCTGAAGGACATCGAAGACGTTGCTACCGACCAGCAGACCAACGGCCTGGCAGTTTCTCTGATCATCGATCGCATCACCGCTTCGCGCCTCGGCATAGCGCCTTCCACGGTGGACAATACGCTGTACGACGCCTATGGACAGCGGCAGATCAGCACCATGTACACACAATTGAATCAGTACCACGTGATTCTGGAGACGCTGCCGGAGTTTCAGAAAGATCCAAGCAAACTGGCGAGCTTGTACATCCAGGCGAACTCGTCGTCGGGGGCGTCGGGGCCAGGGGCCTCCACCAGCTTCTCGGCCTCTAGCTCGGCATCAGCCGGATCCAATGCAGTCACGTCAGGGCCATCGTACACGCCGACTTCCGGTGTACTAACCGCGCCATCCAACGCGCTGACTCCCAACACCGGCAGCTCGAATACTTCCACCGCGGCCAGCAGTTCCACACCGGCCAACGCCGTACCGCTTAGCGCCTTCACGCATTACACTCGAATCCACTCGCCGCTGTCCATCAATCACCAGGGCCAGTTTCCCTCCGTTACCGTTTCGTTCAACCTGGCGCCACGCGCCTCACTAGGGTCGGCGATTTCCGAGATCGACAAGGTGCAGAAAGAGATGAACATGCCGGCCAGCATCCAGGCCGGGTTTCAAGGCACGGCGGCCGCGTTCAAGAACTCGCTGTCGAATGAAGCGCTGCTGATCCTGGCAGCCTTGGTCACCGTCTACATCGTACTGGGGGTGTTGTATGAAAGCTTCATCCATCCGGTGACCATTCTTTCCACTCTGCCATCGGCCGGCGTCGGCGCGCTGCTGGCGCTGATGCTTTTCCGGCAGGATCTCAGCGTGGTTGCCATCATCGGCATCATTCTGCTCATCGGCATCGTGAAAAAGAACGGTATCATGATTGTCGATTTCGCCCTGGAAGCCGAGCGCAATCAGGGCAAGAGCTCCACCGACGCCGTTTACGAAGCCAGCCTGTTGCGATTCCGGCCCATCATGATGACCACCATGGCCGCGCTGCTGGGCGGAATTCCACTCGCGGTGGGCAGCGGCATCGGCTCAGAGATCCGGCGGCCGCTGGGCATTTGCATGGTTGGCGGGCTGCTCTTAAGCCAGGCGCTGACGCTCTACACCACGCCTGTCATCTACATCTTCTTCGACAAATTCGCGCATCGAGGTTCGCGCAAGCGGCCGGCGGCGCAGACTGGTCCCAAGCAAGCAGAGCAGCCGACATGAACCCATCTGCCGTATTCATCGATCGGCCGGTGGCCACTACGCTGCTGACGGCGGCGGTGGCGTTGGCGGGCGCCCTGGCGTTCACCGTACTGCCGGTTTCTCCGCTGCCTCAGGTAGATTACCCGACTATTTCGGTGGGCGCGGGTCTTCCCGGGGCCAGCGCCGAAATCATGGCCGCGTCGGTAGCCACTCCGCTCGAACGGCAATTAGGGCATATCGCCGGGGTTTCGGAGATGACCTCCACCAGTTCGCTCGGCACCACAGGAATCACCATCCAGTTCGATCTGAGCCGCAACATCGACGGCGCGGCGCGCGACGTGGAAGCGGCTATTAATGCTGCGCGAACCTACTTACCGGCGAATCTGCCATCCAACCCTACTTACCGCAAGGTGAATCCGGCGGACTCGCCCATCATGGTGATCGGCCTCACTTCGCAGATCTACGATCGCGGCAAGCTTTACGACGAAGCCTCCACCATCGTCCAGCAGAAACTTTCGCAAATCCAGGGAGTGGGGCAGGTCAACAGCGGCGGTGGCGCTCTGCCCTCGGTACGGGTGGATGCCTATCCGACGCAGCTCAACCATTACGGGCTATCGCTCTCCACAATTCAATCGATGCTGAGCCTGCAGAATTCGCACCAAGCGCGCGGCCAGCTTTCCGACGGCGTGCTGACCGCCGACATCATCACCAACGATCAGATCCGATATGCCGCCGATTATAGACCGCTGGTGGTGGGGTACAACAACGGCACCGCCATACGGCTCTCCGATGTAGCGAATGTAACGGACTCGGTGCAGAATATCCGGTCCGCCGGATATCTCAACGGCCAGCCCGCTATCCCCATCACGGTATTTCGCCAGCCCGGCGCCAACATCATCGAAACCGTGGAACAGATCCGCCGCGAGTTGCCGTCCGTCAAGGCATCCCTTCCGGCGGGGATCGATATCACCATCGTGCTGGATCGCACCACCACCATCCGCGCTTCGGTGAAGGAAGTGGAGCGCACGCTGGTTATTTCCATCTGCCTGGTGGTGGCGGTGGTGTTTCTGTTCCTGCGCAACCCGCGCGCCACGCTCATCCCGACGGTGGCCGTACCGGTTTCCCTCATCGGCACTTTCACCGTGATGTACCTGGCCGGGTTCAGCCTGGATAACTTGTCGCTCATGGCCCTCACCATCTCGAGCGGATTCGTGGTGGACGACGCCATTGTGGTGATGGAGAATATTTCGCGACACATCGAGGCCGGCATGGAGCCGTATGCAGCGGCACTCAAAGGCTCCAGCGAAATCGGCTTCACCGTCTTTTCGATCAGTGTGTCCCTGATCGCGGTCTTCATTCCCATTTTGTTGATGGGTGGAATTGTCGGACGCCTGTTTCGCGAATTCGCCATCGTACTATCCACAGCCATCGCCGTGTCGATGGTCATCTCACTGACCACCACTCCAGCCATGTGTGCGTATTTGTTGAAGGCGCACGGCGAAGACCACGGCTACCTGTATAAACTGGGCGACCGCTTCTTCGACTGGGTGCTTTCCATCTATCGGCGCTCCCTGCACTGGGTGCTGGACAACTCCGTGCTGATGCTGGTGGTTCTGCTTTTGGTGGTAGCGCTGAACGTGGTGGTCTTCATCAAAATCCCGAAGGGCTTCTTCCCGCAGCAGGACACCGGCGTTATCTTCGGCGGTCTGCAAGGCCCGCAGGATGCATCCTTCGCAGTGATGGACGATTCCGTGCGGCGTCTGGCGCGGGTGATCAAAAGCGACCCGGGAGTGGATAACGTGGTCACCTTCACCGGCGGCCAGGGCAATACCAACGGCGGATTTATTTTCATGTCGCTGAAGCCCCTGGAAGTGCGCAAGGCGAGCGCGGCGCAGATCCTGGCCCGAATGCGCCCCAAAATGCTGGCCATGCCGGTGGCGTCGGCATTTATGCAGCCGGCGCAGGACTTGCGCATCGGCGGACGCGGCAGCAATGCCATGTACCAATACACCATTCAGTCCGACACCTCGCAGGACCTGGCTCATTGGGGTCCAATTCTGCTGCGGGAAATGCGCAAGCTGCCCGGCTTCCAGGACGTGAATACCGACCAGCAGAACGGGGGGCTGGACCGCTATCTCACTTACGACCGCAACAGCGCGGCGCGTTTGGGCATCACCGTACAGGGCCTGGATTCGACGCTCTACAGCGCCTTTGGCCAGTCTGAAGTATCGATTATTTATACGCAGCTCAATCAGTATTACGTGGTGCTGGAAGTGGCGCCCCAATTCTGGGAGACTCCGGAAGGGCTCAAATACATTTACGTGAACTCGGCGAACGCCGGGAACGTGCCGCTCAGCAGCGTGTCGGACGCTCGTTCCACCACCATCCCTTTGTCCATCAACCACACTGGCCTTTTTCCGTCGGTCACCGTCTCTTTCAACCTGCAAACGGGGATAGCGCTCAGCGACGCAACGCGGGAAGTGGTTGAGATGCAGGAGCGCCTGAACATGCCGCAGACGGTACGCGGATTCTTTGCCGGAACCGCGCAGGCGTATCAGGACTCGCTTTCAACGGAGCCGATTCTGATCGCTACCGCGCTGCTGGCAGTTTATATCGTGCTGGGGATTCTCTACGAAAGCTTGATCCATCCGCTGACCATCATCTCTACTCTTCCGTCGGCCAGCGTGGGCGCCATGCTGGCGCTGATGTTGTTCAAGATCGATCTGAACGTAATTTCCATCATCGGAATCGTGCTGCTCATCGGGATCGTGAAGAAGAACGCCATTATGATGATAGATTTCGCGCTGGCCGCCGAGCGCAACGAAGGAATGAGTACCGCCGATGCGATTTTCGAAGCCTGCATGCTGCGCTTCCGTCCCATTCTGATGACCACGGTAGCGGCTCTTTTCGGAGCGTTGCCGCTGGCCTTCGGGACGGGCATCGGCTCAGAGCTGCGGAGGCCATTGGGCATCACCATCGTCGGCGGGCTGATCGTGAGCCAGTTGCTGACGCTTTACACCACGCCGGTGGTGTACCTGTTCCTGGATAGGCTGCGTCTTCGATTCGGAGGCGCCGAGCGTGAAACAATCCGGCCCGCAGAGCAGGCGGTATAGGCGATCGCTACCATGAAAGTGATGAGTTCCAATGACCGGTGGAATTGGCAGATGAAAGCGTCTGCTTCACCTCGCTGTCCAACACGCAGCGTGGGGCAGGCGCTTCCGCCAGCCAACCGATGGTTCCTAGCGGCCCTGTGCCTCTCCCTCAGCGGCTGCGTAGTCGGGCCCAAGTATCACGCTCCCTCTACTGCACAGGCGCCGCCCGCTTACAAGGAACTGAACCCTCCGCCCAACCAGCCCGCTCCGCTCGCCGAACCTGCGGCCGATCCCACGCTGGGCGGCCTGGGCGACTGGAAAGTGGCAAGTCCCCAGGACGCGCTGCCGCACGGCAAGTGGTGGGAAATCTACCACGACGCAGAATTGAATACGCTCGAAAACCAGCTCAATATCGATAACCAGAACATCAAGCAATTTTTCGAGAACTTCATGGCCGCCCGCGCGCTGGTCCGCGAGGCGCGCAGCCAATTCTTTCCTACCGCCACAGTGGGCGCGAGCTATTCACGATCCCGCGGGTCCGCCAACCTGGGCAACAACATTGGATCCACCGGAACCACTTCCGGGAAGGGCAGCACCGGATTGATCGAGTTTCCGCTGGACGTTTCCTGGGAACCCGATCTGTGGGGCAGAGTCCGCAACATGGTGCGGCAAGCGCAATACACGGCGCAAGTGAGCGCCGCCGATCTAGAGAATGAGCGCCTGACCGAACAAGCCAGTTTGGCTACATTTTTCTTTGAACTGCGCGGGCAAGACGCTCTGCGCCAGATCCTGGATGCGACGGTGGCCCAAGATCAAAAGGCGCTGGAGTTGACGCAATCCCAATATGACCTGGGACTCACCGACCGCATCGCCGTGGTGCAGGCCGAGACCACGCTGCAGAGCGCGCAGGCACAGGCCACCAACTTGGGCGTCGCGCGCGCGCAGTTTGAGCATGCCATCGCACTGTTGGTGGGAAAGGCGGCATCGGACTTCTCTCTTCCCGTGAAACCGGTACTCACCACGCCGCCGCCCATTCCGGTGGGTCTGCCGTCCGAGCTGCTGGAACGCCGCCCGGACATCGCGGCCGCTGAACGCACCATGGCTGCGGCGAATGCGCAGATCGGCGTGGCTACCGCTGCGTTTTATCCGAATCTGAGTATTTCAGCTTCGGCGGGGTTCGAAAGCTCGGCTTGGAAAAAGATTTTCAGTTGGCCGAGCCGCTTCTGGTCCGTCGGCCCGTCTGTTTCAGAAACAATATTCGACGCCGGACTCCGCCGCGCCACGGTCAACCAATTCGTCGCCGTCTACAATGCGGATCTAGCCGCCTACCGGCAAACCGTTCTAGCCGGCTTCCAGCAGGTGGAAGACGCGCTGGCGGCAGTGCGTATCCTGACTCAACAGATCCAGCAGCAGCATCAGGCGGTGGAATCCGCCCGCGTGGCTCTTGACCTGGAGTTGAAGCGTTACGAAACCGGCATCGATCCTTACATCGACGTAGTTACCGAACAGAACGCGTTGCTCAGCGCGCAGCAAATCCTGGCGCTGGTAGAGATCCAGCGCATGACCCAATCGGTCTCGCTCATTGAGGCGCTGGGGGGCGGCTGGGATCGTTCTGAGCTGGCGTCTCCTCAGCAGGTCACCGCAAAACCGGCCAAGGCCGACACCACGATTCAGCAGTAATTGAAAAAACCCAGTTGGCAGGCGCTTTCGCCTGACAACTCTCCGAGCAAGGACCGGCGTCTTCAAGGGAGCCGCAACTGAACCGACTCCCAGCGCGTCTTGTGCCGTTGCAACCACCAGCAGGGAGGATTCCAGGCCGAAGCCGCATATTGCGGGAAAAGGGTTCGCGAGCAGCTTGCATCCGCCGTACCCAGGTAATCGAACTCCAGCTTATTTCCCTTGAGCGGCGTCTTGAGAAACTGTTGCACGGTGACCGTACTCATGGCCGGCCCGCGCAATTCGAATATGCTCCAATCCAGGGCGTACGCGACCGCCGCGCCGATGAGGAGATACTTGGACCCGCGACCGGCCATTCTCAGCATTCCCATGCTCAGACCATAGCGCATTTCAGCATTCCTTGAGCCGGAGCCAAACATTAGGTAACCGCGGCAGAGAGCACCGCATCAAAATCAAGTGCTGATCCGAAGTTCCATGCTGTTTTTTGCCGTAGCGTGCCTGGCCCGGGCGTCCGGCTCACTGGATCCGGCTTTCGAGAGAATCCCTTTCGATGAGTGGCTGGCCGAACACGGGCACGCACCCTTCCGCTGGACTGTGGCTACCCCGCGCGCCGAATTGACGTTTCACCAGCGATTGATGGCCCCGCTCGCGGCGAAAGTAGATGGACGCGACCTGGAAAGCCGCCGCGACGATGGCGAGCTGGTTTTCTTTTTCCAAATCACGGGACCGGACGGTGCCCGTTATCAGGATCACAGCAGCGTGGAGCTAAAGAAGCTGGACCCGAATATCAAAGCAGCCGACCTGGAGTGCATCCAGCGCGCGTTCCTTTTGCCCGGAGATTACCGCCTGGCCGTGGGTGTGCTCGATACGCGCACCAGAGAGCATGGGGCCACCCAGGTGCAGTTTCGAGTACCGGCCCAGCATAACTTACCAGCGGACGCGTGGCAGGGTCTCGCGGCGGTGGAGTTTATCGGCAAGGAGGAGCCGCCCGACAGTTGGTTTTTGCCCGCCATCCACGGCCACTTGCAGTGGGCCGCCTCCATTCATTCGCCGGCTCGAATCAACGTGATTCTGAACGTGGCGCCGTCCCTACCCGCGCCCGGATCGCATCGAACTTATAGCGGCGAACTGGCGGCGCTGCTCCCGACGCTCAAAGTGCTCACAGAGACCGGATCTTCCACTTTGTCGGAGCATGTGGAGCTGCTGGATCTCGCGCGCCGCCACGCCGCTTTCCAGCAGGACCAGGTGCATGAGCTGGATTGGCCGAGGCTGAAAGCGTCCTTAGGCGAATCGAATACCGCATCCATTGACGTTCACTCGCTCCAGGAGCGGCATCACGATGCTCAATTCTTCGTCTCCCAGGTGCGCAGTGTTCTGCGCGCGTCTGAAGGCGCGTGCGTTCTGGTGGTGCTGGCTACTCCGGTGGCCTTCGAGTCGGGCGAGGACCTGGAGCCAATTTCCCGTGAAGCGCTGCCGGCTTGCAGCGTGTTCTACGTGCGCTATCACGAGCCGCCGCAGCGAACCGCGCGTGCCTATGACCCGCGCATGGAGCGGGGCCGCGCAGGACGCTGGGGCAATGGCCCCCTGCGGAATCCGCTGCGTCTGGAAGTGGCCGATCAATTGGAGGGAACTCTCAAGCCGCTCGGCCCGAAAGTATTCGATGTCGAAACGCCGGATGAAGTGGCCAAGGCGCTTTCGGAAATCGTGAAGTCACTTCGTTGAGAATCGATTCAGCGCTTCACCGGAAAATTGGTGGTGTTACTGGCGACGTTGTTCACCGTCAGCACCAGATCCAGGTTGCCGGTTGGAGCGTCGAGTGGAACCACGGCGTTCACCTGCCATAGCGCAATAAAGCCCGGCGCGCCGCAGAAGCCAGCACCACTCCTTGGGCGGAACTCAGATTCTTTCCGAAAATGGTAGCCAGGGCGCGGGGCGAAGTGCCGCTGACAATGCTGGCGCGTTCTTCCGTCGAAGCTGATAATTTCGTTTGCGTGGCGGCCGCAACGTATAATCCAAATATTTTTAGTGTCGCGGCTGGAGACCAAAAGATCCGCATAAGCGGAGCTTGCCGCCACGCTGGCAAGAAATAGAGCAATTGCAACTCGCATATTTATCCTCAGTGTACATGTGGACGGGCTTCCTGTTAACATTACCGGTACTCGAAAAGATCGGCCTTCGCATGTTCCTGACCCGGGCGAACATCTTCCACTATCTGTTGCACAAGCGATTTGCCGATCCCGAGGATGTTGTCTCGGGCGCCTTCACGGTTCGCGGTCTCAGCCGCCGGAATCATAACTTCCGCGTGACGTCGGGAACGCGCGAGTATCTGGTCAAACAAGTTAGAAAGTGGGACGCCGAAGGTCGCGCCAGCCTGGAACGGGAAGCCTCGGTTTATTGGCAGGCCCGAACTAACCCTAGCTTGGCGCCATTTGCGGAACTGGCTCCGCAATCCTATGCCTGGGATCCTTTGAATGCAGTGTTGATCCTGGAGTACCTTCCCGAGCACGCCGAATTGTACGACCTGTCCGATCGCTTTGCACCCGGCCTGGCGCGATTGGCCGGCGAAGCCATGGGAACATTTCACCGCGCCATGCGGAGCGTAGAGCATCGATCTTGGTTCCCCGAGGAACTGCCACCGGTGCTATGCATGCACGAAAGCAAAGAAGAAGACCTGGCCAACGAAAGCGCCGGCCGGCGCGAGTTGGTTCGTGCAGTGCGGGGAAATCCCGAATACGGCCGCGCGCTGGATCGGTTGCGCGAACAGTGGCAGGCCGTGACGGTGATCCAGGGGGATTGGAAGCTGGACAATTGCCTGGTCTCTTCCGGACGTGACCGCATCCGCATGGTGGACTGGGAATTTGCCGCCTGGGGCGACCCGACTTGGGATCTCGCCACGCTGCTGCAATCCTATTGGAATTTTTGGGTTTGCCGGCCGTCGCAATACCGGCTGGAAGAAATTCAGCCCGCCCTGCGAGCCGTCCTGCACGGCTATGGGCAGGCGGATATCACCGAGCCGGCGGTCCTCTGGGCGGGAGCCCGCATGCTCCAAACCGCATTCGAGCAACTGGAGAACGCCGAACAGATGACGGCGGAGGCAGTGCGGCTGATGCAAGGCAGCCTGAACATTCTAACCCGCCCGCAGTGGGCCGCTGAACAGATTTTAGAAATGAGCTCCGCATGACACGATTGCCGCTGTTGCTTTTCACCGCGTCCTGCGCTTTGTTTGCGCAACCGGCCAAGCCGCTTCACTCGCAAGCCTCGTCGAGCATCGACTACACTACCGCCGCAGATGGCTCGCGCACCGTCGAGATCCGGAATGTGGCTTACGAAGTTACAGGACCGAATATTCCCGGGCGTCCTCCGGACGATCGCCTGCTGCTGCGCAAGATCACCCGCACCAAAGAAGTTCTGGGCGACATTGGCGTGGAGGCAAACCTGACGCTGGAAGCCTGGCGCCTGGGCGACGAGCTCCGTGACAGATCTTTATACACGCTGACCGTGTCCGGAGACGACGGAAATGTGCGGGACAACGCGCTTTTTGTGGTGTCGCGCGGCCTGGAAGAAGTGGAATGGTGGTCGGTGTACAAACTTGGCAACGGCCAGCACCTGTTCGATACCTATGTGCCGCTGGAGAGCTTTTCGATTTCACGGGAAACGGTAGCCACGCGCTACGTTGGATTGGATGTTCCAGCGGATACTGAAACCGACGCGCGCCTGAAACAACCGAACGTGGTTGCGGTGCTCACCTATGCTTCCGAATCCCGGTTGATCCGCGAAGCATTGCTGACTTCGGACGATCGCGAGTTGGCGCGGCTATTGAGATCGTACGCCGACGTCACGCGAACCATTGCGGTCACGCCAGGACCGCCGCGTATCATTAAGCTCTCGTTCACTCAAAACTATCCGTCCCCACCGAAACCTGTAGAACTGCTGGTGCCACTGAAAGGCGACGATCTGGACCTCGGGAACGCACAACTGCCGGCCAAGCTGCACCTGACTGCGTGGCGGAAATGAAAAACGCCAGACCGTCAAGAGTGTGTCAACATGAGTGCAAAGGCGTGACTCAGCAACGAGAAACGAGAAACGAGAAACGGTTTTTAGATGGATTTCGTCGAGCAACTTAAGTCTTCGGTCGACATCGTAAGAACCATCGAGAGTTACGGCGTGAAACTGAAACGCATGGGCAGCACCGGCCGGTACCTCGGCCTCTGCCCCTTCCACACGGAGAAGACGCCGTCCTTCAACGTCAACAGCACCATGCAGCGGTACAAGTGTTTCGGCTGCGGCGTGGGCGGCGACGTACTCAACTTTGTCATGGAACTGGACCGCGTCAGTTTCGTGGAAGCGCTGAAGCAACTGGCGGAGACTAACGGAATCTCCATGCCGAAGCGGGACTTTTCGGATCCGGATTCAAAACTGCGTGGGGCGCTGTTTGAGATGCACGAAATAGCCGCCGCAACGTTTCAAGCCAATCTGAAAGGGCCGGCTGGTACTGAAGCGCGAAACTACCTGGCGCGGCGCGGCGTCACACCGGAGCAGATAGAAGAGTTCGGATTGGGCGTTTCAGACCCTTCCGGCCAACAGTTGATCCGCCGTTTCGAGGGGCGTTTCTCCGCCGCGATTTTGGAAGTATCGGGCCTGGTGATGAAGCGGCAGGAGGGCAGCGGATTCTTCGACCGGTTTCGTGGAAGATTGATGTTCCCGATTCATAATGAATCCGGCAAAGTGATCGCCTTCGGCGGCCGCGCATTGAAATCGGCCGATGAACCGAAGTATCTGAACTCCCCCGAGACGGCGCTCTATCGGAAAAGCTACGTGCTGTACAATCTTCATCGCGCCAAAGATGCGGTGCACAAGTCCGATTATTCCATCCTGGTGGAAGGCTACATGGACGTGATCGGCGTATACTCGGCCGGCGTCCGCAACGTGGTGGCAAGTTGCGGCACCGCTCTCACCAACATGCAGGTACGGGCGCTCAAGCGTCACTCCGGCCGGATTGTGGTGAATTTCGATCCCGACACCGCGGGCGCGAATGCGGCGGAAAAATCCGTCCAGATGCTGCTGGACGAAAATCTGCACGTGCGCATCCTCGAACTGGACGGCGATCTGGATCCGGACGAATACGTGAAAGAACTCGGCGCCGACGCCTATCAAAGCCGTTTGGAGAAAGCTCCGGCGTACTTCCATTGGCTGGCCGACCGCGCCCGCAAAAAATTCGACATGCGCACCGTGGAGGGGCGGCTGGAGGGTTTCAAGTTTGTGGCGCCCGCCATCCAGCGCATCTCGGATCGGCTGGAGCGCTTCGCTGTTGCCAACGATGTGGCCGACTATTTGGGCGTGGACGAAAAGTTGGTGCGCGACTATTTCGCGAAGGGTTCTGAAGAGCGGCGGCAAACCAACCGCGGCGCCCAGGTGCCTCCCTATGAGCGGCTGTTGCTCAATTCGTTGCTGGTCAGCCCTGCCGCGCGGGCTGCTGTCATCCCTCCCTTGAGCGAAATGGCGGTGGTGGAGCGCTTCGTGACTAAGAACGTGTTTCGGGCTTTGTTTGAGCTACATGGAGAGAATCGCGAGTTTCGTTTTTCGGACCTGGAAGCCGGGCTTTCCGACGCCGATCGGGATCTATTGTCCACTGTAGTTTTTGCCGATGAGGTTCTAGAGGAGGAGAAGGCTGCTAGGCAGGCGCAAGATTGTCTTCTCGCCCTGAAAGCGCAAGATCCTAAAACCGAAATAGCCGCGCTGCGCGCACAGGTGAAAGCAGCCGAACGCGCGGGTAACTTTCAAGAGGCCATGCGGCTGGCTGAGGAATTGGATCGCAGATCTCGCCCGGAGACATCACATCAATTATGAAGTTCAACCGGACATCTAGCCTTGGTGGGGCAGACCTCGCGGCTCGGCATGCTGCGCACAGAGTTACCGAACCGCGACCGCAAGGGAGCGCTACCACAAAATCTGTCGGAACGCTCCCTTGCGGTCGCGGTTCGGTAGCGAGCGTAAGCATCTTCCTGGTTCAACCGATGTTGTACACTAAATGGAATCAGGGCTGCGAAACGCTGGGTTAATGGGGTATTAGTGGCTACCGATGAAAAGTACGGGCGGCTGAAACAACTCATGGAAGTGGGCAAGGAAAAAGGTTTCGTTCTGTACGACGAAGTGAACGAGTTGCTGGCCGAGGATTTCCCATCCTCCGGCCGGGAGTTTGAAGATCTACTCTCCGACCTCGACAGCGCCGGCGTCGAGATCCTAGAAGAACCCAAACTCGACTTCGAGAAACAAAAAGAAGAACCGGACGACCTGGCCGATCTGGAACTGGCCCAGGACGCCGGCGATAAAACCAACGACCCGGTGCGCATGTATCTGCGCGAGATGGGTACCGTTCCGCTGCTGACGCGCGAAGGTGAAATCGAGCTGGCCAAACGCAACGAGCGCGGCCAATGGGCGGTCCGCAAGGCGCTCTCGCGTTCGGCCCTGGTGATTCGCGAAATCATCCAGGTAGGCGAGGATCTGCGGCAGCATGTCAATTCCGTGAAGGACATCCTGGTTCTCCCGGAATTCGTAATCACCGACGAAGACTTCACCGCCCAGCATGACGATTTAGTCGCGAAGATCGACGAAATTGAAAAGTATTACAAGAAGACGCAGCAGTACCGGCAAAAGCTGCAAGCCGTCTCCAGGCAGATGAAGCCGAAGCAGCACCGTAGCCTGCGCTACGCGCTGGCGCGCAACATGGTGGAGATTTCGCGCATCATCCGCAACATCGCATTCAGTATCGGCGTCCGCCGCACGCTGGCGGGCCGTCTGCGCCGCGCCGTGGAGGAATTAAAACCGCTGGAACGGGAAATCGCCCGCATCCAGCGCAAGCTGGAAGAACCTGCCCACGGCAGCGGACCCACGCGCGATCTGCGCAAAGAACTGCGGCAATCCGGCCAGCGCATCCAACAACTGGAAGAAGAATGCGGCGCCAGCTCCACCGAGCTGCGGCGCACGCTCCAAATTGTCGAGCGCGGCGAGCAGGAGGCCGAGTCCGCCAAGAAACAATTGATCGAGGCCAACCTGCGGCTGGTGGTGTCCATCGCCAAGCGTTACACCAATCGCGGGCTTCAGTTTCTGGACCTGATCCAGGAAGGCAACATCGGCCTGATGAAAGCGGTGGACAAGTTCGATTACCGCCGCGGTTACAAGTTTTCCACCTACGCCACCTGGTGGGTACGGCAGGCCATCACCCGCGCCATTGCCGATCAGGCACGCACCATTCGCATTCCGGTGCACATGATTGAGACCATCAATAAATTGGTCCGAACTCAGCGCCAACTGCAACAGGAGCTGGGCCGCGAACCCACTACCGAAGAGCTTTCGGTAAAAATGGAGCTGCCGGTCGGCAAAGTGCGCAAAGTCTTGCGCATCGCCCAGGAGCCCATTTCGCTGGAGACTCCCGTGGGCGAGGAAGAAGAATCCCATCTGGGCGATTTCATCGTGGACCGCCGCGTGGTTTCGCCGTCGGAAGCGGTAATCAATCTGAACTTGCGCGAACAGACCGCTGAAGTGTTGAAGACGCTCAGTCCGCGCGAGGAAAAGATCATCAAGATGCGCTTCGGCTTGCAGGATGGCAGCGAGCACACGCTGGAAGAAGTGGGCCAGCACTTCGCGGTCACCCGCGAACGCATTCGCCAAATCGAAGCCAAAGCCCTCCGCAAACTGCGGCACCCCAGCCGCAGCCACCGCTTACGCGCGTTCCTGGACACCAGCCTTCACGAATAGATCTCGCGAACCTGTTCCAGGATGCCCTCCGGCACCAAGTGTTGCCAGGGCTCGCCACGCGCAATCCGTTCCCGCACTTCCGTCGACGAAACGTGGTCGTGCCCAGCCGGCATATCCAGCAAATGGATGCGGCTCCCGAATTCAGGGGGCGGAACGAACTCGCCGCTCCTGGAGGCCACCAGCAACTCGAACTCGTCGAGCATCTCTTGCACCACGCCCGCCCGTCCATAATCCCAGGTAAGAACGCGTTCGGCTGCGTCTCGCCCGCACAAGAAGTAGAGGCGCGTGTCCGAGCCAAATTCGGTGCGGCATTCCCGCGCAATGTCGATCAACAGCCCTTGCTCGGTAACGGCAATGGAGCGGGGCACGTTCAACTCCAGCGACGCCAGCATCCGGACGCGCTGGGCGAGCGTTGCTCCCGAATATTCTTTGTGCGGAAAAACCCGCGGCACGACATACAGCACCTCATCAACGTGCATGCGCGCGGCCTCAGCCAGCGCCAGGTGGGCCACCGTGGGCGGATTAAAGCCGCCCGCCAGCACTCCCAGGCGTCGTGGTGTAGTGCGCGATTGCCGATAGAACTGCACTTACTTTATCAGTATAGATTCCCATTCAGGATGCCCTTTAGGTGCAGTGATTTAGCAACGTAAGGCCCGTACTTAGGGTGAGGTAGGGTGAGTCCCCGACAGATCCGGAAGCGCTTTCCGCCTACAGTTAGTATATGTTGTGCTGGATCTGTCCCGAGTGCGGGCGCGATTGTTCGCCGGCAGTACGGGAATGTCCTGCCTGCGCGCAGGGCCAATCCGGGGTCACCCAGGGCGTGTTGTCCATGGTGGAGTCGCTGCGGGCAGTTCCTTCCGTACCGCTGCTGGCTCAGGCGCCGCAACAGTATCTGCTCTTTGGCTTAACCAACGGACATTCATCGGAGAGTTCGCAGGCAGCCGTGCTGACCGGGGAACAACACGCCGTTCCAGCGCCAAACCCCAATTTCAAGGAGCTGAAGGTCCCGGACGAACCACCGGTGAGTAAGGTGGTGGTTGCGCCTCTGATCGAGTCCCAGAACCCCGCCGTCGCGCAACCGCCTGCCCCCACCCCGCCGGAAATGGCCAAACCGAACCCATTCCTGGCACGCGTGGCCCAAATCGCCGAGCTTCGGATTCCAGCCAGATACCCTGTCGCGCCGGCTTTGCCGGTGCAATCCACGAGTTTACCGGCGGCCGAGCCCCCGGCTATTGCTGAAACGGCAAAGCCGGACCCGGTGACGCTTCCGGTCCCCGGCGTCAAGTTCATAGAGCTGGCGATCCGGCCGAATCCACCCGCCAGGACGGCTCCATGCATCGAGGCTGTGAAGCTGGAAGCAGCGCCGCCGCCCGATCGGACGGTGCCCTGCGTAGCGCAGCCGGAGCCGTTCCGTGCCGGCACCGTCCGAATCATTGGATACCGGCCTTCGGCACGGGGATACCAGCCTTCGGCACTGGGATACCGGCCTTCGGCACGGCCCTCCCCGAAAGTCGCGCCACTGGCTCCATCCGGCGGTCTCCCGGCGCAGCCGATGGCTGCGTACGCGCTACGAATCATAGCATCCGGGTCTTTCGCTTCCACCAACCCGCAATTTCCGGACCTGGTGGCAGCCGCTGAGCCATTCTGTCTGGCAGCCGGATTTGTACAACAAGCCGGCATTCTCTTCCAGGCGCTCGAACTCCAAGCCGAAGCAGTGCTCGACCAGATCCAGTCCGGGTTGGATGCGGAGGAAACCAAAATCCGAGCCATCGTGGCGACGTTCCAAACACTGCCGAAGCTGGCTTTGCTATGCGCGCCAAGCGCTATTGTGGCAGCGCCCGCTCCGCCGGATTTGCAATGGTTGAAAATGCCCCGCCCCACGCTTCCGGCCCGTAAGCCGTCCGATCGGAAATGCGACACGCTCACCGCCCCGCCTCAAAAACTGCCGCTGGCCGGACCCTGTTTGCCGCCGGAGCTTGAGAATTACATCGAAGCGCCGCCCGCCAGGAGCGCCGGCGCACGAAAAGCGATCGGCCTTCCAGCCTGGATCGTCAGCCTGGTAATTGCCTCCAGCTTGTTCCTGGCGATTGCGGTTGCAATGCAATACCTGTCTACCAGCCCTCAGGCCAAAGCAGCCGTGGTTCCAGCGCCGAGTGCTGCAGTGGCTAGCGCTCCCGCCGCCCCAGCTTTTGAGCAGCACCCCTTCGCCCGGTTCGTGGAGGTTACGGGTCTCAGAGTGGTGGCCGATCTCAATCACCGGTCCCAGGTGCAGTATATCGTCGTCAATCACTCTGCCACTCAGCTATCCGGCATGACTATCAAGATCGCGGTCAGATCGTCCGCCGAGCCGGCCGGCTCTTCGCCGCTGTTCACGGTCTCGGCGGTGGTACCATCCTTGGGCCCGCATCAGTCGAAAGAAATCCGCACCGACCTGGATTCGCAACTGCGCTCCTCGGCCATCCCGGACTGGGAGTATCTGCGCACCGAAGTTCAGGTCGGTACGCAGAATTAATTCTCTGCACACGGAGCTGAACATATGTTTGCAACAATTCCATGTTAGAATGTTGTCGGTGCTAACTGACTTCGACAGAACACGCGTCGAGCGGTTCAAGCAGGCGACTGAGGAGAAGCTGCGGGACGTGCGCTGTCCGGAACATCGGCAAGCTCCCCGGCTGCGGTTCCAGGGAAATTCGTTGCGCGATATCAGCATCTCGCTCAGCGGTTGTTGCCAGAAGGTGATGGAACTCGCCAACTCCCGGATCGGATCCGTAGTCTAGGCGCGCCTCAATATCCGCTGGAGGCCCTCTTCAAAGACCTCCGCCGGCGTCAGCAGGCTCAATACCAGGAAAGCCTCTTTTTCAAAATCGTAGAAGAAGCCTGGTTGCACCAACACATTGTCCTGGTCGAGCAAGGTCAGCACCCAGTTCTCCTCGGTATGAATGCGCGGTGCCTGAACAATTGCGTACCAGCCGCCTTCGACGTCCAAAACCCGCCAGGCCGAATCGGCGCCGATTTTGCCGCGCAGAAATTCCAAGTTACGCCGCACCCGGGTCAGAATCTCGCTCTGGATCTCCTCCCGTAAACCCAACAAAGCCCCGGCCGCCCATTGCACTTGAGCCCCAACCGAGAGATACGTGTCGGCGATCAATTCCAGCCGATCGAACGCCGGCCTGCGTAGGGATTCCGGACCACTGACCACAATCCAACCCAGTTTCAACTGCGGCAAACCAGACACCTTGGAGAGCCCGCTCAAGGAAAACGCGACGACATCTTCCACTTCGACCAACGAACGAACACGCGCCGGGTCTTCCTTAAAGCCGTAGTCTGAAAAAACTTCGTCCGATAGAATTGCGAGGCCGTGCCGACGGCAAAGCGCAATGAGCTGGGACAACTCGGCCTTCTTCAAAAATGATCCGGTGGGATTGTTTGGATTCACAATCACGACAGCGCGCGTGCGCGAAGTGATTCTGGCGGCGAGTGCTTCGAAATCGATGAACCACCCGCCTTCGTAAACCAGCGGATACTGCACTACGCGCACCGAGTCCAAGGCTGCCAGAAAATCGAAAAGCGGGTAGGAGGGGCGCGGCGCCAGAATTTCGTCGCCGGGATCTGCCAGCAATTTGAAAAGAAAGCCGTAGGCCTCACTGGTGCTGGCAGTGAGCAGAATACGGTCCATCGGGACGCGGTCGGAATAATACCGGGAGATGGCCGTGCGCGCCGCCAGGATTCCGGCGGGCGCCGGTTCATAGCGCATGGACCGTGGATCGGCGAGCGCCGCAAGTACACGCTCGAAACCGTAAGACAATCCCGCGGCAGTGGGGTTCGATTCGGTAAGATCCAGAACTTCGGCGCCGGCGGATCGCTTTTCGTTCAGCAGGCGGCCCAGTTTATTAGGACTCGTGCCCCAATCCAGCCGCGAAGAGAACATTGCTTATTCCGCCGTGGCGGACACCAGTGTCCGCGCCACTATCCACCCGGGCGGACGGTGGCCAGCCGCAGAACGATGGCCTGAAGCGTGGCGGCCTTGCGAGC
>Ga0302326_10011117_pt1 | contig 19418 bp, 19 predicted proteins | sample Palsa_T0_3_FD_202264 | JGI IMG/M metagenome (GOLD analysis project Ga0302326, IMG submission 202264) | Peat permafrost microbial communities from Stordalen Mire near Abisko, Sweden - Palsa_T0_3 | ecosystem: Environmental > Terrestrial > Soil > Palsa > Peat permafrost | place: Sweden: Abisko...
GGGTCCAAATTCTGCGCGCGAGCATAGCGACTGTAGCGCTCCGCGATGGCGAGCGGCCCGCCTGCTGCTGCTAGTTCGAGATTGGTGGGCGCCGCGCCCGCCGCTGCAGGCCAGAATTTCACGATCGCATCGCGCATCGCAAGGCGCTCGAAACGACCGAAATCGATTTCGATTTCGCCGTATTTGAATTTGGCGCTGCCGCAGACTTTTTCGGCCAGGTCGCGGAACAATTCTTCGGTCAGGTCCATCAGCTCGAGGTAGTCGCTGTAAGCCTGGTAGAACTCGAGCATGGTGAACTCAGGCTGGTGAATCGCGTCAATACCTTCGTTGCGAAAGTTGCGATTGATTTCGTAAACGCGATCGAGGCCACCGACGACCAAGCGCTTCAAATACAGCTCGGGCGCGATGCGCAGGTACAGATCCATATCGAAAGTGTTGTGATGCGTGACGAAGGGGCGCGCGGTGGCGCCGCCGAGAATGGGATGCATCATGGGGGTTTCCACTTCGGAATAGTTGCGTTGGTCAAAAAAGCGGCGAATCTCGCGGATGATTTTGGCGCGGCGCACGAAAACTTCACGCGTTTTTTCATTTACAATCAGGTCGAGATACCGCCGGCGAAAGCGCTGTTCGATATCGGCGAGGCCGTGCCATTTTTCGGGGAGCGGGAGCAAGGCTTTGGTGAGCAACTCGAGCTGGTCGACCTTGATGGAAAGCTCGTTTGTTTTGGTACGGAACAGGTGGCCGGAGATGCCGATAAAGTCGCCTAGATCCATCAACTTAAATAGCTTATAAGCTTCCTCGCCGACCACGTCCTGCCGGATATAAACCTGGAGCCGAGCGCCATCTCCGGCGATGTGCGCAAAGGCGGCTTTCCCGTGAGGGCGAAGCGCGACGATGCGGCCCGCCACGGCGACGTTTACCGGTGCGGCTTCAAACTGCTCGGTGGTGCCGGTCCCGTAGTTCTCCAGAATTTCCTTCGGGGTGTGCGTCCAGGCGAATTTATGGGGATAGGCAGGATGGCCGAGGGCTTCGATGTCGCTTAGATTCTTGCGGCGTTGCTGATACTGATCGAGCGGTTCAAATTCCAACGAGTCATTCCTTTTCGCGATGGGAGTACCGGCGGCGCAGGCTGCCAGAACCGAGAGGTTTCGGAGCGCCGGCACGGAGTATAGCGGCCATATTCCGCGAGCGTCAAGAAAACGGCGCGAAAAAGCATCCAGGCAAAAACCAATGCTATACTCCGCCGACTACTTGGGGGCTGCGTGTTCTCTAGGCGGAAGCCAAAGACACAGACGGCTAGGCGAAGTGTTTGCGATGACTGGATAGCGGCGCTGCCGTGGGAAAAAGGGCAGCTTTTCGAGGCGGTGGTGCGCCGCTGGGAATCCTCGTACGCGATGGCGAGCATCTCGCTGAACGAGGCATTTTCCCTGAGAGCCCGCGGCGAGCTGGTGGGGGCGAGGCAGCAGGTAGCGGTCTCGGCGGAATTGCTGGCGCGAGTTGCGGTGGTGCTGGTCGAGGCGTGCCAAGCGATTTCAAATCGAGGGCGTCATATCGGGAATGTTCCGCAGGTGTCGCCGTTGAACACGGAGTTTTTTCGAGGGCAAACGGCGCAGAAAGCGGCGTCCTGGAACGAATTTTTGCATCAAGTGCTTTTTGCGGACCGCTCGAGATTTTTCCAGAAGCTCAGAATACTTTCGGAAACCCTGGAAAATGTAGTGATCGAGTTTCACGCGCAAGCGGAAGAATTGGCGGGAGCGCAGTCCATTCGTCCGAATGAAAGTTGGAAGGCGCTGGAGAGCCATCATTACGACTTCAATACCTGCCTGCGCGAAGCGGAGATTTTGCTGAAATCTTTTTTGCGGGCGTTGCCTATCGAGCAGATTCCGGCATTCGCGACGGAACTGGACGTGGCAGCGTCTCCCGAGAAGGTGAAGAAATTCAGAACGACCAGCCCACGGCTCAGCCCTCCGCAAAAACAGCGATCCGCAATCGTATAAACGCCGCCGGGATCCGGAACCGTTAGTGAAAATGCAAAACTGCAATCGCCTTCCCTCGCGGACTGCCCTACTGGACGTTTTCCGCGAATCCGATGACAATACTTGCGGCGCGGCGCGACGACCGAAGACGGAAGACGGTTCCGCGAGCCGACTGCAGCAGCGCTGACTTCATCGTTGGTGCGCCGGAAGAACTCTAAAGTACAACTCAGGGAGCCGAGGACGCATCGGAATTAGGAATGCGTCCAAACGGGTAGCGTGACCCGAACGAGACGAACAGATAATCCAGGGGAAATGCCGGAATCGGAAGCGATCCGGTTGGCGCAGCAAGGGAGCGCGCCAGCATTCGAGCGCTTGTACCGCCTGCATAACAGGCGGGTTTACTCGCTGTGCCTGCGAATGGTGAGCAATACGGCGGAAGCCGAAGATCTAACGCAAGAAGCGTTCCTTCAGCTTTTCCGGAAAATTGCCACGTTCCGGGGCGAATCGGCGTTTTCGACCTGGTTGCACCGGCTTGCCGTGAACGTGGTGCTGATGCGACTCCGGAAAAAGTCCGGGACCGAAGCCTCGCTGGACGAGATGACGGAACCGGATGAAGATTCGGGAGGGCCGCGGCGCGATTTTGGCGGACCCGATTTGCGGCTGAGCGGTTCGATTGACCGAGTGAACCTGCAGCGAGCGGTGGAGCAATTGCCGCCCGGATACAAATCGGTGTTCATCCTGCACGATGTGCAGGGCTACGAGCACAACGAGATTGCGAAGATCATGGAGTGTTCGATCGGCAATTCGAAGTCTCAATTGCATAAAGCGAGAATGAGGCTGCGCGAACTGCTCCACGAGGCGATGCGAGATAAAGCGCGCGACGATCGCAAAGCCGCCACGAAAGGGAGCGGCGGCGAGGACTGAGCCATGGCGACCAACGACTGCAAAAGCTTTTTGGGCCACCTCGAATCCTGGACGGAGGGCGACCGTCCGGCGGAAGCGCAGGGTCACTTCCGCGACTGCACGGCGTGCCGGAAGGTGGTGGCGGAGTTGAGCGCGATCCAGACGGAAGCACGCGCGTGGGGCGCGTATGAAATGGAACCGCCGGAGCGTATTTGGAATTCGCTTCGCGCGCAGTTAGAGCAGGAAGGGCTGATCAGCCCGGCCGAACCGGGTCGGGCTGCGCCGGCTGTGGTGCCTTCGCAGGAAGGTTGGCTGCGCGGCTTCTTCGGACGCATTCCCCGCCCGGTGCTGGCCGGCGCATACCTGTCGGTTCTGGTGGCGCTGTGCTTCGCGCTGAGCGGGCCGGTGAACCGGCAAACAAATGAAGCGCGGTGGCTCGAAGGCACGCAGGTGGCAACTTCTCCGCTCAGCGCCCAACTGAACAGCTTCGAACAGAATTCGATCGCATCGAATCGTGATTTGAATCCCGCTGTAACGGCTGCGCTGCAGCAAAATCTGGCGATCGTTGACAACTACATTTCATTGTGTGAAAAGAGCGTGCAGGAAGAACCCCAGAACGAATTAGCGCGGGATTACCTCTACGGAGCGTATCAGCAGAAGGCAGACCTGCTGGCGCAGATCGGCGAACGCGGAGAAAACGTCCAATGAGCACGGGTCAGGTGGTTCCCACGAAGGGCAAGCTCAAGACGCAGTGGAAGACGGCGGGCTTACTCGTTCCCGGACTGCTATTGTGCAGCGCCGTTTCCGGGGAGCCCATTCGCCACGAGCAGCACTTCAAAGTCGCGGCTCATCCCGTGATCACAATTCACAATCCGGACGGCTTGATCACCGTGAAGGCCTGGACGAAGGCGGAGGTCATGGTGATTTCGATGCCGGCGACCGCCGAGGTGGAGGTGGATGCGGAACAGATGGGCAATCGCGTGGACGTTTCGACGCGTGCGCTTTCCGATTCGGTTGCGCCGGGAGACATGCGCGCTGATTTTCAGATCAATGTGCCGGAAGACGCGGAACTGCAGATTCACAACGACGCAGGGTCGGTGAACGTCTCGAATGTTCTCGGGGACATGAACGTCGAGACAGTAGCGGCAGGAGTCGATCTTGCGGATACTTCCGGGTACCTAACGGTGAAAACGGTGGGCGGGTCGTTCCAGTGCACGCGTTGCGGAGGAAGGATCGAAGTCTCTTCGATCAGCGGCAGCTTCCGGCTAATCGATTTGAAAAGCACGCACGTGTGGGCGCAGACCTCGACCGGCAATATTCTTTTCAACGGCGAATTCCTGCCGAGCGGGACGTATTCCTTGAAGAACTACAGCGGCGTGATTGAGGTTCGCTTTTCGCCGGGCGATTCATTCGACATGAGCGCAACGTCGCTAAAGGGAAAAGTAAACAACGAGGCGAAGCTGACGCCGTCCGCGCACGAGCACCATTTCATGCCGAGATGGGGCAATGCGCTATTTGGCACATTCAATCAGGGACGCGCAAAAGTCGAATTGACATCCTTCGACGGAACAATCAACATCCTCAAACGTGACTGATTTTCCACTCGACGAAGGGTTGCATAACCACACAGATGCCAAATGAATCGCGCGCGCGTGCGGTGGTGTGCCTGACGGGGTTCATGGGCAGCGGGAAATCCACCGTGGCGCGGCTGCTGGCGCGTCAAATCGGATGGCCGCACGTCGACCTGGACCGGCGAATCGTGGAAGCCGCGAATCAAACCATTCCCGAAATCTTCGCGAAGCACGGCGAAAGCGAGTTTCGGCGGATCGAGCATGAACAACTGGTCCGCATTCTCGGCGAGGCGTCTGAGCAGAACCGGCCGCGGCTGGTTTCGCTAGGAGGGGGAACGACCTCGCAACCGCGGAATCTGGCGTTGCTGCGCCAGGCGGGAACGATCCTGATCTGGTTGCATTGCCCGGTGGAGGAGCTGCTGAAGCGCATCGCGCACATCCAGGATCGCCCGCTTTTTCGCGATGAAGCCAGCTTCCGAAAACTTTACGAGGAGCGGCTACCCTCGTACGAACTCGCGGATCATCGCGTGGAATCGAATATCGAGCCGCTGCGCGTGGTCGAGCAAATTCTAACATTGGGAATTTTTCCGAGGGTGAACGCATGAGCAAGCGGATGAAACGGATACGAAGGTCTGATTTCCGCGGTGATTATGCCGTTCTGGGCGCCGTTTTTCTGATGCTGACCGCCGCCTCTGGGGCGGCACACCTCAATTCGTTTCTGGCGCCGTTACGCGTGTCCGCGGCGGCCAACAAACTTGCGCCGCTGGTCGCCGACAAAGGGAAATTTCGCATCATGGTCAGCGGGCAAGCGGTCGGCAAAGAGGAATTCGAGATTGGCCCGAGCGGCGCGGATTGGACGGCGCACGGCAATTCGGAAATTCAGACCCCGCAAGGGGTCACAAAGGTAAACGGAACGCTGACATTTCATCCCGATGGCGCTCCGGTACACTACGACTGGGCCACGCAAGGCGTGAAAAAAGCTTCCTCGACGATCGCATTTAGCGGCACCGCCGCGAGCGTGGAACTGCGCATGGAAGGCGCGCGTCCATTCGCGCAGGATTTTACGTTCAACACCCCACTTGTGGTGATTCTCGACAACAACCTCTACCACCAATACGAATTACTGGCGCGGCTTTACGACCGCGAGGCGAAAGGCGCGCAAACATTTTCGGTTTTGGTTCCACAGGAGATGACGCCCGGAGGCGTGACGGTGGATTCGATGGGCAAGCAGGATTCCGGAGGCAAGCAGCTCGAAGAGTTGCGCGTGCGAACCGAAGACAACGAAATCGATCTATATCTCGACGGGCAGAAGCTGGTGCGGCTCGTTGCTCCCTCGGCGAACGCGGAAATCATCCGCGAAGAAAAATGAGGGCGAAAATGAAAAAGGTCCGGAAAGTCTCCGAGCCTTAGCTCCAAATCCCGGCACGGTCTGGGCCGCGTTAAACGCCTGGCGATTGCAGCAGGCGAATGCCGCCGTTGATGGTACGAACCGAAATTTCCGCGCCGCCCGTTCCCAGCTTGGCCTTGAAAGCATGCGGGGCCAGCGCTCCCGCGGTTCGCGGCACGGGCAGTTCCGAGTACACCTCCCCATTCATGCTGAGGACTTTCAAATCGGCCTTCGCGCCGGCCGGCAGGCCCAAGAGCACTGAACCATTCACGGTTTCAAGACTCATGGGGCCGCCCTCGAGAAGCTGGCGCAATTCGACCCGAATGTCTCCGTTCGTGGTTTTCTCGCTGAAGCGTCCGGAGCAATTGGAGACTTCGATGTTGCCGTTCACGGAGCTGAGCGCGCCACCACCTTCGACACCATGCACGATGACGCTGCCATTGACGGTGCCGATGCTGCCGAGAAGGACGCGGTACGGAACGTACACGTGATATTCCACGGCGACCTCCGCGCCTTCGCCCTGTGGATAGCGGGTGTGAACAGCAACCTGGCCCGGCTTGCTGTCTACTTCAATTTTCACCTGCTGGGCATCGTGCAATTCGTTGGTGCTGGTTTTGACGGCGCTGACTTCCACTTCATCGCGGTCCCAGCCCTCGACGTGAACCGATCCGTTTACGTTTTCGAGGACGAAACTGCCGCCGGCGCCAAGCGGGTAGACGTGATGAAATGTCTCATCGTAAGCGAAGCTGGGGCCGCAGAATCCGGAGATGGCGGCCAAGAGCAACAAGCCTCGAATTCTGGCGCGCAGGAAGTTCAGACCTGACGAAATGCTCCCTGTTCCGTACCCTAGCGATTTCCCCGCCGATTGCGTTTGCATGGCAACGCCCCCTCCGGTACAACATCCGCTCCCTGGACATTCGGCCGCTTCTAGTCGGCCGTTTCATCAAACATTCCCGCGCGATCACCAAACGAGGCATCAGGGACTGAAGGCGGCCTTTCCGGCCGCGCTCGCCGCTGCTATTGCTCGTTCCGTGCCGAACGCGGTTGCTGAAGCAAGCGCAATTGCAGCGGCGATTTCTGCTGCAATTGTTGCATCTGCTGCTTGTACAATTGCAGTTGCTTGGCCGTATCGCTCATGACGACGTGGATGTTTCCCGCAAACGTGCGCAGGTGGATGACTTCCCCGCCGCCATTCAGCGAGCCTTGCGCGCTGACGGCAGCGCCACCACCCGGCGCATCACCGCGATGGAAGGTGGTGGTGAAGGCCGGATCAAAAGAAAGCTGGTGCTCGTCACCCGATTGCACTTGCGCATCGATGGTGACGGGAAGCTGCCGCGGAATATAAACAACGATGTCTCCGTCGCCCGATTGGAACTCGCATTGGCCGGGCAACTTCGCGGGCGTGACAAACCACGCCGTAATGCCACCGGTGCTCGTCGAGGCCTTGACCGCGCTATCAACCTCGGTCAGGTAGATACTTCCGCCGCTCGTTTCGAGATTCGTGGGGCCGGAAACGCGAACGACATGAATACTTCCGCCTCCGTTTTTAGCTTTCACCAGGCCGGAAGTTTCACCGACCTCGATTTGTCCGCCGACGGTTTCAGCGACCAGCTCGCTACCGGAATGCTCGACCGAGATATTGCCGCCACCGGTGGAAAGGTGAGCGGGGCCGTGAATCGATTCCGCGCGGATGTGGCCACCGTTGGTATGCAAAGTCGCGCTGCCCGAAACGGCTCCGGCGGTGATATGGCCGCCGCCCGTGATGGCGGTAAGGTCGCCGGTCACGTCCTTCACCGCCAGGTGGCCTCCGGCGGTTTCCAAATGCGCGGAACCGCCGATGTTCCCGGCCACGATCGTGCCGCCGGCGGTAACCAGGGAGGCGCGCCCGCTGATATCCCCGACTTCGATATTTCCGCCGCCGGTGACTACATCTACGTTGTAGTTCTTGGGAATGTTCAACTCGACGGTGATCCACAGGCGGCCGCTCGATTGATGGCCGAACGTCTGCCCATGGAAATAGACGCCGTCGGGACTTTCACGCGTGCTAACGGCAAAATTCTTGAGTAGCCGTTGGGCGTCTTTTTCGGCGGAGTTTACTTCGAGGCGAACTTTGTAGTCGATCTTGCCGGTATTTTCGGTCTTGATAACGACGTTGCCAAGATCGAGGACGAGCCGGAGCTTTTGGCCGTCGCGCGCTTCGATGCTTCCGGCACTCTCGCGACTCAGGCGCGAGCCATCGGCGGAGCGATGGACTTGGGCGTCTTTTGCGTCCGCTGCAACGCCGGCAGGCAGCGACAGGCCCATCGCGATCGGGATCGCGGCAAGCGCGGCGAAAAATACGATAAGAGGAGGGCGAGCCTTGTTTCCTTCGCTAAGGCGGAGGAAAACACGCAGTGTGGTGGGCATGATTAAAACTTCTGGCGCGGACCAAGGTCGCGAATAACCGCCGCGCTCTGCAAGCGGATGTAGTTATTGGGATCCTTCTTCATGCGGTCATGGAGGATGGCGAGCAGCTGGTCGTCTGAATTTACCTGGCCTTTTGCGGCCATATCGCGCAGCTCGTTGATGGCTTCGACGCGGACGCCCGGATTCTGATCGCTGACCAGCGCATCGAGCAGGGTTTGGCGGACTAGAGCTTGGGGCTCGGCGCCATCCAGAGCCTCGACGGCTTTCAAGCGGACGGCGGCGTTGCGATCGGTGCGAATGGCCCGGCAGAGCGCCGCACGAACGTCGGGATCGTTATTGCGCATGCGCAACAGATCGACGGCGTCGAGGCGGACATCGGGATCGTAGCGCTGGCTATCCTGCAGGACATGAATGAGCAGGCGTTTCACGTCGTCGTCATCGACGGTGCCGGAGACAGTCAGGGGACGCTGCGCGTTCAATTGAAGCTGAACCTGGGGAGGCTGATTATCGGCAGCCGGAAACACGTTAATGCCCGCCACATCGGCGGTGTGCAGGTCCAGCGGGCTGATCGTTGAGCTTGGGGAGCTTGGCGAGCCTGGGGAGTTCGAGCCCGTACCACCTGTATTTGCATCGGCAGATTCCGTGGCGCTAATCGCCGCTGGAGAATTCGGGGCAGACGTGGAGGGAGTATGGCGCAGCAAGCGCGGTCCGAAGAGCCCCACGGCAAAACCGATCACGAGCAGGAATGCAGCGCTCCAGGCAGGCTGCGGAGAAACCCAACTCGAGGGCAGGAAAGATCCGGCAATGCGGCGGAGCCAGCCGCGCTCCTCCTGTTGATCGAGCGCATCGAACAGGCCGGCGCGGCAGGTTGCCAGAAAATTGGCGTCGGGCTCGGAGTGATTCGAAGAGAGGATGGAGAGCAGTTCGGTTTCCTGGCGAAACGCAGCGCGGCAGGCGTCACAGGTTTGGAGATGCTTCTGCACTTCGTTAGATTCGGGCGAATCGAGTTCACCCGCGGCAAGCAGGATGAGTTTGGATTCAAACTCGCCGCAAGCGGCGCTCGGTATTCCCTGGGGAGCTTCTTGATCCATTTTCCGCGGCCTCGACGATTCCGGCTAGCGCATGCCTTCCAAGCTCGCGCGTAATTTACGCGTTGCCCGGAAGAGCGAATTCTTTACTGTTTCTTCAGACGTGCCAAGCAGGTCGCCGATAGCACGCAATTTTAGTCCCTGATGGTGCTTCATCTCGAAAACCATTCTTTCACGGGGCGACAGGCGATTCAACGCCGTGGCGATATGCTCGCCCAATTCCTGACCCAGCAAAGTTCTTTCCGGATTCGCGGCGGCGCGCACTTCCGGCTGGCGATCGAAAAAATCGCGGGTCGTGGATTCCGAATCTTCCGGGACGGGCGCCTGATCTTCCTTGCGGCTGGTGCGGCGGCGCAAGTGATCGAGCGCCACGTTGGTTACGATGCGATAAAGCCAGGTATAAAAACTGCATTCAAAACGGAAGCGATGAAGATTCTTGTAGACCCGAAGAAAGCCTTCCTGATAAATGTCGCGGGCGTCTTCGGCGCGATGGACCAAGTTCATGGCGAGGCGCAAGACTTCGCGATCGTAACGGCGCACGAGTTCCTCGAACGCCAAGCGATCGCCAACCTGCGCGCTGCGCACCAGCGCGTGCTCTTCCTGAACTTTGGCCGCCGCTGCTAGGCGCGCATCCCCGTCGAGTGCGACGCTCATCCCCATGGAGCCAACCGCCGGCCGAGATCCGCTTCCGGCTATTCCGCCATTTCCGGAAGCTGGAGTTGCCCGATTGCCGGTATCTTTTGGATCTGCAGACTTCATCAGAATAGACGGGTCCTGTGGTCGAAGGTGAGCAGGTGGAGACGGTGTTTTCCCAGTATCGGACATTTGCACCATTACCCGCCGGTTGTTGAGATGCCCGAACCTGCTAAAATGTTGCGTAAGCTTGGCTTACAATCGCCGGCGGCGCCGCCCAATTTTCGGATATTGCGTTGCAGCTTTCGCGCCAACGTCGACCGAAAAAAGAAGGCTGACCGTTCAGCCAAAACTGTCCGGGCGGAACCCGGCCAGCATCCGGTTGGAAGCGATGATATAAGAGCGCTGCCGCTTGCCTTTGCGAGCTACCTAACTCCATGTCCGTGACCCTCGACAATCCGGTGAAGTATCTGCGCGGCGTAGGACCGCATCGCGCGGCGATCCTGGAGGACCGCGGAATTCGGAGCGTCGGGGACTTACTCGGCTATCTTCCATTTCGGTACGAGGACCGGCTGCGGTTCACGCCAATCGCCGAAATCGTTCCGGGACAGGTGCAGACGATCTACGCAGAGGTGGCCAGTGGAGGGAGCACGGTGCGGTTCGCGCGCGCGCGGAAATCGATATTTCACGTGGCGTTTCGCGATGCAACGGGAATGGTACACGCGCGGTTTTTTCATGGCGGCTATCTCGAAGGAAAGTTGAAACAAGGGCAGAAGGTCGTGCTGCACGGGAAAGTCGAGCAGGACTTGTATCGTCCGGGCCGGCTGGAAATGGTCAACCCGCAGATGGAATTGGTGGGAGACGCGGAGGGTTCATCCGCGGATTCGACGGAAGTGGGGCGCATCGTGCCGATTTACGAAGCGCTCGGCGGGATAAGTTCGCGGATGTTGCGGCGAATTATTTACGGCGTGCTCGGCCATTTCGACGGCGCGATCCCCGACGCTTTGCCGCCGGAGATTGTGGAACGCTACCGGTTCCCTTCCCGCCGGGATGCGGTGATGTACGCGCATTTCCCGCCTGAGAATGAAAGTCTTGAATTGTTGAATGAATTTCGCAGCCCCGCGCAAATGAGGCTGATCTTCGAGGAATTTTTCTATTATCAACTAGCGCTGGCTTTGCGGCGCAACGGGAAGCACAACCAGCGGGGCATCGCCATGCGGGTGCGCGAAGAAACCGTCCGCAACGCCTTGAAGCGAGTGCTCCCGTTCAAGCCGACCTCGGCGCAGAAACAGGTGCTGGTGGAAATCGCGAGCGATCTGGAAAAATCGTATCCGATGAACCGGCTGCTGGAAGGCGATGTGGGAAGCGGAAAGACGATCGTGGCGCTGGAGGCGGCCACGATCGCGATCGAGAACGGGTACCAAGTGGCGTTGATGGCGCCCACGGAAATTCTGGCGGTGCAGCATTATTTTTCGGCCAGCCGGATCTTCAAGGGCGTTGGTTACGGCGTGGAACTGATCGTCGGCGGGCGCAAGCAATTGGCGAAAGATGAAGCCCTGGCGCGCGTGGAAAGCGGCGAAGCGCAAATCGTGGTGGGCACGCACGCGCTGATCGAAAATCCCGTGGCGTTCAAGAAATTAGGACTGGTGATCGTTGACGAGCAGCATCGTTTTGGGGTGATGCAGCGGAAGCGACTGATGGACAAGGGCGTTTCACCTCACGTGCTGGTCATGACCGCCACGCCAATTCCGCGAACTCTGGCGCTTACCCTATACGGCGACCTGGAGATTTCGATTATTGATGAAATGCCGCCGGGGCGCACGCCGATCGAAACGCGCTGGGCGGATGAAAGCAAGCTAGCGGGAGTCTGGGAATTTGTGGGCCGTGAAATTGTGGCCGGGCGGCAGGCCTATGTCGTATATCCGGTGATCGAAGAATCGAAACAGGAATTGAAAGCGGCGACCGCGGAATACGAGCGGCTCGCGAAGATGGTGTTCCCTCGTCTGCGGGTGGGATTGCTGCACGGGCGGCTGAAAAGCGATGAAAAAGAAGCGGTGATGGAAAAGTTCCGGCGCAACGAAATTCAGATCCTGGTGGCCACGACGGTGATCGAGGTTGGCGTGGACGTGCCCAACGCCACGGTGATGGTCGTGGAGCACGCCGATCGTTTCGGGCTGGCGCAGCTTCACCAACTGCGTGGGCGAATCGGGCGCGGCACCGCAAAGTCGTATTGCGTCCTGGTGGCGCGAAAGAAAATCACCGGGGAGGCGCTGGCGCGAATCGAAACGATGGTCGCGACGTCCAACGGATTTGAGATTGCGGAAGCGGACCTGAAACAACGCGGGCCCGGCGAATTCTTCGGCACGCGGCAGCATGGCGATGCGGCGTTTTCGGTGGCACAGCCGTTGCGTGACCGGGAGATTCTGGAAATTGCGCGACGGGAAGCTTTTGCTCTGGCGGAAAAGCCGGAACGGGCGGCCGAGGTGATCGCAAAACTTGAATCTCTAAGCCCCGCGTGGCGGAAACGCTATCATCTGGCGTCGGTGGGATAAATCGTGCGCGTGATCGCAGGCAAATATCGCAGCCGAGTTTTGAAGGGGCCGGGCTTGCTGAAACTGCGTCCTACAAGCGACCGGTTACGCGAGACGCTTTTCAACGTGCTCGGTCCGGCGGTTGGGGATTCGCTTTTTATCGATGTATTCGCCGGGACGGGCGCGGTGGGAATAGAAGCTATCAGCCGGGGGGCGGCGGAGGTGATTTTTGTGGAATCGAACGCCAAGGCGGCGCGGCTGGTGCGCCAGAATCTGGAGGGCCTGAAGATTCAGAGCGCCGAGCTCGTCGAGACGGATGCGGTAGCCGGACTCGAGAGAATCGCGAATCGCCGCGTGGTTGCTGATTTTATTTTTCTCGATCCTCCCTATGAGAATTCGGACGATTATAGCCGCACACTCGAATTTCTGGACAGTTCACATCTGGTCGCGGCCCAGGGACTGGTGATTGTCGAGCATTACTACAAGGCGACGCTGCCGGAACGCTTCGAGCGGCTCGAACGAACGCGGCTGCTCGAGCAGGGAGACGGCGCCTTAAGTTTCTTTCGCCTGGCAGCCGCAGCGTAGGCTGAGCGCATCCAAGTGCGTCAGGTATACTAACCGGACCTATGCAACCCGTCATGCAGCGTGAGCGAGAGCCAGAGCCCGAGCTGGTGGTCGAAGCGGTGGTCGAGCTTCCATCGCACTCACGGCTTCCGCGGCTAGATCTGGGGGTTGATTGGGGCTCCCCATGGGCTGAATTTCGCTCGAGTTGGCGGAATTTTTTTGATGGATCGAAAGCCCCGAGCCCGATTGAACTTCCCGCGGATGCAGATTTACGCGTGGATTGGATAGAGGGAAAGGCACCAGTTAAGGCGTTAGGGTCGGCAATTGTGTGGCATGTCGCCTTAATCGGCTTGCTGTTCCTGCCGGTTTGGCATTTTCTGGAAAGCAAACCGCCGGATCTGGCGTTGCCACGAATCGAGCTCACCTGGGCGCCTACCCAGGATTTGCCACCAATCGCCATGCGCGGCCCCGCTCCGAAGCCGAGCCCGCAGGGCGATCCGAGCAAGCCCATGCCGCAAAAAGGAGCTGATGGATTCCACCCGAGGCAAACAATTCTTTCGCAGCCCATTCAGGTAAACCATCCGCGGCAAACACTGATACAACCGGACGCACCTTCGACGCCGCCCAAAATCGAAACGCCGCTACCCAACATCGCGGAATGGGCCACGGTCGCCGCGCCGCCCAAACCACAGTTGCGCATGGACAATTCCGCAGCCGCGCCGCGCCGCGAACACCGCGCGACGAATGACCTGACGGCCCCTGAAATTGCAAACGAAGAAAAAACTCCCGGTGAATTGAATATCGCGACGTCACCCACCATCAATCCGCAACCGCGAATGCCCATGAGCGCAATGTCCAAAGCAGCCGAGCGGCAAGCGACCCATGCGGAAAATGATGCGGCGCCTGAAGTCGGAGTGGCTTCGTCGGGCGACGCGGACTTGCACCGGTTGATCTCGATTTCGGCCACACCTGCCCCGCCTGCGCCGGAAGTCAGCGTACCCCAGGGAAATCTCTCCGCGCGGGTGGCGATTTCGCCGGATGGCAAGCAACCGGGCAGCCCAGGCGGGGTTGAGCACGGATCGAGCGCGAATGGCGGAGCAGGTGGAGGATCCACGAGCAGCGGTGGCACGGGAAAAAACTCGACCGGGAACGGCATCTCGCTCCCAACCGCAGTGAGCGTGAGTGGCGGCGTGAGGCCTTCGAGTGGCGCGATTTCACCCACGGGACGAACGACGAATAAGTTTACGCTCAAGCCGCTTGATCCCGCCGTGCCACCCACCGGACGCCGCGGACCTTCGGTGGTCGGCCCGATCGACCCGAGCTTGCCGCCGGAAAAAATACTTTCGGGCAAAGAGGTTTACACGCTGCACGTGAACATGCCGAACCTGACGAGTGCCAGCGGAAACTGGGTGATGAATTTCGCGCAACTCGACGAAGGAGAGCTGCCGTACAACCGGCGCAAGGGGACGCTCGCGGGACCGGAGCCGGTGCGGAAAGTGGATCCAAAATACCCGCAAACACTGATCAAGGAGAAAGTTGACGGCGAGGTGATTCTCTACGCCATCATCCGTAAGAATGGCACGGTGGATAGCATTCAGCTGGTGCGGGGAATCGACCCGCAGCTGGACAAAAATTCCATGGAGGCGCTATCGCGATGGATTTTCCGGCCGGGAGCGCGAGACGGCCAGCCCGTGGATCTGGAAGCGGTGGTGCACATTCCTTTCCATTTCCGCAAACCCGACTAGAACTATCGTGCGCGTTGAGGTGACGTGGCAATCTTAGGCGCGAGCTGGGTTTGATCTAGAAGTGGGAGCGCAGTTCGCGGAAACTCGCGAGAATAAGAAGTTTGCCGGCTCCACTTTCCAGCTCGGCGTGTTCGAGATGCCAGGTGTTCGAGTGCGGGAGGAAGACGGCATTAAGGCCAATCTGCAGCGCCGGGTTGATGTCGCTGCGCGGGCTATTGCCCACCATCCAGCCGTGCGTCTTGACGATTTTGAATTGCTCGATCATGCGCTCGTAAACCGCGGCATCTTTTTCGATGACAATTTCGATGGCGTCGAAATACGACTGCAAGCCGGAGCGCTCGACCTTTGCCGATTGCTCGGCGGCCTCGCCCTTGGTGAGCAGCACCAGGCGGTGATGCTTGGCGAGATAGGCCAAAGTTTCGGGCACACCATCCATGATATGGGGCGGAGTAGCTTCGAGTTCCGCGGCAAGGCGCGCGATTTCCTGGACGATTTCGCGGCGCGCCGCGTTCCCGGCAAGTTTCAGGTAGGTATCTTCCAAGGAACGGCGGAAACTGCGCACTCCGTAACCGTGCTGGCGAATATTGCGCTTTTCGGTTTCGTTGAGGATGTGGCGGATATATTCGCGGGTATACCCGAGATGTTCGAGCTGGGTAATGAAATGATCGATGGACTTCTCGAAGAAAATATTATTTTCCCAAAGGGTGTCGTCTGCATCGATGAGTAGGGTCTGGCGTGGCATGAACCGTTCTACACTCCGAGTGAAATAATCGTTCCGATTCTTTCAAACTTCCAGCGTAGCGTAGCGAGCGATGACGGGACGCGGGAAGGGGGCCAAACGGCCTAGCCGCCCGAAGCTTTTCGCGTGCCGCTCGCAAGAGTTTGGAGAATTCCGCGCGCGGCTTTCTGAAGCTCGCCGAAAGTCGCGAGGTAATCCTGAAACACGCGGTTCAGCTCGAGGGCGGTGGTTGGATCGAGCTTGGTGCGCAAGATCATGTCGCGGAGATGAACCGGGTGCGGCAACACGGCGTCGTCGCGCAATTCGTCAAGAGCGACCTGCGGGTCGTAGTGATACATGCATCCCCCTGTGACCGATCGAGGAATGATTTTACTCTGTTTCGGCGAAGCCGTCAGGAGGTCGCGGGAAGAAATTCGTAGCGGTCGATGCGCGCCGCGACACCGCGATCGCCGTTGCGAGGTTCAACGCGCAAAACGCGGGCATAACAGCGAATGTGAACGTCTCCAGCAAGGGTGATCTGCTGCGGCAAGGTGAGGACAAATTCGATCGAGGCTCCCATTTCCAGGGCGCCCTCGGTGGTGAAGTACAGGCCGCGGAAGCTGACGTCGCGGGTCTCGCCGCGCTTTTCGAGAAGATCATCGTCCTGCGAGAACCGGACCTTCAAAGGCAACATCATCGAGAATCGGCGCGCGGCTCGTCGTTCAACGGCGTTTTCCATCGACTCTCCGGCCTGCTTCCTTTTTGTGACGCTATCACCGCCGGACGCCGGGCGCAATGGGATTAACACCTGGCGGCGTGCCGGGAACGCAATGGCCGGCAGAGAGCAAAGTGGCAGGCAGAGCTGCGGATGAAGGTTGCGGGCGGAAATGCGCGGCGCATCCCCGTTCACACGGTTTTTTTGCGATCCTACGCGCAACGAGCTAACAGTGGCCGGGTTTGACGTTGCTCGATTGTGCGGTACGATAGGCGGCGATGAGCCATCTCGCAGCCAGCACATTCGTTGAAATGCGCAAACATCCGCGCGCGCAATTGCGAATGCCAGCGCGGCTTCGCTGGCGCGGCCCGCTCGGGATGCGGATGGAGACCACCCGCACAATAGACATCGCCCGCGGTGGAATTCGCGTACCGCGCAGCGAATCCTGCGAGGTCGGCTCACGCGTGTGGGTGACGTTCCCCTTTGATGCGAATACCTCCGCAACGGTGCAGCCCGAAACGCCGGCGCACGTCGTGCGGGTGGAACAGAATGCGCAACGGGGATACGACGTGTCATTGCAACTTGAATTGCCACAACGCGGGGCGGATCCCGCGCGCGAGAATGAACGCCGCAAATGCTCGCGAATGGCGTTTGCCGTTCCGATATTCGTGCGTGCGACGGGCTCGCCGTGGCCCGAAGAATCGATGACGCACGACATTTCGCGTTCCGGCGCGCGGTTCGAATCGGCGCACATCTACAGCAAGGGCGACGCGATTCTTGCCACGATTCCCTGGGGCGAATGGGAGCATATTGGCGAAATTCGGGCGCGCGTGGTGCGCGTGGAGAGCAACCCGGTGTTGCCCGGGGCCGCTCCGCGATCGAATCCGGCGGCGGGATTGAGCGGGATGCTTACCGCGGTGTCGGTGCGGTGGGACGCGGCGCCAAAAGCTTGATTGGTCTTCTTTCTTCAGCGATGTACCGCGCAGACAGGAACCCATTCGCATTTCCTCATTTAGTCAAACAAGAACATGGCTGAAATACTTCATCGCAAGCTTTTCATCGACGGCCCGGCAGGGCGGCTCGAATCGCTGCTGTGGACAACGGCTCGCGCGGATCCAAAACTTGCGGCGGTGGTTTGCCACCCGCATCCGCTCTTCGCGGGCACGATGCATAACAAGGTTGTGTACCAGGCGGCGAAGGCGCTGCACCTGCGCGGGATTCCGGTGCTGCGATTCAATTTCCGCGGCGCGGGTTTGAGCGAGGGCGTCCACGATAAGGGCAAGGGCGAACAGGACGACGTTCGCGCGGCGCTGGATTACATGGCCGGAGAATACACTAAGAGCAAGTTGCTGCTCGCGGGCTTTAGTTTCGGATCGTGGGTGGGATTGCGGGTCGCTTGCGAGGATGCGCGGGTTGACGAATTGATTGGATTGGGACTTCCCGTGGACAACTCACGGCTGGATTATCTGGCGCATTGTGCGAAACCGAAACTGTTGGTGCAAGGCGGAAACGATCAATTCGGCTCGCGCGAAAATGTGGAGGCGCTGTTCGCGACTTTGCCGGAGCCAAAGAAATTGGTGATCGTCGAGGGCGCGGATCATTTTTTTACGGGCCAGCTCGATAAAGTCGCACGGGCCATCAACGAATGGCTCGACGAGCGATACGCTGCTTGGGCCGAAAATCTCGGGCAAAATTAGCGCCTCGCTTCGAATAACTTCAGAAATTGTTCGCGGGAGGCAGGTTCGACGGCGACGAGCTCCGCGTTCGATTTGACGTGTGGCATGGTGCTCATGCCGACCAGCGCAGTGGTCAGTCCTGGAACCGAACGCGCGAATTGGAGCGCCAGCGACGAATTTTCCCTAAGGCCGAGCGCCGCGCCGACGAAGGGCGGCAAATTTTTGGTGAGCTGACCTTGCAGGAGCGCGGCGCTGGTCACCAGGGCGATATTCAGCGCGCGCGCGGCTTGCACCATGGGGACTAACTTTCCATCGATCATCTGGTTCGGGCGGGTCAGCGCTTCGGGCATGGCGATGTTGAAGGGCAACTGCACGAAGCGGAAGTGATGGTCATCGCCAGCGACGTCTCGGGCAATCTCCGCCATTTCCTTCAACGAGATGTAGCCTGCGGCCTTGGGATCTTCGCGGAAGGAATTCCAGGTGGCCATTCCGTAGGCACGAATTGCCTTGGAAGCCACGGCGGATTCCAGGAACAGGAATGCTTCGCGAATCCTGGCGCGAAAAACTTCAGGAGTAACTTCGCTGAGCTGGGTTTCCGGATTGTGCAGGTAGAAGACATCGATGGTCATGAGCCCCAGATTGCGGCGGCTGCGTTCGAGTTGATCGGAAAGATAACCGGGGGCCATGCAGTGGCAGCCGGCGGCGATGTCCTCCGTCGTAAAAATTCCGCGTTCCAGAAATTCACGGGCGAAATAGGTATTGGGGTCGGCGGGCATTTCGCCGTCGGGGGTCAAAAAGCCGGCCTTGGTGCAGACCACAATTTCATCGCGCGAATAGCCCTTCGCGAAAAGCTTCCGTAGCGCGGCGCGAACGGCGCGTTCGCTGCGCTGGAAACGGTAATTGATCGCCGAGTCGACAACATTGATGCCGCTTTCGACTGCCGACACGATGGCATCGGCGTAGGCAAGATCCGTCGCTTCGTCGGGATCTCCAAGGTACGTGCCAACGCCGATGGAAGACAGCACCAGGCCGCCGCGGATTTCGCGAAAATGGCCAGCGGCGGCGCGGCCTTGGAATCGGGCGGCATAACGCAAGGTTCCGTCGGCCGTGGCGGATCCAGATTTTCGCTCGTCATCGAATGGCGCAGTGGACGACATCCCCTTCCTTCGTGCTGGCCTACTTCTTAGTCTGAACCCGGAAACGAAGGTGGATTATAGCAGAGGTGAAAACATCCAGGCGTGAGACGCGCGCTAGGACATGCCCCGCGCCGCCATTTCTTCCGGAGGCTCAACCGGGACGATTCCCTGCGCATCCAGAAGCTGCTGCGCCTCAAAGCGCAGTGATGGCAACCGCCTCATAAAAAATACGGCACCAACAATCGCACCCGCACCGCCGAGAGCCACCGTCCAGGGAGCGCCGATACGGTCGGCGAGAACTCCGGATAGAAGCGAACCCATGGGCGCCATTCCCATAAACATCATGGTGTACATGGCCATGGCGCGGCC
>Ga0302326_10011119_pt1 | contig 19415 bp, 18 predicted proteins | sample Palsa_T0_3_FD_202264 | JGI IMG/M metagenome (GOLD analysis project Ga0302326, IMG submission 202264) | Peat permafrost microbial communities from Stordalen Mire near Abisko, Sweden - Palsa_T0_3 | ecosystem: Environmental > Terrestrial > Soil > Palsa > Peat permafrost | place: Sweden: Abisko...
TCGCCAATTCCGCCGCCCTGATCGCCAAGGGCAAAATACTTTTCGAGCAGCGCAAGATGCTCCTCCCCACCTACGATGTCTTCGACGAATCCCGCTACTTCCAGCCCGCGCACACCCAGCACGTGTTTCCGTTCCACTCCGAGCAACTCGGCATCACCATTTGCGAGGATTCCTGGAACGACAAAAGTTTCTGGCCGCAGCAGCTCTACGAGCGCGATCCCATCTCCGAAATCGTCAAGAAGGGAAGCAGCCTGCTCCTGAACATCTCCTCCTCGCCCTACGTCCTCGACAAGCGTTCCCTGCGCCACGACATGCTGCAGACCATCGCCAAGGAATATCGCGTTCCGGTCGTGTACGTGAATCAAGTCGGCGGCAACGATAGTCTTATCTTCGATGGCTCGAGCGTCGCCTTCATGCCCGATGGCCGCGTCGCCGCCCGCGCGAAATCCTTCGAAGAAGATCTGATCTTCTTCGACAGCGTTACCGGCGAAGGCGACATTCGCCCGGTCATCGAAGATGAATTGGACGCGGCGTTTCGCGCCCTGGTCCTGGGCACGCGCGACTATGTCTTCAAATGTGGTTTCACGAAAGTCGCGGTCGGCCTCAGCGGCGGTGTCGATTCCGCCCTCGTCGCCGCCATCGCCGTCGAAGCCCTGGGCAAGGAAAACGTCCTCGGCGCCGGAATGCCCGGTCCCTATTCCTCCGCAGGCAGCCTGCGCGACGCGCGTAAGCTCGCCGAAAATCTGGGCATCGAATTTCTAGTCTTGCCGATTTCCGACACCTTCAATTGTTACCGGCAGACTTTGGCTCCCGCATTCGCCGGCCGTCCCGAAGACAAAACCGAAGAAAACATCCAGGCCCGCATCCGCGGCAATTTCCTGATGGCGCTTTCCAATAAACTCGGCTCGCTGGTTCTCAGCACCGGAAACAAATCCGAAATGGCCGTGGGTTACTCCACGCTGTACGGCGATATGGCCGGCGGCCTCGCCGTCATCTCCGACGTGCCCAAAACCATGGTCTACGCGCTCGCCGAATTCATAAACCGCAAAAGGGAACTGATCCCCCAGGAAACCATCACCAAGCCTCCCTCGGCGGAATTGCGGCCCAATCAGCACGATCAGGATTCGCTCCCGGATTACGGCGCACTCGACCGCATCCTCAAAGCCTACGTCGAAGATCTGCGCAGCCCCGAAGAAATCGCCGACCACTACGATTTCCCCCTCGACCTCGTGCGCTCGGTCGCGCTCCGCGTCGACCAAAACGAATACAAGCGCAAGCAAGCCCCCCCAGGCCTAAAACTGACCAGCAAAGCCTTCAGCGTAGGCCGCCGCTTCCCCCTGGCCCAGAAATTCTCGACCTGACCCCCCAACCCCGCGCCGGCCTTCTCAATTTTTGAACTTGTCGCTACGGTCGCTTTTGCCGCTGCAGCGCCGTTCCCTTCGCCGTTGAAGTCATCCTTGCGTCCCACCTGCGCCAGCGGCGTCCGGCTCTGCCGCCGATCGCTCCAAGCCGCCCACCCGCTTTTGGCCGTCATCCCGAGGAGCGTAGCGACGAAGGACCTCTCTTCGATTCAATCACCTCAGCAATGATCAACGCTGCGGGCTCAACCCGGTGGATGCAACACCCGACAGCATTCTGTGGTACATAAGTGTGGCGATCAGTTCCAGTGACCGTGGAGCGCGAACGTGTTCACTCCCGAAGAGTTGCGACCGGCAAAAATCTTTGCCTGTCTGGATGAAGCCGAATGCGCTCGGCTGACGCACGCCGTCGCCGATGTGCGGCTCAAGCCAGGAGAATGGCTCTTTCGAGAGGGCGCGCCCCCGTCGTTCTATGTAGTGGTGGAAGGCCGTCTGCGCATCGTTCTCGACTTTCACGGAAAGCAGACCGAGTTTGCGGAGCAGGAATTCAAGCAGGGCGATTTCATGGGTGAAGTGCCTCTTCTGCTGGGCACTCCGACCTTCGGCTCGTTGCGAGCCCAAACCCCGTGCCGTGTCGCGCGCCTGGATAAGCAACAGTTTCATCGCTTGATTCGGGAATCAAAAGCGGCCCGGGCCATCATTCTGGAGACGCTAGGTGAACGGCTGTTGCTGATCCAGCAACGTTCGCTTTCTTTACCAACCTCGCGGGTGTTCATCTTCGGCCGCAACAACGATGCCGACTGCCACAACATCCGCACCTTTCTTTCCGCAAACCGTATTCCCTACGAGTGGATCGATCCTGATCGCCATCCGGAGCGGGTGCCAGCCGGCGTCTCCGACGACCCGGATTGCCCGGCCGTAAGTGTTGACGGACAACTTTTCGTTAAGCCGCCGACCACCAGGGAAATTGCCGAGGCCCTGCAACTCCAGACCAAGCCCCATCGCGACAGCTATGACGTGGTGATCGTGGGGGCCGGACCGGCGGGTATGGCCGCCGGCGTGTATGGGAGTTCGGAAGGGCTAAGGGTGCTGATTGTCGAGCGTTGTGCAGCAGGCGGGCAAGCCGGTACATCATCGCGTATCGAAAATTATCTGGGCTTCCCGGAAGGGATTTCAGGGGAAGACCTGACCGGGCGTGGATTCAAGCAGGCCACTCATTTCGGCGCGGAAGTTGCGCTGACGCGGTCGGTTGAAAAGCTTACTCCCGCGAGTGAAGGCTATGTCTGCGAGTTTGACGGAGGCCAGTCAGTGTCAGCCCGAGCCGTGGTGTTAGCCACCGGCGTGGACTGGCGTCGGCTGCAGGCCAAGGGTGAAGACCGCCTGCTGGGACGCGGCATATTTTATGGAGCGGCCCGTCACGAGGCGACCAATGTAGTCGGCAAGAAGGTCTTCATCGTAGGAGGCGGCAATTCAGCAGGACAAGCCGCCATATTTTTGTCGAGCTATGCGGCTGAAGTAAAGGTGTTGGTACGGGGCGAAGGGCTGAAACCCAGCATGTCGCAATACCTGATTGATCAGATTGCATCGAAGGCGAACATTCAAGTGCTCCCCTTCACCCAAGTCGTTTCGGCTGACGGCGAAGATCGCCTGAAACGAATTGAGGCGCGTGTTCAAGCGCCTCACGAAATGGAGAAGATACTTAGCCATGAAGCCGATGCCTTGTTTGTGATGATCGGCGCCGATGCCAACACCTCATGGCTACCCGGCGAATTGGAGCGCGATCCGCGCGGCTTTATCTGCACCGGGCGCGACCTCACCACCTGGAAATTCGATCGCCACCCATTTCCACTCGAGACCAGCCTCCCGGGTGTGTTCTCGGCCGGTGATGTGCGCCATAACTCCATCAAACGAGTATCGAGTGGCGTGGGCGAAGGCAGCATGGCCATCGCTTTTATCCATCAATACCTGGCCCTGTAGGAAGAATCGACCGCTGCCCGGATCGAGAAATCGAGCCTCCCAGTGAAGAGCGCAAGTTATTCGGCAGGACACAAGTGAGTCTCGCTCTTCGTATGAGAAAGCTCTGGCGCTGGCCCAACAAGAACCCGAGCGCCAATTCCTGCAAGAGCGAATCCAACAGCTGAAATAACGAGCCTCAAAAACCGTAAGTGTGCGAAAGAGCGCAGTTTTACCGCCCGGACAAGCACAAAATGTTCGCCGAGCGTGACTCCATTCGTTTTGCCGCCCAAAGGATTCATCGGAGGAATCATGACTCGATTCAAAGGCAAAGTTGTCATTGTGACGGGTGCCGGCTCCGGAATTGGAGCAGGCACGGCGCGTCGCTTTCTACAGGAAGGCGCTTTTGTCGTCCTCAATGGACGGCGTAATGACAAATTGCATGAAACCATCGCGGGCTTTGATGCGGCACAGTCAGTTATCCATCCTGGAGATGTCTCGGATGAAGGGTATGTGAAGCGACTCGTGCAAGACACGATCGCTAAGTTCGGCAGGCTGGACGTGTTGGTCAACAACGCGGGGATAGCCACCTTCGGTCCTTTCGCGCAAATCACCACAGAGCAATGGCGGAAGCTGATGGGCACCGACCTCGATGCAGTGTATTTCGCGACTCGCGAAGCATTGCCTCACCTTTTGAAGACCAAGGGTTCAATCGTCAATCTCTCCTCCGTTTCGGGTCTCGGCGGAGATTGGGGGCTGAGTGCCTACAACGCGGCAAAGGGCGCGATCACGAACTTCACGCGCGCCCTGGCGCTCGAGTACGGCTCGCGCGGCGTGCGGATCAACGCCGTGGCACCGAGCCTCACCTCCACCGAAGCCACTGCCGATCTTGAGAAAAGCAAAGCGGTCATGACCGCGTTTGCGGATCGCCTTCCTATCGGCAGAGCCGCTACACCGGATGAAATCGCCGGCGTCATTGCGTTTCTCGCGAGTGAGGACGCCGTGTTTGTTAATGGCGTAATTCTGCCGGTCGACGGCGGCGTCAGCGCGTCCAATGGACAACCTAACTTCCTCTCGCTCCTGGCACAAGGTTAAGGGCGATCTGGTGCCTACGACCGATAACTTCTGGCCTAACGGTGCCCGTCTTGCCGTCAGTTTCTCGCTCATGTTTGAGGGCGGCGGCCAGCCGATCTCCGGAGCGCCCGGCTTCATCGAAGAACCAATGCAAAAGGGTCTGCCCGATCTGGCGACGAACGGCATCTTCCAGTACGGCGTGTACGAGGGCATTCCGCGAATTCTCGACTTGATGGACAAGCACAAGGTAAAACTTTCTTCCTTCATGATCGGCCAAGCCGTGGACAAAGCGCCCGATCTCGCTCGGGAGATCGTGAGGCGCGGCCATGAGGCCGGGGCGCACGGCCGCTCCTGGCAGAACAGTTATCTCCTCGATCCCAAGGCGGAGCGGCGCTTCATCACCGACGGCGTCGAGAGCATTCAAAAGGCCACGGGGCAAACACCTGTCGGGTGGAACGCCTACTACGTGCGCAACTCGCCGCACACGCTCGACATTCTCCAGAGTCTTGGCTTCAAGTACCACATCGATGAGCCGAGCGCCGACCAGCCGTTCATCGTCAAGCTGAAAGGCGGGGACTTTGTGACCGTGCCCTACAGCTTGCACATGAACGACATCGCTTCGTTCACCTTTGCGGGTTGGAACCCGGCTGCCTATGAGCAGGCGCTCAAGGACGAATTCGATCAGCTCTACGAGGAGGGCGCGCACCGCCGCCGGATGATGGTGGTAGGGCTACACGACCGCATTTCAGGCCATGCCAACCGCGTTCGCGTGCTCGATCGTTTTCTCACCTACGCGCGCTCCAAGCCCGAAGTCTGGTTTGCCCGCAAGGACGAGATCGCGGCTTGGGCGCTCGAGCATCGCGAAATCACGCCGATCTACGACCGCGGCGCGCCTACCGTCACCGGCCTGCCTGGCTCTGCGGCCTGGGGAAGCTCAACCGACGCACGCGAAGAACTCACGGACTTTTAAAAAAGAGGGCATCACAAATGTATGACCACGTAATTTGGCCTACCCAATTTGACCCGAAGACCTCGGCGATCTACGCGCTCAACGACATTGACGTGAACGCGCCGCCTGAAGTGGTGTGGAACTTGCTTGTCGACGCCGAGAATTGGTCGAGCTACTTTCCCGCCGAAAATCACGTCAAGATCCTGACCGGTGAGCCGGAACTGGCGCTCGGAACCAAATACAGCCGGGTGACGGTTAGCTTTCCGATGCATCTCGTCGTGACGGAGTGCTTGCCCGGCCGCAGGCTCGCGTGGTCGACGCTAGTGGACGGCGACGAGACCGGTTCGAGCGCTTACCACGGCTGGGTCATCACTCCCACGGATGATGGTTGTCATGTGTTGAGCGAGGAAACGCAGCAAGGCCCCTTCTTCCTCGAGGAGCTCGGGCGCAAGAATCCCGGTGCGCTCTACCGCTATCACCAGGAGTGGGTCGAAAGCCTTGCACGCGCGGCAGAGGCTGAAGCCGCTTAACTTTGCTACGGGTCAACCAGGCTGCGCCTCGATCAAAAACGAGGGCTGCGGAGGAACATCATGGCATTTCTTGAAGATCACGATACGGTCCCCAGATCCGTACTGCATCCATTCAGCACGGAGGATCAGGCTGCGATGGCTGCCATGCGCGCCATCGTCGAACCCAACAAAGGAAGGCTTCAGGGAACAGCGGCTCGGGTTCCGTTTGATGCCGTCATGGAGCGCGTCACGGCGCCCGCCAGTGTTGCGTACGAAGCTGACCACGTTGGCGGCATTCCAGGGTGGTGGTGCCGGCCGCGGTGCCTACCCAAAGATGAGCGGCCCCACCACGCTGTGATGCATATCCATGGTGGGTGGTTCAATTGGGGCTCGGCACACGCATTTCGCCATCTGGCAGGCCACATCGCGGCTCAAACTCAAACGGCGGTGTTCGTGCCAGACTACCGACTTGCGCCGGAACATCCGTTTCCTGCCGCCGCTGAAGATATCCGCGCCTGCTACTTTGGTTTGACCGAGCGAGGCCTATCGAAAATTGCCGTCACTGGCGATTCGTCTGGTGGCACGTTGGCTCTTGGGTTGCTCGCGCATCTCACGGCGAAAAGTAATGGCGCCAGCGAAGCTCTCGTGGGCGGAGTGGCACTCTCACCCGTGACGGATCTGTCCCTTTCTGGAGAAAGCTGGTCGACGCGCGCTGTTGCTGACCCCTACTTTACTAAGCCGCAAGCGACCGAGTTGGTGCGCTCCTATCTCCACGGTCATGACCCGGCAGACCCGCTCGCCTCGCCGCTCAATGTTGACCTGGAGGGATTAGCCCCGATTCGTTTGCACGTCGGCGACGACGAGGTGCTGCTTGATGATTCCGTCCGATTTGTCGAACGCGCGGTCGCCGCAGGAGTCGATGCTCGCCTCGATATATGGGAAGGCATGGTCCATGGATTTCTTGCGGGCGTGGGACGCCTCACAGCTTCCAACGAGGCTCTTCAACTCATCGGTGAGTTTCTGAGCAACCGATTCGCCGAGTAAGCCATGCAACGGTAAGAAGCTCTACCTCGGCAGGGCCAGTATGCAGAAGTCTGCCGCCGCGCTATCAGTAAGCCCCACGAGGGAGATCTGCAAATGGCAACGGAGGACATCGAGAAAGTTTTGACGATATTTCACGGCATCAGCGCCGGGGATGTAGACCTTGCGACGCAGCACATCGACCACCAGCGATTTGTGCAACACAATCCGTACGCGGCCGACGGTGTGGCAGGGCTGACGCAATTCATCAAGCAGTCGCCGCGCGACCAACTGCAACTGACCGTGGTTCGCGCATTCCAGGATGGCCCCTACGTCGTTACCCATGCTACGGGGCAGCGCTCCGGACGAAACGTGTTCTTCGACATTTTCAGGTTCGAGGACGGCCTGGTTGTCGAGCACTGGGCTTTCTCCACCATGGACGCTCCTCGCAATCAAAGTGGACATACCCAGACCGACGGGCCCACCGAGGCAAAACTGTCAGCCGACACAGAGAAGAACAAGTCGCTGATCCGGGAATACTACGAGACCATTCATGTCACCGGGCATCATAGTAAAATTCCGCAATACTTTTCTGGAGATCATTGCATCCGCCACGAGCCCGGCGTCCACGATGGAGTCGCGGCATTCAAACGTGACCTCGAAGAACTCACGAAACACCGAAGCATCGACGAGATCAAGTTTGTGTTGGGACAGGGAGACTTCGTTTTTATAGCTGCAAAGGGCTCGCATGAGGGCGCCCCGTGTCTCTACCTCGACCTATACCGAGTAGAAGACGGGAAGATCGCTGAACGCTGGGGATTCCCCGAAGAACTTCCTCCTCACGAGCAGTGGAAGAACAACAATGGCGCGCTTTAATTCATGTTTGGCGTCTGCTCCCCGTGTGCAGCTCGGGTCACCTCAGTTATTTGCACACCCCTCTGGAAATGGGTAAGCATTCTAAACCATTCGATTGTTTCCTGAGTTGCCACTCCATATATCGCAGTGCCATATATGGAACCGATAGCCTCACAGGCGGCATGGAAAAAGGGCAGCGCCGAGTGGCTCATTCCTTCGCTGGTCGAAGCACGTCCGCGCCACGGTTACGAAATCAGCAAACTGATCGAGCAACGCCCGGCCGGCACGGTCCGTTTTCACGTCGCCTCGCGCCATAACTCCATCAAACGAGTGTCGAGTGGAGTGGGCGAAGGCAGCATGGCCATCGCTTTTATCCATCAATACCTGGCCCTATAGAAGGAAGCCCGGTCTAGGATGTTCCAATTTCATCGTGCGGTCCCGGCCTAGCCGCAGCTTCGTTGGGAGGGCGGCTGCAAGATTTGATTCTGGCTTTTCATCTATCCCCCGATCAGCGAACTCGTACGATGTCCTGCACCCAATTGGTCTCCCACGTCTTGCCACCATCTGGCGAGTACGCCTGCTCCCAGTGACACGATGTCGGGGTAATCTTGGTCCATAAAAATCGTGTGCGGACCGGTTTCCCGTTGAAGGTTTCATCCGCGTAAAACGTTCCCACGCCTTCGCGGAAGCCTCCTCTCATAGGCGGGTCCACCGGTCCCAGCGGCGTGCGGCTGTCAAGCCACCAGATTGACCACTGCTCGGTCTTCGAGTCAAAGGATCGCAGAGCGACACCACGAAAGGCAGCGCCCGGCTTCTCGAATACGGTATCGTCGACATTGCTGTAGCCCCCCATCAGCGGCTCGTTGACCAATGTCCCTTCGAATTCGATCCACTCGTGATTGTTGGCGAGCCGCTCCTTCAGCGTTCGATGATGCGCTCGCCAGTGTCCTACTAAGAAATCGAAGTCATGGACGCCGGGAGTTGCACGATCGATTTGAGTTGTTCCGCGCCCCGAATCTTGATCAGACTGGCCAGTTGACGATCCCGGAATCGCCAGACTCAAGATCAGCAACGCCATAACGGTCGCCGTACGGCGATAAATCTTCAAGGTGACCTCCTTGACTCTACTTCACTCCTCATCCATCATCCCTGGAGCATTGGCCAGCTTACCTGCATATGAAAGTATCCGTTTCAGTTTGTGGTGGATTATTTCTCCTGCAGTTCATCGCGTTCTGCGATGGATGGTTGAGTTCTGTTTTGGCGGCATCGGAATACTGCTAGGTTAGTCCTTGAGACGGACCTCAACGACAATCACGCTGCACACCCGGGAGACTGTCCAATCATGGTTTCCGCGTTCATCCAGGAAAAACTACTTCGCTTAGTCATCTAGCACAATAGCCACTCTCGCGCGTTAGGACATGACCACTTCGCCTCGGCTTTGCTGTATGAACAGTACCTTCCCCGAGGGACGCCAGAGCTCTTAATTGGCGCATTCATCGGCCCAGCCGCTCAACCGGATGGCGCGCCGGTCGCGCCGGTTCACCATATCTGTCAGTCGCGTTGTGTACCTTTGCGTCATAAATACCGATGTGTTGTCATGCATCGCCGCTCCACACCGGCGCAACGACGACCGCGCCAGAGGAGGGAAGGCATGCAAGGCACGAAAGATCGGCCACTAACACCGCCAGCGCGAACAATGCATCCCGCGCGCCCCGCCACCCTTTGGAAAGGGAACTGCGCTCCCAATTTCTATCTTTTGCGCCGCGCGCGAAATTTCTAATCGACAATTCGCGCGATTAGAAAACGCACTTAACTTGCAGAAACGAAAGGCCCGGCGTGATTTCTGATCGACAATATTCCTGGGACCTTTTTACCCAGAGTCCCTTGCCGCGGCATCGTCGAATGACCATCATTACATCGGTCCTGCGGACTCGACCCACGCCAGTAGCCACCGCTACGGAGCAGGGAATCAGCCCCGCCCCAAAAGCGCCCCGCGATTCACGCTTCCCGCGCGGGGCGAACAGCGCAACGTCGCCCGCCCGGCGCAACCAGGCTCGCCAGCCCTCCCGCATTCTTTGCAGGATTCCCTCTTGTCTCCAAGCCGATTTGCCGGCAGAATTTCCTACGCTATCTCCCCACGTACATTTACAATTCACACGACAAAATTACGTGCTGGCTCACGGGACGAACCCGTGAAACCACGCAACCTGCGCAGCGGTTTTCCGAGGAGAGGCCAAGTATGCTGAAGGCTCGGTTCTACGGCGTTCTATTCGCCGCAGCCATGATTTTCATCCCCGCCGTGCAGGCGCAAACGACAGCGCCGGCTCAACCGAGCCCTGATCAGGCTCAGCTCCTGAAAAACACGGAAGCGTTCGTCCGCAACCTTTTCGCCTGGGGCCCTGACTTTGCGGTCAAGCTCGGACCTCTGGCCCAGTCCCCGTCGCCAGACTTCTTCCAGGTCCCTCTGACCGTCACCATCCACGGCCAACCCGACACCGGCACCGTCTTCGTCAGCAAAGACGGCAAGACTTTCCTTCGCGGCGAGATGTTCGACATGGCCACGAACCCCTACGCCGACAATGTCAAAAAGCTTCACCTCGATGGCAACCCTTCGATCGGTCCTGCCAAAGCCAAGGTCACCATGGTCGAATTTAGCGACTTCGAGTGCCCCCATTGTCGCGAGCTTTACGAAACCCTAAAGACCCTGCTGCCAGAGCATCCTGACATCCGCTTCGTCTTCGAAGATTATCCGCTAACCCAGATCCATCCCTGGGCCGAAACCGCCGCCATCGGCGCGCGTTGCGCCTACATCCAAAACCCCGACGCCTTCTGGTCCGTCTATAGCCAGATCTTCGACAATCAAGACCTAATCTCCGCCGAAAACGTCTGGGACAAGCTCAACGACTTCGCCGCCCAAGCCAACCTCGACAAGGACACTTTTAAGTCCTGCCTATCCTCCAAAGAAGCCAAAGACGCGGTCGAAAACAACCACCGTGAAGGCGACACCCTAAACGTAAACAGCACCCCCACAGTCTTCATAAACGGCCGCCCAGTCGCCGGCGGCGACAAATCCACCATAACTCAGTACCTAAACTTCGAATCCCACCCCATCCACCCCACAACCGCCCACAACTAAACATAATATACATTCCCGGAAGTCAAGGGGGATTTGGTTAAGCAGAATTATTTTCTGGCTATCGGGGAGCGTAGGTCGGCGCTTAGCATGCGTGTTTAACCCGTGCATTTAAGATGCGTGTGTACGAGATCTGTTGATTGAGGAGTTGCTTTGGCGCGTGGCTTCGAGAGATGGGAACGTCGGTGCAGCGTTTCACGTTTGAAGTGAGCTCGGATGCGACCCGTGGGCGCGGCACGGATGATTCGTATTGTGGGAGCAAGAGGAGTGCTTCGCTGGATTAGGCGAAATGCTGCGGCGTAACCCACAGGACTGGCGTAGAACCTAGACCTCGCTCCGTGTTCGGCACGTCTTTCGTAGCGGCTTTGCTTCGCGTCAGCGCGCTGGGACTGACATGCGCGTCAGTCCTGGACGTAGTCGTACAGCGGTTTAAGATCGGCGGAGGGAATTTGCGCAATCGCGCAGAGGGCCGAAAGGACTATCGGCAGTGCCCCGAGGCGCACACCGCCGCCGCGCCCGCACCAGCACCCAACGCGAACCATTCGACGTTGCGGCGAAAGCGTCGCCAGAACGTGCCGCCCTTTGCGGCCGTGATGGCGGAATCGCGCTCGCGAGTCATCGCCGCGAGTTTCGCAAGCACAACAGAACCAGATCGCGTTCGCCAACCATGGATCAGGCTTGGCCCACGGCACCAGTTTCGTCATCAGCTCCCCGTCGCAGCGACCGTGCCGCTCACGTGAATCCTCTTCCCGTCATCCCACGTGTCAACCAAAGAAAATGTCAGAGCCATGTTTCCTCCAGGAATAATCCGCCTTCCCCAAACCCGACCAGCCAAACCGGCCCGCGCTCCCTATTCACATCGTGCAAATCACTGTTATGATGTTCAGTCCTTGACGCAACCCGAACGCCTGCAGATGAATCCAAGAGCGTCGAAGCTGGCAAATCATGGCTATGCGAAGTTCCGTGCAAAGTGCGACTTAGGGGGAGATGAGTGCGGCAACTGAGAATTTTGTGTGCGTTGGTGGTGACCATCTTTGCGGCGCTGGCGCTGAGCATCGCGCTGGAAAATCCCGCTTCGAACGCGAGCGCGCAGAGTCAGTCGCCAAGGCCAAATACCGCCAAGACCTCGGAGTCCGCGGTGGCTTCTCCCTCCGCCACGACCCTTGCCGCATCGAATGGCCTCGCCGCCACGATTGTCGCCTCCAACCTCGCCGTCCGCACTCTGGCCGCAGCGCCGCAAGCAAATGAACCGGTTGCAAAACTCAACTCGGCGGCCTCGGCATCAGCCGAACCGCTTTTTCTGACTTCCACAGACCAGCCCGATAAGATCTTTTCGTTTTTGGCGCCGGCCAGCTCGAATTCTCCGGTCGCCGCCGCGAGCGCGGTTGCCAAGCAAATGACCGCGATCGCTGGCATCGGCGCGGTCGGCTCCGTCGGCGATGGCGGCGCGGCAACCGCGGCGCAGCTCGACCTGAACGCCACGGATACCACCATGCGCAGTGGCCTGGCCGTAGCCTCCGATCGAACCGTGTATATCGCCGACACCGGCAACGCGACCATTCGCATGATCGCAGGCCCTTCCAGCAGCGAGCCGGGAATCATTCGCAGCGTGGCGGGGCGCTGGGCCCCGCGGCAGAATGTGGAGCTTTCGGAGCCCATGGGCGTTGCGCTGGACCGTGCCGGCAATCTGTACATTGCTGACTACGGCGCCAACGCGATCGACGTGCTCTACGGCTCATCTTCACCGAAAGCGGGCCAGCTCGAAACTCTCGCGCATATGGTTGCGCCGGGAAGCGTCGCCGTCACCCTCGATGGCGGCACGGTATTCGCTTCTTCGCCGCAAACCGGAGTCATCCTCGCGATCAACACGCAAACCCGCGCGATTCGCACTCCGGCGATTAATCCCTCCACGCTCTTCGCCGCTGCGCAGGGGAAGGTAAGCGCCTCGCGCATCACTCCAACCAGCCTCGCCGTGGACGGCGGCTCAAATCTCTTTGTCGCGTACTCCGATCCTGGCGCGGCCTACGATGAAATTTTGCGCCTCGACGCCTTTTCCGCGAAGGTGACGCTCGCGGCCCGCGGCCTCAGCAGCCCTGGTGATATTTCGTTCGACGCGAACGGGAATCTCTTCGTCGCCAACCAGGGCATGCGCAATATCGTGCGGTTCAATGCGCTCGGCGTCCCCGCGACCGGCGTCACGCTCACTGCGCCGGTCAGCGCCTGCACCGATTCCGACACCATTTTCTGCGACCAGCTCATCGGCGGGACGTCGGCCGCGCAGCCCTACGAACTGACCAACAACACCGCGAGTCCGCTCTCCGGGATTACCGCCAGTTTTCTCACCGGGAATTCCAGTGATTTCGCGATTTCGAATTCTTCGTGTACGACGACGCTCGTGGCCGCTTCCAGTTGCGCCTTCAACCTGGGTTTCACGCCCACGGCTAATGCATCGGCTTTCCAGACCAACGACGGCACAACCTGCACGGCTTCGGCGGCCGCCAATTCGCGCTGCTCGGTCTTCACCGTCAACTACGCCGGAGCGGCAACCCCGCTCGCCGCGGCTGCCACCGGAATCGCCGACGATTTTCAGATCGTCTGCGTCACATCCACGACCACTTCCTGCGTCAACGTGCAGGGCAGCATGTTCGATCAAACGACCATACTCCAAGGCAGTTACGCCACATTTCAATTGCAGATCGTGCCGGACAGCACGTTCAGCGGCGTCGTGAATCTCGTCTGCCCCAGCAATTTGCCCTCGGCCCCGACTGGCGCGATCGGCAGCCCCACCACTTGCGGAATTTCGCTCGGCACGTCTGTTACCGAACCGCTGCAGAGTACGCTTGCCGTAAATGTCGTCGCTGGAACTCCGCTAGCGTTTAACATGACGATTCAAACCACGACCACCGCGGGCACTCAGTCGGTGCCGCCAACGGCGCCACCCGCGACGACGCGCGGTTTCTCGGCGGCCAGTCTGTTCGCGGGCCGCGCCAATGGCGGAAACGGTTCGGCCCCGCCGGTCCCGGCGGTATCCGCGCCCTCGTCCGTCCCGGACGCGGCGAAAATTAGGTTTCTCGCGCTGCTACTGGCCTGCTCGCTGTTTGCTTTCATCGTCGCCAAGCAACGAGCATTGGTGCGCAGGTACCCGGCTGCCGTTATTTTCGCGCTCGCCCTGATCGTCATCACCGTCGCCGCTTGCGGTGGCGGCAACTCCAAAAAAATAGGCTCGATTTCTTATACTCCCACTGGAACAACCATGCTGACCGTGCAAGGCTCGGCGCAAAATGGCGCGCGCGGCTACACCTGCACGCTGATCGTGGCATCGGGCAACTAGACCTGCACCCGGCCGTCTTAGCCGTGTTTCCGCTGCCGTTTCACAAGTAGATCACCCGTCGGCGGTAGCCGTATGGCTTCCGTCGGCGTCCCTTCGTTTGTTCCGGGCGTATGTAACGGTTGATCAATTCTTCGATCGCGGTCTGCGCCGCCCCCAGCAGGTCCAGGGCCAGCGCTCGCGCGCCGCACGATTTTCTGCCCGGAACTCGCGGCATACGACGTCTTCAACAAAGTCTATCGCGCCTACTTCCAAGCACCCTTCCCCGCCCGCGCCTTGCTCGTCGTCGTCGCCCCAGAAACGAAAGTTGAACCGATTTGCTGTGGCGACCAGTAGGCCGCGCCGTGCATATCCGGAGAAATCGAAATATTCACGCAATATCCAGCCACCGCAGTCAGCCCAGCGGGCGGCGGAGTCCAAGTCACGGCCACCGCGTTATTGCTGCCCGAGATCGTCACCCCGCTGCTCTGCAGCGATTGCGTCGATTGGTGCTTGCAGTTGTCTGAAGTGGACGTGACCGTCGCATAGTAAGTTCCCGCCGCGAGAGCTCCGCCCGTGGCTGCCGCCGCTGTCACCCCGGTCGGCGCGTACAAATTCGCGAACTGCACGTCGATGGTTCCCGTCGAGTTTTCAACCAGCGACGTCCCGAACCCGAATGCAGTTCCAGTATTGAACATAAATCCCATCGCCGGATCGATCGCGACGCTCGCGAACCGGCTCCCCGAGGCCGTTGCCCGGAACGGCGGTCCGGCTGAATCGGCTATCGGGAAAAAGTCGCTGCGCAGCCGGTCCGTGCTGCTCGTCGGAACCATGTAGTCGAAGCGACTCGCGTTCTGGGTCGAGCACCCGCCCACGGGCATGCCGTTTCCGTCCACCACCCAGCTTACGCCTTGCCCCGAGCCCCCCCACGACATGGCAATTCAGCAGCGTTCCCGCGTCAATTCGTACCGCCGCGCCCTGCCCCGCGTTTCCCGCGAAGCCGTTCATCACATACACTCCAGTAAGAATCGTCCCGCTGGAGTTGAGTTCGATCAACGCGTTGGTCGAAGTGCTCGCATCGGACGTGGTCACGTTGTCAAATGTAATCTCCGAAAATTGGGGTAACGCCGTGCTTCCCGGGTTTCCTGTGGCGTTTGTGATTGTGAAAAAACTGCTCGCCGAGGACTCCATCGCCGGAATATTTCGAAACACAAAATTTCCCGGCCCGGTACCGAGAGCGTTCACCCGCTGGATGTACTCAATGCTTCCCCCCGCCCCCTGCACCCCATCGAAATACACCAGCCCCACAAGTGGCGCCTCGCCATTCAGCGACGTTTCTCCGCTAAAAATCGCCACCGGCAGTGAGCCGGTCGGGGCCTGGAGGCAGCCCCCGTACATGTACTCCCAGATGCCGTTTGTGATCTTCAGCGGCGTGTTATCTGTTTTCCCGGTGGCGCCCGTGGTCAGGCACACGTTGCGCAGCACGTTTTCGTTCGAGTCGTACATGCTGATCGCCTGGTTGTACGCATCGATTGTCAAGTTCTCAAACGTCGACGAGCCGATGTTCGGGTACGTCAGCGAAAAAACCGCCGCGCCATTTGGGTTCGCGCCGATGTTGTGCGCCATTAATCTCGTCTGTGGCGCGCGATTGAGTTGCGCGCCTCCGATCGCGGCTCCCGACCCATTCCCCCCGATTAAGTGCAGTCCCGGACAAGGCAGCGGGAAGATCGCGGCGGTCGAGGGAAGCTGCGCCTGCGTCAATACGTATACCCCCGGCGGGAAATAAATACTGCCGCCCCCCGTAGGGCTCGTATAAGCGTTGCATACGAATGTGATCGCCGCCTGAATCGCGGCCGTATCGTCCGTGACGCCATCGCCTTTCGCCCCAAACGCCGTCACGTCTACCCGCGGACGCGGCCCCCGACCGTTTCATTTCCCAGCACTGCCAGCGTCGATGGCGTCAGCGTGCCAGGATTAAAATTCGTCGAAGATAGCGTCCCATTGATCGTGGCGTTGCCCGCGACCGTCAAATTCCCGCCGAGCGTCAATCCGAACGCTGAAATGTCATTCCCCGACCCAGAAGACGAAACGTCGGCGGGAAGGATCACATCGGGATACGTAATCGTCCCGGTAATTTGCGGGGCCGTGATTTGCAAAAGATAGCGCCCCGCCGGTGCATAAAAATGATAGTTGCCGATTCCATCGGCCTGAAACGGATTTGGCGAGGCGACGGTCAGCGTGGCGTCGGTATAAATTGTAGCCAGCGGCGTGCACGGCGTGCCGGTCGCGGTCGCTTGGCACACCGTCACCGTCGCGCCTGCGATCGGATGCCCCGAAGGCCCGAACACGATATCGTCCTTGCGCGATCCCTGTGCGTGTGCGGGCGCCGCCAGGCAAGCGGCCGCCGCAATCGCGAGAACTGCTGCAAGGATCGATTTCCTGACTGCGCCGATTTTATTTTCAAGGCTCGCCATTGTTTTCATTCCGTCCCATCGCATCTGAAATTTGGAGATATTTCTGCGCCCCGATTCTAATTCCGTTGCCCCGTACTGGAGCGCACAAACCGAACCACCCCGGAACTTTCTACGCCAACGGAAAGGGATTAGACAAACGAATCAAATCTTTTGCCGCTGGTCTCTTCCCTGATCGAGTCTGGGCGACGCCTCTCCCTCGTCCAAACCAGGGCGTTTGGGCAGTCCATGCCCGAAAACCGCCCTCTGGTACGGCTATAAAGTGAGCGGAGATCGAGCGTCGCAGTAAGTGGGGATATTTGAATCACATACGGAACTCCGGAATTTCTTCGCTCCTCGCCGGGCACGACAACGCACGACCCGGCTCGACACGTGCCCTTTTGGCACCCTAAATGCACCATCCTCTGTGCCGGAGCGGTACATTCTTCCCGGTGCGCGGTCGAGTCCTAGTACTTCAGGGGGTCAAATGTTTAACTTAGCGCCGACGCCAACTCGCGGTCGAACCGCGATTTTCGCCAGGATATTCGCGCTCGGTTTGCTCGCCGCTGCGTACGTCGCGCTACCTCAGCCCGTGCGAGCCGATACGACCGTTACTTACGATATCGCCGGCACGCTTAACTCCGGAACCTTCAGCGGCACCATCGAGTTCGATCAATCCGGTTCGACCCTGCAGCTGATCAATTCTTCGCTCACCGTCGACGGAAGTTCGTTCGCTTGCACTGGCGCGTCATCGAACACGTGCACGGTCTACGACCCATTTGGCGTGAGCTACGTAACCATACCCGGGCAGGGACAACTGGTCCTGTTGAACTGGCTTGACAGCAGTTTCAACATCTCGAATCCCCCGCCCTCCTTCAACCTTTTGGGCGGCTACTGCTTCAATTGTGGCTCGGGCGGCTACGATTACATCATTTCCGGCCAGGCCACCGCGGTGGCGACGCCTGAACCCTCGTCCTGGATGTTGCTTGGCGCTGGGATCCTCGGTCTCGCCCTGCTTTCGCTCCGCCGGCGCATCCTGCCCTCGGCTATCGCGTAATTCGCTGCAATCTTTCCGCCGCGCTTTGCGCCGGACCGTGGTTCCGGTCCTCGTTTTTCGGTCCGCCTCAGTTCCGCGGCTTCTTCTCGGCCTTCTCAGTTCCCTCCGCGACCAATCGTTTTGCTCGCGCCGCGCCGGCCCCGAATCCCAGTTCATGCTTCGCCGCTTTCTCCTCGTCAAGGATCGCGCCGCAGTGCTTGCACACCCCCACTCCGATTTTTACTTTTTCGCCGCAAGCTGGACATTCGCCCATGCGCAGCGGCACGTACGCCCACTCCCGCTCGACGCCCAGCCCAATCGCCGCGCGCCGGTGCAGATCAGAAATTTCGCGGAACGAATGTCCGCGCGCCCACATCGTGTCCCCTTCCGTGATCAGCTTCTGGTAAAAGCTATCCCGCCTCACGGACGCGGTGGCCAACTCCCCGCTCGATGGTCGCGCGCCCGCGCAGATGAAAATTCCGTGATCGTGGAGATCCTGTAACAAGTCCTCCGCAATCTGCCGTGCGGTGATCGTGAACGGGAACCGGCGGTTGTCGCCCAGATCCAGGGCATCTCCCCGCGCGGTGATCATCAGCAACGCAAACGCCTGGCCCTTCACGCACGCGGGAATGTGATACACGCCGTGCGTCCGTGAAATGTACCAATCCTGTTCGGAAATCGACGCAATCGAAACCGTCGCCGCCGTATCGCCCTTCGCCCCGGTATCCATGAGAATGTCTCGCCGCGTTCCGGATGCCGCCATGGATGTCGTATTCGAGTTTATGTCCTTTGTCGCCGTGTTTTTTCGTGATCCTGGTAATTCCGTCTGCCGCCGGGGAGCGTAACTCGCCCACTCAACCTGCGCATCCTACGAACGGCGCCCCATGAAACGCCGGCACGGCGTCATCGAGCAAATCGTCCGCGTCGCGATCCCAATCGCGTGCTCGCCGGGCTTCCCGCGCAGCGATCGCGCCACCCTGCTCGGTTCGCGCCTGCCGTCGCGTCCACTCTCCGGCGCGCACGATCCAATCGCATGCCGCGGGTGAAAGCGCCACGTAGCCGCCGGCCGCCGTCGCTAGAGTGAAGCAATGTTCGTACTCGCCCCGCGCCGGATATGGGCCCAGCGCCGCGATTCGTATTCCGTCTTCCACTTCCGTGGTTTGTTCGTACCACTGCTCCGGCGAACCGTACGATTCCGCCGGCATCCATTTTTCGATGTGCCAGCGATCTACCGGAAGATATTTCGGCACCCGCCGCGTTTCGATCGCCTCTCGAATCACGTTGCCGCTCGCGTCGCGATCCGTCCATCGGCCGCCCATCCACGTGAGCCGGGATCCGCCCCATACCACTCGAAAATTCGCTTCGCCAAACGTGTTCGCGCCACCCGCTGCCATCACGCGCTCGCAAATTTCCCGAGGCGTTTCATGTGTTTCTCGCGTCACCCGAATTGCGCGAGCTGCGTTCATCTCGGTCCGCTTCTTGATCCACCTGCGCGATCATGCAGGGTCCGCCCTAAGACCGGCCCGATTTAAATTCTGAGTTAGCGCCAAAGAGAACAGGAGCGGCATCGCTGCCGCTCCCCCTTTCGCTTTTCTGCCTTTAGTACCCGGTCGGGATCAAATTATTAATATACGACCCGCTGCGTGGCGATTCGTTCCACACCTGGAACCCGGTGACGAAATAAAAAATGTACGCCGCCGCCAGTCCGCCGCTGGTGCCATAAATCGGGAACACCGTTTGCCCGCCGACATCGTAAAAATCGATGTCCTGC
>Ga0302326_10011120_pt1 | contig 19414 bp, 16 predicted proteins | sample Palsa_T0_3_FD_202264 | JGI IMG/M metagenome (GOLD analysis project Ga0302326, IMG submission 202264) | Peat permafrost microbial communities from Stordalen Mire near Abisko, Sweden - Palsa_T0_3 | ecosystem: Environmental > Terrestrial > Soil > Palsa > Peat permafrost | place: Sweden: Abisko...
GGCCGGGATGTCAGCGCCGTCAACCTGCCGGGCCCGGCCGAGCCGGCGTTCCTCGGCGCCTGGGCTGCCGCGACCGGCGGCTCCGCGGCGACCCGGCAGCGGTCGCGGCTTTTCCGGCTCGGGGCCCTGGCCGCGCCCGACCCGATGCCGTCCGGCGCTGCTCGCGTCGCCGGCAGCGCCGACCGGGACGTGCTGATCAGCTGGCATGAGGCGTTCAGCAGGGAGGTCGAGAGGGGCGCCCACGGGCCTGCCGACCGCATGGTCGACGATCGGCTGAGCTACGGCGGGCTGATGCTGTGGGAGGCCGACGGCCGGCCGGCCGCGATGGCAGGCATCACCCGTCTCGTCGCAGGAGTGGCGCGCGTCGCGCCGGTGTACACGCCGCCCGGGAACCGGCGGCGCGGCTTCGGCGGGGCCGTCACGACCGCGGTGAGCCAGGCAGCCATCGATGCCGGCGCTGCCGAGGTCGTGCTGTACACGGACCTGGCTAACCCGACCAGCAACGCGCTCTATCAGCGTCTCGGCTACCGGCCGGTGGAGGAGCGCGTGCTGCTCGACCTGCTTCCGGCCTCGCGCGACCAGGCGAATGTCACGGGCACGCGGCGTGCGCCGTCGTAGCGGTCATGAGAATCGCGATCGTTGGCGGATCGGGCACTCTCGGCCGCCACATCACCGCCCAGCTCACGGAGCACGGCCACGACGTCCGGGTGCTCAGCCGCGGCAGTCCTGAGTTCCCGGTCGACCTTGTCTCTGGCAGCGGGCTGCCGGCGGCGCTGACTGGCTGCGCCGCCGTGGTTGACGCCAGCAACGCGTCGGCCCCCAAGTGCGCTGCCCGGGTGCTGGTGGAGGGCTCACGACGGCTGCTTGCCGCGGAGCAGCAGGCCGGCGTCGTCCATCACGTCTGCATCTCGATCGTTGGCTGCGAGCGCGCGCCGATGGGTTACTACCGGGTCAAGGCCGAGCAGGAGCAGGTCGTCGAGCGCGGGCCGGTCCCGTGGACCATCGTCCGCGCCACGCAGTTCCACGAGCTTGCGGCCGCCGCCCTGACCGCGGCCGGCCGGTTCGGCGTACTGCCGATCCCGCCGCTGAGGATACAGACGGTCGCGGCGGCGGAGGTCGCCGCGGTCGCGGCCGAGGTGGCCGAGGGCGGGCCGAGACTCGGCCGGGTTGAGGTGGCCGGCCCCGAGATCACCAGCGCCAGGGACCTGGCCCGGACGTGGAGGGCCGTGACCGGACGGCGAGCGCTCCTGGTGCCCCTGCCGGTGCCGGGCAGGCTCGGCCGCGCACTGCGGGACGGGGCGCTGACCACCGCGCGCCCCGACGTGCGCGGCACGGTCACGTTCGGTGCCTGGCTGGCCAGCACCGCGGCCGCGGCGGCGGCCAGCTGACCCGGGCGCCCGGCCCGCTGGCGAGCAGCCAGTCCGAACACATATTTGGGCGGCCGGGTTAGTATCGAACGTATGAACGCATCCTTGCAGGCATCCCTGCTGGATCTCGCCGACGCACCCGGCTTCGGCCCGCTTGACGGCCTGCAGCGCACTGAGCTGACCGAGGGCGCCTGGGTCGACATGCTGCCCGGCTGGCTGAGCGGCGCCGATGAGCTCTTCAGCCGGCTGCTTCACACCGTGCCGTGGCGGGCCGAGCGGCGCCGGATGTACGACCGGGTGGTCGACGTTCCCCGGCTGCTGTGCTTCTGCGGCGAGGATGAGCCGCTGCCCGACCCGCTGCTCACCGCCGCGCGCCAGGCGCTGGATGAGCACTACGCCGCTGAGCTGGGCGAGCCGTTCGTCACCGCGGGCCTGTGCCTGTACCGGGACGGCCGGGACAGCGTGGCCTGGCACGGTGACACGATCGGGCGCGGGAGCACGCAGGACACCATGGTGGCGATCTTGTCGCTGGGGACGCCGCGCCCGCTCCTGCTGCGCCCGGCCCTAGGCGGCAGGCCGGCCCTGCGCTACGACGTCGGCCACGGTGACCTGCTGCTCATGGGCGGCAGCTGCCAGCGCACCTGGCAGCACGCCATCCCGAAATCCGCCCGGCCGACGGGACCCCGGATCAGCGTCCAGTTCCGCCCCCGCGGGGTGCGCTGAGGCGGTCCGCTGCCCGGCGGCGCCCGCCCCCGGCGCGGCGCCCGGCAGGGTTGACCAGCGACGGGCCAGGGCACAGAAGCGGATATGGCCGGCCCGGACGAAGCGACGTCAGAACCGCTTCCCCAGGTAGCTGCGCCGTCTCAGGCCGCCGGGCTGGCAGAGCCGCTAACCCCCGGCCAGTGGCAGCCTTCTGGCCCTCCAGGCCGGGATGACCGGGCGAGCCCGGCCGCATCGCCGTTCCCGCCGATAGCCGACTATGCCTTTTTGTCCGACTGTGAGGTAACGGCGCTGATCGCGCCGAGCGGCTCGATTGAGTGGATGTGCCTGCCCCGGCTGGACTGCCCGAGCGTCTTCGGCGCGATTCTGGACCGGGACGCGGGCCGGTTCAGGTTCGGGCCGGAGAACATCTCCGAGCCTGCTGACCGCCGCTACCTGCCGGGCACGATGGTCGTGGAGACCAGCTGGGACTGCGGCGAGGGCTGGATCGTCGTCCGGGACTGCCTGCTGATGGGACCGTGGCGGCACGAGCACCCCGGCCGCAGCTCGCACACCAGGCCGCCGACCGACTACGACGCCGAGCACACCCTGCTGCGGACGGTCCGCTGCGTGCACGGAACCGCGCAGCTGGTGATGGACTGCGAGCCGGTCTTCGGCTACGGCCGGACCAGGGGCACCTGGCGGCACACCGAGCGCGGCTACTACCAGGCTCAGGTGTCGGAGGACGACAGCGACCTCAGCATGACCCTGACCTCTGACATCAGGATCGGGCTCGAGGGGCCGAGTGCGCGCTCGCGGACCCTGCTGCACGAGGGCGATACCAGGTTCGTCGCGCTGTCCTGGGGGAGCCTCGCGCCGCCGGAGGACTACGACGAGGCCTACCGGAGGATGGTCTGGACTGCTCACCACTGGCAGCACTGGCTGGCGCGCGGCGACTTCCCCGACCATCGCTGGCGCAGCTACCTGGCCCGCAGCGCACTGACCCTGAAGGGCCTCAGCTTCGCGCCGACCGGCGCCATCGCGGCCGCCGCGACGACATCGCTGCCAGAGACACCGGGCGGCGAGCGGAACTGGGACTACCGGTTCAGCTGGATCCGCGATGCCACGTTCGCGCTGTGGGGGCTGTACACGCTGGGGTTCGACTGGGAGGCGGCCGACTACTTCGCTTTCCTCACCGACGTGGTCGAGCGCGATCGCGGCAGCATGCAGATCGTCTACGGCATCGACGGCCGTTCCGACCTGTCCGAGCACATGCTCAAGCACTTGCACGGCTACCAGGGAGCACAACCAGTCAGGACCGGGAACGAGGCCTACTCCCAGCAGCAGAACGACGTGTGGGGAGTCGTGCTCGACTCGCTGTACCTGCACACCAAGTCGCGCGACCGGCTGGACGAGCGCGTCTGGCAGATGGCCAAGCACCAGGTCGAGCACGCGCTCGAGCACTGGCGCGAGCCGGACCGCGGCATCTGGGAGGTGCGCGGCAGCCCGAAGCACTTCACCTCGTCGAAGATGATGTGCTGGGTCGCCGCTGATCGCGGCGCGCGGCTCGCGCGCATCCGCGAGGACCGCGACGCCGCCAGCCGGTGGCAGCAGGCCGCCGACGAGATTCACGCCGACATCTGCGCGAACGCCCTGGATGACCGCGGCGTCTTCTGCCAGCACTACGAGACGATCGCACTGGACGCATCGCTGCTGCTGATGCCGCTGCTGCGCTTCCTGCCGCCGGACGATCCGCGGATCCGGGCGACCGTGCTGGCCATCGCCGATGAGCTCACCAGGGACGGGCTGGTCCTGCGCTATCAGGTCGCGGAAACTGACGACGGGCTGTCCGGCGAGGAGGGCACGTTTACGATCTGCTCGTTCTGGCTGGTTTCCGCTCTGGCCGAGATCGGCGAGCATCACCGTGCTCGGGACCTGTGCGAGAAGATCCTGTCCTACGCCAGCCCGCTGCTCCTGTACGCGGAGGAGATCGAGGCGAGCTCGGGCCGGCATCTGGGCAACTTCCCGCAGGCGTTCACGCACCTGGCGCTCATCAACGCGGTCATGCATGTGATCGAGCACGACGACGAGGAGGCGCGTCGGGCTCTGGCCGGGGCTTCAGAGCGGCCGCGGCATCTGGGCACCAACGGCCGCGTCCGGCGCAAGGAGCGCAAGGACCGGCTCGACGACTGAGCCCGCCAGCAGGAGAGCGCGCGGGCCGGCCGGCGCGCACGTGCACATCCGGCCGCTGCTCGCTGACGGCAGCATCATGGCGCGCGCAGGATCGGCGCCGTCAGGCAGGTCGGGCCGCCGTCACCCTTCAGCGAGATCTCCGAGCCGTCGTAGACGTGCACCTCGCAGCCCTTCGCCTCAAGGGACGCCCTCGTCAGCGGATTGCCCGCCAGCATCACCAGCACGCCGGGACGCACGGCCAGCACGTTGCAGGCCATCGTCTCGTACTCGGCCGCCGGCACCGCCACGATCCGCACGCTGCGGGCCGCCAGCTCCTCCATCAGGGGAACCGGGGCAAGCGGCGGGTACACGACCGCCAGATCGTCGGCCACCGGCGAGATCACTGACATCAGGTGCAGCACGTGCCCGGGGCCGCGATCGTGCGGCAGGTCAGCGGACCCGACGGCGACGCCCTCGGCGGCGAGGATCTCCCGCAGCTGGCGGACGCCCTCGGAGTTGGTGCGGTAGCTGCGTCCGGCCAGCACTGTTCGCTCGTCCAGCCAGATGATGTCGCCGCCGTCAGCGCGTGCGGCCGCCGTCAGCCGGCCGATGACCGGCACGCCCGCGGCCTCCAGCGCGGTGCCAAGCAACGCCGGCTCGGCCGTCCTGGCCGGCTTGACCATCTGGAACAGGATCGCGCCGCGCCCGGTCACCATGCCGGGATCGCGGACGTAGGTCGCGTCGACCAGCCCGTTCGCGGCGGCTGCCACCTCGACCTCGCAGCCGAGGCTGGCGAGCAGCTCGAAGAACTGGTCATGCTGGCGCTCCAGCAGGACCGGGTCGGGGATACGCCAGTCCGCTGCCGCGAAATCGCCTGACACCGCCGGGCGCCGCACCAGCACCCGCCGCAGCGGCGAGACCATCGACCGGACCCCGGCGCGCGGCAGCGGAACCGCGCCCGTCTGCGGTTCGCCCGTCTGCGGTTCACCCGTCTGCGGTTCACCCGTCTGCGGGTCGCCTGCCATCAGCTCTCGGAACCGGGCAGGCCGAGCTCGGCCGCGGAGATCTCGATGCCGGTCACCCCGGCCCTGCGCTTGCGCTCTCCGAGCACCCAGAACACCAGCCCGAGCGCCACCATGACCAGCAGCGAGCCGATCGTGGTGATCTCGAAGAACATCCGGGACACGCCCCAGCTGGCCTCGATGGAGTACGACTGCCCGAACACCGCGTTGATGGCACCCGGCCAGACCAGCGTGATGACCGTGACGATCACGAACAGCTCGGTGATCACCACGGCGGCCCACGCGCCAGCCGTTCCGCCCGGCACCCGGTACGGCCGGTCGGCGCCGGGATACTTGCGCCGCAGGATAGTGAGCGCCGGGAAGATGAAGATGTAGCTCAGCGTCGTGCTGGAGATCGTCAGCGCCAGCATCACGGCAAAGAAGCTGGCCAGGCTGCCCTTGGTGACGATGAGGACGAGCACGCACACCACGGACGAGACCACGCCCGAGGAGAGGTTGACCGCGATCGGCGTGCCGAAGCTCGTGAAGCGTCCCATCCACGACGGCGCGGCACCGTCCAGCGCGGCGATTGCCTGGGTGCGGTCAGCGCCCTCGAGCCACACTGCTCCGCTGCCGACCAGCGTGACGATCACCAGGACCGCGAACAGGACGTTCAGACCGTGCGAGTGCAGGACGCCCGCGACGGCGGAGTACGCGTCGACAAAGCCGCCCACGTTTGACAGCTTCGCGCTGGGAATCACCAGCACGATGCCGAGGATCACCAGCCCGTAGAGCACCGCGGCGATGAGGCCGGCACCCACGATCATCCTGGGCACGTCGCGCTTGGGATTCCGCATCTCCTCGGACGCCCCGTTGGACAGCTCGAACCCGACCCAGAGGAACACGATGATCCCGATCGCGGTGAGGAAGCCATTCAGCGACGGCTTCAGGTCACCGACGGTCGACGCTCCGGCCGGCCGGCCGTGCTGCACTATGAACGCGATGAACAGGGCGGTGAAGATGGCGACCACGGCGAACTTCACGAAAGTGCCGATGTTCGGTCCCCACTTGCCGATCCGGAAGGCAACGATCGCGATCCCCACCGTGACCCAGGTGAACACCAGCCCGACGACGATCTCCGCAGTCGTGCTCATCGGCTTGGACAGCACGAAGGCGTTCAGCGTCGCGATCGTCGCCGCAGTCAGCGTGCCGCCAACCCACAGCGGGTTGGACAGCCAGTACAGGATCGCCGTGACCGCGCCGGCCGCGCGGCCGAACGCCATCCTGGCCCACTCGTACGGGCCGCCCTCGACGGGGAACGCCGATCCCAGCTCCGCGGTAAGCATCCCGTACGGGATCAGGAACAGCACGAGTGAGATGAGCAGCCAGGTAATCGCCTGGGCGCCGGCCTCGGCAGCCTGGGCGACGCTGTCCAGCCCGACGATCGCGCAGGCGGTGAACAGCACGAGGTCGAGGCGCCCGAGCACGCGGCGCAGCTTGGCTTTCTCCTGAACTGCGAGCGATCCGTCGGAGGTGTACACGGCGTCGGCGGCCATCGGGATCCTCCAGGGCTAGGACCGCTGCGGCAAAGGATCTTTCTGTGACTGTAGATGCCCGATCAGCGCCGGGCAATGGGCGCTGTCGACGCGCCGGCAGCGGCGACCAGGTCGGCGGGCGCCAGCTCGATCTCCAGCCCTCGCTGGCCCGCGCTGCAGTAGACCGTGGGATAGCCAAGCGCGGTCTCATCGACCACTACCGGCAGCGGCCGCCGCAGTCCGATGGGCGCGATCCCGCCCGTTACGTAGCCTGATGCTCTTTCTGCCTGTGCCGGGTCGGCCATGGCTGCCTTCTTGCCGCCGGCCGCGGCCGCCAGTGCCTTGAGGTCAAGAGTGCCGGCCACTGGCACGACCGCCACCGTGAGCTGCCCGTCTACGTCCGCCACCAGCGTCTTGAAGACCCGGTCCGGCGGCACGCCGAGGGCCTGGGCGGCCTCAAGGCCGTAGGACGAGTGCCGCGGGTCGTGGCGGTAGCGGTGCAGGGTGTGTGCGATGCGGAGGCTAGTCAGTGCCTCCGTCGCCCTGGTTCCGCCGCCACGCGCCACGTTCGGGAGCCTAGCTGGCCGCCGGGGCCGGGTGCCCGCAAGACTAGAGCCGTGACCGCCTGGGTGCTGCACGTCGACCTCGACCAGTTCATCGCGGCCGTCGAGATCCTGCGGCGGCCAGAGCTCCGCGGCCTGCCGGTGGTCGTGGGCGGCGACGGCGACCCGGCCAAGCGCGGCGTGGTGGCGACAGCGTCCTACGAGGCACGAGCCCGCGGGGTGCACTCCGGACTGCCGCTGCGCACGGCGGCACGGCGGTGCCCGGACTGCGTGTTCCTTCCCGCTGACCGGGGCGCCTACGAGGCCGCGTCCGACGAGGTGATGGCCGCGCTGCGCAGTCTCGGCGCGGTGACCGAGGTGATGGGCTGGGACGAGGCCTTCCTCGCCGTCGAGACTGACGACCCGGAGGGCTTCGCCGGGCAGGTGCAGGAGCGGATCAGGGCGGCGACCCGGCTCGACAGCACGGTCGGGATCGGCCAGAACAAGCTGCAGGCCAAGCTGGCCACCGGCTACGGGAAGCCGGCCGGGGTCTTCAGGCTGACTCATCAGACCTGGTTCGAGGTGCTCGGCGGCGAGCCGGTCAGCGCGCTGTGGGGCATCGGCTCGAAGACGGCCGCCAAGCTGGCGGAGCTGGGCATTGGCACCGTGGCCGAGCTAGCCGCGGCGGATGTCCCGACCGTGGCCGGGCGGTTCGGGCCCACGATCGGGCCCTGGCTGGTGCAGACCGCGCGCGGCCTGGCGTCGGCTGAGGTGACGGCCGAGCCGTACCTGCCGCGCTCACGCGGCCGGGAAGTGACGTATCAGGAGGACATCGAGGACTGGGACCGGGTCAGGGCCGAGATCGCGGTGCTGGCTCACCGGGTCGCGGACGACGTCGCAGCCGAGGGCAGGCCCGCGCTCAGGGTGGTCGTGAAGGTCCGGTACCGGCCGTTCTTCACCAGCACGCACGGTGTGCCGCTGCCCGAGCCAGGTAGCGATCCGGACGCTATCGAGGCGGCTGCGCTGGCTGCGCTTGAGCTGTTCACCGGCCGGCGACCGGTGCGGCTGCTCGGCGTGCGCGCCGAGTTCGCCCCCGACTGAGCCGCCGGCGCCTCTGTCACGGGGCGGCAGGCTGCCTCGTCTGTGAGTCTGATCGGATGAGGGGCAGCGCCGGAGGGAGCCAGGCATGACCAGCCAGCAGGACACCGGCACGACCGCGGTCTACCAGGCTCTGCGACCGCTGCTGTTCTCCGTCGCCTACCGCATGCTCAGCAGCGTCACCGAGGCCGAGGACGTGGTGCAGGAGGCCTTCCTGCGCTATCACCGCGCCGTCGCCGCCCACGGCGAGCCGGATTCGCCGAAGGCCTACCTGGCTACCGTGGTGACCCGGCTGTGCATCGATCAGCTGCGCTCGGCCAGGGTCAGGCGCGAATCGTATGTCGGCGAATGGCTGCCCGAGCCGCTGCTGACCGGGCCGGCGCCGCTCAGCCAGCCGGCCGCGGATCCCGCCGCGGCTGCCGAGCAGGCCGACTCGCTGTCGATGGCCTTCCTGCTGCTGCTTGAGCGGCTCACGCCGCTGGAACGCGCCGTGTTCCTGCTGCACGACGTGTTCGGCTACGGCTATGACGAGACAGCGCGCATCGTCGGCCGCAGCTCCGCCAGCTGCCGTCAGCTGGCGCACCGCGCCCGCCAGCACGTCGACGCCGCGCGGCCGCGGTTCGAGGTGGCGGCACCGGAGCGCGACGAGCTGGCCGCCAGGTTTTTCGCGGCTGTCGGAAACGGCGACATGGACGGCCTGGTCAGCCTCCTGGCCGCCGACGTCGAGGTGCACGGCGACAGCGGCGGAGTGCCGCCGTCCTGGCGCAGGCCGATTACTGGCCGCGAGCATGTCGGAAGGCTGATGGTCGCGATCGGGAGCCAGCTGCGGCACGCGGGCGGCTCGCTGCGGCTGTCTGAGATCAACGGGCAGCCGGGCGCGCTGGCGCTCGGCCCTGATGACCGGCTGATCGCCGTGCTCAGCATCGATATCTCAGGCGGCCAGGTGCAGACCGTCCGCTCGGTCATCAGCCGGCCCAAGCTCGGGCACCTCGGCCCGCTGGCCGATCTCAGCGAGCTCCAGGAACAGCGCCGCCGCTAGTGCCGCCGCTCATCCGGCTGGCCAGCGCCGCCAGCTGGGCGGGCGGCGGCATCCTGACGGCCAGCAGATCCCTGATCACGCGACGGGCCCGGGCCAGGTCACGGGTGTGGCAGGGGCCGAGCTCCTCGGCTCGCAGCAGTGCCGCTGTCACCTCGTCCACCTGGCCGCGCAGCGCGTATGCCCGCGCGACGTCAATCAGCAGGCGCGTCTGGCGGCCGGGTGACAGCCCGGCGACGTCGAGCGATGCGGCGGTGCGCAGCGCGTGGCCGGCATCGCCCAGTTCCACGCTGACGGCGATCTCGTAGAGCGCGACGTACTGCGGGCCGAACTCCGGAACCCCGTTCGCCTGCTGGGTACCGAGGCGGCTTGCCAGCAGCCGTGCCTTGGCCAGGTGCCCGTAGGCGGTCTCCGGGTGCCGCGTCCGCGCGGCGATGACCGACCGCACCAGGGTGAGCACGCCGCACAGCGACAGTGCCTCGGGATCGCGGAGCTCGGCGAGACCGCGCAGCGCGGTCAGCGTCGTCCGCGCCACCTCATCTGCCAGCGCGAACTCACTGCAGTCCAGGAACACCGAGGCCAGCCGGTACTGCCCGGCTGCGGCGAGGATCAGGTTGCCCGCGTTCTCGGCCGCAGTCATCGCCCGGCCCGCGGCAACCCAGGCCGCCATCGGGTCATCCAGTCTCGTCAGCGCTACCGAGCACGCCTGGTGCGCCATCGCGGACAGCTCGCAGGCCTCTGGCTGCTCCGCCGGCGAGCAGGGCCCGCAGGCCGTCAGCGGCCGGGCGGCGCCAGCTGGAAACGGCGTCTGCGGCGGGTGCGCCGGCTGCTAATTCCGATAGCAGAAGCTCGAGCGCATCGGCGAGGGTTTTCAGTACGCCGGCCGGTCGATGGGCTGGATGCCGCGCTCCAGCTGGGACCGGGCAATTCTTCCCTAGGCGAGCCAATCCTGCGTATTGAGAATTGCACGCGGTGCTGCCGCACGCAAGTGCGTGGCATGCGATGTCGCCGGCTCTGTGCACATGCACGGCGCGGGTCACGCCTCCCGGAGCAGGGCCTGGCAGCCGCAGCCGCCCGGCCACGGCCAACGCGCCCGCCCGGCTGGCCGGCCGGGCCGGGCCGTGCGCTAGTCTGCCGCAGATCTGCCTGCGGACGGGCGCGCCGGGCACGAGGAGGGACATGATCGTTCCGCTGGCCGCGCGGTATGTGGCCGCGGCCGTTGGACTGCTGCTCATCATGACGTCGGCGAGCAGCGTCATTGGCACGCTCATCGTTCCCCGGACGGCAGCCAGCTGGCTCACGAAGCGAGTCGACCAGCTGGTCAACAGCGTCTACGTGGTGGTCACCGGGCCGGTTCGCGACTTCCACCGGCGGGACCGGATCCTCGCCACCCAGGCGGCGACCCTGCTGCTCTGCCAGATCATCGCCTGGCTGGTTACCTTCTTTGTCGGCTTCTCGCTGGTCTGCTGGCCGCTGGTGCACGGCGGCATCACCGATGCCTTCCGGCTGGCAGGACCCGGCCTGTGGGAGATCGGCGAGTACCGCGCGCGCGGCGCGCTCCAGTCCGCCATTCTCGACGTGGCCTCGCTGACCGGCATCATCACGGTGACCCTGCAGATCGCCTACCTGCCCACGCTGTACTCGGAGTTCAACCGCCGCGAGAACGGGGTGGCGCTGCTCAACGCGAGGGCAGGCGTGCCGAGCTGGGGGCCCGAGCTCCTGGCCAGGACTCACTACGCGCTTGGCTCCGGCGTTTCCACCGTGGACACGCTGCCGGACCTGTACGCCGGCTGGGAGGGCTGGGCCGCCGACGTGGCCGAGAGCCACACCACCTACCTGCCGCTGGTCAGGTTCCGGTCACCCAAGTCGCTGTCGTCCTGGGTGACCGCCCTGCTGGCCGTGCTCGACTCCGCCGCGCTGATGCTGTCGCTTAACCCGTCCAGCGCCCCGGTCGTGCCCGCCCGGCTGTGCCTGCGCGCAGGCTTCCTCTGCTTCAACGACATCGCGCGGGCCATGGGATTTAGCCTCCCGGAGGAGCCCGACCCGGCGGCCGGGACCGCCATCACCTACGAGCAGTTCCTCGACGCCATCGCGCGAATGGAGACTGTCAACTTCCCGATCGAGCGGAAGCCGGAGGAAGCGTGGCCGGACTTCGTCGGCTGGCGGGTCAACTATGAGCAGGCAGCGTTCGCGATCGCTTACGCCGTTGACGCGGTGCCCGCCCTGTGGTCAGGCCCGCGCCGGCACAAGAACTGGCCGGCCATCCCGCCGATCCGGCCGCCGGAGGGCCGGCCGCCGGACGGCGGCCAGAAAAAACCAGCCGCCAGCTAGACGGCCCTGGCCGCGTCCTCGCGCGACTGGACCAGGTCCAGGTCAGTGTCCCTGCCGTCAGGATCGGTCTCCGGCCGATCAGGAAGCGGGGCCAGCCCGTGCGAGCCCGTCCCGGTCTCGCGAGTGCCGGTCTCGCGAGTGCCGGTCTCCCCGGTGCCGGTCTCGCCAGTGCCGGCCGTCTCGGTCTCGGCCATGCCCGGCTCAGCCGGCCAGCCGAGGCCGGCTGCATTCTCGTCCCGGTCCGCGCCGAACCAGGTCGGGCCGGGCTCGTCGTCCTCACGGCTGGACGCCCCTGCGGGAGCAGGCAGGCCGGCTGCTGCCGGACCAGCGGCGTCCTGACCAGGTACGGACTGATCGGCGGCGGCCTGATCGGCGGCGGGCCGGTCCGGCCGCAGCAGCTCCGGCAGCTCGACCAGGCTCGGGATGTCCTGCTCCGGCTCCGGCTCCGGCTGCGGGACAGGGAAGCCCAGCTCGGGTTTCGGTACCCCGCCGAAGGCCGGTGCCAGCACCTCGCCCGCGGCGCGGACCGTGGCGGCCCTGAGTGTGTCGCCGACCAGCCTGGCTGCGTAGGCCAGCAGGCCCTGCCGTTCCCCGTCAGTCTCGTGCTGGGCTGCGGCCGCCAGCTCAGCAGCGAGCCTGCCGGCCAGTGCCTCGGCGGTCGGCCACTGACCGACCGCTCGGCGGGCCTCGGGGGTGACCTTGAAGACGTACCAGAACCGCGGGTCGCCGCCGGTCGTTGTCTTGCGGAAGTCGACGTACACCGGGTCAAGGGTCTCCAGCGCCCTCGCCACCACGGCCGCGTCCAGCCCTGTCGCAGCAGCGATATCGGTCACCGTGACCATGTAGCTCTGCTCAAGCAGGGCGACAGTGGCGTCTAGTACCGGCAGGTCTCTGACTGCCCAGGTGTCATGCACGAACGTCTGCCTAACCGGGACCTGGCCGGAGACCATCGAGGGCTCGACCGGGTCCCTGGATCGTCGGGTCGCCCCGGCGTTATCTGCCAGGGCCGATGTATCCGGCACTTAGCAGAGTAGCGACAATAACCACAGGAAGAGATTCAATGTGGTCTTCATCCCATACCTGCCTGCCCGGCGGAGCTCGGGCATGGCAGGATTGCCTGTCCCGCAGCCGTCTCGCGGGACCTCCCCGCCCGGTGACTAGCCGTTAAGGCTGCTGGGCACGTTACCAACGTCGCTAAGCTGTGCGGGCCTGCAGTGCTGCGGGCTCGCGCGCACCGAGAGGAAAGACATGAGTTACGACACCGGAGTCGAGCGGACCCTGGTGCTGCTCAAGCCTGACGCCGTGGCCAGGGGACTGGTCGGTCGCGTAATAACGCGCTTTGAGGAGTCCCTGCTCAAGATCGTCGCCACGAAGATGGTCTGGATGGATGCTGATCTCGCGAGGCAGCATTATTTCGATCTTGAGGAGCGGTTCGGGCCGGCGGTCTTCAACGCCATGGCCGAGTTCATGGAGAGCGGACCGGTGATCGCCATGATCCTGGAGGGCGTGGAGGCGGTCGCCACGACCCGCAAGCTGGTCGGCTCGACCTACCCGGACCAGGCGCCTCCCGGCACCATTCGCGGTGACTTCGCGCACATGAGCAAGGCCTACGCCAACGAGCGCGGCATTGCCGTCGCCAATCTGGTGCACGCCTCCGGCAGCGTCGAGGACGCCGCGCACGAGATCGATGTCTGGTTCGCGAAAGACGAGATCCACGAGTACCCGACGCCATTTGATCGCTACGTCCGGTAGCTGAACCGCTCCCCCTTCCTGACCGTTCCCTGAGAGGTGGCTGGCATCAGGCCGGCCGCCCGGCGAGTCGCGTGCTCTGGGGCCGGCCGCGGGCCGCCGACCGACCTCGAAGGGGAGCATCGATGGCAGCACGACATCGCATGGCAGCGGCAGCCGCCGCGGCCGGGGCCATCACCGCACTGGGGCTTGCCACCGCGACAGCGGCGTCCGCCCAGTCAAGCGGGCCAGTTAGTTACCTCAGTCACTTCAGCAAGCTCACGACGATCGCCTCGACGGTGCCGCACAACGGGGACGTCAATCCGTACGGCATCGCGATCGTCCGGCACAGTACCGGCCGCCTGCGCGCGGGAGATGTGCTGATCAGCAACTTCAACGACAAGGCGAACCTGCAGGGCACCGGCAAGACGCTGGTGGAGATCTCGCCTGGCGGCCACCGGTCGCTGTTCGCCACCGTCAGGCGCAGCATGCTGCCCGGATCATGCCCGGGCGGAGTCGGCCTCACCACCGCGCTGGAGGTACTGCCGGGTGGCTGGGTGGTCGTCGGCAGCACGCCCTCTAGCAATGGCATGGCAGCTACCGCGAAGGCCGGCTGCCTCATCGTGCTGAACAGCATGGGCAAGGTTGCGGAGACAATCAGCGGCTACGGGATCAACGGGCCGTGGGACTCGACGGCCGTCGTGCGCGGCCATGTCGCTGACCTGTTCGTCACCAACGTGCTGAACGGAACCGTCGCCGCCGACGGCAAGGTCGTCCATCGCGGCACCGTAGTCCGGCTGGGTCTGCAGCTGCACCGCTTCGCACCGCCAACGCTGGCCAGCTGGACGACCATCGGATCCGGGTTCGCTCAGCAGACCAACGCGGCCGCGTTCATTCTCGGCCCGACGGGCGTCGGGCTCGGCCGTCATGGCACGCTGTACGTGGCCGATACGCAGAACAGCCGGATCACCGGGATCCCGAACGCGCTGACCCGGTCAGGCACTGCCGGAACCGGCTTCCTGCTGACCCGCGGCGGCCAGCTCAACATGCCGCTCGGCCTCGCGATTGCTCCCGACGGGCACGTGCTGACCGTCAACGGCGGCAACGGCAAGGTGGTCGAGACGACCCCGGGCGGCGTTCAGATCGCCTGGCGCTACCTGGACACCTCGGGTAGCCCGAAGGGTGCGGGCGCCCTGTTCGGCCTGGCGGTGCGGCCTGGCCTGCGCGGCGTCTACTACGTCGACGATGCGGTGAACACGCTCCGCCTGCTGCACTAGCGGCGCTTGCCGGTCATGGATGCCGGGTTAGTGGTGCTCCAGCGCCACTAACCCGGCTTCCACCGGCTAGGAAGCGCCGAGCCATCGCTCGAGCCAGCCGAGCTGCTCTGCGAGGACATGCAGTACCGACTCACGCGCGGCGTACCCGTGGCTCTCGTACGGCAGTATCACCAGGCGCCCCGTCCCGCCGGTGCCCTGGATGGCCTGGAAGAGCCGCTCCGACTGGATCGGGAACGTGCCGGAGTTCGCGTCCCGCTCGCCGTGGATCAGCAGCAGCGGAGCGGTGATCTTGTCGGCGTAGCGGAACGGGGAGACGCGGTCGTAGACGTCCGTCGCCTCCCAGAAGTTGCGCCGCTCGGTCTGGAAGCCGAACGGCGTCAGGCTGCGGTTGTAAGCGCCGCTGCGGGCGATCCCGGCCGCGAACAGATCCGTGTGCGCCAGCAGGTTCGCCGTCATGAACGCGCCGTAGCTGTGGCCGCCGACTGCCACCCGCGCTGGGTCGGCGATTCCCTGGCCGGCCAGCGCGGCGATGTGCGCGGCGGCGGCGGCGGTGATCTGCTCCACGTAGCTGTCGTTCATGGTCTCCGGGTCGCCGATGACCGGCATCGTCGCGTTCTGCAGCACGGCGTAGCCACGCAGGACGAAGAACACCGGGTCGGAGGCCATCAGCCGGGTGAACCGCTCGGTGGTTCCCCGGACCTGGCCGGCCGTGCTCGCATCCCCGTAGTCCAGCGGGTAGGCCCAGATCACCAGCGGCAGAGGGCCATCCCGCTCCGCGTCGTAGCCGGGGGGCAGGTGCAGCATCCCGGTGAGCTGCACGCCGTCTCCCCGGTCGTAGCTGACTAGCCGCTTCTCCATGCCCGTCAGCTGCGGATGCGGATCCGGCCACGCGGTGAGCTGGATGCGATCGGTGCCGTCCAGCCGGGTGACCACGAGGTTCGGCGGCTCAGCGCGGCTTTCATGCCAGATGAGCACCGACTCCCGGTCGTCCCCGGCGAAGCCGAGTACCTGCTCGTACGCATCAGCAGGACTGCGCCACAGCCGCTGCACGGACAGGTCAGCCAGATCGAGCCGGTCCAGGAAAGGCCGGTCACCCTCCGGGCTCGCGCCCTCGCCGCGCAGGAAGATCTGGTTGCCGTCCTGCAGGACTGTGCGGGTGCCGTCCGGATGCGTCGTCATCATCGGGGAGCCCGGGTCCTTGTAGGCCTCGTCCGCCGAGTGGTCGAAGATGACCCTGCTCTCGTCCGGCGCTGCCAGGTCGACCAGCCGGGACGTCACCCAGCGGCGGTCGCGGTCGTGCTCGGTCACGAGCAGTGTGCCGGAGGCTGCCATGTCGTACCAGCCCAGGCAGCGATGCTGGACCGGCACGCACGGCTGCGGCGCGTCGCTGAACGGCGCCTGCAGCCGGAAGACCAGGTCGCGGTGCTCCGCCTTGACCAGCGGATCACCGCCGTCCTGGGCCTCGGTCCACACCAGGCTGGCGGGCACGGACTCCTCCCACGACACCATCCGCGGCCCGGTCGGCACGCCGTGCCGCGGAATCTCGTCGGTGACCGGCAGATCGGCGATGACGCGCTCAAGCTCCCCGGCGGCGGACCACACCTCGACGCGGCGGGCGAAGTACGGGAACGGCACCCGGAACGAGAACGGCCGCTGCAGCCGGTACACCAGCAGGTGCTCGCCGTCTGGCGACTCGCCGAGGTGGTAGTACAGGCCGGGCGGCCCCAGCTCGGTGACGCTGCCCGAGTCCGGGTCGACCCGCAGCGGCACGGTCGTCGCCAGCGCCTCGAACACGTCGGAGTCCGCGTCCGTGCGCAGCAGGTCGGTGAAGGTGGCCATCTGCGACCGCTTGCCAGCCGCCTCCTCGATCTGCGGCTCGATCGGCTCAGGGCCGGCCGGCTCGGAGCCCGGCACGGCCGCCCCCGGCACGGGCGCCCTGAGCACGATCAGCGCGCTGCCGTCCCTGGACCAGCGCACCGACGAACCGGCCGACGTCGGGTCGCCGCCGAGCACGTCACGAGCGCGCAGGCCCGGCACTTCGGCTGCCGTCGCGGCCTGGGCGTCGGCCACCCAGACGGCGATACCGTCCGGCTCGTCCACGGTGAACGCGAACCGCCGTCCGTCAGGTGCCCAGGAGGGCACGCTCAGCGACTTCCCCTCCGGTACCTCGATCCGGCGAGGCTGGCCGCCAGGCAGCGCGATCACCGACAGCCCGGTCAGCCGCCTGATGCGCTGCCTGCCGCCGAGCACCGGATCCAGCCGCAGCCCCGCGAGCGACAGATAGGGCCTGGCCAGGTGGGCCACCGGCGGATGCGACTCATAGTGCACGAGCGCGACGAACCTGCGCCCTGGCGCGAGCGATGCAGCCGGGGTTGGCGGCGCGTCGATGATCGAGACGATGTCGCTGGCCGGAGTCTGATAGGCCACGCCTTGGCTTCCTCTCCCTTGCTGGCCGGGCGGTGCTGCGCTGACATAGGCTCGCGCGACAGCCCGCCCGTGCGCAAATCGAGGGTGCCATGCCCGAAGGACCAGTGGCCGCGCCAGTGTCTGTTCCCGGCCTGACTGACCATCATGCGCATCTGCTGAGGGATGCTGCCGGCGTTGCCTTTCCGCCGACGGCCGCGGCGGTGGCCAGCTTCCACCGGCAGGTCGCCGGTCTCGGGCGCAGCCCGATGGACATGCTGGACACCGGGCCCGGTCTTGACGAGCCGGGCCTGCCTGGGCGGCTGCTGGCCGGGCTTGCCCGTGCGGCGGCCGCCGGCCTGGTCGAGATCACCGAGATGGGCATGCGCAGCTGGGCCTACCTGGACGCACTCACCGAGCTCGAGACCATCGGCCCGCTCCCGTGCCGCGTCAGGATCTACCTGGCCAGCGGCCTGGCCGAGGAGAGCAGCCTGGCCGAGCTTGACGCGCGCCGGGCGGCCTGCGGGCCGTGGCTGCGACTCGACGGCGTCAAGTTCTATGCGGACGGCTGGCTCGTGCCCCGCACCTGCGCTGTGTGCGCGGACTTCGCGGATACCGGCGGCTCGGGGGTCCTATTCACCGGTGCCGCAGGCCTTGCCCGCCGGATCACTCCGCTGGCCGGGCGAGGCTGGCGGATGGCCACCCATGCCATCGGCGACCGGGCCGTGCAGACCGTGCTCGACGCCTACGAGCTGGCCTTCGACGGTGACCTGGCCGCAATCGCGGCCGCCGCGCCCCGGATCGAGCATGCCAGCCTGCTGTCCGCTGACCTGATCGCCAGGATGGCCGCGACCGGGGTCGTCGCGTGCATCCAGCCGTCGTTCGCCCTGTCCGATGCCGGCCAGCTGACGCCCGCCCTCGGGCCAGCCCGGGCCGGACTGGCCTATCCGTGGACAGCGCTGGCCGCCTCGGGCGTGCCGATGCTCGCAGGCACCGATTACCCGATCGAGGTGCTGGATCCGCTGCCCAGCCTGGCCAGGCTGGCCCGCGGCCGGTCTGACCGGACCGGCTTCGGCACTGCCGGTTCCGCTCCGGAGCGGGCGCGGCTGCCGATTGAGGTGGCGTTCGCGCTCATGTCCGACCCTGATGCGGGCCAGACCGTACTGACGGCTGACCCGCGGACGGCCGGTCCCGGCGAGCTCGACCTGATCGAGGTACTCGGGACGGCGCCAGCGCCGTTCTGAAGTGGTGCTGACGTCGGCTGGTCGTTCGCGGCGGGCTGGCTGTGCGGCGAGGCCCGCCCGGGCCGACCTCGCCGCCCGCGCGATCAGTACCAGCCGTCGGCCAGCTCGTGCTCCCAGGCACCGTGCGGTGAGCCGTACCGCTCCCTGATGTACTCCAGGCCCCACCGGATCTGCGTTTTCGCGCTGGTTTTCCAGTTCGCGCCCGCCGAGGCCATCTTGGAGCCCGGAACCGCCTGCGGGATGCCGTACGCCCCCGACCCGCGGTTGAGAGCGCGAACCTCCCAGCCGCTCTCGCGGGCCCAGAGCGGATTCAGCCAGTGGAACTGATGCTCGCGCCAGCCGAAGCTGGCCAGCATCCGGATGGCGACCCGCTGCGGGGCCGAGTACGTGCCGGCCCGGCCTGCCGTTCCGGCGTCCGACGCGCTGCGGCTGCCGCCTGAGGAGCTGGCTGTCACCGTGAACGCATCGAGCTGAGCGTGCTGCGGTAGGGGTCTGGCGCTGATTCCGGTCCTGGTGATCCCGGTCCTGGTAAGGCCGGCCCTGGCCGGATGCGCCAGTCGGACAAGGCCCGGCAGCACCATCGCGGCCGGCTCTGCAGTCGCCGCGCCCGCCGTCCAGGCGACGACGGTCCCGGCGATCGCCGTGACGATGGCAACGGCCGGTCCGGTGACCGCGCGGTGGAAAGTGGCTGACCTGACGGGGCTGGGTGTCCTGAAGGGGGACAAGGGGCAGCCTTCTGTCGGGCGCGTGCGAGCGCGCTCCGCCTCCACCCTCGGCTACGCGACTGCCGTCGGGGGACGGCGGACGAGAAGGCGCGCGGACTCGTCACGGGTGCAGGGCGACGGTGGCGGCTCAGGGGGGCTGCCGTCACACGCGCAGGGTGCTGTCGAACGGATACTCTGCCCCACGTTTCCGCGGCGTGACGGCGGGACATGCCATTGCGGGGCTATGCGATAATCACGTTTACCTGTGGCTTATTTG
>Ga0302326_10011122_pt1 | contig 19413 bp, 16 predicted proteins | sample Palsa_T0_3_FD_202264 | JGI IMG/M metagenome (GOLD analysis project Ga0302326, IMG submission 202264) | Peat permafrost microbial communities from Stordalen Mire near Abisko, Sweden - Palsa_T0_3 | ecosystem: Environmental > Terrestrial > Soil > Palsa > Peat permafrost | place: Sweden: Abisko...
TGACCGTGGCACTACTCGACGCCTACGTCGACGTCAAGACCCGCGGCCTGCTCTGATCCTCTGCCCGCGCCCAGGAGATACGCCAGCAGCGCGACGGCGGTGAACGCGCCGATCGCGTCGCGCACCGGGATCGACAAGCGCTGCGGCGAGATGAAGCCTTCGATCGTACCGGCGACGCACAGCAGCAGCGCGACGCCGATCACCAGCGTGCCGGCGCGCCGGCCGTCGACCAGCAGCGCGTCGCGGCGGCGCGCTCGTCCCGGCAGTAAATAGCCGCCGGCCAGCACGAGCCCGGCACCGCCGGCGATCTGGATCGCGGTCAGCTCGATCACCCCGTGCGGCGCGATCGTCGCCCAGAAGTCGGCGCCGAAACCGGCCTTCACGTACAAGGCTGCGAGCGCACCGATCATCAGGCCGTTGTTGAGGATGACCCAGCCGGTCAGCAGCCCGGCGGTCATCCCGCCGGCGAACGCGAACGCGGCGACTTGGATGTTGTTCGTGATGATCAACGAGGCCATCGCCGGCGAGTAGGCGCGGTCGAAGCCGAAGTTCGTGTCGTGCAGCGCGCGGTCGACCGGCTGCAGCTGCATCCCCGGCAGCAGTGCGTGGACGTTCTGCGGGTCGGCGCTCACCGACCCGTACGCGACCGCCGCCGACACGATCGTCAGCAGCGCGCAGAACCCGATCGGCGCCCACGAGCGGCGCACCTCGCGCGGAAAGTCGCGCGTCACGAACCGCAGGATGAGGCTCCAACCGGAGCGCGCGGTCGCGACGTAGACGACGGCGTGCGCGCGCGCCGTCAAGCGGTTGAGGTGTTGCTGGATCGCCGGATCCTCGCCGCGCGTGCGCGCGATCGCCAAATCGGTCGTCGCGGCTCGATAGGTCAGCGCCAGCTCGTCGATCTCGCTGGGCGCGAGCGCGCGCACGCCGCGGCCCGCGGCGCGATCGACCAGCGCCTCGAGCCGGTCCCAGCGCGCCCTCCGGGCTGCCACGAATCGCCGTTCCCGCATCGCGTCGTCGTTCGGCGGGGACGTTCGCGTTCCGGCCGCGTACAACGAGCGCGTGGAACGTTCGGTCGACGTGCGAACCGGCGAGGCGGTGGCGATTCGTTACGAGCTGGCGGGCTTGGGCAGCCGGTTCCTGGCGGTGGTCGTCGACCTGCTCGCGCAGTCGACGCTGGTCGTGGTGCTCGGCATCGGGTTCGCCTTCGCGGCGCCGGTTCTGGCGCGGATTCCGCTCGGGAAGAACGCGGAGGCGTGGGCCATCGCGACCGCCGTCATCGTGCTGTTCCTGATCTTCTTCGGCTGGTTCATCATCTTCGAGATCTGGTGGTCGGGACGCACGCCGGGAAAGCGCGCGCTGGGACTGCGCGTCGTGCGCGACGGCGGCTTTCCGATCGACCCGGGCGCATCGATCATCCGCAACGTCGTGCGGATCGTGGAGTTCGGCGTCGGGTTCTACCTGCTCTCGGCGATCAGCGCGCTGATCTCGCGCGAGAACAAGCGGCTGGGGGACTTTGCGGCGGGGACGATCGTCGTGCGTGACCGGGGCGAGACGCCGGCCGATCTCGACGCGTTCCTCGCGCCGCCCGTTCGGCCGGACACCGGCCTGTCGGAGCCCGACCGGATTCTCGTCGAGCGATTCTTGGCGCGCCGCGCCTCGCTCGACCCAGCGGCGCGCGCGCGCCTCGCCGCGCGCATCGCCGGCCAAGTGCGGCCTACCCTGCGCGCCAGGTTCGATCATCTCGACGACGAGACGCTGCTCGAGTTTCTGGCCGGGCGCTAGGCCGGTCCCTTGCCGTTGCCGCCGCCGCGGAAGCGCGCCAGGATCTCGCGCGCGAAGCTGAGCGCCGACGTCTTCGCTTCGTCGTACACGCGAGCCGCGTCCTCGACGCCCATCTGCCTGCCGTGGCGGTAGTAGAACGTGCCGCCCTCACCGACGACGACGGTGCCGGCGTAGGCGATGGCGGCCTTGATGAAGACCCCGCCGACCGGAATGAAACCGGACAGCTCGCGCGCTAGCGCGCGCCAGCCGAAGCCGCCGCCGACGATCGGCAGCAGCTCCCACATCGCCGACAGGTCGGGATCGCGCCCGTACGTCGCGCCGATGTTGAGCAGCAGCGTCATCTGGATCCCGGTGATCGCGAACATGTCGGCGCCCGACGCGAACGCGCCGAGCACCACGCCCAGGATCGGGACGTGGTCGATCACCGCGCTCGCCCCGGCAACCTTGAGCGCGTTCATCGCGGCGTCCCGGGTGAGCTTGGCGGCGACGGTCTCGCGCAGCGCCGGCAGACGCCGCCCGACGGCGACCTCGATCCCCCGGCAGCAGTCGATCAGATGCGGCAGGAAGCGGCCGCGCAGCGTCTCGATCGCGAGCCGGTCGACGACGTACTCCTCCACCCCGCCCGGGCCGGGGGCTTGGGCGGGCCCGCTCGGCGCGGTGACGTCGCGGTCGACCACCAGCACCAGCACCGGCAGCCGCAGCGCGGCGAGGCGCTCGAGGCCCAGCGAACCGCGGTCGGTCGACCGCGCCGCGCAGATGACGGCTCGCGCGTCGGTGGTGTCGACGCTGCGGTCGAGGTCGAGCGTCTCGAACGCGGCGGCGGCCTCGGGCGGGATCGAATCGCCGTCGTGCCCGGCCAGCAGCAGCAGGCGCAGCTCGCTGATCAGGCCGGGGTCGCCGCAGACGAAGAACTTGAACGGACGCCGAGCGCCGGCATGGACCGCGCTCGGGTTGAGCGATCCACGCAGCCGTTCGAAGGCGGCGGCGGCAGACGAAGCGTTCACGCTCGGTCTCTACCCCGCCGCGCTCGGCGGGTTACGTCACGCCGCCGTGCGCCTGTTTGTTGAGGTCGCCGCGCGCCTCTTTGTCCGGGTCGTCAGTATAGTCGAGGTAGATCAGCCCGAGGAAGATCTCCAGCGCCTGCGCGTACATCCCGCGGGCGTTGGCCAAGTCGATGATCGTCTTGCCGTCGGCCTTGGCCTCGGCCAGCACTGCCTGCGGCGCCGCGTTGGTGTCGGCGCCGACGATGACCGCCGCCGCGACGTCGCCCGGGGTGAGGTCTTCGCGCTCGAGCTGGTCGTAGTCGGGGCCTTTGACGTGGAACCGCACGTCGAGCGCGTGCTGGAACGTGGCGTAGCGGTCGGGCGACTCTTGCAGGCCCAGCATGTCGATGCGCGTCTCGAGCTGACGCGCGCGGGCCATGTTGTACAACTGCGACGCCTGCGTCGCACCGACCGCGGCCTTGTTGAGCGAGTCGACGGCTTTGGTCACCAGCGGCTCGATCCCGTGGTAGTCGCCGATCGTGATGTCGCCCGAGTTGTCGAGCTTGGCGTGGCTGAGCTGGTTGACGAAGATGTTGAGATCGCCCAGCGCGATGTCGAGCATCGCCAGCGACGCGCGCGCCGCGTCGACGCCGCGCACCATGTCGGAGTCGGCGGCACCGATCGAGGTCAGCATCCGCGGGTAGGCCGGGAACGTCGCCAGCGACTGCGGCGGCGGGTTGTCGAGCTTCAGCGGCGCGCCCAGCTCGGTGAGGATGTCCGAGTTTTCCTTGAGCAGTCCGCCTTCTTTGTTGCGTTCGAGCGAGCCGACGCCGGAGATCGTCTCCGACGCCTTGCCCATCGCGACGTTGAGCGACTTGGCCATCAAGTTGACGTTGTGCAGCAGCGTGTCGAGCCGCGAGTCCTTGCGCGGCTGGACACGCGAGAAGTCGGGCATCCCGTAGACGATGTCCTCGATGCGGACCTTGAGCGACTTGAGCTGGTCGAGGCCTTGCTGGCGGCGCAGCACGATTGCGGTGGCGGCCTGAGTCTGTTGGGTCTGCGCCGTCGCGAGCTGGTCGCGCAGCGGGCTGAGATCGGGGTGCAGCAGATCGAGCCGGCGTTCCGCGTCGCGCAGCGCCTTGATGCGCACGTCGGCCAGCGCCTTGGCCTGCGGCGAGACCTGCTCGGCCGCCGCGGCGAGGTTCTGCTCGCCTTTGGAGACTTGTCCGAGCGCGAGCTCGGCTTGACCGAGCTGGAAGCGCGCGGTGGCATCGTCGGCGCGGCGCTTGAGGATGTCGGTGAACTTCATCGCTGCGACGTTGTAGCGCGCGGTATCGTAGTCGTGGATCCCCTGCGCGATGCGCTGATCGTCGGTGCGCAGCGCCGGGTTGAGCTCGGGATCGCCGTTGAGGTTCGCCAGCCGCTTGGGCGTCCCGGGATGGTCGGCGAGATACTTGGAGAGCACGTCGTGGCTCTCTTCCTCGACCGCTCCGAGATGCGCCATGAACGAATGCATCGCGTCGGGATCGTAGCCCGCGCGCGCCATGAGCATCAGACCGTACTTGTCGGCTTCGTTCTCGTCATCGCGCGCGATCCGCGCTTGCAAGCCGGCCTGCGCCAGCGACCCGAACTGGTAGACCAGTGGAATGAACATCGACGCGACGCCGAACAGCACGTTGAGGATCGACGCCTTGTTGTTCATGGTGACGGCGTGGCGGCGTTCGATGTGGCCGGTCTCGTGGCCCAGCACGCCGGCCAGCTCGTCGTCGCTCTGGACGAAGTCCAGCGTCCCCGCGTTGACGTAGATGTACCCGCCCAGAGTCGAGAACGCGTTGATGTCGGCCTCGTCGATGATCTTGATCGAGTACGGCACGTCCTTGCGGGCGGTCTGCGCCCACAGCTTGTTCGCGATCTCGTTCACCCACTGGTTGAGCAGCGGGTCGGTCACGATCACGGACTGGTCGGTGATCTGCTTGTCGTACTCCTTGCCGATCTGGATCTCGGTCGGAGTATTCAGCGCCGACGCGGGTGCCGGGATGCTGGCACACGCCATCGATACGATCAAGACGATGACGGCAAAACGGCGGAACAGCACAGCGTTGTCCTCGGGGGGGCGGGCGTCCGGTCGACGCCGGGCTCCATCGTTCGACGGCGTCCCGGAACTCTCCACTCCCATCCGCCAAACCTGTGGGGCGTGTGTGGACAACCGTACTTTCCCGTGCATGGGATGTGGAACGCGCAGGGTGGCTTCGCGCCGGCTCGGAACGGCCGCCGATCATGAACCGCGAGGGACGCCGATGAGCACCGTGCGCGGGCGAGGCCGCAATCTCGAGATCGCGGTCGACCGCGCTTTGGGAGCGGCGGTCGACGAGATGCGCGCGCAGTTCGCCGGCCGGCCGGACTTCTACCGAGGAAGTCGAGCCGTCGCCAACCTCGGCATCCTCGAGCCGCCGGCGGCCGAGATCGCCGCTTTTCGCGACGCGCTGGCCGAGTACGGGATCACCCTCGACGGCGTCAGCGGGGTCGAGTCGATCGCGCCGGTCGTCGCCGAGCTCGACTTGGCCTACCTCGGCTCGGCGCCCGAAGCGGCCGCCGAGGTCTCGGCGCTCCCGCGGCCGCGGCGCGAGCGCGAGGTCCGTATCTCCGACGAAGCCCGCTCGCTCATCGCCGACTTCGCCGGCGCGCGCCAGGACATGGTGCGCCGCCGCCAAGCGCCCGCCGCGACCTCGACGCTCGCGTCGGCCGGCGTCGCGCTACCGCAGACCGCTGCCGCGCGCGCGGTGCCGGTCGGGATCGCAACGCTCTACCACCGCGGCACGCTGCGTGGCGGCCAGGCGCTGCACAACCTCGGGAACCTGGTGGTGATCGGCGACGTGAACCCGGGCGCCGAGCTGGTCGCGTCGGGCGACATCGTCGTGTTCGGGGCGCTGCGCGGCGTCGCGCACGCCGGCGCGCAAGGCGATCGCTCCGCGCGGGTCATCGCGCTCGAGCTGGCGCCGACCCAGCTGCGCATCGCCACCCTGATCGCGACCAGCGACGCAGGCACCCGAGCGCGCGGCCCCGAGCATGCCTCGATCGTCGACGAGCGGATCGTCGTCGTACCCTTCGCCGAGGCGGACCTCCGCCGGGAGCACACATCGTGAGCGCAGCGCGCCGGATCGTCCTCACCTCCGGAAAAGGCGGGGTCGGCAAGACCACGACGACCGCGAACCTCGGCGCCGCGCTGGCGCTGCGCGGCAAGCGCGTCGTGCTGGTCGACGCCGACATCGGGCTGCGCAATCTCGATTTGGTGCTGGGCGTGGAGAAGCGAATCGTGTTCGACCTCGTCGAGGTCGTCGAAGGGCGCTGCCAGCTGCGCCAGGCGCTGATCAAGGACAAGCGGCTGGAGAATCTCTTGGTGCTGCCGGCCGCGCAGACGCGCGACAAGACGGCGATCGGCGAGCTGCAGATGGCCGAGGTCACCGCCCAGCTGGCCGAGCTGTGCGACTACGTGCTGATCGATTGTCCGGCCGGGATCGAACACGGGTTCCGCAACGCGGTCGCCGGTGCGAGCGAAGCGATCATCGTCACCACGCCCGAGGTCAGCTCGATCCGCGACGCAGATCGCGTGATCGGCAAGCTGCGCGAGCGCGGAATGCCGGTGCGGCTCGTCATCAACCGGTTGCGGCCCGAGATGGTGCGCAGCGGCGACATGCTGTCGGTCGACGACGTCACCGACATCCTGTCGGCCGAACTGCTCGGGATCGTTCCCGACGACGAAGAGGTGATCGACACGACCAACCGCGGCGAGCCCGTCGCGCTGCAGACCGAATCGCGGCTCGGCGCGATCTACGACAAGATCGCCCGGCGGCTCGAGGGCGATGTCGTCGCGTTCACCCAGTTCGGCACGCCCGGGTTCTTCGGGCGGCTCTTCCGGAAGGCCGGTTGACGTGATGCACGAGATGGTTCACGAAGAGGCGCCGGCGCAGAGCGCCGTTCCGCGCGAGCGCGGTCGGGCGATCGTCGTCACCAGCGGCAAGGGCGGCGTCGGCAAGACGACGACCACCGCCAACGTCGGCGCCGCGCTGGCCGCCGGCGGCGCGAGCGTCGTGCTGGTCGACGCCGACGTCGGCCTGCGCAACCTCGACATCGTGCTCGGCCTCGAGGCGCGCGTGCGCCACCACGTGCTCGACGTGCTGGAGAACAAGGTCACGCTCGACGACGCGCTGGTGACCGACAAGCGCGTTCCGTCGCTGCGCCTGCTGGCCGCCGCGCAGACGCGTGAGAAGGACGACGTCGACACGGTCGCGTTTCGCGACCTCATCTCGTCGCTGCGCGATCGTTTCGACTACGTGCTGATCGATTGCCCGGCCGGGATCGAGAAAGGTTTCGTCAACGCGATCGCCGGCGCCGACGAAGCGATCGTCGTGTGCACGCCCGAGGTCTCGGCCGTGCGCGACGCCGACCGCGTCGTCGGACTGCTCGGCGACAACCGCAGCATCAAGCTGATCATCAACCGGCTGCGGCCGGCGCTGGTGCGCAAGGGCAAGATGCTGTCGGTCGACGACGTCAACGGGATCCTGCGCTTGTCGCTGCTGGGCGTCGTCGCCGAAGCGCCCGACGTCATCGTCTCGACCAATCGCGGCGAGCCGGTCGCGCTCGACGCCGCGTCGCCGGTCGGCGAGGCCTATCGTCAGATCGCGCAGCGGATCAGCGGAACGCTGACCGCGCCGCCCGAGGTTCCGCGCGAGCCGACGTTCTTCGAGAAGCTCTTTGGGAGCGCCAAATAGTGTTGCAGTTCATCCAGCGTTTCTTCGGCAAGCCGCCGTCCAGCGCAACCGCCAAGGAACGCTTGCGGCTCGTGCTGCTGTCCGACCATCTCTCGCTCGCGCCCGATGTCGTCGAAGCGCTCAAGCACGACCTCATCGAGGTCATCTCACGCTACCTCGACGTCGACGTGCCGCACTGCGACGTCACCTTCGAGCAGCGCGAGAAAGAGATCGCGATGCTGGCCAACATCCCGATCCTCGGGGTGCACCCGCGCCCGATGCCGCCGCCCCCGGCACCATACGCCGCCGGGCCGGGGCCCGCCGCCGCCCAAACGTCGGTCGCGGTCGCCGATCCCGCCCCGCCGGCCGCGCCCAAGCCCGCCAAGCCCAAAGCCAACGGCGCGGTGAACGGCCACCGTCCCGCCAGGCGCAAGCGCCGCAAGGGGATGACGAGCGGCACCACCGCCCCCGCGACGACGTAGCCACGACCCCGCGCGTTTGACGGCCGGCGCAAGCGGGCCGGTTGCGTGCGCGCCGAAGAGGCGCGGCAGTGGAACGCCCGTGGTACACGCGGTTCAACTGGCCGCTGGCGATCGCGCCGGTCGTGGTGACGATGCTCGGGATCGTGTTCATCCGGTCCGCGACGCTGCACGCGCCGTACGCTGCGGACGAGTGGCGCAAGCAGCTCGTCTACGGCGGCGTCGGGATCGCGATGATGGTCGGCGCGGCGTTTCTGGACTACCGCATTTGGCGGCGCTGGGCGCTGCCGCTGTACGTCGTCACGCTGGCGCTGCTGGTGTTCATCACCTTCAAAGGGCACTCGGTGCTCGGCGCCGCGCGCTGGATCCAGATCGGTCCGTTCCAGTTCCAACCGTCTGAGCCGGCCAAGGTCGTACTCGCGATTACGATCGCCGCACTGCTGTCGCGCAGCACGTTCCGCCGCATCCAGGAGCTGTGGCTGCCGCTGCTCGCGGTCGCGATCCCGGCGGTGCTGATCCTCAAGCAGCCCGACCTCGGCACGACGATGGTGATCGGCGCGATTCTCACCGCGCAGCTGTACTTCGGGCTGCCCAACCTGTTCGACTTCGGCTTGTACCTCGCCACGATCGCGACGGCGGCGGCATACGTGCTCACCAGCGAGCACCTGCTCAAGCCGTTCCAGCGCGCGCGGCTGCTGGTGTTCCTCGATCCGAAGCTCGATCCGCAGGGGGTCGGCTACAACCTCAACCAGTCGAAGATCGCGGTCGGCAGCGGCGAGTGGTTCGGCAAGGGCCTGTTCCACGGCACGCAGACACAGCTCGCGTTCGTCCCGGAGAACTCACGCGATTTCATCTTCACCGCCGTCGGTGAGGAGGCGGGCTTCATCGGCGCGATCGTGCTGCTGGCGCTCTACGCGATCACCGTCGGCTTCGCCATGCGCGCGGTCGTCGCGGCCAAGGACCGCTTCGGCGTGCTGCTCGCCGTCGGGCTTATCGCGATGCTGGCCTTCCACATCATCGTCAATGTCGGGATGACGATTGGGATCATGCCGATCACCGGCATCCCGCTGCCGTTCATGTCGTACGGCGGCAGCGCGCTGATGACCGATTACGTCGCGGTCGGCATCCTGCTCAACATCGTGCTGCAGAAGGACATGCTCGTCTTCGGCGACGCCTCGGCGCGGCGGGCTTAGGGATCCACTCGCCGGCCGCCAGACCGAGCAGCGGGAATATGGTCGGGATCGCCAGGAGGCTGATGGCGCCGAACGCGCTGGCCGTCTGCCCTGCCCAGAGTCACCGAAAGGCTGCTTGTCTTCCGTTCACGACTCGGGCGCTGGGCGAAGGACCATCCTAGGGGTTCCCTGAACTGCAAGCTCAACCGCATTCGAAGGGTGATTGCGCGGCTCGAAGGGGCTCGCGTTGGATCGTCCGGATGCGTTGAGCAAGATTTTTCACGATTTACCAGAGGGACGGGAGCGTCCGCCTGCGGCGCCCGCTCGATGACGCATAGCGTTGTCGCGATGTGCGCGCGGACGACGGCCGTGATCGGCCCATGGAGAGGCCAGTTACCAGTTTGTCAACCGACATCCTCATCTCGAGCGATCCGTGGGAGAACCGCGTCGCAATCCTCGAGGAAGGTCGTCTCGCCGAGATCTACGTCGAGCGCGAAGAGCGCGTCATCGGTTCCATCTACAAGGGCAAGGTCGTCAACGTCCTGCCTGGGATGGGTGCCAGCTTCTGCGACATCGGGCTCGGGCGGAACGCCTTTCTCTACGTCGACGACATCAACAAGACGCCGCTGAACATCGGCGACGTCGAGGTCACCTCGGGCCGCAGCGGCTACACGATCACCGAAAAGGTCAGCCGCGGCGACGACGTGCTCGTGCAGATCGTCAAGGAGCCGCGCGGACTCAAAGGCGCGCGCGTCTCGACCAACATCTCGCTGCCCGGCCGCTACCTCATCCTGATGCCGACCGGCAAGTTCAGCGGCGTCTCGCGCAAGATCGACTCGGCCGAGGAGCGCAACCGCCTCAAGGCGGTGATGAAGGCGATCCGGCCCGAGGGGATGGCGACGGTCGTGCGGACCGCCGCCGCGAACGTGTCGAACGCGGAGCTCATCGCCGACCTCGGCGTGCTGATCCGCATGTGGCACGGCATCCTCGAGCAGTACAAACGCGTCCCCGCGCCGGCACTGCTGCACAAGGACATGAACCTGGTCTACAAGACCGCGCGCGACTTCATCACGCCCGAGGTCAACAACGTCTGGCTCGACGACGAGACCGAGACCGAGAACGTCAAGGACTTCATGCGTCTGCTCGGGCCGCAGTACGTCGACCGGATCAAGTACTACGAGGGCGGCAAAAAGCTGTTCGCCGACTTCAAGATCGACGACGAGATCGCACGCCTGATGAAGCCGACCGTGAAGCTGCCGTCGGGCGGCTCGATCGTGATCGAGTCGACCGAAGCGCTCACCGTCGTCGACGTGAACTCGGGCAAGTTCACCGGCGGCAAGAACCTCGACGACACGATCGTGCGCACCAACGTCGAAGCGGCGAGCGAGATCGCGCGCCAAGTGCGCTTGCGCGACATCGGCGGGATCATCGTCTGCGACTTCATCGACATGTCGTCGGAGGCCGATCGCAACCGCGTCATCTCGGCGCTGCAGGAAGGGCTGCGCAAGGATCGCACGCGCTCGACGATCCAGTCGTTCTCACCGCTGGGGCTGCTCGAGTTCACCCGCAAGCGCGTCGGTAAGGATCTCGGCCAGCAGCTGCGCGGGAAGTGCCCGACCTGCGAGGGTCTGGGCAGCGTGATGTCGCCCGAGTCGGTGACGATCGGCACGTTCCGCGAGATCCTCGCGCACGGTCCTTCGACCGGCGCCGGAAAGGCGAACGGCGCCGCCAAGCACGTCCACATCGCCGCCGCGCCCAACGTCGCCGCGCAGGCCGAGTACTGGTACGAGGACGAGCGCACCCAGCTCGCCGACCGCGTCGGCGCGCAGATCGACGTGTTCGTCGATCCCGCCGTGCACCCAGAGCGGCCGCGCGTCGTGTGGGGCGACGAGAACCTGCCGCCGTTCGCCCCGATCCGCGTCGGCGACGAGTTCGAAGTGGAGCTGCTCCAGACGCGCCTGCCCAATGCGACAGCCGCGGCGGCCATCGTCGCCGGCCGGCTGATCGAGGTCGAGAACGCCGCCAACGCCGCCGGCAAGACGATCAAGATTCGCATCATCGACGTCGACGGCAGCGACATCCTGGCCGAGGCGCGGACGCGGATCGAAGCCGCCGTGCCGATCGGCGAGGGCCGCGCCAAGAAGCGCCGCCGCGGCGGCCGCGGCCGCAAGCGCGAGCTCACCGCCGCCGAGCAGACCGCCGAGCTGCGCGAGCTGGCCGAGGAGGCCGAGAAGGGCCTGGGCGGCCGTACCTCGATCGGCATCTCGACCGTCGAAGAGGTCGTCGCAAAGGTCGCCACGCCGAAGACCACCGCGCAGAAGGCCGCCGAAGGCCGCGTCACGCTGCTGCCGGGATCGTCGACCATCAGGCAAGGTCAAGACCGGCCGAGCTCCGCGCCGACTGCGCCGCTGCCCTCGGGCACGCGCACCGTGCTGCCGGGCGAGAAGCTGTCGGGCGACCGTGTCGCCGCAACCGGCGCGCCACCGCCGGCGCCGATCCCGCTGCGTTCGGCCGGCGCTGCCACCGAGGTCGAAACCGATGAGGCCGGCCCCCGCCGGCGGCGGCGCCGCCGCCGCGGCGGCCGGAGCACCGGCGACATCGCCGCGAACGCCGCCGCGCCGGTCGCCGCCGGGGCAGGGCGCGCCGTCGACGCCGATCTGGAGGACGACGAAGAAGAAGAGACGGTCGCGGCAACCGCCGTCGGACAGAACGGACCGGTCGTCGGTGAGCCCGGCGAGCGCAAGCGCCGCCGTCGCCGTCGCCGCCGCCGCGGGCGGGGCCAGGGCGATGCTCAGCCGGCTGGTGTCGCCGCTGGCGGCAGCGAGCCCGCCGCGGCCGCCGCGCCGGCGGGAGCGGTTCCCGACCGCCACATCTTCCGGGTGAGCCCGGGCGGCGGTGCCCAGGCGACCGGCGAGACCGCTCCGCCCGTGCCGTCGCGCGCGATCGCGCCGTGGAACCGCAAGCGCGGCGACGTCGCGGTCGAGCCTCCGCCGCCGGTGATCATGCCGCCGCCGGAGCGCGTCGAACCGGTCAAGGCCGCCCGTCCGACGCGCGGGCGCCGCCGCGTCTCCGAGGCTCCGCCGGTTCCGGCCGGCCGGCTCGAAGCGGCGGCCCCGATGCAGGCTCTGCCCGTCCCGCAACCGGCGGCCGCCGAACCGGCTCCGGCTCGGCGGACGCGCGCGGCGAAGAAGTCGACGCCGGCCACCAAGGCCACCGCTGCGAAGAAGGCACCGGCGAAGGCGGCCGGCGCGAAAAAGACGCCGAGCACTCGCAAGACGTCGACCGCCAAAAAGGCTGCGACGACCCGAAAGAAGTCCTGAGCGTCTCGGCGCCGCGCGCGCCGAGACTCGGGTTCGAATGACGGGGCCGAGGCTCGCCATCTTCGTCGACTACGACGGGACGATCACCGACGTCGATACGTTCGACGTCCTCGTCCGGTCGGCGGCCGGCGACGACGCGTGGAACGAGCTGGAGCGCGAGCTGCGCGCCGGCCGCATCACGCTGCGCGAAGCGCTAGCGCGCCAGGCGGCGTTCGTGCGGCTGTCGCGGCCCGAGGCGCTCGCCGCGCTGGAGTCGCGCGCCCGTGTCGATCCGACGTTCGCCCCGTTCGTCCGCGAGGCGCACGCCCGCGGGCACTGGGTCGCGGTCGTCTCGGCGGGCATCCGGTCGATCATCGGCCCCGCGCTCGAGCGCGCCGGCGTCGACGTCCCGCTGTTCGCCAACGACGTCGACTTCGACGCCGCCGGCTGGCGGATGACGTTCATCGACGACTCCGCGCTGGGGCACGACAAAGCCGCGCGCGTGCGCGCGGCCTCCGCCGGTGCGCGCACCGTCTACGTCGGTGACGGCATCAGCGATTTCGAGGGTGCGCTCGCGGCCGACGTGCGCTTCGCGAAGAAAGGCCGCGCTCTCGAGCGATATTGCCGAGAGCGCGGCCTGGAGTGTACGTCCTTCTCGTCGTTCGACGAGATCGCTACGGCGCTATGGCCGCCGCAACTTTAGGCGCTTAGCGCGACTTGGGCGGCGGTTGCGAGACGTTCTGTGCGATGCGGCCGTCGAGGAAGCTCACCGCGGCCGCCAGCTGCGGATCCTGCGCCGGATCGCCGGGCCGAATCCGCGTGTTCTTCGGCAGATCGCTCACGATCTCGGGCTCGATGCCGACCATGTTGATGTCGTGCCCCTTCGGCGTGAAGTAGCGCGCCGTGGTGATCCTCAGCGCCGAGCCGTCGCGCATCGGGTAGATCGTTTGCACGACGCCCTTGCCGAAGGTCTTGGTTCCGATGATCGTGCCGACACCGCTGTCCTGGATCGCGCCGGCGGTGATCTCCGACGCCGACGCCGTGAGCTGGTTCACCAGCACCGCGAGCGGCCGCGGCGCGATCGCCGAGTTGTCGGCGTCGTACTCCGTGTCGTTGCCGGCGCGCGATTGCACGCTGACGATCGGACCGCTGGCGATGAACTTCGACGAGACGTCGACCGCGGCGTTCAAGTAGCCGCCGCCGTTGTAGCGCAGGTCGAGCACGAAGGCTTTGGCGCCCTCCGAATCGAGCCGCCGCAGCGCGACGTTGAGCTCTTGCGCGGTGGTTTGGCCGAAGACCGCGAGGTCGACGTAGCCGATGCCGTTGGGCAGCATCTTCGAGCTGACGCTGGGTTGATGGATCGTCTCGCGAGTGATCGTCACCGGATCGAGCGTCTTGCCGGCGCGCACCAAGGTGAGCTGCACGCGCGTCCCCGGGTTGCCGCGCAATTGGGCGGTCACGATGTTCTGTTCGGCGGTGAGCCGCTTTTGGTCGTCCTTCTCCGGAAGCGCCGGTGCGAGCAGATCCGAGACGGGTTTGCCGTTGATCGCCGCGATCATGTCGTCGGGTTGCAGCCCGGCTTTATCGGACGGTCCGTCGAGGATGACGTTCTCGACGTGCAGCATGTGGGTCGCGTCGTCGATGTCGTACGAGATTCCGACGCCGCCGAACGACGTGCCGTCGAGGAGGTCGTTGATGCTCGCGTACTCCTTGGGCGTGTAGAACACCGTCCAGCGGTCCTTGACGGAACCGAGCACGCCGGCGATCGCCGCATAGGTGATCTGCGTCGAGCCCGTCATCGACTCGACCGGCTCGAGCTTCGTCGCGTACTCGCCGACCGCGGTCGAAACCTCGCGGTTGAGCGCCTCCGTATTGGTGACGTCGTCGTCGCCGGCGTGCAGCGCCGGCAGCGTCGCGTTGGCGACCTTGTGCTTCTTGAGATAGTCGATCATCGACGTGCGCGCGCCGTCGAGCATCGCTTGCCGGTCGACCTTCTTGTAGAACTCGCCGGTCAGGCGGACGTAGCTCGCGACCAGCTCTTCGGATTGTTGCGCGGACAGCGTCGTGCCGTGCACGACGTGCAGCGCGGCGCTTGCGGCCGGGACGCCGCCGGCGGTCAGGGTCAGCGTGAGCAGGGCCGCTAGGGCGACGGGGACGAGGCGTTTCATGTTAGTCGGTACTCTTGCTTTCGATGATCTTTTTGGCGGCGTTGAGCTGTTTGTCGGCCGGCGTGTCGATGATCGGCTGGTCGACGGGCTGGCTCACGATGACGTCGGGGACGATCCCCTTGTGCTGGATGTCGCGGCCCTTGGGGGTGACGTAGCGCGCGGTGGTGATCTTGAGGGCGCCCTTGTCGGGAAGCGTGTACAGGCTCTGCACGACACCCTTCCCGAAGGTCTTCTCGCCGACCAGGGTGCCGGCGTCGTAGTCTTGGATCGCGCCGGCGGTAATTTCAGACGCGCTGGCGGTGTAGCGGTTCACCAGCAGCACCAGCGGCTTGGCGTCGAGCGCGTGGCCGCTCGCGTTGCGCACGTCGCGGTCGCCGGCGCGGTCGATCGTCGAGACGATCGTGCCCTGCGGGATGAACAGGCTCGAGATGTCGACCGCGGCATCGAGCAGGCCGCCGCCGTTGAAGCGCAGGTCGAGGATGTAGCCCCGCACGTTGTGTCGCTTGCCGTTGAGCAGCGCATCGCGAACTTCGTCGGCCGAGGTCTGGCCGAACTCGGCCAGCCGAACGTACTCGATGTCGTTCTCGATCTTGCTGACGACGGACGGCACGTGTATGTCGGCGCGGGTGACCTGCACCGTCTGGATTCCGGCGGCGTGCCGCTTGAGCGTCAGCGACACGACGGTGCCGACCGGTCCGCGGATCTCGCGCTCGACGATGTCGATCTTCTGGCCCGACGTCGAGCGGCCGTCGACCGCGACGATCACGTCGCCCGGACGCACGCCGGCCTTGATCGCCGGATTGCCGTCGATCGGATTGGCAACGATCTTGCCGGCCTTGTCCTGCTGGATGTAGACCCCGATGCCGCCGAAGTTGCCGCCGCGCAGCGACTCGTCGAGCCCGTTGATCTCTTGCGGCGACAGATACGTAGTGTACGGGTCGCCGAGGCCGCCGAGCATCCCGGTCAGCGCGACTTGGGTGTACGTATCGGCTGGCGCGATCTTCGCGTAGCGGTGCTGCACCGTCGACAAGGTCGTCTCGAGGATCGCGATGTCGCGGCCGCGGTCGCCGGTCGCGCTGCTGCGCGGCACCTGCGGATCGCTGATGCGCTTGAATTTGAGGAAGTTGGTGAGTGCCTGCTGCTCGCCGGTGACCAGCAACTGGTCCGCGACGGGTTTGTAGTAGGCGTGCTCGACTCTCTCGTATGCGAGCGCGAGCATGTGCCGCTGATCGGCATTGTCCAGCAGCGGGCCGAAGTCGAGACCGACGATGTGTTGGCCGGATCCGAGAACGATCGTCTGCGCCGGCGCGGGAACGGCGGCGGCGCGCCCGGCATAGAGGGCGCCGGCCGAGGCGGCAACGCCGACGACGAGCGCGGCGGACAACAGGCGGGTGCGGGCGGTCAAACGGCGGTCCTTAGCAAGAGAGGGCTGCGAGTCGTTTCCTCCACTGAACACGCCCGCTCTTCCCTTTGTTCCATTCCATCATCGGCCTCTAACCGTGAGGGAAGAGCCTTGGACCCCCCTGAGCGGGGAATCCGCAGACTCAGCGCAGGAACGACATCGGGTCGACCGGATGGCCGTTCTGCATGACCTGGAAGTGGACGTGCGGTCCGGTGGCGTCGCCGGTGGCGCCTGCTGCGCCGATCGTTTGGCCGCGTTGGACCTCCTGGCCGACGCCCACGAAGATCTGCGAGAGGTGGCAGTACATCGTCGACAGGCCGCCGTGGTGGTCGATGGCGACCATGTTGCCGCAACTGCCCTGATAGCTCGCCACGATGATCGTTCCGGTGGCCGCGGCGGCGACCGGCGTCCCGGTCGGCACCGCAATGTCGATCCCGTTGTGCATGATGAGACGGTGATAGACCGGGTGCATCCGCATCCCGAACGGGCTGGTGATCGGGCCGGAGACCGGCCACAGCAACTCGCCCGGCGCACCGGGCTCGGCCGGCAGCTCCTCGCCGGCGAGCTGACGCGCGCGGCGCTCCGCCAGCCGGCGCGCCTCTTCTTCGCGCTGCTTCTGGACGATCAGCGCTTCGAGCTCGGCCTCCTCGGCCGCCGACATGTCGTCGAGCTGCACGACCTGAGCCTGCACGTCGCGCCGCTCGGCGTCGGCGGCGGCGACGAGGTCCTGGCGTTGCACGGCCAGCCCGTCGAGCGCGTGCTGCTGCTGGCGCGCCTGGTCCTGTTCACCGGTGAGCTCGGCCCGCACGCCGAGCAACCCGTTCTCGATCGTGGTGACGTGCGCTTCGTCGCTCCTGCGCGCGCGGATCGTCGCCTCGTTGGCCTTGACCAGAAAGCGAATGTCGTTCCAGCGCTCGACGAAGTCGGCGAACGAGCGCGCGCGCAGCAGCACGTCGACGTACCCGAGGTCGCTGTGCTCGTACGCGTCGACAAGTCGGCGATTGAGCGCGTCCTGGTGGCGCCGCAGCGTCGCCTTGGCCGCGTTGAGCTGGATCTCGTTCCAGGCCAGCTTGCGCTGCGTCGAGCGAATGCGGCCCTGGACATCGGCCAAGTGTGCGTTGACCGACGCGATGTTGCGATTCGTCGCGGCGAGCTGCGACTGCAGATCGTTCTCGCGCGCCCTGGCGGCCTCGAGCTCACCGCGCTTCTGGTGCAGCTGGAGGTGAACGTTGTGGATCTTGGCCTGCTGTTGGTGGATCTTCTCGTCGACCCGGCTCTTGCCGACGCCGGGACTCGGCACGAGCGCGACGCCCAGAACGGCGGCGACGAGGACGCGCGAGACGCGCGCCGTCGTCACGATGCGACCTCGTGCTCGGCGACGACGACCGAGCCGCGGCGACGCTTCGCTTCCTTCTTGACCCGCGCGGCGCGCTCGCCGATCTCCTCGTACGTCGACGACCCGCGCGAACCGTCCACCACCGCGATCGAAACACTGCAGTATGGAACGCGCGTGTCACGCTGCAACGTGCGCATCCCGCGGTCGAACGCCGCCACGACCGCTTGGGCGGTCGCCGCCGCGCGCACCGGCTGCATCACCGCCACGAAGTCGTCGCCGCCGACGTGTCCGACGAAGCCGTCCTCGCCGCCGTGCCGGCCGACCGCTTCGACGATCGTCGTGGCCAGCAGCCTGATGACGTCGTCGCCGCTGGCGAAGCCGAACGCGTCGTTGAACGCCTTGAACCCGTCGAGGTCGAGGTAGAGTACCGACCACGGCGCGTCTGCGGCCAGGCGCCGGCGGATCTCCGCCTCGATCGGACCGTTGCCGGGCAGCTTGGTGAGCGGCTGCAGCGACACTTCATCGGCGGCGCGCTTGATGCGCCCGCGCACCCTCGCCAGCACTTCCTCGGGCGCGAACGGTTTGGTCACGACGTCGTCGGCGCCGGCTTCGAGCGAGCGCACCGCTTCGTCGGCGTGCATGCGCGGCGTGAGGACGATCAGCGGGACGTGCGAGCCGTTCGGGTGGCGGCGCAGGCGCTCGACGACGCCGGCTCCGTCGCTGGCGACCGGCACGACGTCGAGCACGATCGCGTCGGGCCGCCCGCGGTCCAGCGCCGCCAGCGCGCTGTCGGCGTCGAGCGCGTCGAGCACCCGGAAACCGACCACCTCGAAGTTGGCGCGCAGGATCTCGCGCAGTCGCAAGTCGTCGTCGATCAGCAGAATCGTCCCCGCATCGGTCACCGCCGGTCGAAGGTTCACGCGCGCAGGTGCCGACCGACGCTGAACCACGATGCGACCAAGCCGACCGCGGCGCCGACCGCGAGCAGCTCGGCGCACAGGGCCCCGGCGTTGACGTGAAAGGTGACGAACGCCAGCGTCGACGCGAGCTTGGGCACGACTTGATACGCGGCCAGCGCGAGCACGCCGATCGCGACGGCGGCGCCGAGCAGTCCGGCCAGCATCCCCTCCGCGATGAACGGCATCCGGATGTACATGTTCGTCGCGCCGACCAGCTGCATGATCGCGATCTCGCGGCGGCGCGCGAACACGGTGAGCCGGATCGTATTGGCGATCACGATGGCGGCCGAGATCGACAGCAGCGCGATCAGCGCGATCCCGACGCGTCCGAGCACCGTCGCCGCTTTGAGCAGCTTCTGCACGGTGTCCGCGGCGTAGTCGGTCTTGGCGACGCGCGGATCGCGATCGATCGAGCGCGCGACCGCGGGCACGAGATCGGCGTCCTTCACCCGCACGTGAAAGGCGTTGGGCAGCGGGTTGCTGGTCAGCAGCGACGTGTCGAAGTCCGAGCCCAGCACGTCCTTCATCCGCTTGAGGCCGTCGCGCCGCGGCACGTAGCTGGCCGACGCGATGCGGCGGTCGGCGGCGAACTTGGCCGCCAAATCCTTGGCCTTGGCGTCGTCGACGTCGTCTTTGAGATACACGGCGATCTCGATCTGCGACAGCACGCCGCTGCCGAACGTGGCGATCGTGTCGCGCACGAACAGGAACGAGCCCAGCAGGACGATGGTGACCGCGACGGTTCCGATCGCGGTGAACTGCATCCCGGCGTTGCGGGTGAAGTTCGTGAAGACCTCACCCAGGAAGAAGCGCAGTCTGCCCCAGTCCACGGAAGTAATAGCCTCTCTCGTCGTCGTGCAGGATGCGGCCGTGCTCGAGACGCACGACGCGCCGGCGCATGCGGTCGACGACCGCCTGATTGTGGGTCGCGACGACGACGGTCGTGCCCTTGATATTGATCCGCTGCAGCAGCTCCATGATCTCGGTGGTGTTCGACGGGTCGAGGTTGCCGGTCGGTTCGTCGCACAGCAGGATCTTCGGATTGCCGACCAGCGCGCGCGCGATCGCGGTGCGCTGCTGCT
>Ga0302326_10011123_pt1 | contig 19412 bp, 13 predicted proteins | sample Palsa_T0_3_FD_202264 | JGI IMG/M metagenome (GOLD analysis project Ga0302326, IMG submission 202264) | Peat permafrost microbial communities from Stordalen Mire near Abisko, Sweden - Palsa_T0_3 | ecosystem: Environmental > Terrestrial > Soil > Palsa > Peat permafrost | place: Sweden: Abisko...
CGGCGACCCTGGTGCACGACGACATTATTGATGAGGCCAAGACGCGGCGCGGCCGTCCCGCCGCCAACACCCAGTGGGGCAATTCGAAGTGCGTTCTGGCCGGCGACTGGCTCTACATGCAGGCCTTCAAGATCGCGGTGCAGGAGCGCAACTTCCGCATTCTCGATACTCTGATCGAACTGACACAGCAGATGGTGGAAGGCGAACTGCTACAGATGGAAAAGCTGGGCAAGCTGATCACGCTCGACGAACATTTCGACCTCATCTTTCGCAAGACGGCGTGCCTGTTTTCGGTGTGCATGCGGCTGGGAGCGATTCTCGCGGGCGCCACGCCCGAGCAGGAAGCGGCTCTGGGCCAGTACGGACACGACCTCGGCATGGCATTTCAGATCGTGGATGATGTGCTCGACCTCACCGCCTCGGAAGACGTACTGGGCAAGCCCGTGGCCAGCGATTTGCGCGAAGGCAAAGCGACCATGGCCGTGATCCATGCGCTGGAGCGTTGCACCCTGGAAGAACGATCGAAGATTGAGACGGTCCTGCGGCACGGAGCCTTCAACGGCGTGACCCATGCGGAGATTCTGGAAATCCTGCGGCGCTACGACTCGCTGGAAGCGGCGACCACTCGCGCGGTGCAGTATGCCGAATCGGCGCGGAAGTCGATTTGCACGTTCCCCGATTCTGAGATCAAGCGCGCCCTGCTCTGGGCGCCGGATTTCGTGGTCGCAAGAGAAAAATAAGCCCGGCCTCATCCTCGAAGCCGCGCCCCCGATTTTACTGAACCCTTCCCCTTCGAGACAGAATCAAACCTCAAACGGGTCAGGCTGGTTGCGCAATCGCGTTCCGGAAATAAGAATAGGCGCATCGATCACTACCCGCGTTGATCACTAGAATTGATCACTGCCTATGACTGACATGCTCACCCTGATGGCGCGCCACGGCTACGCCCTGACGTTCGTCCTGCTGTTGGCCGAGGCGCTCGGCCTTCCCGTGCCGGCGGCCATCGCGCTAGTGGCGGCCGGGGCCGCGGTTGCTTCCCATGCGCTATCGGCGCCCATGATTCTGCTCGCCGCAGTCGTCGCCCTGCTGATGGGCGACATTGCCCAGTTCTGGCTGGGACGCTATTCCGGCTGGGCCCTGCTCGGGTTTCTCTGCCGGCTCTCGATGAACCCCGAGACGTGCATTCTTCGTTCGGCGGAATCGTTTTACAAACGCGGAAAAACGACGCTGGTGATCGCCAAGTTTATTCCCGGCGTCAACACCATGGCCGCCCCGCTGGCCGGCAGCATGAAGATGCGCTTCGCGGAGTTTCTACGTCTGGATTTCGCCGGAGCGGTGCTGTACTCGGTGGCTTACCTGTTTGTGGGCTACCTGTCGCGCGATTTTCTGGCCGCCACCCTGCACGGCTTCCACGCAGCGGGAAAAGCCATGGAAATTGTGGTCGTCGCCGCAGTCATCGCCTATGCCGTCTACCGCGCCGTGCAGTTCGCCAAGTTTAAGAAGTATCGCATCATGCCGCGCATCCAGGTCGAGGAACTCGTTGCCCGCCTGGCATCGGACGAAGCCGCCCGGGTGCAGATCGTCGACGTACGCAGCCACGGTTATTACGACATTGGAACCGAACGCATCAAAGGCTCCATCCGCATCGAGCCCAACAATCTTGAGGAGGAGGTCAAGAATCTCCCCAAAGACAAGGACATTTATCTCTACTGTACTTGAGCGCGCGAGGCAACCAGCGCCCGGGTGGCGCATCTACTGCAGGAAAAAGGCTTCAACACGTTCGTAATCGTCGGCGGCCTGACCGCCTGGCGCAAAGCCGGCCAGCCGCTGGAGTCGATCCCAAAAGACGATCTGGTCAAGCTGCCCACGTTTAGTTAGGCTGGTGATTGAATTTCGGGGCCCGGGTGCCCCAGGTCTCGCGCCCTTTGCGAGACGGGAAACTTCCGCATCCGACTTCCCGGAGACGCCCATGCGCCTCGTTGCCGGAGCTGCGCTGCTCATTGTGTTGCCGATGACTGGTTGGGAGATCGCCGCACCTCCCAGCCATACAGAACCTTCGACCACGATCTACGATTCAAATCCCTCACACCTTTGGAACCGGCTTTACGCAGCTTTATTGATTCGTGAAGACCGTCGGGGAAACGCGCTCGGCGCGGATTCGCTGGACCCGCTCCTGTGGATGGAGTCCGAGCACTTGCTGGCGAAACCATCTCACGAGCGCGCGGTGCACGTCCTCGACGAGTTTCTGCAAACTCCCGGGGAGACATTGATTCGCGATCCGCTCAAGCGCGCCCTGATGCAGCGCGATCTGTGGGCGGTCTTCGACTGGTCGGTGCAACAGGAGTCCCGTTCCAAGCGACCGCCTTACACCGCGGAGAAGCAGGAACTGCAAACCCGGCTGGCCCAGGTTCTTCGCCGCCTTGCCTTGAGTTCGAAAGAGATTGAAGCTTTGCCCGATAATTATGCGCAGGCCGTGGCTTCGGGCACATTCGCCAAAGAGTATGACGCGGCGCATCCCGACCAGGCTTTTCTGCCGCCCGATTTGTTCGATCACCGCGGGCCGTGGGTGAATGTCGACTCAAGCCCGGAGCCATTCAACTACGCGGGAGTCGCGGAAGGGCACGTTGAGGCGTTCTCTGGACGTTCCCGGTTCCTGGTGTTTATGCGGCTTCCGGAAGGGCGCAAGGCCACACTGGCCTACCTGCAGACGTTGTGGAACTTCCCGCAACCGTGGATTCAGCCGCAAGAACCGAACGGGGATCAGGTGGTCGTCAATCCCGACCTGCCTTCGTTTCCCGCGGGAACCGAAGTCGCATTGGTACGCCAGATGACTCTGTTCGACAATGAAGGGAACCTGGCGCCGGCACCGCTCACCGAGAGCGTGCAAATCCGCGTCTATCACGCGATCACCACCACGCCGGCGCGGTCCGGTGGGCCAGACTGGGCGGACGTCATCAAGAACAGCGGACAGGATTTCTGCGAGATCAAACTCAGCCGTCCGCTTCTGTTTGCCGGAAAAGATGGCGGCCTGCGAGCCACCCCGCGCGACGAGAGAGAATTCTTTACGTTTCAGCAGCAGGGCGACGATGAGATAGAACTATTCGACGAGCATCCGGAGTTCAAGAAGATGTGGGCTCCGGCGCTGCAACAATGCCTAAGTTGCCACTCCGGAGGAGGCGTACGCTCCCTGAACAGCCTTGAAAAGATCCTGAAGCCCAACGGGCGCCAGCACGATCCGCCTGACAACGGAGCGTACCCCGCCCGCTGGTGGCTCAACGACGGCACGGAAGGGTGGAAGCGGCAGCGCTATGACTGGGGATTGTTGAATGGATATTGGAGTGCCGCGGTGCGCCAGCAGTAGAGCCCAGTACGTTGAACGGCTTCGCGCGCGGCATCGAGCAACACCTAAACCCGCCAAGCCTGCGATGGTGTAGCATAGTCCCGCTTTGCCGTCCCGCTCTGCCCCGATGACTGCTACCACAACCCAGCGTGAACCCAGCAGCGCCCGCATGAACGGTGTGCTCTTCCTGCTAGCTCTTTCGGTTCTCATCAACTACATCGACCGCAGCAACCTGTCGATTGCCGCACCCCTGATCCAAGACGAGTTGGGGCTCACGCCGTGGCAACTCGGCAAACTCCTATCGGGATTTTTCTGGGTCTACGCCTTGATGCAGATTCCCGCCGGCTGGCTGGTCGACCGCTTCGATGTGAAGTGGGTCTTTGCCGCAGGATTCTTCCTGTGGTCCGTTTCGACGGCAATTACCGGGCTCTTGCATGGGTTCACTGCGCTATTGATCGTTCGAGTGATTCTGGGTCTGGGGGAATCGGTCGCCTTTCCCTCGTGTGGCAAAATCCTGGGCTGCCACTTCAAAGAGCGCCACCGCGGTTTTGCCAACTCCATGCTCATGGTCGGTTTGGCGCTGGGTCCTGCGCTTGGCATGTGGCTGGGAGCAAGCGCCGTCGGACGTTTTGGCTGGCGTCCGTTTTTTCTCGGCCTCGGCCTGGCGGGTTTGCTCTGGCTCCCGCCGTGGCTGGCCTGCATGCCGCGCCGGACGGACGCTCCCTCCAGGCCACTCGTGCGCACAGCAGGCGTGCTCGACATTCTGCGGCAGCGGTCCGCGTGGGGCACTTGCATCGGACAAGCCTCCATCAATTACTACTTATATTTTCTGGTGACCTGGTTGCCCTACTATCTGGTACGCGCACGTCACCTTTCCATGAGCGAAATGGCCAACGCCGGCGGGCTGCTCTTCCTGGTTTCCGCGGCCTCGTCCGCGGCCAGCGGAAAGCTATCAGACCGCTGGATCCACGCGGGAGCGTCGCCCACATTGGTGCGCAAGGGCATGATGCTCTTCGGCCACGTGGGCATCGGCATCTCATTAGCTCTTTCGGTGGTGGCGACCGGCCGTCTCTTCACCGCGGCACTGGCCTTCACGGGAGCATTTCTCGGGATCAGCGTGTGCAACAGTTGGGCCATTTCGCAGATCCTGGCCGGGCCGCGCATGGTGGGCCGCTGGGTCGGCGTGCAGAACTTTGTTGGAAATCTGGGCGGCGCGGTCGCCCCCGCGCTCACCGGATTCCTGGTGGATCGAACCGGCTCGTTCGATTGGCCATTTCTGATCACTGCGGCCGTAGCCTGGATTGGCGGCCTCAGTTGGTGGTTCGTAATCGGCCCGCTGCAAGAAGTGGACTGGGAAAAGCGGGACGCCGTTTCCCTTCCGGTGCGCCCTGCGGCGGAATCGTCGCGCCCGTAATACACTCGTTGTATGCCGCAGGAAATCGAAATCAAATTTCGTGTCGCCGACGTGCGCGCTTTGAATCGCAAGCTGCACGCGGCAGGATTCCGGTTGGTCACGCGCCGCACCCGCGAGAAGAACACGCTCTACGACTTGCCGGGCGAAATCTTGCGCAGTCGCAAAGAGCTGCTGCGCCTCCGCAAGTACGGCCCGGTTTGGACGCTGACCCACAAGAGCGGCAGCAAGCGAGCCCGCCACAGCAGCCGTGTAGAGCTGGAAACCGCCGTTGTTGACGGAAAGACGCTGGACATGATTCTGCGCGCATTGGGCTACGCCCCGTCCTTCCGCTACGAAAAATTCCGAGCCGAGTGGTCCGATAGCAAGGGACAGGTGGTCGTGGACGAAACCCCCATTGGCAGCTTCTGCGAGATCGAAGGCCCCTCGCGCTGGATTGACGCAACCGCGAAGAAGTTAGGAGTGCAGCCCGCCGACTACATTACGAAGAATTATGCGACGCTGTTCGCGGAGTGGAGACAGGAGACGAAGAGCCCAGCGAAGGACATGACATTCGATGACGTAAAGCGATAGAACCGGGTGCCCCATCCTTGTCCCGTTTTTTGGAGGGACAGGGTGGGGAATCTGACGTTGAGCTCCGCCTTACGCCCCGTGGCACTTCTTAAACTTCTTCCCCGACCCGCACGGGCAAGGATCGTTCCGCCCCACTTTTTCCTGCCCGCGAACCACCTGCTGCACCTGCGGCGTGTCTCCCGCTCCCGCCATGCGCGCCTGTTCCAGTTCGCGGCGCTTGCGGCGCATGAAAGCTTCTTCCAGTTCATCGGCAGACGTCGAGACCATCTTCGGAGGACGCCGCCCGTTGCCATCGACCCCACGCTGCGCCGGAACTCCGGACTCCGGACCCTGTCCCGCCGGACCATGTTGCGAACTAGGTTGCGAACCACCGCTGCCATCGCCCGCAGTCCCGGGCCCAGCGGGATCTCGCGGCCGCTCCAGAATCTGCATCAGGTAGAGATAACGCACCGTGTCTTCTTGAAAGCGCTGCATCATGGCTTCGAACATGTCGAAGGATTCTTTCTTGTACTCGACCAGCGGATCGTGCTGCCCGTACCCGCGCAGACCGATGCCCTCCTTCAGGTGATCCATGCTGAGCAGGTGATCCTTCCACTGCTGATCAATCACGCTCAGCATGATCATGCGCTCGTGATGGCGCATCCCGTCCGGTCCAATCAGTTTTTCCTTCGCGTCGTAGCGCTCTTTCAGCTTGTCGAAAATCGCGTCGCCCAGTTCCTGCCGGTTGAGCGTGTCGGCCTTCACGCCCTCAGCCAGAAAATCGACGCCGAAGCGCGTGAACACCGCATCTTTCAATCCCTTGATGTTCCAATCCGAGGCGTGCGCCTTAGCCGGACAATATTCTTCGATCAACTCCCCGAGAATCGCCGAAACGTAATCCTCGAGAATCAGATCCTTCTGATCGGTCCCTTCGAGCAGCCGGCGACGCAATCCATAGACCGCTTCGCGCTGCTTGTTCATTACGTCGTCGTACTCAAGCAAATGCTTGCGCGATTCGAAGTGCTGGCCTTCCACGGCCTTCTGCGCCGTCTCGATGCGGCGGGAAATCATCTTCGACTCGATGGGCACACCCTCTTCCATCCCCAGTTTCTGCAGCAAGGTCGAAATCCATTCCTTGGCGAAGATGCGCATCAGATCATCTTCCAGCGCCAGATAAAATCGCGAAGACCCCGGGTCGCCCTGCCGCCCGGCGCGCCCGCGCAACTGGTTGTCAATGCGCCGCGACTCGTGCCGCTCCGTGCCCAGAATGTGCAACCCGCCCACCGCCGTAACTTCATCGTGCTCCACATCGGTCTGAGCTTTGTAGCGGGTCAAAGCGTCAGCCCACGCGTCGGTCGGAACCGTGTATTCATTGCCGTTGTAATAAAAAATGGAAGTCTCGCCATCTTCCTGCGGCCCTTCGATCTTGCCCTGGGCCGCGCGCAGTTGCTGCGCGATTCCCTTCTTCACCAGTTCCTGCTTGGCCATGAATTCAGGATTTCCGCCGAGCAGAATGTCAGTGCCGCGGCCCGCCATGTTGGTCGCGATCGTCACCATGCCCTTGCGTCCCGCCTGGGCGACGAATTCCGCTTCCCGCTCGTGAAACTTCGCATTTAGCACCACGTGCTTGATGCCTTTTTTCTTCAGCAGGTCGGAAAGCCGTTCCGACTTTGCCACCGAAGTCGTGCCCACCAGCACCGGCTGGCCCTTTTCGGCAAGCTGCTGAATTTCGTCCGCCGCCGCGAAATACTTTTCTTTCTCCGTGCGATAGACAATGTCAGGATTCTCGATCCGCAGCATCTGCTTGTTGGTCGGAATCACCACCACTTCGAGTTTGTAAATCTTGTCGAACTCGGCCGCTTCCGTTTCCGCCGTACCCGTCATGCCGGCCAGCTTCTTGAACATGCGGAAATAATTTTGGAACGTGATGGTCGCGAGCGTCTGGTTCTCGCGCTCGATCTTCACGCCCTCCTTGGCTTCAATCGCCTGGTGCAGGCCGTCGGACCAGCGCCGCCCCGGCATCATGCGCCCGGTAAATTCGTCAACGATGATGACTTCCCCGTCTTTGACCACGTATTCCACGTCTCTGCGATAGAGCGCATGCGCCTTGATGGCGGTGTCGACGTGATGTTTGAGCGGCCAGTTTTCCGGGTCGGCAATGTTTCCGATGCCGAGCAACCCCTCGACTTTTACCCAGCCTTCATCGGTCACCGTGATGTTGCGGTGCTTCTCGTCGACCACAAAGTCGCCGGTAAGCTGCGCCGCCTCGCCGGGCGCGACGTCAAGCTCTTCGCCTTTTTCCAGCTTGGGGATAATGCGATTGACTTTGTAATATTTGTCGGTCGACTCTTCGCTGGCCCCGGAAATAATCAGAGGGGTGCGGGCTTCGTCAATCAGGATGGAATCGACTTCGTCGACGATGGCGAAGTTGTGCCCGCGCTGCACGCAATCCTTGATGTCGAACTTCATGTTGTCGCGCAGGTAGTCGAAGCCGAATTCGTTATTCGTTCCGTAGGTCACGTCGGCAGCGTAGGCTTCGCGGCGCTGTGCATCGTCCAGGTCGTGCACAATCACGCCCACTGTGAGGCCGAGAAAACGGTACAGCCGGCCCATCCATTCCGAGTCGCGTTTGGCCAGGTAATCGTTGACCGTGACCACGTGCACCCCGCGCCCGCTGAGCGCGTTGAGATATACGGGAAGCGTGGCGACCAGAGTCTTGCCTTCGCCGGTCTTCATTTCTGAAATCGTTCCCTGGTGCAGCACCATGCCGCCAATCAGCTGCACGTCGAAGTGCCGCATCTTGAGCACGCGCCGGCTGGCCTCGCGAACCACCGCAAACGCCTCCACCAGAATCTCGTCGAGCACTTCCTGCAGCGCCTCGTACTCCCGTTTTTCAAACTCCTTGCGCTGGTCAAAATCAGGCTCGTCCCCGGCCTCCGGACCGGCAGACTCGACCTGAGGAGCCTTGTCCACATGGCTGAGCCGCTCCTGAATGCGCAACCGGAATTCGTCCGTCTTGGCGCGCAGTTCGGCGTCGCTGAGCTTCTGAATCTCCGGCTCCAGCGCGTTGATGGCCTGCACCTTCGGCATCAGCGCCTTGATGACGCGCTCGTTCTTGGTGCCAAAAACCTTGCCTAATAGCTGATTAATCAACCTGAATTCCTTCAATGGGCCGCACGCCCGAAAGTACCTTTCAAGCCTAGCATATTCGATGCAGGCACACTCCGCATCGGAGCAACGGGAGTGCTCCTTAAGTATAATTTCGGCGTAGGGATCTGGTCATGGGATGCGTGGCCGCACTCGTTTTCTCGCTGCTGGGTAGTTAGCTTCGTTGGCTTGTCATCCTGAGCAAGCGTTATTTGTGCAGCGAGGGATCTGGGCGAACCGCGCGATGTGTCGCGTCCTCTGCGACACACAAATCGCGCGTTTGGCTTGCTTCCTTATCAACAGGAGGGTTCGCCACGAATGGATTCTCTGCTGAAACCGAGCCGCATCCTTCTCGCCATTGCTATCGCCTGCTTCGGCCTGCACTACCTGGCCTTCGCCACTGGCCTTGCGACAGGCGCCCCCGGTCCTCCGTGGTTTCCTGGGCCCCCATGGCTGTCGTGGGCGGCCGGCATCAGCCTGCTCGTAACCGGCGTCAGCCTGCTCATCAATCAAAAGGGACAATGGGCTGCCCTTCTGCTCGGACTCGCGCTCTTGATTCGAGTGCTCATCATTCATCTGCCTCGCATCCTGGTGAACCTTCACGATCCCGGACCCTGGACCAGTGCCGGCGAGATCCTGTCGATCTGCGGTGGGACCCTGGTCCTGGAAGGATCCTGGGCGAAGGGACTGGACGGTGATCGATTGCCGGGCAGCTCTTCGACGACTTTTTTCGGGCAATACTTATTCGCCTTTCCTCTTTTCATTTTCGGCGCGCAGCATTTGATCTATGGCCAGTTCGTGGCTACCTTGGTCCCTTCCTGGATTCCAGCCCGCTTGTTCTGGGCCTATTTCATTGGCGCGGCATTCATTGCCGCGGCCCTCGCGATCCTGACCCGCCGACTGGGAGCCCTGGCTGCGGCACTGCTGGGACTTATGTTTTTCTTCTGGGTGCTTATGGTTCATATCCCCCGGGTGGTTGTATCTCCGCATAATGCCAACGAATGGACCAGCGCCTTTGTAGCCTTGGCCATGTCCGGAAGCGCGCTGGCGGTCGCCGGAACTCTGGCCAGGCGCGAATAGCTGCGCGCGCACTGCGGCCTCCGGCGCTTTTCGTGTATATTCGCCACGGCTCTTACTCGATTTGACTCATGCCTACTTTCTACGATCGCTTTGTCGAATGCGCCGAGCGCTGGCCTGACAATGTCGCGCTCGAATTGCAGCGCCACGACCACCTCGAAAGCTGCACCTACGCCGAACTTCACCGCATGGCGGAATCCGTGGGCCGCTGGATTACGGAAAACGGATTCCCTCACGGATCGCGGCTGGCCATCCTGGCCGACAACCACCCGCGCTGGGTTGCCGCGTATCTGGGAATCATCGCCTCCGGCTGCGCGGCCGTCCCCCTCGACACTGCCCTGCACGACGATCAGGTCACCAAGCTTCTGAAAGACAGCGGCACGGCAGCGGTTTTCTGCGACGCCAAACATCTTCCCGTAGCGCGGCCCGCCGTAACCGAACTGAACCTGGGCCTCATCCTCATGGACCCGGACCGCATGACCAGCCACTCCGTCAACGATGCCTGGCTGGGCAATCTGCCCGCGATGTTCGAAGCCGGTCCCGGCAACTTCAAACCGGCAGCCTCCAACAGCGACGATCTCGCTTCCCTGCTCTACACCTCCGGCACCACCGCCGACCCTAAGGGCGTAATGCTGACCCACGCCAATTTGCTCGGCGAAGTCGAGGCCGTCTTCAACTGGATCGACCTCGGCCCCAGCGACGCTCTGCTCGGCGTGCTGCCGCTGTTTCATGTGCTGGCGCAGATGGCGAATCTCCTCTTGCCGCTGGTCAAGGGCGCACGCGTGGTTTATCTCGAAACCCTCAACACCACCGAACTGCTGCGCGCTCTCAGCGAGCGCAACATCACCGCATTCGCCGTCGTGCCGCAATTTTTCAATCTGATTCACGAACGCATCTTTCAGGAAATCGAAAAGCGCGGCGCGCTTACGAAGAAGATTTTCGCCGCCATGGTTGTGCTGAATCGCACCCTGCGCAAAGTTGGCATCAACGCGGGCCCAATTTTATTTCGTAAGGTCCATGACACGCTGGGTCCCAGGATGCGCTACCTGGCCACCGGCGGATCGCGCTTCGATCCCGCCATCGCGCAGGATTTTCACGACCTCGGCATCGACGTGCTGCAGGCGCTGGGCCTCACCGAAACCACCGCCGCTATCTACGTGAATTCGCCGCATGACAACGTGATCGGCTCCTGCGGCAAAGCGATGAAAGGCGTCGAAGGCAAGATCGTCGATGCAAAGATCGTCGATGCTAAGCCTCAGGAAGAAGAGGACGGCGGTCCCGCAGTCGGTGAACTCGCGGTGCGCGGCGCGGTTGTGATGAAAGGTTACTGGAACCGTCCCGACGCGACCGCCGCCGTCTTCCGTGACGGATGGTTCCTCACCGGCGATCTCGGCTATTTCGATTCCGGCGGCCATCTGTTCCTCACCGGCCGCAAGAAGGAAGTCATCGTTCTCAGCAACGGCAAAAACGTGTATCCCGAAGAGATTGAAGCGCACTACTTGAAATCGCCGGTTATCAAGGAGCTCGCCGTGATGGGGCTCGAAGGCAAACCCGGTGAAGGCGGCGACCGCCTGCACGCCGTGATCGTGCCCAACTTCGATGCGCTCCGCCAGCGCAAGATCGTCAACGCGAAGGAAGTTATCCGCTTCGACATTGAAGGCATCTCACCGCAAATCGCGTCGACCAAACGCATCACCAGTTATGAAATCTGGCAGGACGATCTGCCTCGCACCACGACGCGAAAAATCAAGCGCTTCGAAGTCGAGAAGAGGGTGCGAGCGAATCTGGCGAAGAAGATTGGCGACGATTCAGATCTCCCGGCCGAAAAGCCGCTGACCGCCGAGGAAGCCGCCTGGCTCGATCAACCGGACGTGCAGCGCGGCCTGAAGATCATCCGCGATACCGCCCGCAACGCGCCGCCCGCAATGCGCCCCGCCCTCAACCTGGAACTCGACCTCGGCCTGGACTCCATGCAGCGCGTCGAACTGCTGAGCCGCCTCGAAGAGAACCTGGGCGGCAACCTCGAAGAATCGCAGTTGTCCGAGATCTACACCGTCCGCGATCTGCTCGACGCCGTGCTCCAGAGCGCGGCCACCGGCGCGGGCAGCCCCGGAACCCGCGTCACCTTCGCCGGATGGAAGTCCATTCTGGCCGAAGATCCTGACGATCCCGACGTTCTGGCGCTGGCTCATCCCAGTCGCATCAACGACGCGTTCTGGTATCTGGTTTCGCGACTCATGCAGATGATCGCCCGCGACCGCTTCCACCTGCAGGTGAGCGGCCTCGAGAAACTTCCCAGGAACGGCCCCTACATCATTTCTTCGAACCACCAGAGCTATCTCGATCCGCTCATCCTGGCTGGCGTAGTTCCCGCGGATGTATTCGGGCGTCTGTTCGCCGTGGGCACCAGCGACATTTTTGGCAGAGGATTCATGCGCCGCCTGGCGCGATCCATCAAGGTCGTCGTGGTCGACCCGGACGCGAATCTCGTCCCCGCCATGCGCGCCGGAGCCTTCGGCCTGCGCCATGGACTGGCGCTCATTCTTTATCCCGAAGGTGAGCGCTCGATCGATGGCAAGCCCCGAGTCTTCAAGAAGGGCGCGGCCATTCTTTCCATTCACCTGCAGGTTCCGATTGTGCCGGTAGCCATTGAGGGCTTCCACGACGCGTGGCCGCGCAACCAGCCGTTCCGCGGTTTTGCGCCGCTGAAGATCGTCATCGGTGATCCGATCGCGCCGCCGCCGGAATCCGAAGCGTCAGAAGCGGCCTACGAACAACTCACTGCTGACCTGAAAACACGAATCGTCACCATGTGGGAGACACTGCGACAAAAATAGTGCCGTGTCCTGTCTGCGAAGTACGCGAACAAACGCACCCTGTCATCAAAAGGGCCTTGTCATCCTGAGGCGCCGTTTTTTTGGCGCCGAAGGATGACAAGAGAGATTGTTTCCTATTTCGCCCGCGGATGCGTCTGATCGTAAACCTGCAGCACATGCTTCATCGAAAGCTGGGTATAGCGCTGCGTGGTCGCCAACCGCTCGTGGCCCAGCAACTCCTGAATAGCCCGCAAATCGGCTCCCTCTTCCAGCATGTGCGTGCCGAAAGCATGGCGCAAAGTGTGCGGATGCACGTCCGGCGAAAGCCCCTTCGCGACCGCAATCTTCTTGATGATGCGCCCCACACTGCGCGTGGTCAGCCGCCCGCCCCGCTGGTTGATCAACAACGCTGGCATATTCTTGCGCGTCTCCGCCAGCACTCCGCGCCGCGAAATAAGATAGGCTGCCAGCGCGCTCTTCACCGAATCGCCAAACGGCACGTAGCGTTCCTTCTTCCCTTTGCCGCGAATCAGAATCGCCTCCGCACTCAGCCGAATATCGTCGAGATTAATTCCCGTCATCTCGGAATTACGAATGCCGCAGCCATAGAGCAGTTCAAGCATAAGCCGGTCGCGCTCCGGAAACGCCGCCACCTCGGGCATTGGCCCGTCGAGCACCGAGTTCATCTCTTCGATCGTCGGCACGCGCGGAAGTTTTTTCCCGAGCCTCGGCGTCGCCACCAGCTTCGCCGGATTCTGCTCGACCATGCCCTCCCGCGCCAGCCAGCGATACAGCGACCGCACCGCCGCCAGCGACCGCGCTACTGAAGTCTTGCCCAATCCTTTTTCGTAGAGTTGCGAAAGAAATCCGCGAATCGCAATGTGGTCGATCGACTTCCATCCCCGCGACCCGGCATACGCAGCGAAGTTCGCCAGGTCGCCGCTGTAAGCTTTGATGGTATGCGGCGAAGCATTGCGCTCGCGCAGGTGGCGGAGGAAATCTGCCACAGCCTTCTCAACGATCGTGCTGCTTTTCGGCATTCGCGATTTTGGATTTTAGATTTTAGATTTCAGATTTCAGATTCACAAATGCAGCTCGCCGCTCCTCGCTGCCGGTCTTCAATCTGAAATCTAAAATCTGCAATCTGAAATTGCCCTACCTCGCCTTCGCCCTCGGATGATGCTTCTGATAAACCGTCCGCAGCCGGTCCAGCGCCAGGTGCGTGTACACCTGCGTGGTCGAAATATCCGCGTGCCCCAGAATCGTCTGCACCGTGCGCAAATCCGCACCGTTTTCCACCATGTGCGTCGCGCACGAATGCCGCAGCATGTGCGGCGAGGCATGCCGTCCCGAAGCCGCCGAAGCCTCGCCCACCATCTGCCACACCCGCTGCCGTGTCAACCTGCGCCCGCCCCGCGCGATAAACAGAAACGGCGTCTCGCCCGCGTGCCCCATTCTCTCGCCCGGGTGCCCCATTTCTCGCGTCCTTTGCGAGAAGTGGGGATTTTTTGTCACAAGCTTCTTCGAGCCTTGCCTCTCGCTTAGCGCCGCCCGCCCCTCCGCCAGATATTCCGCCAGCGCATCCTGCGCCGGCCGCCCCAGCGGCACAATGCGCTCCTTGTCCCCCTTACCGCGCACCAGCATATAGCCCGCGTCCAGCTTCAAATCTTCCAGCGTGGCGTTCACCATCTCCGATACCCGCAGCGCCCCCGCGTATAACAATTCCAGCATGGCGCGATCGCGGGCCGCCAGAGCCGCCGCATCTTTCGAGTGGCGCTGCCCGCTCGCCAGCAGAGCGGCGGGCGACGCCAGCGTCGACTCCACTTCATCGCGCGCGAGCGACTTCGGCAAAACTTTCCACTGCCGCGGCGACTCAATATCCAGCGTAGGATCATGCTCGATTCTCTTATCGAGCAGCAGATAACGATAGAGATGACGCAGCGCCGAAAGCTTGCGCCCCACGCTGCGCCCGTCCACCTGATGTGAGAACAATTGCTGCAGAAATTCGCGCACATCACCGCGCCGCGCCGTCAGCAGCAGCCGCTTATGCACCTCAAGAAATTCTGCGAACTGCAGTATGTCGGTGGTGTATGCGCTGATCGAATTCCGCGCCAGCCCCTTCTCGATGCGCAGGTAGTCGAGAAATCCTGAGAGCACGCGCGCGTTCGACTCGGAAGCCATAACGGAAGAAGAGAAGAACAATAGTATGCGCGTTATCGGACGCAAGAAAAAGTGATGAAGCGGATGCGGATGAATTATTTCCGGAAAGTTAATTCTTAAGGGACGCAGCCAGCTACGCCTCCGTCACCGCCCGCAGCAACTCCACCGCGTAAAGCGCTCCCTCCGGCGTTTCCTCATGCTTGAAGTAAGCAAACACGTCGCGTCCCGCCGCCACATGCTGCCCAATGCGCTCAATCATCGAGCGCCGTTCTTCTCCGCTGTAACTCGGCTTGCGAAAGCGGTAATACACAAACCCGGCGGTCGCAACCTCAGGCGTGGTCAGGGTTTCAGTCTCGGCCACGCACAACGCGACATCGTTCGACTTCAGCAGATCCCAGGTCGCATCGCTGAACCACGATGCATGCCGAAACTCGAACGCCGCCGGCAAAGTGCGCGGCAGAATCGCCAGAAAATCCTTGAGCAGCGCTGCATCGGCCTTCAGATTGGGCGGAAGCTGAAACAGCACCGGCCCCAGCTTGCCCGCGGCCGCCAGCGGCTCAATCGTCGCCAAAAATCGCGGGACAAAATCCTCGGTCCCCTTCAGCCGTTTGATGTGGGTGATGACCTGGTGCGCCTTGATGCCGAAACGAAAATGCGCCGGCGTGTCCTGCAGCCAGTTTTGAATAGTCGTTTCTTTCACCAGCTGCCGGAACGTAAAATTCACTTCAACAGTATTGAGCTGCGTAGCGTAGTGCCCCAGGAATTTCTTCTGCGCGAGCTTGCCCGGATAAAAATCCGGCTTCCACGTCGGATAAGCCCATCCCGAAGTTCCCGTAAAAAAGTCCGCCATAAAGTGTGAAGCGTGAATGTGTGGCGCGGGCACTCCTGCCCGCGAGGCAGCGCCACTGCCCTGTGCAGCCCGAGATTATATCCTCCCTGGCCTTTTCCGAACCGCTCGCTTCCGCACAGCTTTCTTCCTGGAAGCCCGCGGCGACTCATCCGCCTCCGCCTGCGCCGCAATCTCAATACGCTCCGGCTGGACCCCGGTCGCGCCCGCCTTCAAGTCCGGCAGCCGCTGCTTCAATTCGAGCACCGGCTCAAACAGATCTCCCAATTTTTCCACGCGCGCCACCACCCGCGGCGCTTCAAACACGAGGAGCCCGGCATCCTTCTTCTTGAACGCCCGCTCAACTTCCTCCCACGTCACCGGAGTCGAAACCGTCGGATGCTCCCGCGCCCGCAGCGAATACACCGCGACCGTCGTCTTATGCTCGTCGTTCTGGCTCCAGTCAACAAACACTTTTCCGGCGCGGGCCTGCTTGCTCATCTCCGACAACACCAGCTCCGGATGATCATGCTCCAGCAATTGCGCCAGCGCGTGCGAAAACAGCTTCGTAGCCTCGTAAGTCACCGGCGTATTCAGCGGAACATAAATCTGCAGCCCCTTCGACCCCGACGTCTTCGGAAAACTCCGCAGCCCGAAGTGCTCGAAAATCTCGCGCAGCCACAGTCCCACCTGGCAGCACTGCACAATATTAGCCGGCGGCCCAGGATCAAGGTCGAATACCATCTCCGTCGGACACGTAATATCCTTGGCCAGCGCCAGCGACGGATGCAGTTCCAGAGCCGCCAGATTCGCCAGCCACACCAGCGTGGCCAGATCATCCGCCAAAACGTAATGAACAGTGCGCCGGTTGCGCCCGCTCCAGATCGGCGCCGTCTTCACCCACTCCGGCTTATGCATGGGCGCATTCTTCTCGAAGAACGGTTCCCCCTCCACGCCGTCAGGATACCTCTTACGCGTCAGCGCCCGCCCCGCCAGATGCGGAATCATCGCCGGCGCGATCCGCGCGTAGTAATCGATCACCTGCTGCTTAGTGAATCCCGTGGCGGGATACAGCACCTTCTCCAGATTCGACAGCTTGAGATGCCTGCCCTGAATGTCAACCGCCGAGTCAGTCACGCGCGCTCCGCCTGCCATTGTGCAACAAGAGCTAGATTGCGTGATAACATTTTCCGGTGCCCGTCAGCGATACAAGTCCTGAGGCGCAAGCCATCCAGCTGGATATTCTCCGTGCCATGACGGGAGAGCAACGCCTCCTTTTAGCATTTGAGATGAGCATGTTCGCCCGGGAACTGGCTCGCGCCGGAATTCAGCGAGAGCACCCAGACTGGCCCGAGGGACGCGTTGCCCGTGAACTCCTGAGGCTGGCCTTCCTGCCTGAGCCGCTGCCCGCGGGATTTCGATGAGCGTATCTGAGGTCCTAAAACAAATTACGACTGCACTCGATCAAAATAACATTGCTTACATGCTCACAGGTTCGTTCGCCAGCGCCTACTATGGCATGCCGCGATCAACCCAGGACATTGACATCATCGTGGAGGCAACCCCGGAACAGTTGCGCGGCCTTACGAGCAGCCTGCCAGCCGCCCAGTACTATTCCGACCTGGATGCGGCGCTGCAGGCTCACAAAGCTGAATCGATGTTCAATGTGATTGACCTGTCTACGGGATGGAAGATCGATTTCATCTTGCGCAAGTCCCGGCCCTTCAGCCACGAGGAATTCCGCCGCCGTGTACGCGTCAATTTGCAAGACGTTTCTCTTTTTGTCGCGAGCGCGGAAGATATTGTCGTCGCCAAGCTGGAATGGTCAAAGCGGGCGCAATCGCAACGGCAAATCGATGACGCAGCCGCAGTTTTACGAACTCGGCGGGAAACCTTGGACCGTTCCTATATCGAGAAGTGGACGAGAGATCTCCACCTGGAGGACGAATGGGGCAAAGCTTGCAGCGCAGCAGGAATTTAGCCGGTCTCCCCCGTTTGACAACTTCCCTTCCCCCCACGTACTTTCAAACTTCTGCCCTGCTGGCCCGTCTAACAGATGTCAAAGCACAAGCTCGTCCCAGCGCCGGAGGTCCCATGAAACAATGCCCGATGAAACACCGTACTCTTGCCATCGCCGGTCTTATCCTTCTTCTCTCGTGCCTCGCTCTCGCCCAGGACGTCGCGTCCTTCGAAAAGCGCATCACGGTCAAGAAGCTGCCCAACGGCCTCACGCTCATGATCTGCGAACGCCCGGAAGCTCCCGTCTTCTCCTTCTTCACCCTGGTGGACGCCGGTTCCGCCCAGGATCCCCAGCGCGCCACCGGCCTCGCCCACATGTTCGAGCACATGGCGTTCAAAGGCACCGACAAAATCGGCACCACCGACTACGTCGCCGAAAAGCCTGCGCTCGAAAAAGTCGAGGTCGCCTACGCCGCTTACATCGCCGAGCGCGACAAGGCCGTTGGCCGCGATGACGCAACATTGACGCAACTCGAAAAAGCCTGGAAAGACGCCATCGCCGCAGCCGACAAATTCGTGGTCAGCAACGCCTTCGGCAAAATTGTCGAACAAAACGGCGGCGAAGACATGAACGCCTTCACCGCCTACGACGAAACCGCCTACCACTACTCTTTTCCTGAAAATCGCCTCGAACTCTGGGCCTATCTTGAGTCCGAGCGCTTTCTGCATCCCGTGCTGCGCGAGTTTTACAAAGAGCGCAACGTGGTCATCGAAGAGCGCCGCATGCGCACCGACAGCAGCCCCTTCGGCCGCCTGATCGAGCAGTTCACCGAAGAGGCCTTCGCCGCTCATCCCTATCATCGCCCCACCATTGGCTGGATGTCTGACCTGAACACTTTCTCCGCCACTGACGCGCAGAAGTTTTTCGACAAATATTATGTGCCTTCGAACATGGTGGTCGCCGTCTCCGGCGGCATCAACGCGTCCCAGGCCATGCCAATGCTCGAAAAATATTTCGGCCGCCTGCCCACCCACCCACAGCCCGACGAAACCACCACCACCGAGCCTCCGCAAAACTCCGAGCGCAAGGTCACGCTCAAAGACCGTTCGCAGCCGATCTACATGGAGGGCTACCACCGCCCCGACTACCGCAGCCAGGACGACGCCGTGTTCGACGCCCTCGTCGATCTCATGTCCGAAGGCCGCACCTCGCGCCTCTACCGCTCGCTCGTGCGCGATAAAAAGATCGCCTCCGGCGCCGAAGGGTTCACCGGATACCCCGGGGCCAAGTATCCCCACCTGTTCGCGTTTATCGCCGTGCCCCTGCCCGGCCACACTCCGCAGGAAATGGGCGAAGCCATCCACGCCGAAATCGCCCGCCTGAAGAAAGAAGACATCACCGACGACGAATTGAAGATGATCAAGACCCGTTCCAAAGCGAATCTGATCCGCGGCCTCGCCGACAACGAAGGTCTGGCCACGCAACTCGCCACTTACCAGACGCGCTACGGCGACTGGCGTGAGTTGTTCAAATCGGTCGACCGCATCGACCAGGTGACCAAGGCCGACATTCGCCGCGTCGCCAACCAAGTCTTCGTCGACACCAACCGCACCGTCGGCATCATCGAAAACTCACCCGGCGCCGCTCCCGGCGGCGGCGAATCATCCTCCAGCGGCACCGCCGATCAGGGAGGTGCGCAATGAAGCGACCCCTTCTTCTCATGACGCTCACCGTGCTGATGTTTACCGCCGCAACCTTCGCAACCCTTCCGCGCGCCGCAGCCCAAGCCACAACCCTGCAGCAAGTCCCCATTCCCCCGCTGCCAGCGTTCCACCCGCAGCAGCCCAAACGCATTGAACTCAAGAACGGCCTGGTGATCTTCCTGCAGGAAGATCACGAACTCCCGCTCATCGGCGGCGCCGCCCGCATCCGCGGCGGCTCGGTCAACGAACCGGCCGGCAAAAGCGGGCTCATGGATATCTACGGTGAAGTCTGGCGCACCGGCGGCACCAAATCCCAGACCGGCGACCAGCTCGACGACTTCCTCGAAGTGCGCGCCGCCAAGGTCGAAACCGGCAGCAGTTCTGACTCGACCACCATCAGCTTTTCTTGCCTCAAGCCGG
>Ga0302326_10011124_pt1 | contig 19411 bp, 15 predicted proteins | sample Palsa_T0_3_FD_202264 | JGI IMG/M metagenome (GOLD analysis project Ga0302326, IMG submission 202264) | Peat permafrost microbial communities from Stordalen Mire near Abisko, Sweden - Palsa_T0_3 | ecosystem: Environmental > Terrestrial > Soil > Palsa > Peat permafrost | place: Sweden: Abisko...
GGATGACCCGGATCGCCATCAGGCCAGCCCGCACCGACGAAACCGAACGGCTCAGCGACATATGCCGGCGCGCGAAGGCCCATTGGGGCTATGACGCCGCCTTCATGGCGGCATCGGAAGTGGCCCTTACGATTACACCGGCCATGATTGTGCGCGGCCGGGTGCTCCTGGCCGAAAGCGCGCCAAACGAAATCCTGGGCGTGGCGACTGCGGAGCCGTTGGCAGCGAAAGGCGCCTTCGATCTTGGACACATGTTTGTAGAGCCGAATGCGATGGGCTCGGGCGTCGGCCGCAAATTGTTCGAAGCGATTGTCGCGCTGATCGCGGCCGAAGGCGCGAAGAAGCTGGTGATCCTCGCCGACCCCAACGCCGAGGAATTTTACCGCCGCATGGGTGCTGCACGCGTGGGCGACGCGCCTTCGGATTCCATTCCCGGTCGGCGATTGCCGCTGCTGGAATATGAGATCGGTTAGGAAAGCGCCATGTCGACGGCGGCCATTGCGTGGAGCGTCGTCGTGTCGAACAGCGGCACCACGGAATCTTCCGCCATCACCAGCAACGGCAATTCGGTGCAGCCGAGAATGACGCAGTCCGCGCCTTTGTCCACCAGCCGCGCGATGATCTCGCGATAGGATTTGCGCGAACTTTCGAGAAATTTTCCGCGGACCAGTTCTTCATAGATCACGCGGCTCACTTCGGCCGCGTCCGCGCCTTGCGGCGTGATGACATCGATGCCGAAACGCGATTTGAGACGGCCGCGAATGATGTCGTCCCGCTCCATTGTGAATTCGGAACCCAGCAGCGCGGGACGCGAGAACCCGCCTTGCGTGATCGCCGCACCCAACGGGTCGGCGATGTGCAGCAGTGGAATCCTGGCCGCCTGCTCCATCTGCTCGGACGCAATGTGCATCGTGTTGCAGCAGATCATCAGGAAGTCCGCGCCGGATTTCGCGAGATGGACGGCCACCGTCGCCATGAGATCGCAGCCTTCGGCCATTCTTCCCGAATGCTGCAGCACGGACATCTCGGCGAAATCGAAGGAATACATCAGCGTCTTGGCCGAATGGACGCCGCCAAGGCGCGTCTGAACTTCGCGGTTGAGGATACGGTAATAGACGGCGGAGGATTCCCAGCTCATCCCGCCCAACATGCCGATCGTTTTCATGACGCCGTTCCAGTTTCGCGAAAGCCAAGAATGGACGGGCGGCGCGATTTAAGGAAGGGCGGAGACGAGCGTGCCGAGCCGATATGCGGTTTCGTCATCGAGCACGCCGTCGACCTTCGACGGCCGCCAGTGGCGCTGGAATGCCGTGACGACGGTCTCCAGCGGAACATCGACGTCGGGAGCGAGCCCGTAACCAAGCCGCGCGAATGCGTCCTTGCTCGCGCCGTCGCCGCTGCCGAATGGTGAAAATTCCGGCCAGAGCCCGATTCCGTATTCCGCCAGATGTGGCCACGGGAACAACTCGCCGGGATCCATCTTGCGCGCCGGGGCGACGTCGGAATGGCCGATCACGCGCGACGCGCGAATCGGATGGCGCGCAAGAATGCCGCTTGAGAGATCGATCAGCGCTGCGATCTGCGCCTCGGGAAACGGTTCATAGCCGAATTCGTGTCCGGGATTGACAAGTTCGATGCCGATCGAGCGCGCATTGACGTTGCGCTCGCCCGCCCACCACGACACGCCCGCATGCCAGGCGCGGCGTTCCTCGGGCACGTGGGCGTAGATGCGCCCGTCGCGATCGATGGTGTAATGCGCAGAGACTTTCGCCTCCGGATCGCACAGCCGCGCCAGCGCCTCGTCGGCCGTGCGCATGCCCGTGTAATGCAGCACGAGCATGTCGATAGCCGCGCCATCGGGGCGCACATCGTAATTGGGCGAACGGCATTCGACGATGCGCATCACACGAAAATCTTGTAGGCGACGGTCTCCCCGTCCGCGCGCCGGAGCGCGAATTCCGCGCCCTTGGCATGCTCCTCGACAAGAGCCTCGAACAACCGCAGCGCATTGCGGATCACTTCCGCATAGGAGGCGGCTTCGGTGCGCTCCTTCAGCCGCTGCAGGCGATCCATCGCCTGGGGCGGCATTTCGAGTTGCACGCGCGTGGTGCTGCGCTCGCCGGCCGCGGCGGGATCGCCGGGGGTGACTCTTTCTTCGCCACGAAAGCCGTGGCGGTGACGATGACCTCTGTGCATTTGAGTTTCCTTACGATTCGGCATCGTGCCGGTAGTCCGGCATCGCGCGGTGATAATGATAAAAGCCGCCGCGATGGGCGACGAAGAAGACGACCGCCAGCACGAGCGCCACGAACAGGAACACATGCGGCAGGATCGCAATTGCCAGCGCCAGCAGCGCCACCGCGATCAGCACGCGGGCGACGCCGTAATGGTGTCGATCAAACGGGTGATCGCCGAAATGTTCGTGAAAGCTGCGGCGGACGTCGTCCCGAAACCCGCGCTTGCGGGCGTGCCATTCGGCATGCCGCGCTTCGCGCTCTTCATGGCTTTGTCGGCGGCGCCCGCCGTGGTCGTCTTCCGACTCAACTCCTTCCGGCCCGCTTTCAGGCCGGTCCTCAATGGGGAAATCTTCCCCCACTCCGACATCGATCTTACCCATTCCAGTCTCCAGCTTGGGAGTGTCTATGGATGAGTATTTGATGATTATGTGATGACTGTCAAGAGGCGGGTAGTGTCTCAGTTTGAAAATTTATCCAAACCCACGCGAAGCGGCTTCAAGTCTGTCCCGCACCAAGGACAGAAATCTAACGCAACATGCCCGAAGACATAGAGGCCAAAGTCGGCCCTGAACTCGACCAAAGGGTCATGCCGATCGGAAAGACCGGCAAGAGCATTATCTCCGAATTTTCGTTGGATTTCAGCGCGCCACACGAACTGCTCACTGCGGGTACGACTAAATTGCTCCATGCCAGTGCAACAGTGCTTCGTCATGCCGCCTGCTTGTTATAGGGCCCGCGCTTCTTCGCGGGAGCCGCCAGATCAATGATAGCGCAAAGGCATTCTGTACTCCGCAATTTTAGCCACCGGACCAAAACGGCGTACCACCCGGGCACCTTGAACCCGACATAATTCGCAAAAAATTTTTCGTTGCGGAATTCCCATGTGAATCAATTGTTTGAACCCGCGAAACAGGGCTTCCGAGCCCTGTTTTCGGCCCTGTTAGTTGTCCTGTATTCTCTCTTGGAAAAGTCCTGTTGCGGAGCCAAAACTCGACCCAGTTCGGTTGCAGCGAGAGGGCGCTCCGCCGAGAACTGTCACCGATTGCGGCAACCGAAATTGATCTGCGCCCGACGGTTGAGCGGTTCCGGCTTGTCGACCTCGTTGGGTTTAAAGGGGTATCGGGAGCCTTGGCCTATTGCCGAGATGGGGTCTTTGTAACCATCGCGCAGCAATTCCCCCTTCACAATATCCGCGCGTTGCAGCGAAAGCGGCGCGTTACCATTCTCGGAGCCTGTCCCGTCCGTGTGGCCGGTCACCTGCAGATTTTGGCAGTCAAATCGTTTCGCGCGCTTGATCGCCTCGGGAATCACAGCCCGCGCGTCATCGGTTAGTGACGCGCTATCCACATCGAAGAAAACATTAATGGGCTCGGCGAATATTATAGATGGAGGAGGCTGCTGTGGATGCCCCGAAACACACGCAGTGGTGAGCAAAACGGCGAATTGCACAGCGATAATTTTTCTCATATCTCAATCCGACAATCGCGCCGCCGCCGTTCTTAGAACATCGCTTCTTGGTGTCGGCCTGGCAAAGGGTTCCGCCCGTACCTCACTTCATCTCTTCCTCAACCTCGAAAATAAACGGCCGCCCCCGCGACGTCGGGCGCCAGCCGGCGTCGATGGCTTGCTGGATCGCGGCGTCCACCTTTTCCGGAAGCACCTTCGGCTTGGCGGGAAACTGGTAGCCGTGGACCTTTGGCTGCGGATAGGGGAATTCGAGGATCAGTTCGCGGTGCTTCATGTCCGCCAGATGAACCGAAAACGTCACGCCCTTGTAGCCGCCGTCCGGCGTCCATTGCGGCTCGCTGCGCAGCACCCAGTGAATCTCTTGGCCGCCGACGGTGGTCGTCGCTTCCATCGCACGCTTGCGCCGCTTGGGCATGGTTTCGCTTTCGCCAAATCTCTTGCGAGCGACTTACCAGAGTTTGGGGCGTCCGCAAAAAATCGCAAAATTCCCTCACAGCAGGGAATATCAGGGAATTGCTGCGGATGAGGAACAGCGAAGCGCCAAACGCAAATTCGTGGAGTGACGAAATCCTTATGCCGTTTGATCAGAATTCGCAAGCGCAAATTCCCGTGCGCGTGAAAATTGTTGGAACAAAAATCGAATCTGTTGGCGAATCTGACAAACGAATCCGCGGTTTATAGCCTACCGCGCGTCCCACGTCGCCACGGCGACGAAGAGCATCGAGACGGTTTTGCCGTCCGTGCCCAGAGGTGCGATCATCGTTTCGCATTCGAGCCAGGTCTTCCGCTGGAATGCGATGCGACCGATGGTGCGGATGGGAGCGGCGGCATCGCGCGCCGTGTCGAGCATGCGGCGCCAGCGCGCTTCGATCTCCGCCGGCAGGAATTCGCTGATCGACTGGCCGGTGAACGGGCCAAAAAGCTGCTCGACGGCCGTGCCTGCGAGGCGAATATAATAATCCTGCTTTCCATCCGGCATCTTTCGCAACTCGACCAGCGCGATGTGGGGCATGAAGGTGCGCATCTGCCGCGGGTCGAGGTCCGCGCGCGAGGGCATGAGCCGCCCGTCGAGCCTGGATTTCCAATAGGCAAGCGCCTCGATCGTCGCCGACTGAAGAAAGCCCAGTGAATCGTCGATCGCGATCGGGGGGAGCGACTGGTCGAGAAGGCCGAATTCGGCCGTTTGAGCATGCATGATTTGGCGCCCGCTTCGGTATTTGCGGGGATCATGCTCCCCAAACCGTTACCGAGAGATGGACGGCCTATTTTCCGGGCAATTGCCGTTCCGAGCGGATCTTCTCATAGGCGCCGTTGATGGACGCGAGCTTGTCGTTCGCCATGCGCACGAACTCCTCCGGCACGCCGCGGGCGACCAGCTTGTCGGGATGATTCTCGCGCACAAGCAGCAGATAGGTGCGCCTGATCTCCTCGTCGCTCGCCTGGTGGTCGACGCCCAGGATGAAATAGGGATCGGCCGCATCCGGCCCGAAATGGGACGCCCGGATACGGCGGAATTCCGTGGGCGTGAAGCCGAAAATGTCGGCCACCGTTTCGAGGAACGCGAGTTCGCCCGGATGCAGAATGCCGTCCGCCTTCGCGATTTCGAACAGCACGTCGAGAACGTCTTCCAGCATGGCGGGATTGCCGCGAAACATCTTCGCGATCTGCTTCGCATAGGCCTCGTAACCGGCCGTGTCCTGGCGCGCGAGATCGAAGATGCGGCGCACATTGGGTTCTTCGGCCGGCGGCACGCGGAAGATGCGGAAGAACGTCTCGACCTCGTCGTCGGTGACGACGCCGTCGGCTTTCGCCATCTTGGCGCCCAACGCGATGATCGCGATGGTGAATGCGACACCCGGCTCCTGGTCCGATCCGTCGGCCGGCTCGGCCTCGCGGTCGAACAGGAAATGGCCTGCGACCGCGCCTGCGACCGCGCCGATCGGCCCGCCTCCCAGCAGGAAGCCTGCGGCCGCGCCGCCGAATTTTCCCCAGATGGACATGGGCCGAAGCATTAGGCCAATCTCCGCCGAATTGCGATGCTGCGAACGATCTTCCCGCCCCGAATGTCGAGTTCCGCACGATGAGTGGAGCGGGCGCATGGCGATTCTACGTCGACCGCGGCGGGACCTTCACGGACATCGTCGCCGAATCGCCTGCGGGCGCGCTATCGAGCCTCAAGCTCCTGTCGCAGGATCCGCGCTACGACGATGCGGCCCTGGAAGGCATTCGCCGCTGCCTGGGCCTCGCCACCGACGCGCCCATTCCCTCCGACCGGGTGGCGGAGTTGCGCATGGGCACGACTGTCGCGACGAACGCTTTGCTTGAGCGCAAGGGCGAGCGCGTGCTGCTGGTCACCACGCGCGGTCTGAGAGATCAGCTGCGCATCGGCTATCAGAACCGCCCCAAACTGTTCGCGCTCAAGATCGAGCGGCCGGACATGCTCTATGAAGACGTGCTGGAAGCCGACGAACGCGTAACCGCGGAAGGTGAAGTGCTGCAGCCGCTCGACGAAGCGAAGCTGCGGGCAGGACTCGACGGCGCGCGCGCGCGCGGATTCGAAACCTGCGCGATATTGTTCATGCATGGCTATCGCTTTCCCGCGCATGAGCGGCGCGCGGCAGAAATCGCGGCGCAGGCCGGCTTCACCCAGATTTCCACCAGCTACGACACCGTGCCGCTGATGAAATTCGTCAGCCGCGGCGACACAACGGTGGCCGACGCCTATCTCTCGCCCGTGCTTGCGCGCTATGCGGACCGCATCTCGCGCGCGCTGGGCGACAATCCGCGGCTGTTCTTCATGACTTCGAACGGTGGGCTTGCGGCACCCGGCTTTTTTCGCGGCAAGGACGCGATCGTCTCGGGGCCTGCCGGCGGCGTGGTCGGCATGGCGGAGACCGGCCTCGAAGCGGGCTTCGACCATGTCATCGGCTTCGACATGGGTGGCACGTCGACGGACGTGTCGCGTTTCGACGGCGTCTACGATCGCGTCTATGAAACCGAGGTCGCGGGCGTGCGCCTGCGCGTGCCCATGATGGCAATCCACACGGTCGCGGCCGGAGGCGGCTCGATCCTGCACTATGACGGCGCGCGCTTCCGGGTCGGGCCCGATTCCGCGGGCGCCGATCCGGGGCCGATGTGCTACCGGCGCGGCGGCCCGCTCACCGTCACCGATGCGAATGTGATGACGGGAAAATTGTCGCCGGACTATTTCCCGCGCCTGTTCGGACCCGATGCCGATGCGCCGCTGGACGATGGAGCCGTGCGCGCGGGCTTCGCGGTGCTTGCCGGCGAAATCGGGCGCTCGCCCGAAGATGTGGCAGACGGGTTCATCCGCATCGCCGTCGAAAACATGGCCAATGCCATCAAGCGCATCTCCGTCGCGCGCGGCTATGACACGCGGCGCTATGTGCTCAACTGCTTCGGCGGCGCGGGCGGACAGCACGCCTGCCTCGTGGCGGATGCGCTGGGGATGACGACGATTTTCATCCATCCGTTCTCGGGGCTGCTCTCCGCTTACGGAATGAAACTCGCGGGTCTGCGAACGCTCCGCCAACGGGCCGTCGGCCGGTTGCTCGATGACGCGCTTGTGCCTTCGCTCAAGAAGATCGCCGACGCGCTTTCGGCCGAAGCCGCGGCCGACATTGCGGCGCAGGGCGGTGTCGCGGCCGAGATCAAGGCGACGGTGCATATCCGTTATGACGGCAGCGACACGACTTTGGCCGTGCCCATCGCAACTTATCCCGCCATGGCACGGCACTTCGCGACGATGCACGCGCAATTGTTCGGCTTCGGTTTCGAAGGCAAGAAGCTGATCGCGGAGTCCATCGAGGTCGAAGCCTCCGATGCGGCGAAGCATCCTTCCGCCGATATCGCGCAAGCTGCCCACCAAGCCAAACGCGAAATCCTGCCGCCGACACGTTTCTATTCTGGTGGGCGCTGGCTCAAGGCCGCCGTCCATCGCACCGATTCACTTGAAGTTGGCGCCACGGTCACAGGCGCTGCCCTGCTGATCGAGCCGCATCAGACCATCGTGGTCGAACCCGGCTGGCGCGCGGAGATCACGCAGGCACGCGCCGTCGTGCTCACCCGCGCCACTCCGAAGACCGTCGCCAGACACACCGGCGCGGACATCGATCCCGTGTTGCTCGAAGTGTTCGCCAACCTGTTCATGGCGATTGCCGAGGAAATGGGCGCGACGCTGCAAAACACCGCTTCCTCCGTGAACATCAAGGACCGGCTCGATTTCTCCTGCGCGATCTTCGATGCCGAAGGCGGGCTCGTCGCCAATGCACCCCACATGCCGGTGCATCTGGGCTCGATGGGCGATTGCGTCACCGCGATCGTTGCGAAGCACGGCGCGGATATGCGCGCGCGCGATTTCTTCGTCACCAATGCGCCCTATGACGGCGGCACGCATCTGCCCGACGTGACCGTTGTCGCGCCCGTGTTCATCGATGGCGTACGGCGCTATTTCGTGGCATCGCGCGGTCATCAGGCCGATATCGGCGGCATCACGCCGGGCTCCATGCCGCCTTTCTCGTCCGACATTTCCGAGGAAGGCGCGCTGTTCGACGGCATCCGCATGATCCGCGGCGGACATTTCGACGAAAAAGCGGTGCGGGACGTGCTCGGCGCAGGCGCATATCCCGCGCGCAATCCCGACCAGAACATCGCGGATCTGAAGGCGCAGGCCGCGGCGTGTACCCGCGGGATCGAGGAATTGAAACGTGCGGCTACCCTTTACGGCGCGGATACCGTCACCGCCTATATGCGCCATGTGCAGGACAACGCCGAAGAATGCGTGCGCAAAGTGATCGGCGCGTTGAGGGACGGCGCATTCGCGATGCCGATGGACAGCGGCACGGAAATCCGCGTGAACGTCTCGGTCGACCGAGCGTCGCGTTCCGCGCGAGTCGATTTCACGGGCACCAGCGCACAGCAGAAGACGAATCTCAATGCGCCCCGCTCCGTCACCAAGGCGGCCGTGCTTTATGTGTTCCGTTGCCTGGTCGAAAGCGACATCCCGATGAATGCGGGCTGCCTCAAACCCATCGAGATCGTGATCCCGGACGGCACGTTGCTCAGCCCTTGCCCGCCCGGCGCGGTGGCCGGCGGCAATGTCGAGACCAGCCAGGCCGTTGTGGATGCGCTGTTCGGCGCGCTGGGCGTGATGGCAGCCTCGCAGGGCACGATGAACAATCTCACTTTCGGCAATGCGCGCCACCAATATTACGAAACGATCTGCGGCGGCGCCGGCGCGGGCGCGACCTTCGACGGCCAATCCGCCATTCACACCCATATGACGAATTCACGCCTCACCGATCCCGAAATTCTCGAAGCGCGCTATCCGGTGTTGCTCGAGGAGTTTTCGATTCGCCGGGGTTCCGGCGGCGCGGGCGCGCATCATGGCGGCGACGGCACGATTCGCCGCATTCGCTTCCGCGAAGCGATGACGGCCGCAATTCTTTCGACACGCCGCGAAACAGCGCCCTTCGGTCTCGAAGGCGGCGCGCCGGGTGCAAAGGGCGAAACCACAATTGTCCGTGCAGGCGGCGAGACGATCCTGCTGAAGGGCCGCGACGAAATCGAAGTCGAAGCCGGCGATCAGATCGCGATCGCGACTCCCGGCGGCGGCGGGTTCGGACGCGCGGCCACTTAATCCGTATACAGATCATACACATTTGACATGTGCAAAGTTGACCACAATCTCCGCCAAGCGCGGCGCTCCACAACCGTTGCCGACAACTTTGTTGCGCGATTCGGCCTTTCGCCAGATCCGCAAAAAGGCCACACTCGGCCCGTCAACGTCGACGCATGGAGGGACCATGGTTCGTGGACTTGAACTTCTTGCAGTCAGTCTCGTCTTTGTGTTTCTCGGGGCAGTAGTGATCGGCGTCGTCCACTGACGCCCAGTCGAAGGATCAGGGCGTTCGGGCCGGAGTGCAATGCTTCGGCCCTTCGCTTTTTGAGATGGCGCTTTTTCAGGTCGCGTTTTCTCAGGCGGCCGCCGCGCGCGGATCGTAATTGAGATTGGGCGCGAGCCAGCGCTCGGCCTCCGCCAGCGGCCAATCCTTGCGCCGCGCATAGTCCTCGACCTGGTCGCGCTCGATCTTGCCGATGCCGAAATAGCGGCTGTCGGGATGCGAGAAATAGAATCCCGAGACCGACGATCCCGGCCACATGGCATAGCTCTCGGTCAGTTTCACGCCCGCCGTTGTCTGCGCATCGAGCAGTTCGAACAAGGTGCCCTTCTCGGTGTGATCCGGTTGCGCGGGATAACCCGGCGCCGGCCTGATGCCGCGATAGGTTTCGGCGATCAGGTCTTCGTTCGTGAGAGCCTCATCCGGCGCATAGCCCCAGAACTCCTTGCGCACCCTGGCATGCAGGCGCTCTGCAAACGCTTCCGCGAAACGGTCGGCCAGCGCGCGCAGAAGGATCGCGTTGTAATCGTCTTTGTCCGCTTCAAAGCGCTTGATCCAGTCTTCCTCGCCATGGCCCGACGTGACGACAAAGCCGCCCAGATAATCTGCGAGACCGGTGTCGCGCGGCGCCACGAAATCGGACAGCGCGAGATTGGGCTTGGCGGATTCGCGCGACATCTGCTGACGCAGCGTGTGGATCGTCGCGAGCGGGGTTGTGCGATCCTCGCTCGTGAACAGAACGATATCGTCGCCTTCGCTCGCGGCCGGCCAGAAGCCGATCGCGCCGCGCGCCGTGAGCCATTTCTCCGCGACGATGCGCTTCAGCATCGCCTGTGCATCCGCAAACAGATCGCGCGCAGCCTTCCCCGCCTGCGGATCGTCGAGTATCAGTGGATAGCGGCCCACCAATTCCCAGGTCTGGAAGAAAGGCGTCCAGTCGATCAGCGGCACCAACTCGCCCAAATCGTAAGCGTCGAATGCGCGCACTCCCAGAAATGTCGGCTTCGGCGGCGCATAGCTCGCCCAATCGAATTTGGGTTTGTTCGCGCGGGCTTGCGGCAATGTCAGGCGCTTGCCGGGCGCGCGCTGCGCCGAATGCTTCGCCGCGATCTCTTCATATTCGCGACGGATTGTCGCCGAAAATTCCGCGCGATTGACCTTGGACAGAAGATTCGACGTCACGCCAACCGCGCGCGACGCGTCGGTCACATAAACTGTTTGCCCGCGCCTGTAGTTGGGATTGATCTTGACGGCAGTGTGCACGCGGCTCGTGGTTGCCCCGCCGATCAGAAGCGGAATGTCAAAACCCTGCCGCTCCATCTCCGCCGCCACATGGCTCATCTCCTCCAGCGACGGGGTGATGAGACCGGATAGACCGATGATGTTGGCGCCCACTTCGCGCGCGGTATCGAGGATCTTCTGCGCCGGAGTCATCACGCCGAGGTCGATCACCTCATAGCCGTTGCATTGCAGAACCACGCCCACAATGTTCTTGCCGATATCGTGCACATCGCCCTTCACCGTCGCCATGACGATGCGGCCCGCAGGTTCCTTCTTGGTCGAGAGCAATGCCTGCTCCGCTTCCATGAACGGGACCAGATGGCCGACCGCCTTCTTCATCACGCGCGCGGATTTGACCACCTGCGGCAGGAACATTTTTCCCGCGCCAAACAGATCGCCGACGACGTTCATGCCTGCCATCAGAGGACCTTCGATCACGTCGAGCGTGCGCGTGGCCGAAAGCCGCGCCTCCTCGACATCTTCGGTCACAAAGTCGGCGATGCCATGCACGAGCGCGTATTTGATCCGTTCTTCGACACTGTGCTGCCGCCACGCCAGCGTGATCTCTTCCCGCGGGGTCGCGGAATCGTTCTTGTAGCGTTGCGCGAGCTCGAGCAGCCTTTCGGTCGCGTCGGGACGGCGGTTGAGCAGCACGTCTTCCACGCCGTCTCGAAGGTCGGCGGGAATATCTTCATAGACCGCAAGCTGACCGGCATTGACGATACCCATATCCATGCCGGCCTTGATCGCGTGATAAAGAAACGCCGAATGCATCGCCTCGCGCAGCGGATCGTTGCCGCGAAAGGAGAACGAAACATTGGAAAGGCCGCCGGAGATATGCACATAAGGCAGTTCGGCGCGGATGCGATGCGTCGCCGCGAAATAGGCCCGCGCATAGTCATTGTGCTCTTCGATGCCCGTCGCTACGGCAAAAATGTTCGGATCGAAGATGATGTCTTCCGGCGGGAAGCCGATCTTGTTCACCAGCAGCCCGTAAGCCCGCTTGCAGATGTCGAATTTGCGCTCGGCCGTGTCGGCCTGCCCCTGCTCGTCGAACGCCATCACGACGACGGCAGCACCATAGCGGTAAACCTTTCGTGCATGCGCGAGGAACGCCTCTTCGCCTTCCTTCATGCTGATCGAATTGACGATGCACTTGCCCTGCACAACCTTGAGGCCCGACTCGATCACGCTCCATTTGGAGGAATCGATCATCACGGGCACGCGCGCGATGTCCGGCTCGGCGGCGATCAACGACAGGAAGCGGCGCATCGCGGCCTCGGAATCGATCAGGCCCTCGTCCATATTGACGTCGATGATCTGCGCGCCGTTCTCGACCTGGCTGCGCGCGACGTCCAGCGCGCCCTCGTAGTTGTCGGCCGCAATTAGCTTGCGGAACTTGGCCGAGCCCGTGATGTTGGTGCGCTCGCCGATATTGACGAAATTGGTCTCGGGCGTGAGCGTGAACGGCTCGAGCCCGGACAGCCTCAGATAACGCGGTTTCTCCGGAATGGCGCGCGGCGTCACGCCCGCAATCGCTTCCGAGAATGCCTTGATGTGCGCCGGCGTCGTACCGCAGCAGCCGCCCACGATGTTGACAAGGCCGGAGCGCGCGAATTCGCCGATCCGCTCCGCCATCGATTCCGGCGTGTCGTCATAGCCGCCGAACGCGTTCGGCAGCCCTGCATTCGGATGCGCGCTGACCAGCGTATCGGCGCAACTCGAAAGCTCGTCGACATAGGGCCGCAATTCCTTGGCGCCCAGAGCGCAATTGAGCCCGATCGCGAATGGCTTCGCGTGGCGGATGGAATGCCAGAACGCTTCGGCCGTCTGGCCCGTCAGCATGCGCCCCGACAGATCAGTGATCGTGCCGGAAATCCAGATCGGCAGCCTCACGCCCAATTCGTCGAACGCTTCCTCGATGGCAAAGATCGCGGCCTTGGCGTTCAATGTATCGAACACGGTCTCGATCATGATCAGGTCTGCGCCGCCGCGCACAAGGCCCAAGGTCGCCTCGTGATAGGTGGCGCGCAGCGCGTCGAAATCGACATTGCGGAATCCCGGATCGTCGACCTTGGGCGACAACGAAGCCGTGCGGTTCGTGGGCCCGAGCACGCCCGCCACGAGCCGCGGCCGCGACGAGGTCGATACTTCGTCGCAGGCCTGGCGCGCGATGCGCGCGCCTTCTTCGTTCAGTTCGGCGACGAGATGCTCGAGCCCATAATCGGCCTGGGAGATTGCCGTGGCGCAGAACGTATTGGTCTCGATGATGTCCGCACCCGCATCGAGATAGGCATGGCTGATATCGCGCACGATCTCGGGCTTGGTGAGCGTGAGGATGTCGTTGTTGCCGCGCAGGTCGAGCGCGTGATTGCCCAGGCGCGACCCGCGAAAATCGCTTTCGCCCAGATGATAGCCCTGGATCACCACACCCCAGGAGCCGTCGAGCAGCAGGATTCGTTTGCGCGCTTCTTCCATGAGCCAGGCGATACGGCCTTCGCGATCGAAACTCATGAATGGTCCTTCCGCGGCCCGGGCTGCATGCCCAGAAGCCGGCAGGCGGCATAGGTCAAATCCGCCTGGTTGAGGGTATAGAAATGGAATTGATCGAAATCGAGCGCACGCAGGTCTTCCACCTGCCCGGCCAACACCGCGGCGGCAATCGCCTTGCGGCTCTCGGGATCGTCGTCGAGCCCCTCGTAGAGCCGCGTCAGCCAGTCCGGCACCTTCGCCCCGCAGCGCCCAGACATGCGCAGCACACCCTTGAAATTCGTGGTCGGCATCAGACCGGGCACGATAGGAACGTCGATGCGTTTGGCGGCAGCGCGGTCGCGCAACCGCGCCATCGCGTCTGCGTCGAAGCAAAATTGCCCGATCGCGCGCGAGGCGCCGGCTTCGACCTTCTCTTTCAGCAAATCGAGATCGCGGTCGAATGAGTCCGAGTCCGGATGGCATTCGGGATAGGCGGAAACGCTCACTTCGAACGGCGCAATGCGCTTGATGCCGGCGACCAACTCCGCCGTCGATTGATAGCCGGAAGCGTGGGCGCCATAACGCGCGCCCGGCTCCGTCACGTCGCCGCGCAGCGCGACGATATGACGAATGCCGGCGTTCCAATAACCGCGCACAACCTCGTCGATCTCGTCGCGCGATGCCGCCACGCAGGTCAGATGGGCGGCCGGCTGCAGCGAAGTTTCCTCGACAAGGCGCTTCACCGTCGCGTGCGTACGGTCGCGCGTGGAACCGCCCGCACCATAAGTGACCGAGACGAAAGTCGGAGCCAGCGGCTCAAGCCGGCGAACGGCGCGCCAGAGTTGATCCTCCATCTCCGGATTCCTCGGAGGGAAGAATTCGAAGGAGACTTTGAGCGGCGTATTGTCGGCGGCGAGACGTTGCAGACTCATGCCGCTTCCTTCGCCCGGTTGCGGGCAGGCTTGCGCGCCGAGACGGCCGTCCAGATTTTCACAGTCAGCTTGTTCGCATCGCTGCGGCCGGCATCCGGCGCGATTGCTTCCGATGCGATCGCCTCGAGGCCTGCCGCGCGAAACCAGCTCTGCACTTCCTGATCCGGAAATCCCAAACGCCGATGGGCAAGTTCGGAACGGCAGAATTCGAGCTCATGGGGCGCGAAATCGACAATAAGAATGCGCCCGCCCGCCTTCAACACGCGCGCGGCTTCCGCGACGGCGGCTTGCGGCTCGTCCAGATAATGCAGCACCTGATGGAACAGAACGGCATCGAACCCCTGCTCGGCATTTCCGTCTGCAAAGGGCAGCCGGAAAACATCTGCGAGCCGCACCTGGCAATGCCGCGCCTCGGCACGTTCGAGACGGTCGCGCGCGATCGCCAGCATCTCCGGACTTGCGTCGACACCAACGCCGCGGCGGATCAGCGGCGCGAGCAATTCGAGCATCCGCCCGGTGCCAGTGCCGGCATCGAGCAACGCGTCGACGGGTTTCGCTTCGAAGTGCCGAACGATGGCGGCTTCCACATCCTGTTCGGGCGCGTGCAACGAGCGGATGCGCTCCCATTGCGAGGCATTGGCCTTGAAGAACGCCGCGGCCAAAGCCGCGCGCTGCTCGCGGATCGCGGCAAGGCGCCGGCGATCAGCCTCCAATGTTTCCGGCTCGTCATCGGCCAGCAGGGACAGCGTCGCGCCAAGTTGCGCACGGGGTCCGCGCTCCGCAGCCCGGTAGAAAACCCAGCTCCCTTCCTTGAATCGCTGGAGCAGGCCGGCGTCGCATAGTAGCTTCAGATGCCGGGAGACCCGTGGCTGGCTCTGTCCCAAAATCTGGGTCAGTTCGCTGACGGTCAGTTCCGCCTCGCGCAGGATCAGCAGCAACCTGAGTCTGGTCGGGTCGCCGACGGCGCGGAGCATCACGAGAAGCTGGTCCATTGTGCGGCATGCTCAAATCTCCGTCGCATATAAACATATCTTTATATGCTTATGCAATGGCACCGGACCATTTTCTATCCCGTGATCCAGGTCACACGGATGGCGCGGCAGACGTGATACCCGGACGGCGAAAGGAACTGCCGACACTTTCCGCGCTTCAGCGACCGAGGGCCTCATCGACCGCGACGCCTTGGGCGAATGCGCCACGGAACCTTGCGACCGTCCGGGACATTGAAGACAGTCCGCAGCAGGATTTTGTGCCGCTGCGCTGCCGACACGGGAGCCTGTGGAGTATGTGAAAACTTTGAGACTGTGAACTGCCACGAACTTGCCATAGACAACCGTGACGATCTCCCCGAATTTGGAGCACATATTGCCGAAGGAACGAACAACATGAATGAGCATACTTCCCATTTTTCCATTGTCGCCGGAGCAAAAGCCCTGGTCGCTGCTTGTGTCGTGGCGGCCGCGGCCTTCCTGACAAGCGCGCCTGCTTCCGCCGCTTCGCCCGCCGAAGCCTATGTCCAGGAAAACGTCCAGCGCGGCTTGCAGATTCTGAACAATCACAGCATTCCCGACGTGCAACGACGGGCTCAGTTCCGCGATTTTCTGACCGGGCTGACGGACATAAGGCGCATTGCGGTGTTCACGCTCGGTGCCTCGAAGCGCACGGCTTCGCCGGCCGATGTCGAAGCGTTCGTGAATGCGTTCCGCGACTACGCGATCGCAGTCTATGAATCGCGCCTCACGCAATATTCCGGACAAACCTTGAAGGTGATCGGCTCGACCGACCGCGCGCTCGGCGACACCGTCGTCTCGACCGTCCTGGTCGATCCGTCGGCCAAGACCCAGGGGCAGCAACCCATCGAGGTCGATTTCCGCGTTCTGAGCGACAACGGCAAATTCGTCGTGATCGATGTCAGCATCGCCGGCGTGTGGCTCGCGATCGAAGAACGCGATCAGTTTTCTGCGTTTCTCGAGCAGAACAACGACAGCGTTCCGGCGCTGGTGTCGCATCTGAACGAACTGACGCGACGTATCCGCTCGGGGATTCCCAACACGCCCGCGCACTGACGGGACGTATCAGGCGCGCGCAAAGCGCTTGTATTTGATCCGGTGCGGCTGATCGGCGTCGATGCCGAGACGCCGCTTCCGGTCCGCTTCATAGTCCTGATAATTGCCTTCGAACCACTCGACATGGCTGTCGCCTTCGAAGGCCAGCATGTGGGTCGCCACGCGGTCGAGGAACCAGCGGTCATGGCTGATGATCATCGCGCAGCCGGCGAAATCCTCCAGCGCCGCTTCCAGCGCCCGAAGCGTTTCCACATCGAGATCGTTCGTCGGTTCGTCGAGCAGGAGCAGATTGGCGCCCGATTTGAGCATCTTGGCCAGATGCACCCGGTTGCGCTCGCCGCCGGATAAATTTCCGACCTTCTTCTGCTGGTCGCCGCCCTTGAAGTTGAACGCGCCCACATAGGCGCGGCTCTGCATCGTGCGCTTGCCGAGTTCCAGGACATCGAGCCCACCAGAGATTTCTTCCCAGACATTCTTGGACGGATCAAGCGTGTCGCGCGATTGATCGACATATCCGATCACCACGGACTCGCCCACGCGCAACGTCCCGGCATCCGGCGTTTCCTGGCCGGTCATGATGCGAAACAGGGTGGTCTTGCCCGCGCCATTGGGTCCGATCACGCCCACGATGCCGCCTGCCGGGAGATTGAACTCCATGTGCTCGAACAGGAGCCGGTCGCCATAGGCCTTGCTGACATCCTTCGCTTCCACGACGGTGGCCCCAAGGCGCGGCCCCGACGGGATGATGATCTGTGCCGGGCCCTGGCGGTTTTCCTGCGACTTGGCGAGCATCTCTTCATAAGCGTTGATGCGGGCCTTGGATTTCGCCTGGCGTGCGCGCGGGCTCTGCTTGATCCATTCGCGCTCGCGGGCGAGCGTACGCTCGCGCGCTTCTTCGCTCTGGCCTTCCTGCAGCAGGCGCTTGTCCTGCACATCGAGGAACGAGGTATAGTTGCCTTCGTGAGGAATGCCACGGCCGCGATCGAGCTCCAGAATCCACCCCGTCACGTTGTCGAGAAAATAGCGGTCATGGGTCACCAGCACGATTGTGCCCTTGTATTCACGCAAGGTGTGTTCGAGCCACGCGACGGACTCGGCGTCGAGATGGTTGGTGGGCTCGTCGAGCAACAGGATGTCGGGCGCTTCGAGCAGCAGGCGGCACAGCGCCACACGGCGCTTTTCGCCGCCCGACAGCTTCGACACTTCGGCATCGGGCTCGGGGCAGCGCAGCGAATCCATCGCCATCTCGACCTGGGAATCGAGGTCCCAAAGTCCCTGCGCTTCGATCTGATCCTGAAGCGAAGACATTTCTTCGGCGGTTTCGTCGGTGTAATTGGCGGCGATTTCGTTGTAGCGGTCGAGAAGAGCCTTCTTGGCGGCGACCGCCGCCATGACATTGCCAAGAACGTCCGTGGACGGATCAAGCTGCGGCTCCTGCTGCAGATAGCCGACCTTGACGCCCTCGGCCGCCCACGCCTCGCCGGTGAATTCCTTGTCCATGCCGGACATGATGCGCAGAAGCGTCGACTTACCCGCGCCGTTGACGCCGACAATGCCGATCTTCGCGCCCGGCAGAAAACTCAGCCAGATATCCTTCAAGACCTGCCGGCCGCCCGGATAGGTCTTGGACAGGCCCTTCATCACGTAAACGTATTGGACGGCCATGACTTGCCTTTCGGAGCATCGGGAAGGCGCGGGTTGTAGCGAAGCGCCTGCCCCATCGCAACGGTTCCGCGCGTCTCCAAGGTAACGCCAAAATCGAAAAAGCCGGACGCTAAGCCCGGCTTTTATCGAACGTTCCGGCGAAAATGTTCAGAAATTGATCTTCGCGCGCGAGATCACGGACAGGGAATTCGTGCCGCTCTGGCCGGCGAGATTCATCTGGTAACCGGCATTCGCCTGCAGCGCGAGCGCACCATTGAAGAAGCTCGTCACATAACCCACTTCCAGGTCGGTTTCCGGCGCCTGGCCCAAGAGCGAGTCGCGACTGTGCGAGAAGATCATATCGGCACCCGTATCGAAGCCGTCGCTCGGCTGAAACCCGACATCGCCCGAATAAACCTGGATCGGTCGAATGACCGAGAGGCCGATCGAGTCGTCCCCGAATACGCCATGCTTGGCGAGCGCCAAGCCATAGGAACTGCTTTGCAGCGTACCGGTCGAAGGCTCCAGGCTGCTCGCACGCAGATCGAGATTTGTGACGCCCTGGCTGTACGAAACCGTCGTCACCCAGCCGTCCCCGAACCCGACATGGGCTGACGTTCCCAAGGTCGTGCTGCTGGCCGACTTGGCGAGCGACAGAGGACCTGTGTCCGCGCTTCCGAGCAAACCATTCTGCTCCGAAGTATGACTCGCAACGATACCGAGTCCGCCCCAGGATGCGAAGTCCCAATCCATTCCGGCCAAGCCTGTTCGTGCCGCGCGCAGATCATATTGTTGGGGACCGTCGAGTTGCGCGAGATTGCCGAAGGCCGAGGCCGCGAATTCCGGATTTTGCGCAGAGAGCGACTCCACTCCGAAGCGCATGCGCAAGCCATCGGCGAGTGAAATTGTCGAACCGACATCAGAACTGTCGCTCGTGAGCGCCGCATAAGGCAGATTCAGCGTCGGCGCCGAAAGCATCAGGCCGTCATAAGCCGAACTGGACTGGATGTCGGTGGCGTTGAAATGACCGGACGAGTCGAAATTGTAGCCTGCTTCGATGTTTATGCCATTGGCCAAGGCGTCGAGCGCACCCGCCCCGCCCTGTTGGCCAAACTGCGTCCGGGCGAACAATGCATCGAGGTCGTTGGTGGACGCGGCCGCCTTCGATCCGGCATGCGCAATCCCGCCGCCGCAGACCGCAGCCAGCAAAGTTGCACCAACCATCAAAGACCGAACGCGCATAGACACCCCAACACCCGCCGCTGTTTGCATACCCGCCCGGCGAGAACAATCCACGGAAACCTTAGCAGAAATGCCCTTTTGAGCAACGCAATCATGCCGGCGACCTGTGGCCTTTCGGACACGTTGAGCCACAACTTTGTGTTCAGCTG
>Ga0302326_10011125_pt1 | contig 19411 bp, 12 predicted proteins | sample Palsa_T0_3_FD_202264 | JGI IMG/M metagenome (GOLD analysis project Ga0302326, IMG submission 202264) | Peat permafrost microbial communities from Stordalen Mire near Abisko, Sweden - Palsa_T0_3 | ecosystem: Environmental > Terrestrial > Soil > Palsa > Peat permafrost | place: Sweden: Abisko...
TCGGAGGAGAAGAACGGTGCCCGGTTCGCCCAGACCATGGGCGCCACCACGATTGCGATGTTGCGCGCCAAGCCGGCCAACGAGGTCCTGAAGGCGGCCCTGGGCGACAAGCTCCTCAAGATCGTGGTCGTCGTCGACGGCTACGTGATGCCTAGGGACCTCTACACGGCCTATTCGAGCGGGTCCGAGGCGCGCATCCCCCTGCTGGCGGGCTGGAACGCCGATGAATCGCGCGCGTATGTGACCTTTGGCAGGATCCCGATTACGGCGGATGGCTTCCAGAAGGCGGTGCGCTCCGAGTACGGGCCGCTTGCCGATGAGATCCTCAAGTATTATCCGGCCGGCTCGGACGCGGAGGCCCTGAGGTCGGCCGGGGACCTTGCGTGCGACCTGTTCATCGCCAACTCGGCCTGGGGCTGGATCGATTTTCACCGCCGGACGGGCGCCCCTGTCTACCGCTACCAGTTCGACCACGCGGTCCCGATCCACGCCGGATCGACGATAAACGGCCACCCGGTGACGGGCGCCGACGTGGGCGCGCCCCATTCCGCAGAGATCCCCTATGTCTTCGGGGCTCTGGATCTCAACACGAACGTGGCCTGGCAGCCCGACGACTGGAAGGTTTCCGCCATCATGCAGGCCTACTGGGTCAACTTCGCGAGGACCGGGAACCCAAACGGCGATGGCGTGCCCATCTGGCCGCGCTTCACCGAGCAGGGGCACTTCCAGGTGATGCACCTGGACGCGGTCCCGAAGCTGATGCCGGAGGCTTACCGCGCGCGCCACGCCTTCTGGGACGCGGTGCCCCCGAAGTCGACCAACGAGACCCACATCGAGGCGGGAAGCTAGGCGGCCTCGCGGAGGATCTTCTCGACGACCTCGGGCGTGATGTCCTCGCGCTCGCCGATCTTGAGCTCGCCGCGGGCGCGCAGGCGGCGCGCCACCTCGGCGCCGACGGAGGGTTTCACGTCGTAGTCGGCAAGGCGTGTGCGCAGGCCGAGCGACTCGTAGAATTCCCGCGTCTTCTCGATCGCCGCGTCGATGCGGGCGCTCTCGGAGCCCTCGCGGATGCCCCAGACCCTCTCCCCGTACTGCAGGAGCTTGGCGCCCTTGGACGCCCGCTGGACGTTGACCAGGCTCGGCACGACGATCGCGAGCGTCCGCGCGTGGTCGATGCCGTGCAGCGCCGTAAGCTCGTGCCCGATCACGTGGCTCGCCCAGTCCTGCGGCACGCCGGCGCCGATCGCGCCGTTGAGCGCCCACGTGGCCGCCCAGACGACATTGGCCCGGGCGTCGTAATCCGTCGGGTCCTTGACCGAGCGGGGACCCTCGTCGATCAGGACGTGCATGACCGACTCGGCAAATCGGTCCTGTATCGCGGCGTTGGCAGGGAAGGTCAGGTATTGCTCGATGACATGCGTGAACGCGTCGGCCACGCCGTTTGCGATCTGCCTCTCGGGCAGGGAGAGGGTGGTCTCCGGATCGAGGACCGAGAACCTCGGGAAGACCAGGGGGCTGATGAACGCCAGCTTCTCCTTGATCGAGCGCCGGCTGATGACCGACGCGCCGTTCGCCTCGGATCCCGTCCCGGGGAGCGTGAGGACGGCCCCGATGGGAAGGGCCGTTTTCAGCGCGTTGCCGCGGGTCACGAGGATCTGCCAGGGGTCGCCCTTGTGGGGGACCGCAGCCGCGACGAACTTGGCCCCGTCCAGCACCGAGCCGCCGCCGACGGCGAGGATCCAGTCCAGCTTCTCCGTGCGGACGATCTCCACCGCCTTCATCAGCGTGTCGTAGTCCGGGTTGGCCTCTACGCCGAAGAATTCCACGGTCTCGCGCTTGCCGAGCGCTTTCTTGACCTGGTCGTAGACGCCGTTGGAGCGGATGCTGCCGCCGCCCGCGAGCAGGAGAACCCGGGCGCCTGCCGGAAGCTCCTCGTCGATTGAAGCGATCTTCCCGCGCCCGAACTGGATCCGCGTGGGGTTGAAAAAAGTGAAGTTTTCCATGGCGAATGCGAAGAATCTGCCGAAAATGTAGAAACCGCAACTGCCTCTATTTGAACCCCAATCCAATACGCTACTACGATCGTTACGATAAGACGACGAAGACGGAAAGGGTCTACGGGGAGCGCTGGCTGAGGCTCGCGTATGACAATCCTATCGGAAGGCTCGCGGTCTGGCTCTTCGTGAGGCGGAGGCTCTTCTCGTGGTACTACGGCTGGAGGATGAACCGGCGGGGCAGCGACATGCTGGTCTACAAGTTCGTCGTGGACTACGATGTCGATGTCTCCGAGTTCGCGAAGTCCCCCTTCGACTTCCAGACGTTCAACCAGTTCTTCTACAGGGCCTTAAAGCCCGAGGCGCGCCCTATCGCCCAGGGTTCCGGCGTTGCCGTGATGCCCGCGGACGGCCGGCATCTCGCGTTCTCGGACATCGACGCGGCGCCCGGCTTCTATGTCAAGGGGGCGACCTTCGAGCTCCCCGAGCTCCTGGGGGACGAGGACCTGGCCAAGAAGTTCATGCACGGGTCGATGCTGATCTCGCGCCTGTGCCCGAGCGACTACCACCGCTTCCACTTCCCGGCTTCGGGGATCCCCGCCGAGGCGAGACTGATCAAGGGGAACCTCTACTCCGTCAGCCCCATCGCGCTCCGCAGGAACATCAGGTACATTGTCCTCAACAAGCGCTTCATCACGCTCATCGATACGCCCGAGTTTGGCAGCATCGCGATGATCGAGGTGGGGGCCACGAACGTGGGGAGCATCGTCCAATCCTTCATCCCAGGCCAGGCCACCAACAAGGGTGCCGAGAAAGGGATGTTCGCCTTCGGCGGATCGTGCGTGATCACGCTCTTCACCGAGGGACGCATCCTCTTTGATTCCGACATCCTGGCGCAGAGCGCCGAGTGCATCGAGACCTACGCCCGCATGGGCGACCGGCTCGGGATTGCGACGCGCCTCAGGGGCGCGCCGCCCGGCGCCTAGCTCGTCGCCTTGTCGTAGTCCGCCTTGACGCGGGCCCACGCCTTCTCGACGTTGGCCTTCGCGTCGGCCCACGTGTCGGCCGTCGCATTGTTCAGGTCGTTCAGGCTCTTCTTCAGATCTGCCTTTGCGTCGTCGTAGTCAGGCACGCTCTTGCCGCTGGCCTTCAGGTCCGCGACCTTGGCGTCCATCTTGTCGGACATGCGCGAAATGGCGGCGGTGAACTCGACGCGCTTCTCAAAGGTGAAATCCTTGATGCTGTCCCACGTGTCGATGGCCGTGGTCTTTACGTCCTGGACGACCTGGGAGGCGTTGGAGTTATCCGACTTGGAGCATCCTGTGAAGATGAGGGCTGCCGGGGAGAGGACGACGACGACCAAGAGCGAACGAAGGGAGGGTTTCATGGAGGGTTGGGTGAGGGATCGAGGACTATTGCAGTCGAACAACGGGGTTGCCGACGGTACATGGAACTGCAATCGTCATATTGGTTCCCTCATCGGCGCTCGGGCGGTGAAATTGGCAGCGCCCCGCGGGATTACCGCGCAACAGTCCGGGCTGCGCGAGGGTGGGCCGCCTACTTCTTCACCAGCGCCGCCGCCAAATCGTCCAGCCGTTGATTCAGTTCTGCAATTTCGTCTTGCTGCGCGTCGATTTCTTTCCGCTGTCGGAGTACCACCTCGTGCTGCTTTTTAAACTCATTTAGGAGCATGGCGTTCACGGCCTCGTAGCGGACCGTAAAGACCTGACCTTTGGCATCCCGCACCACGAGGTCCGGCGAGACCTTCTCCACCTCTTCGGCCACGAGGCCAAATTGGGGCGTACCCTTCGGATCGATCTCCGGCTTATAGCGGAAGGTCACGGGACGCAGCGACAAGATCGCGTCGCTGGCAGTCCCCATATTCTCGATGTCCATCTTGTAGCGCGCCGAAGAGGTCTCCACGCCCAGTTGGCCGGTGTCGGCAATGACATAAACCGGAGCGCCCCCCGAAACGGTGGTGCCGTCGATCCCCGCGATGAAGGCATGTGTCTGCACCCCCTCGGTCCCAAGACGGATGGTGCTGTCGTCGGCCGCCGCACCCTTGTCGTAGATGTCGATGTTGTTGCTCCCAGCCGCGAGGTTCGAGCCGGCTTGATACCCGATGGCGACATTGTTGTTGCCGGTGGGCGGCGGGTTGGCGGCCGAGTACATGGCGTTGGAGCCAATTGCCGTGTTGCCTGAACCGGTGGCGCTCGCCAGAGCCAGATCGCCAATGGCTGTCACATTTGTCGGGGCCAACGCCGCCTGCAGGGCGCTCCGGCCGATGGCGATATTGCCGTTACCGCCGGTGGTGGCGAACATCGCCTGGTAGCCTATGGCCACGTTGGCCCCGCTGTTGGTTTCAGAATACAACGCCTGGAAGCCGAGGGCCACGTTGCCCGAAATGGCCGTGTTGGAATACAGCGCCTGATAGCCGGCCGCGACGTTCTCCTCCCCGTCGACATTGGAATACAGCGCCTGATAGCCGAAAGCGACGTTGTCCGAACCAGCGGTGTTGGAAAAGAGAGACTTATAACCGGTGGCGGTGTTTCCAGTGCCGCTCGTATTGCTATAAAGCGCCGCCCCGCCTGCGGCCGTGTTTTGGGATCCGGTCGTGTTGAGAGAAAGGGCCTCAAGGCCAAAGGCGGCATTGGCATTGCCGGTCGTGTTGGCCAACAAGGCGCCGAATCCCGCTGCCGTGTTCTCAATCCCGGTGGTATTTGATGCGAGGGCTTGAAACCCAAAGGCGGCATTCTCGCTGCCCGTAGTGTTGGCGAAGAGCGAATTGTAGCCGGCCGCCGTGTTGCTGATGCCACTGGTATTGGAGTAAAGTGATTGGAAGCCGACGGCGGTGTTGGACGTGCCGGCGTTGTTGAAGTACAGCGCCAGGAAGCCGACCGCGGTGTTGTTGTATCCGACCCTGTTCTCATGGAGGGCCTCGAAGCCATCAGCGGTGTTGTTCCCGCCCGTCTGATCCCCGTTGAGCGCGGCATTACCCGTGGCGGTATCGCCCGTTTGGGCGCGCGCCGTTTCACCAGCCAAAAAAACCGTTACAGCGCCCGTGAGCGCAATGAACCCCCGCAGTTTGTTATTCATTTTGGATCCTTCATTTCGAACTGTTTCCCAACGTTTGCGCCGCCGCCGCTTCCAATGCTCCAAGTCTCGCCCCTAAGGCGGCAATCTCCGCCTGATGGGCCGCAATGCTCACTTCCTGCTGCACCACGGTGTCGTGCTCTTTCCGCACCTCGTTGAGGAGCATCGCATTCACCGCCTCGTACCTGACGGTAAGAGCCCGACCATTCTGGTCATGCACGACGAGGTCCGGGGAAACCTTTTCGACCTCCTCGGCTACCAACCCGAATTGGGAGGTCCCGCGTGGGTCGAGATCCGGCCGATACCGGTAGACGACAGGGCGCAACCTCAGGATGCATTCGCTGGCCGAGCCCAGGTCCGCGATATCCGTCTTGAAGCGTGCCGACGAGGTCTCGACCCCGAGTTGCCCCGTTCCGGAAACAACATAGACTGGTACACCGCCCGCGATGGTGGTTCCATCCACCCCCGCGAGGAAGGCCCGGGTGTGGGTTCCCACTGTACCGAGGCGGCTGACGGCTACGTCCGCAGCCTCACCCGTATTGACGATATCGATATTGGAGGCCCCTCCGTTGGGTAAATAGCCCGCGTAGTACCCGATCCCGATCGAATACTCCCCTGAAGAGTAAAAGGGGAGGCCCGCCGTGTTATACATGGCGTCTGCGCCGACAGCCGTGGTGAATTCGCCCCTATAATTCGGAGAGGCGTCAGCACCGACCGCCGTAAGACCCGCAATGAATTGCGCATCTTGCGCGCTTCCAGATCCAATGACTACGGAGGGATCCCCAATTTGGCCCGCATTCGCCGATTGGTTTCCAACGGCGATGTTGAAATCCCCACTAGAGGCACGCAAGAGCGCTTCATACCCTAGGACCACCGCTCCCGTCATCTGATATGCAGAAATCATGGCAAAATATCCCATTCCCACGTTATCTCCGCCCTGGAAAATATCGAACATCGCGTCGTAACCTGAGGAGACATCCCCATTCGCATCGTAGTTTAAGTAATTGGCTTCATAGCCGATGGCGGTATTGTAATTCCCAGCCAAGTTAGTTTGGACCCCAAAAGCACCAGCCGAATTATCGTCCAGCGCGCGATATCCGATCGCGGTGTTCTGAACGCCGGTCCCGTTTTCGAATAAAGCCGTAAAGCCAAAGGCCGCATTGTCGCTACCGGTGCCACTTACTAGCATGGCGTTATACCCGAAGGCTGTATTGTTGACGCCTGTCCTATTTGCCTGCAGGGACTGATACCCAAACGCGGTCCCATTGCTCCCGCTGGTATTGAATTCCATCGCCCAAACTCCGTCGGCGGTGTTGCTATTGCCGGTGGTATTGAACGTCAGCGTTTGGTAGCCGGTACAAGTATTGGAGTTCCCGGTTTGGTTTAGGTCCAACGCTTCGTAACCGACGGCGCTGTTGTTGCTGCCGGCCGTATTCGTGGTCAGAGCCTGGTAGCCATCGGCCGTATTGTTTGATCCCGTGGTGTTCGCACCAAGCGCCAAACTGCCGGTGGCGGTATTGCCGGTCTGGGCCTCTGCGGTGGCGCAAAGGAGCAGCACGACCGCAGAACTCACAATCCATGTGAATGCTTTCATTGCTTTGTTGATCTTGATCGTCCGCCGCGAACCGTCCTCAATCGCGACAAAATCTTACAGGAAATCGTCGCCGTCGAAAACGGCTTTCTAGGAGCTCGCTGTTACTTCCTCGTAGGACGAGCCAGAACTTATGGCAGACTTCGGCGGTGGGTCAAATCGCCGCGGCCCAATTGCAGCCCGTTAGTAGCAGAGCGACTGAATTTCGATTGGATGCGAAGATTTTCTTATCTTCTGAGCGAACGTCAGCGGAGAATTGCACTTATTGAGAGGCTATTTACAACGGCCCAATGCCATGATGAATCCCAAAGGGGCCCGCAAAATGAAAACCAAATCAAGAATACTCGTTTCGCTTACAAGTGCCGTGGCCGTTCTTGTCGCCTGCGGTAACGTGAATGCGCAATCCGGCAATACGGCAACAGGCACCTCGGCGCTCAATCCCTTCACGACGGGACCGAACAACACTGCCGACGGCTTCAGGTCCCTATTCACCAACACAACCGGAAGCAACAACACGGCCGTCGGCTTTTCGACGCTCTACGACAACAGTACGGGCGCCTCAAACACCGCCGTCGGCTTCCAATCGCTTTATTCGAACACGACCGGCAGCGGAAACACGGCTGCCGGGTGGGAATCGCTCTTTGCGAACTCTACCGGCAACCTAAACACGGCGGACGGCTTCCAGACGCTTTCCTCGAATACCGCCGGAATCGAGAACACGGCCACGGGCTGGGGGGCGCTCCAATCGAACACGCTCGGAAGCGCCAATTCAGCCTACGGCGTCCTGACCCTACACGGTAATACGAGCGGCACCCAAAACACGGCCGTTGGCGACGCGGCGCTCAATTCCAGCACAAGCGGAAATCAAAACACAGCCATGGGATTCGTGGCCCTTTATAGCAATACAACGGGCGCTTACAATACTGCTGTCGGAGGCCAGGCTCTTTACTGGGAAACGGCCGATGTGGGCATCACAGCCGTCGGATACGATGCACTCTATTATAACAATGGCGGAGTGAATAATACTGCGATTGGTTTTTGTGCGCTTTCCCAAAACACAACGGGGGGAAACAACACCGCCAATGGCTTTGAGGCGCTTAGTTCAAACACCACCGGAAACTTTAACACAGCAAATGGTTGGGGGGCCCTTGGGGAGGTGACGAACGATTCCGCCAACACGGCCACCGGCTTTGGTGCGCTGGCTGCCGTAAGCAGTGGCGGTACCAACACGGCCTTTGGAGCTTTCGCCTTGTATTCGCTCACCGATGGCGCGAGCAACACCGCGATTGGCGAGTATGCCGGATACAATCTTACTGGGGGTAGTAAAAACATCTATGTTGGCAACACACAGGGTGCCAACGTAGGTCTCCAGTATTCGGAGGATGGTACAATCCGCATCGGCGATCTGGGGGGGCAGACGCGGACGTTCATCCAGGGCATTTTCGGCCAGAACACGTCCGCGGTCGGCGCGGAGGTTTATGTCGACAACACGGGCCGTCTTGGGACGATGACCTCCTCCCGTCGTTTCAAGCAGGACATTCACGACATGGGCGACGCCAGCGAGGCGATCTTTGAACTGCGCCCGGTTTCGTTCCGCTACAAGCCCGAGATCGACCCCACGGGAACACCCCAGTACGGGCTTGTCGCCGAGGAAGTAGAGAAGGTTTCACCCGACCTTGTGGTGCGCGACTCCAAGAGCCAGGCCTACTCGGTCCGCTATGCCGCCGTGAATGCGATGCTCCTGAACGAGTTCAGGAAGCAGCATGAGGTAGTACTAAAGCAACAGGAAGAGATTAATGAGCAGCGCGAGGAGCTTGCCGCCCTGAAAGTGCAATTCGAGGCCATGACGGTGGCTCTCGCTAAAAGGTAACGTACATGAACTCGATGAGCCGATGCATCGCGGCGGTCCGCGTCATTCATGGATTTTCCAAAGGATGCCTGCCACTATTCTTTGACCACATCATGCTCCAGTTGCTTCTGAGTATTGCCCTTTAGGGGCCTTAAGAGGGTGCTTGTCCTCGTGAGGTTGGCTCGACGGCACTCGACTAGAAATCCAGATGCATGCGTCCCGTGATGTCTTGCGAACCTTCAGTTCGCTTGTTCCCATGGGCTGGCGCTCATGCATCCCCGCGAATCAGCTGACTTAACAGTTATGGTGCGCTTTGCGGCGGGTGGATGATCGTAAAAGGTATTGAAAGCTCGGGTGGTGGAATTGGCATACACGACGGTCTTAGAAGCCGTTGCCGCAAGGCGTGCAGGTTCAAATCCTGTCCCGAGCACCACCTAATGGAAACGGAGGCGAGGGATTTTGAATCACGAGACCTGGTGGCGCTTCACTTCCTGGGAGCACCGACTTCGCCTAGAGACGTCGCCTGGCCGATTTCGACGTGGCCGAACGGCACGGAATCGTGGATCAGCCCGTTGGTGTCCTGTCCGAAATATTTCGACGCGTACTGGGCCATTGCCGGGAGATCCTTGTCGAAATCGTGGTGCCTTTGTCGGATGCTGAATCGTGTTTCCCAGAGGAGCTTGTGCTTCTTCTCCTTCCAGAGGAGCTGGAAATCGTAGGCCATCAAGACGACGAAATAGCGGTCCTCCTCGATTTCAGTCAGGAGGTCCATCCTTTCATGCTCAAGGGCAGTGCCACTGCGATCCCCGTTCGTCTGCTCCCACCACGAGTCATACCCAAGCATTTTGACGTTGAGGACATCCTCCTTGTCCCGAATGGCGTTTTCGGCGGCGACGGCGCTCATTGCCGTCATGAATTGTTCCTCGGCTGCTTTAACTTGAGCCTCGGCTGGACCGATTGCGGACCGCTGAGTTTGTCCGGCATTGTAAACAGGTTTTCCTGCGTGGCTAGCCGATTCAATCTGGAGGAGATTATCTTGGGCAACTTGTAAATTTATATACCCGTTCGAATCAGTCGCGTGCTCTGGAGCGTGGGTGGTGCCCCAATAGACCATGATCAGAAGCTTTGTCGTCTTGGGATCGGTTGCAGGGACGTAGCTCTTGGTTGCGAGGGGACTGGCGATGACATGGGCAACGTCCAGAAACGTCATTTTATCCATCGAGGCATCCCACTTCTCGCCGGACCATGTTCCTCCTTCGCCAAACGCATAGGATTCTTCCTTGAACCTTCCATCAGTAAGCTTCACTCGAACGTAGTCTGAACTTGCCCGTCCCGCGACCGTGGTGATGTCGTTCGCTCCTCCGGTTTCCAAGGGCAGGGCATTGACGGACCATGAGAAAATCGCCGCCATGGCGATGTATAGGCCAACTCTGTGAAGGGGTGTTGTTTTCACTCGGACTCTCGTTCCTTTCGCCGATTATGTGCCAATTGGGCAGGTAACATGATAAGAAACAGCAACGCAGCGGGTTGCGGATTCAGGCTAAACATTTCGCGCGCCCTCTATCGGCTGCACTGGGTGGATGCCGCAAATTTCGAACACCGCTCGAAATCGAATTGGGAGCAGTTGCCCACATCGGTCCGTTGCGCCGTTCCAAGGTCCAAGGCCCAACTTAGAAGGCATCGCCGTACATGGAGGTTCCAATCCAATTCCTGGCACCGATTTGCGGGGGCTTGCAGTGGTGCGGGCGCTGATCCACAGGTACCCGGTTGGGCTCACGCCCCTTGCGCCCTCAGTACCTGATCCGGACGACGTGAGCCCCGAAGGCGGGCACCTCGAGGTCCACATAGGTCGAGGCGGCGACCTGCGCAATGCGATACCGGGCGGGTGTGCCGTCCACGTCCACGGAGCTCACCGTGTCCGAATGCGGGGGAAGGAGAAAATGCCCGGCCATCGTTGCCGCGCTGCCCGTGACCTTGACCGTAATATCTCTCGTTTTCGGGTCGCAGGAAAAAAGGTAGGACACATAGCCCTGGGATGCGGGGTAGCGCACGGTCGCCCGAATGGTGCGGGACTCGCCGAGATCCCAACGCGGGGCAAGGATCGGATGGCTCAGCGTTTGGCTGAACGGACCATCCTTGACCCCGATAAGCCCCTCGACGATGGCCGCCATCGCCGTCGCCGCAGCCCAGTCGTCTGGACCCCCGAACGAGACCGGGTTGGGGGCCACGTAATGGGCGCGATCCGCGAGCGTCATCGCCAGCACGCTGTAGATCCCGTCGTCGTCGGGTGCCCTGAGACGGATGTTCTCAATCGTCTTCCCCGGGCTTGGGTTGTCGATCGCGCACCAGGAGAGTCCGACGTCGTTCGAAACCGGGCTGGACCCGTGCCAGGCGATGCCCGAGTAATCGGTCTTCAGCTCCGGAAACCACCAAAAGGTCAGCTGCTTGCCCATGCTGATGTACTGGACGGCGTGCGTCCCATCGGCGTAGTTGAATGCGACGCTGCCGCAGATGTTTTCGGATCCTGGCTTGGTCGAAGAGTGCAGCAGGTAGAGGGAGCTCGCTGTGGCACCGACGGGGACATCCACGGCCTGGGGCAGGCCCGAGCGGTGGGACACGGCGATCGCGACCCGCCGTTGATTTTTCAAGGGGTCGGCCACCCTGAAGGAGATGCCCGCAAATACCTGGTCGCCTGTTGGTAGGCCGCGGATGTCATCCCCAGGCCGGCCCATCAGCATCCAAGGGGCGGAGCCGGGCCCGCCCTTGTCCTCGATGTCCATGTTGGCGACGCCGGAAAGGTCGAGCGTTCTATAGGTCGGCGGAGGCGGCGCCTCCGGTATGGAGCCCGTGTAGGCAAACCAGATCTTGTTGCCATGCTCGTGGCCAAGGTGGGTAAGCCTGTCGAGTATGTCGCGCGCATACGGCTCATACCCATTCTCAAACGCGCCGCGGGCGAGCTCGCCCGCGACGTGCCCGCCGACGCCCCCGTTCATGTACTGCCACAACTCATCATGATGGCCGAATCCCTTCTGGAAGGGCGGATAGATGGCGTACCACTCGCCGGGTGAACCCGTGGGCAGGTGATTCCTCAGGTCCATGTAGGTCCTGATGATCGCCGCGGCATGCTCCGCGCTTATGCCTCGATTGAGGGAATAGGCGTTTCCCTGGGCGATCTGCGTTTTCTCGTCGACGCCGAGATCGCGCTTCACGGAAGGGTCCTCGTCGATGAAATGAGTGTAGAATCTCCCGTTCCAGGAAAGCGCGTCGAGGCGCTGGCGAATGTCCGCGCCTCGCGCGGAGTAAAGCGCGGCGCCGGCGGAGTCACCGCCGTGGCCCAACATCTCAGCCAGCTCGTCGCAAGCGGCGGCGTAGTACACGTTGTCTCCGAAGAATACGCCGAACTTGGACTTTTGCGGGTCGACGAGCATCGTCTTTGAAAGGCCGATGTCGGGCGTGTAGGCGTCATCGACCTGGAAGTCCCAGGAGTCGATCGTGTACACCCTCTTCAGGAGGCGGTATCGCTGGCTCCAGCGCGCGGGATCCGTGATGCTGTAGTCCATCGCCCTCTTTGCCGAGGCGAGGCAGCCGCGCATCCACGAGTCGTCGCCGTGGGTCTTCCAGGTCTGGTAGATCGTGCTGACATAGATGTATTCGGGGTGAGCCTCCGCGGGCTGCCTCACGAAGTACCGGTCCCCGATCCTTCGGATGTAGTCGAAAGGCCCGTAGGCGGTCTTGTAATAGGCCACCGCTTGGCCGGGGTTGATGTTGCTCCAGATCATTCCGTCCTCGCGCTGGGCCTCGCGCATCATGTCAACGAAGTCGGTGCCATAGGGGCTGAAGTACTTCATGCCCTTCGCCGTGTGATAGTTGTCCAGCACCCAGCTTACGAAGAAATGGTAGATCCTGCCGTTCCACTTGGTAACGTCGACGCCGCCCGGAACGTCGGCGCTCATCCCCTTGTGGAACAGGTCGAACATGTCGCCGTATTTCCCGCCGTCGTCGACCGACGTCTCCGCGTCCAGGTCAAAGATGGCCCGTCCGGTTTCATTTCCGTGCGTGTCCCGGGTGATCACCTTCTGGCGCCCGTGGGCGCCACCGGCGGCGAACGACACGCGGCCCCCCGAGGGTGCCTTGAAATAGGCCTGACCCGTTCCATCCATGACTTCGACCGAGCCCTCGCCATGGGTCTCGACGACGAGGATTTCGAGTGGCGTGGCATGTTCGACACCCAGAGGTGCTCCATCGGCATTGCCCTGCTCGACGACCAATGCCTGCGGGGAGGACCCAGCCTGGAGGGCGCCGGAGAGCAGAATGAACGGAGCGAGTAGGCGCCGCAGGCGATTCGGGGGTCTCATCAGGGGCGACGGTAGACTAGGATTCACCCCCGTGGTACAGCAATGCGGACCGGACCTCCTCGAGGACGGGACCCCAATCACCCACGGCCTTCTGCCGGAAGAGTCGCAGCGACGGGTACCAGGGGGTGTCCGCGCGGTCCAGGAGCCAACGCCAGTCCGGTGTGAAGCCAAGCAGCACCCAGGCTTTTTTGCCGAGCGCGCCAGCCAGATGGGCCACCGAGGTGTCGACGGTGATGACCAGGTCCAGCGCCGCGATGATCGCGGCCGTGTCCTCAAAGCTGCGGATCTTTCGCGAGAGGTCATTGATCCGGGGAAGCCCCGGCAGCTTCACGAGGTCCGATTCCCGGATGATCTTCTGGATGGCGAAGAAATAGGCCGGCACATCCTCTGTCAGGCGGGAGAACGGGGCCACGGGTATCGACCGGTTGTGGTCAAACTGGTGCCTGGGGTTGCCCGACCACACGAGCCCCACCTTCAACCCCGGGGCCTGGGCGAAGACGTTGTTCCAGGCAGCGACCTTGGCCTCGGGCGCGCGCAGGTAGGGCACCTTCGCCGGTATCGTGCCGACGCGCGTCCCGAATTCATACGGAAGGCTGAGGAGCGGGCACTTGAAGTGATGTGCGGGTATGGGATCCTTGGCCGAGACGACCACGGCGCCGGGGAATCGGGCGGCGATCAGCGTCTTTAGCGAGGATTGCACCCGGAGGATCAGGGTGGCCCCCATCTCCTCGAGCAGCGGGATATACCGGACGAACTGGATCGTGTCCCCGAGACCCTGCTCCGCGTAGACTAGAATCGTCTTTCCTTTGAGTGCTTCCCCGCGGTGCCAGCGCGGCGCCGCGTAGGGATGCCTCCGGCGGTGCGCCTCCGTCCCAACCCGGGTGTCGTAGTCGGTGAGCCCGCGCTCGAAGTCGCCCATCACGAGGCGGGCCAGCGCCACATTGTAGAGCACATCCAGTTTCCCGGGGGTGATCCGCAGGGCCCTGTCGTATGCGGCAAGGGCCTCCGTGGGGCGATTGAGCGCGGCATACGCGTTGCCGATGTGGCTTTGGGGCCGCAGGTCCTTGGGTGCGAGCCTCGCCGCCGCCTCGAGGACCGGGATCGACTCCGCGGCGCGGTTTGCGACCTGGAGCGCGGCCCCGAGGTTGATCATGGCCAGCGCATAGTCGGGCTTGAGCGCCAGGGCGCGGCGCAAGGCCTCGATCGCCTCCTCCACGCGGCCCTCCGCCTTGAGGACAAGGCCCATGTTATTCTCGGCGCCTGCATTCCTGGGTTCCAGCTCGAGTGTCTTCTGGTACGCCTCGAGCGCCTGGGCCGATTTGCCCTGCACGTGGAGGGTCATCGCCAGGTTGTACCACGCCAGCGAATGCCGCGGGTCCGCCTTCACCGCGCTCCGGTAGGAGAGGACCGCTTCGTCGAGCTTCTCGCGCCGGCGCTGGAGGCCGCCCAGCTTGTTGTGCGCCTCGGCGGATGCGGGGTTGAGCGCCGTCGCCTTGGCGTAGGCCGTCTCCGCGAGGTCCATCTGCTTCAGGGCCGCGTAGGCGGTTCCGAGGTCGAAGTAGGCGGCGGCCGAGCCCGGGCTGAGGGTGCAGGCCTTCTCGAGCGCCGCGGCGGCCTCGGCGTGCCGCCCCAAGGCCAGGAGGACGCCGCCAAGGGCCTTCGCGGCGTCCGCGTGCCTGGGAGAGGCCACGAGGCAACGCGTCAGGAGCTCACGGCTCGCCTCGAGCTTGCCCTTGCGGGCGTGGGCGATGCCTGAGCGGAAGAGCCCCTCCCCATTCTTCGGATCGCGCGCAAGCGCACGGGTGTAGCACTCAAGCGCGGCCACCCAGTTCCCCGCCTCCTGGTAGGCGATCCCCATGCGGACGTCATCGTCTGACTCGGCCATCGGCGCAGAGAGCTTAGGTTCGCTCCGATGCGGTGCGAGGCCCAATGCACCGCGCGAATCGGGATATTTTTTGTCGTCCTCGCAGGGTCCAAACATAACGTGGCGCCATGAAGATCAAACCCCGCTTCTGGGTCTTCGCATCGGCGATCGCGGCCGCGCTGCTTGCGCCGGCCTCCCGGGGCCAGGCGCCTGATTTCCAGGCCCTGGTGGCCGGCCAGCCCCTGGAGTTGCACGTCTTCACGCAGGGGGCGTTTGGCCTGTTCGCCTTCGGCGGCCCCACCGATGTCGAGATCCGCACGGGGTTTGACGTGCGCTGGGTCAGCATCCGACCCCTGTCGGCCGGGATCATGGCCACCATCGCGCCGGACCACCACGGCGTCCGCTTCCACGTGGAGTCGGTGCTGCCCCTCACGGTTGAGTTCAACGACGACATCACGCGGGTCGTCCACCTGTTCCCCTACGCTCCGGAAACGGATGCGCCCGCGCCGGACACGCCGGGCGTCCGCTATTTTGGTCCGGGTGTCCACGAGGCGGGGCTCATCGAGCTTGGGGAGGGCCAGACGCTCTACCTGGCGCCGGGCTCGTGGGTGAAGGGCAACGTGCGCGTCGTGAACGCGAGGAACGTCACGATCCGGGGCCGCGGCGTCCTCGACGGCTCGGAGGTCGGGAGCCGGCCGGAACCCAGGGGAAACGGCGGCCCGAGTGGCGTTGGGATGCGAAACATGATTTATCTCGAGCACACGACGGGCGCGACGATCGAGGGCATCACGATCTTCAACAGCGACTTTGAATGGACGGTCTTCCTGAATGGCGCCACCGGGACCCACATCGACGGGCTGAAGATCCTCAATCCGAGCCTGCGCTACGGCGACGACGGGATAGATGTCGTGTCCTCGTCGGACACGATGATCGAGAACATCTTCGTGCGAACAAACGACGACTGCGTCGTCGTGAAGAACCTGCTCGACGTCGACACGCACGACATCTCGGTGCGCCACGCGGTGCTCTGGAACATGCCCAATGGCGGCAATGGGCTCGAGATCGGCTTCGAGACCCGGAACCATTCGATCCACCGGGTCCACTTCCAGGACGTCGACGTCCTCCACGTGGAGCACGGCTCGGCGATCAGCATCCACAACGGCGACGCGTCGACCGTCGAGGACGTGAGCTTCGACGACATCCGCGTCGAGGACGCGCGGCGCAAGCTGATCGATTTCGCGGTGATCTACGCCCAGTACGGCTATGACAAGCCCGCCACCCCGGAGGAGAATGCGCGGCGCATCGACCGCGGGGGCACGTGGGACGGCCTCCTGTCGTTCACCCCCGAGGAGAAGGCCCAGAGGGCGCAGTACCGCGGCCATATCCGGAACGTGCGCGTCAGGAACCTGCGCGTCGTCGACGGCTCGCTGCCTTATAGCGTGATCGCCGGTTTCGACGCCGAGCACGGCATCGACGGGGTCTTCATCGAGGGGCTCCAGTACCTGGGGCGCCCCATCCTCAACCCCGCCGACGGCAAATTCACGATCGAGAACGCGCGGGATGTCGTCTTCCGGTAGCCTCGGGCGCTACTTGGCCGCGGGTGTCGCGGCCGAAGGGGGGACGACGACCGCGGGCGGGGCCTTCGATGCCGTGAAGAGGGGCATCGAGTTCTTGATGCTCCGGTAGAGGCCCCAGCTGAGCGGCACGGCGACGACCAGAAACGCGAGGAAGATCGTGGAAGGCGAGGTCTTTTTCATGGGTCAGGTTTCCCTTCGTCCCGGCTCATGCGTTCTCCGGCTCGTGGAACCGGGTGTCCACCTGCCTCACGAACAGGTTGCAGACCAGGCCCACGACAAGGATGCCGGCCATGATATACAGGGTCAGGTTGTAGGCCTCGGCCTTCGGCACCCCGTGCGCCTTCTGGTAGGAACTCACATAGGTGACGAGCTGGGGCCCAAGCACGGCCGCCATCGACCACGCGGTGATGACCCTTCCGTGGATGGCGCCCACCTGCACCGTGCCAAACAGGTCGCGCAGATAGGCGGGAATGGTCGCGAAGCCGCCCCCGTACATGGAGATGATGACACAGGTCAGGGCCACGAAGAGCGCCACGCTGTTGATGCCCTGGCTGAAGGGGATGAGGCAATAGAGGGTAGATCCCAGGACAAAGTATATGGCATAGATCGCCTTTCGACCCGTGAAGTCGGAGGCGGATGACCAGAGGAAACGCCCCACCATATTGAAGATGCTGAGGAGGCCGACGAACCCCCCGGCAACCACGGGCGAGACGCCGAACATGTCCTGGCACATGGGCGAGGCCTGGGCCAGGATCCCAATTCCGGCGGTCACGTTGCAGCAGAGGACGCCCCACAGGAGGTAGAACTGGGGTGTCCGCATCGCGGTATCCGCCAGCACCTGCCCCTTCGTGACGAGCTTGGTCGACGTGGTCGCGGCCACGAAGCCCTCCGGTTTCCAGCCCGGCACGGGCACGCGCACAATGCAGGCCCCGAAGTTCATCATGACGAAGTAGCAGGCGGCCATCACGAGAAACGTCTCCTCGACGCCCACGCAGGTCGACGACTTGAAGTGCGCCATGAGCTCGACACCGAGGGGCGCGCCGACCAGGGCGCCGCTGCCGAAGCCCATGATTGCAAAGCCGGTCGCCATCCCGGGGCGGTCGGGGAACCACTTGACCAGCGTCGACACGGGCGCGATGTAGCCCAGTCCGAGGCCGATCCCCCCGATGACGCCGTAGCCGAGGGCCAGGACGGTCAGGCTGTGGAGGTGGACGCCGAGGCTCGCGACAACGAGTCCGCTGCAGAAGAGGCACGCGCTCGCGAACATCGTCTTGCGCGGGCCCGCCTGCTCGACCCATTTGCCGAGGAAGGCGGCCGAGAGGCCGAGCACGACAAGCCCGAGGGAGTAGGTCGCGAGGACGACGTGGGGGACGGTCCAATCCTGGCCGGGCACCGACCTGGTGATTCCGATTGCCCGGGTCAGCGGGACGTTGAAGACGCTGAACCCGTAAATCTCTCCGATGCACATCTGCACCGCTATCGCGGCAGGCGGCACGAGCCACCGGCTGAAGCCGGCGGGCGCCACCGTCCGCTCCCGGTCAAGGAAGGAAGGCATGATTCTTGGGGGTTGGGGTGAAAGCCTGGACCTGCCTAACGCCTCCAATCATGCCCCGAAGGGCGGGGCCAATCGAGGGAAATGCCCCGGAAAGGCCCACTTGTAACAATTGGGCCGCTATCACTCCGGGAGGCGTCGCTCTGAGGCCTTTACCGTGATGACGACGAACTTGGACGTAGGGGTGTTGCTCACCTCCGCGACGCTGTCGATCGGCACGAGGGAGTTGGTCTCGGGGAAATAGGTCGCCGCACACCCTCGGGGGATCGGGTACGGCGCGACCATGAACGTGGGGGCGTGGCGCTCGACGCCCCTGAAGTGGCTCGTCAGGTCGACGAGCTGTCCCTGGACCAGGCCCGCCTCGGACACGTCGTCCGGGTTCATGAAAATGACCCGGCGCCCGTTGAAAACGCCGCGGTAGCGGTCATCCAGGCCGTAGATGGTGGTGTTGAACTGGTCATGGGAGCGTATCGTCATCATGACGAGCTGGCCCGGGCCCAGGGTTTCGTTCGGCAGGGCGTGGACCGTGAACTCGGCCTTGCCGGAGGGCGTCGCAAACCGGCGGTGGTCGCGGGCGGCATTGGGCAGGTAGAAGGGGCCCTTCCTGATGCGCGGGTTGAAGGAGTCGAAGCCGGGAACCACCCTCTCGATGTGACGGCGGATGGCATCGTAGTCACCCGCCAGGGCCATCCAGTCTACGGGCCTGCCTCCGCCCAACGTGGCAGCGGCGAGGCGAGCGACGATCGCCGGTTCGCTCAGGAGGTCGCCCGATGCCGGCTCGAGGGTTCCCCTCGACGGATTGATGATGCCCATGCTGTCCTCGACGGTCACGAACTGTTCGCCGCCCGCCTGGCGGTCCACCTCCGTCCGGCCGAGGCAGGGCAGGATCAGCGCCGTCCTTCCCGTCACGAGGTGCGAACGGTTTAGCTTTGTCGACACGTGCGCCGTCAGGCGGCACCGGCGCAGCGCCTCCGCCGTGAGCGCCGTGTCCGGCGTCGCCGAGAGGAAGTTGCCGCCGAGGCCGAAGAAGACGCTCACGCGTCCCTCGTGCATCGCCTTGATGGTCTCGACGACGTCAAGCCCGTGCTCGCGCGGCGGCGAGAACGAGAACTCGTCGCCAAGGCGGTCCAGGAAGTCGACCGAGGGCTTCTCATAGATGCCCATCGTGCGATCGCCCTGTACGTTGCTGTGCCCGCGCACGGGGCAGGGCCCCGCGCCGGGCCTTCCGATATTGCCCCCGAGGAGCAGGAAATTGATGACCTCCTGTATGGTCGCCACCGCATTCCGGTGCTGGGTCAGGCCCATGGCCCAGCAGGCGATGATGCTGCGCGCGCCCATGGCGATCGTCGCGGCCGACCTTATCTCCTCCTGGGTCAGCCCGCTTCCTGCCGTGATCTCCCCCCAGGACACGGAGGCGATGTGTGCATTGAGGGCGTCAAAGCCGGCCGTGTGCGTCCCTATGAACTCGAGGTCGAGCACCTTGCCGGGACTGCGGGCCTCCTCCTCGAACATCACCTTCATCATTCCCTGGAGGGC